>Ga0070697_100000951_pt1 | contig 21825 bp, 17 predicted proteins | sample KBSK1501metaG_FD_65475 | JGI IMG/M metagenome (GOLD analysis project Ga0070697, IMG submission 65475) | Corn, switchgrass and miscanthus rhizosphere microbial communities from Kellogg Biological Station, Michigan, USA - KBS K1-50-1 metaG | ecosystem: Host-associated > Plants > Roots >... | reverse complement strand
GTCCGTGATTTGGTCTTGAGCCAGGGAAAGGCCGGTGGTGAGTGCGATGACGCAGAGGAGTTCCAATAGCGACGTGCGAAGGATCATCATCTTCTCCCAACGATTTGGATTTTTTGAAACAAACAGGACGAATGGCGCGCTGGTGAATCGAGGCAACCTTCCGGGAACGAACACCGAGCCAGGGGTTAAGTTCGAACGCGAAAGCGATCGGATGTGCGGAGACTAGCAGGGCGAGCGAAAATGATCTCGTCTCGCGGGGACAGGGCTTTTCTTCTCTGCACTACTGAGTAATGAAAGGTTTGGAGACTCTCGACGAATACCCGTGCGGTGACCAGCGATGAATGCGCCGTCTGGTACGGTGTTTTGCTACCGCTCTGGAGACGTCAGAAGAGAAGGGTAGCCGCGATGCAGCTACCCTTCACGATTGCGACCGTGGCTGATGCTCAGTGTTGTGGTGGCTTCGGCTGGTGCTGAGGCGGTTGCTGGGAATTGCTGGGTGAGCCACTCTGTTGCTGGCGCACTCGCTCCTGCTGCATTTGCGCCAATTTCTGCCGCTGTTCCGGAGTGAGAATGGCCTGGATTCTTGGAAAGCCGGCCTGACGAATCTGATCGACCTTGGCCTGCTTCTGCTCCATGGAGAGGGACTGGTCGTCCCGCACCGCGTTGATCTGCTTCACTTCATCGTCGATGATGGGACGCAGTTTTGCTTTCTGATCGTCGGTGAGTCCGAGCGCATCTTCGACAGTAGTTTGTCCGGACGACGCCCCCTGCTGGGCGGTCCCGCTGGAAGTTGGGCTCTGCGATGTACTCGGTGACGAACTCTGCGATCCTGCCGATCCCTGAGAAGGAGCCGGGGGCTGGGACGGCGGTGCAGTTTGGGACGGAGGCGCGGTTTGTGATGGAGGCGCAGTTTGCGATGGCGGCGCCGTTTGCGACTGGGCTCCTGCCTGGCCTTGCGGTGAGGTCTGGGGTTGAGGTGTTGTACTCGAGGCCTGGGCAGCAGCCAGGAGGCTAGCTCCCAGTATAAGGACAAACAGTACACTTGCGGATGTGCAGCGATTTCGCATGTTGCTCCTGTTCTGACGGAGTGGGATGTATTCACCCTGATGCCGCAAGGACACTCGCCCCGCGCCCACGGTTCACTTTCGGATGTCATCTGCGGCGGAGCGGTTGGCCGGGAGACGGACGGCGCGGTCGGTTGAAGCCGCGAGGGAAATGAGCGCGCGGCGCGTGCCTTGGTAGACAAACGCTCGGGATTATGTCATTTAAATGAGCAAAGCTAGTGGCGAAACTTTTGGATAGTTTCTCACTCTAATTGACAGGGTCGATTGTTGTGGAGGAAAGGGCTATGTTCACGTCAGTCTTTCGTGTGGCACTTTTGTTTTCAATGCTTTTGCTGGCGCTGGTTGCCTGCAATGCTGGCAGCGGTCCCGCTGCAGTAGTACCGGTTGCGGCAATGGATAGCCCGCTAGCCAAGACAGCAGGCCAGCAAACGGCTGTGGTGGCCGGGGGATGTTTCTGGGGAATCCAGGCCGTGTTTCAGCATACGAAGGGAGTGCTCAAGGCGACTTCGGGCTATTCGGGAGGAACCGTCAAGAATCCGGGCTATGAACAGGTGAGCACCGGCGAGACGGGGCACGCGGAGTCAGTGCAGATTACTTACGATCCCTCGCAGATCACTTACGGACAACTGCTGCGGGTGTTTTTCTCCGTGGCGCATGATCCGACCGAGTTGAATCGGCAAGGGCCAGATGAAGGTACGCAGTACCGGTCAGCGATTTTCTACGCTAATGAAGAGCAGAAAAAGATTGCCGAGGCATACGTCGCACAACTCGATGGCGCGAAAATCTTTCCGCACCGGATCGTGACCCAAGTTTTGCAGTTACAGGCGTTCTATCCGGCCGAGGCATATCACCAGGACTATTACGAGCGGCATCCGGAGAGTCCTTACATCATTTACAACGACAAGCCGAAAGTGGCGAACCTGAAAAAGGAACTGCCGGATTTCTACAAGAATCGCTAATGGCGGGCGGAAGGCTTACAGGAGTGCGAATGTTCGATTCGGATATGAATCTAAAGAGTGAGTCGTTCTTTGTCCGCAGGCGGGCTTTCTTGGTCGGCTTGGCTTCGACGCTGGGTGGATTGTTTGTCTGGTCATGGCGACGGCAGCCTGTGGTTGCAGCCAGCGCGCCGGGCGGGCCTGCGCAAGAAGTCACGGTTGTGCAGTTTTCCGACGAAGGCCAGCGCTTGAAGAAGGTTCGCGTTCCCAAGGTGGTCAAGAGCGAAGAGGAGTGGCGGAAGCAGTTGTCGTCCAACGCTTTCGACATCACCCGGCATGCTGATACGGAGATGGCGTTTTCCGGCCAGTACTGGAACCTCCACGATAAGGGGATGTATCGCTGCATCTGTTGCGACAACGCGCTGTTCAGTTCCGATACGAAATTTGAGTCAGGCACGGGTTGGCCGAGCTTCTGGGCGCCTATTGCCGAGGAGAACGTGCGTAAGGATGACGACAAGAGTTTCGGAATGGTGCGCACGGCGGTTTCATGCACCTTGTGCGATGCGCATCTGGGGCACGTGTTTGACGATGGTCCAGCGCCGACCTATCTTCGGTATTGCATGAATTCCGCGTCGTTGCGGTTTGTGAAGCGCGCCTAACCGAAGATTTATTCCAATACCGTGTCGTCCAGCTTTTTTCTGCCCCAATCGGCGGCCGCCTGCACGAATGCCAATACCAGAGGATGCGGTTTGTCCGGCTTGGAAGAGAGCTGGGGCTGATATAGGGTGGCGATGAAGAAGCGGTGGGTGGGCGATTCGAGGGCGCGGATCTCGCCTTGCGCTCCGCGGGCGACCACTGGGAATCCCGCTTCCATAGCGCACCATTCGTATTCGGGGTTCACCTCGAAATTGCAGAAGAACTCTTCCACCGCGGTGTCCGTGCCATAGAAAGATTGGAGATAGGAGCCGGGGCGCAGCCGAATATCCGGGACCGCGCCGGAGAGTTTTGGCGCCTTGCCTTTGCGGCCAGGAACGGCGCAGGCGACCGGATAGATGACGATGTTCTTCGAGCCGGAATTGTTCTCGGCCGTGTCAGCATCTTTTATCCCGATCACATTGCGCGCGAATTCGATGAGCGCGTACTGAAACCCGCCGCAGGTACCGAGGAAAGGCCAGTCGCGGCTGCGGGCGAATTCGATCCCTTTCAGCATGCCGTCCATGCTTTTGTAGGGACTGCCGGGCGCGGCCCAGATCCCATCAAAGGTTTCTAATTTCTTCTTTGCGGCAGTCTCCGCAAGGGAAGGCGTGGACAGCCATTCCGATTCGACTGGCTGGTTCAACTTTGACGCTGCGTGGCTTAGGGCTTCCTGGACGGCGGGAAGATTAGGCGTTTTGGGATGGAAGTCTCCCAGGATGGCGATGCGAACGGCGTCGCTCACGCGACCATTCTAACGGACACAATGGATGCGACGGGAGGCACGGGTGTGCTATGGGGTTAGAAGGCTGGTACGAGAGGTGCCTTCAGTTCTCAGTTCTCAGTTCTCAGTTGCCAGTTCTCGTTCTCAGTAAATTCGTGCAGACGCCGATTTCTGGGGGAGGCATTACGTAGATCGGCATCGCACACCATGAGCCGTTATTGACCACCGAAGGTGACGTTCGATTCATTTTCCAGCGGCCGAGCCGAATGCCATCTTCACGTCTTCCTTGTCAGCGTCCTCGACTTTGAACATGGCGCGCGGGGTCAATTGCATGAAGCTGGCCACGAACGTATCAGGAATTTGCTGGATGCGAATATTGAACGTGTTCACCGAATCGTTATAGAACTCGCGGCGATCGGCAATCTGGTTTTCCAGTTGGGTGATGCGGCCCTGCAACTGGACGAAGTTATTGTTCGCCTTCAGGTCGGGATAATTCTCGGCCACCGCGAAAAAGCCGCGCAAGGCGGAGGTCATGCTCTGATCGGCCTGAGCCTTCTGGTCGACGGTTACGGCCTGCTGGTACATGGAACGCGCCTGCGTGACCTTCTGCAGGGTATCGCGTTCGAAATCCATGTAGCCCTTGCAGACCTCGAGCAGTTTGGTGAGTTCGTCATGGCGCTGCTTGAGCATGACGTCAATATTCGCCCAAGCCTTGTCGATGTCATTCTTGATCGCGACCAGACCGTTGTAGATGGTGACTAGATAGCCGACACTGCCGGCGGCGACGAACAGCACTCCGAGCAGACCGATAGAACTCATTGCATCTCTCCTTTAATTTCTGTGACCGCGCCCGATGGCGCTACTTCCTCACGGCCTTTTCTGCTTGGCTGAAGCCATGTTGTACTACGAATCATTACTTACAAGGTCCAGCCTTGCGCTCCGCCGCCACTTACAGCCACCCAAAGCGCGACAGCAGAATGTATGCGCTGAGCAATGCCAGTAATGGACCGCCCAAAATCATGAGGGCGGACTTCCAAGCCAGCGACTTTAAGACATCTTTTTGACTGCGCCATGAGATAAACAATGCCGGATTATGCGTGCCCCTCATCAGCACGACAGGGGGATGTAAATCGAACTCTGGCGCGGCGACCGCAGGAGCAGCTGCGGTTCCGTTCCCGCCCGGTTGTGCTGCGATGTTCCCATGAGTCGGAGTAGCGATGACGGTTGCAGGGTCGCTCACACCCGCTGCAGCCCAGGCGGCAGGACTGGTGATTCCTGCTTTCATCAGCGCGGCGGCGATCTTCTGCTGTTGCGACATGTCGGCGGTCTTTGTCGGAGCGCTCTCTCCGCTCAGGCGAATGACTTCTCGTTCAATCGCATCGCTGTCATGGCCAGCCATGAAAGTCAGGCTGCGGCTGGTCCTTATGTGAAACTCCGATTCCGCCGAACCGGCTATGCCGGGCAGGTTCAAGGTAAATTTCAATTCATGTGTATTTTCTGTCTGGATCGGAGTAGGGCCGACGTCAAGACCGGGATTTACCGCCAGCGTTCCGAGAACGAAGAGCGCGTTTTTCGGCTTGATGCAGTACTCCTCGACTTTGATCTTTTTGTCGATGCCAACGCCGTGGCGCGCGAGAAAGCTGGCGACATTTCCAGGAACACTTGGGCAGGTCGAGAATACTGAGTCGCTGAATTCCTGGTGATAGTCGCGGTGGATATCCATCTCCGCGCCTTGCGGATTAATCAGCACCTGGCCGGTATTGTCGTCGAGGTAAAAGGGAACGTGCAGGCTCTCGTCGGCCACCTTCACCCATTTTTTGTCCTTGCCTTCCTGGCGGTACTGCCAGGCCATGGTGCGGTAGTAGTAGCAAGCAACGGTCCCGATAGGAGCGGAAATAGTGTACGGACCGGCAGCGAGCCCGCTGACCTCCACAAGTCCGATAGAGGCGCTGCGGATCTTGGAACTCGGCGTATCCATGATCAGGCGCTTGCGCTGGAACAGGCGAAAGCCGCGATAGAACACATAGGTGCCCGCGCAGACTCCGGCCAGCGGCCACAGTGATCCGCTGGAAAAGCCGGAAGAGTAAAGCATGGTGAGGAGTAAGCGCACGTTTTCCGTTCACACACCGGCCGTTACGCAGGCAGATGGCGTCGGGTCGAGCGTAGCGGGGAGATGTGGCGGGGCGCAGTAGAAAAGCGAGGTTTAGGCTTACGGAGGTAACTTACATTTTCACCACGGAGACACGGAGCCACTTTGCCCGCGAAACGCGGACAGGAGTGTCCGCGCCACACACTTATTTTGTTACTAACGCTCGCTCTCTGAGAATCTCCTCAATTGCTGCTATGGCAGTATCCAGTTCTTCGTCTGTGTTGTAAAAGTGCGGCGACATGCGCACCCCAGCTTTTGGCCGCCAGTCGACCAGGATTTCGCGCTTGATCAGCTCAGTACAGACTTCCTGCGAATCGGGCAGGTCGATGGATACGGTGCCGCCACGTTTTTCGGGATCGCGCGGGGTGTTGACGCGCCAGCCGTGCCGCTCAGCGAGTGCGATGAGACGGACGGTTTGACGTTTTGATTTTTCGCGGATTCTATTGATGCCGACTTCCTGGATGATTTTCAGGCCAGGTCCGGCAGCTTCAAGCGAGGGCACGTGCGGAGTGCCATTCATGAAGCGGTAGGGTGGATCGGCATAGCGAATTGGGCCGATTTCGAATCCGAAGGGATTCTGATGGGCAATCCAGCCAGTGATTTTCGGTTCTAGTTTCTTGCCCAGGTCCGGTCGGACATAGAGATAGCCGACCCCGGGGCCGCCGCAGAGCCACTTCAACACCCCGCCACAAGTGAAATCGGCATTGAGTTCCTGTACATCGACTGGAACCGTTCCCAGGGATTGAAAGGTGTCGAGCACCACATAGGCACCGACTTTGTGGGCCTTCTCAATGATGGCTTTGGCATCGTTGATGTACGCGCTCCGAAAGATGACGTGCGAAACCGGCACCAGCAGAGTTTCTTCGTCGATCGCATCCAGCAGGCGTTCGGTGGGCACGGTGATTCCATCGTCGGTCTTCACCATGTGAACTCGCGCACCGTTGGCTCGCTGCGCTTCCCAGAAATACATGACCGAGGGGAAGTTCATGTCGGAATAGACGACCTTGTTACGCTTGCCTGAAAAGTCGAAGCATGAGGCGACAATGGCCTGGATTGTAGTCACGTTCTGGTGCGTGGAGACCGAACCTCTTGGTGCGTTCATGAGCGCGCCGATCTGATCTCCGACTTCGGCGGCGAGCATCCACCAGCGTTCCTCCCAGGCACGCACGCCACGAGTGGCCCAGGTGTCGGCGTAGTGCTTCATCGCGTCATACACACCGCGGGGCATGGCGCCGAGCGAATTGCTGATTAGATAAGTCGTGCGCTCGAGGATGGGGAACTGCGATCGGTAGCGGAGCAGATCGTCAGTCATGGCGAGAGTTATTGTACTGAATCAGTTTCTGTTCGTAGTTGCCGGTTCTCAGTTTGCAGAAGCTGGCTCGCTTTTCTGCCTGGCTTAATCAGCAGGTAGGCCAAGCTGAGCACCACCATGTACACAGCTCCACTGATGAGCGTCAAGTGGGATTTCAAACCAGATTCGAGGATTGCGGCAATCACCAGGATAAACCCGATGATTGATCCCCATGGGCCGAAGGGAGAGCGCATGGGCAAGGCAGCCAGTTGGGCTACGGAAGCGCGCCGGCGGAACTTGACGTGAGCAGCCAACGACACTAACCACGACAGCAACATCCCTACCAGAGCGGCGCCAAGTATGGAGACGAAGGCATCTTGCGGCGCCCATTTCACCAGCACCAGCGCGACGATGATTCCGAAGCAAGAGGCGATCAGCGCAGCCTTTGGTGATCCTTGGGGGTTTAGTTTTCCAAACAGGCTCGGAGCCCAACCCCCGCGGGCGAGTGAGAACAACATGCGCCCGGAGACATAGAGCGCGGCGTTGGCACCGGAAAGCGCAGCGGTCAGCACGACGAAATTCATCACGTGGCTGGCGGCGGGAATTCCAGCATGACGGAACACGCTGACAAACGGACTTTCGCCCACACCTGCGCGGTTCCAAGGCATGATTCCGGCAAGGACGATGATGGCACCGAGGTATACGCAGCACAAGGTGATGAAAGTCAGACGAACGGCGCGGGGGATGTCTTCGCGGGAACGCGACTCGCCGGTAGTGATGGCGACCATTTCGATGCCGCCGAAGGTGTAGATCGCAAATCCGATGGCCAACAGCGGCGCCCATGAGCCGTTAGGCAGAAATCCCCCCTGTGCGGTGTATTGTTGCGGCGCGCGCCCAGTGAGCAGTAATCCCGCGCCGAGCACAATGAAGGCTGCGATGGTCATCACCTTGATCATGGCAAACCAGTATTCGAATTTTCCGTAGTTGCCGACCGTCCGAAAATTGATTAGCAGTAGCAACACCGAGAAAAGGGCTCCCCACGCCCACGCCGCCACGGACGGGAACCAATAACTCATGTAGGTCGCGGAAGCGACCAGTTCTGCGCCGATGGAGATGGCAATCGCGGCCCAGTAGCCGGCACGCGAAACGAATCCGGCCCACTCGTTTAGATAAATTTCGCCATAGACGCCGAAAGATCCCGCAGCGGGATGCATGCTGGCGAGTTCTCCCATGGCCAAAGTCACGGTCAAATTGATGAGAGCGGCGAGGGCGAAGCTGAGGATGACCCCGGGACCGGCGATCTCCATAGCAGCGGCCGAGCCAAGCAGGAGTCCAGTGCCGATCGATCCTCCGACGGCAACCATGGCCATCTGGCCCGCGCTGAGCTGATGACGAAGCCCCTGTTCCGGGTTGACCTCGGGTTCCCGAGCCATTGCGCACGTATACCAGAAACGGCTTTCGATCCAAAGGGTTATTGCTGCAATGACCTTCGTAATCGCAGTGGGGCTTACTTCATTGTTTGCGCAGGTAACCTGACCCGATAATTCGAGTGGGTTACTCCGCACCCGCGACCTTCATGTCAGAGACAACCAATCGAGTGGACCGGGCTGAGATCGCCAGGCGCATGGAGCGGGCGGAAAAGCTTCTGCAGAAAGGAAAAACTGCCGAGGCGCTTGACGAATACCTGCAGATTCTTCAGGAAGATACAGGCAACGATACGGTCCGCCAGATGGCGGGCGACCTGTGCCTTTCGCTGCAACGCACTCCTGATGCGATCAAGCTGCTGGGCCAACTGTTTGATCACCAGATCGATGGCGGCGATGCCACGCGGGCCAGCATTACATACAAGAAGCTGGCCCGGTATGTAAATCCCGCCTGGGATCAGAAGGTCCGGTTCGGCCAGTTGCTGGAGAACTCCAACCGCAAGCTGGCTTTGGAAACTTATGAAACCGCGCTGGCGGAATTGAGCCAGCAAGCCCGCAAACCTGATTCGCTGATGGTGCTGAAGCGGATCGTAGCTCTGGATGAGAGCTCACGGAATTTCCTTCGCTTGGGCGAACTTTGCTCCGAGCTGGGAGACAGCAAGAGCGCTGCGACCGCGTTTTTACGCCTGGCCGAGTTGACGTCGGCAGAAAAGGGTGATGCTGCTCCCTACTACGAGCGCGCTTACGGGGAGGATCCCAGCGATCCGCAGATTGCGCTGGCATATGCCAAGAGCCTGTTGCAACAACAGCAGGTCGGCGCCGCCATTTTCGTACTGGAGCCGCTGGTGAATGCCGGGACTACGTCGGTCGAGATGCGCGAGACGTATGCCAAGGCCCTGCTGTCTGCGAATCGGCTCAGCGAAGCGGAGCCGTTGATTTGGCAGTCGTTCGAAGCCAATCCGGCACGCGTGCATGAGATTGGGAACCTCATTGGCGCGTTTATCGACGCCGAGCAGGACACGGATGCGGTCGCGCTTGCACGGAAACTCGAGGCATTTCAACGCCGTCGCGGGGAGCGGCGCGCATTTCTCGCCATGATGCAAGAGCTTACCGCCGCCCATCGCTCATCGCCTGATGTGCTGGAATTCATGAGCGAGCTGTTTAATGCTTCAAACCGCGAAGGCGATTACTGCCAGACGCTCCTGAAATTGTTTGACTTGCATTTTGGAATGGGCAACTACGCCAAAGCGGCGGAGTGCCTCGACCGGTCGGTTGAGATCGATCCCTATGAGCCAGGCCATCACAAGCGGCTGGAATCGCTGCGCGGGAAGGTGGATGAAAATCGGATCAAAGTGATTGTTTCGCGATTGTCGAGCGGGAATACGTCAACCGTAGGACCCATACGCACGGAGGAACCCACGCTGGGCGCGGCAGCACTGCAGGATCTGATGCTGCAGGCAGAAATTCTGGTGCAGTATGGGATGCGCTCCAAGGCGATCGAGCGCTTGCAGCGGATACAGGAATTATTTCCGCATGAAGAGGAGCGCAATCCGGACCTGCAGCAGCTGTATCTGGCTGCGGGAGTGACTCCACGCTATTCCGAATCAGCGCCGGCGCCTCCGCAGCCTGCCGCACAGGCGGGCGCCGCGCTCCAGCCATCAACAACCGCAGGGAAAGCCATGCTGGAGGAAAGCGCCGACGTCAGCAGTCTGACGCGCGTCGCGGAGATCACGCGCAAGCTCTACCGCCAAACCAACGCCGAGGCCGTCCTCAATACCACTGTCAACGAGATCGGGGCGCAGTGGAAGACGAGCCGCTGTATCGTCGCCATGCGCAAGCCTGGGCTGCCTCCCACTGCGGTGAAAGAAAGACCTGCTGACGGAGTCACGCCGGGAGAGCCGCAGCCGCTGGCACGCCTTGTTTCTGCGGTCCAGGATCTGGCCATCAGCCGGGGAACGATTACGTTAGCTGATGTCCCGGCAGCTCCGGAATTGCAAGCGGCGCGGGAGGCGATTGCCGAATTGAAAATCACTTCGCTGCTAGCGCTGCCTTTGTCTGATGGGGCCGATCATGTTGGCGTGCTGATTCTGGCGCAGACGGCCGCGCGAGGCTGGCATTCCAGTGACATTGTGGTGCTGAAGACGATCTGCGATCAGGTGGTGATTGCGCTTAACAACGCCGGCCTGCGGCAGTTGGTGAAGAATTTGTCCGTTACGGACGAACGCTCGGGTCTTTTGAAACGCTCATCATACATTGACCTGCTGATGGCCGAAACCCGCCGTGCCGTGCAGCAGGCGACCGCTGTCACCGTGCTGCTGATGCAATTCGGCAAACCGGCTCCCATGCTGAAAGAGTTTGGCGAGGCCGGCGTCGAGGGGATGATGCAGAAGATCGGACAAATCTTTGCCTCCAACATCCGACAGAATGATCTTGCGTTTCGCTACGGGACAACCACGATCGCGATCGTGTTGGGAGAGACAGCGGAGAGAGAAGCGCAGCTGGCCGTGGAAAAGCTGCGCAAACTGCTCACCCAAGTCAAACTCCCCGACAAAGACGAGGGCGTACGCTTCAATGCGGGACTTGCCGAAGCGGTGATCCGGCAGCAGTATGATCCGGCGGATATCGTCACCGAAGTCATCAACCGTGCTGAGCTGGCGCTCGATATGTCGGTTGCCCAGGGCGCCGGGAAGGCGATTGCACTGGCAGCGTCGTTGACTGCAGCTGCGGTAGCGTAGCGTGTCTTCGTTCCCAGCCTCCAATTGTCCCATCGCCGATTAGAAGACAAACTGCCCACAATTGGCAAGTGGCAATGGTTAATCGCGACGCATCTCTGGCACAAATTCCTTTCCCGCTGCTACACTAAGAAGTTTTCTTGATCGTTCCAAACATTTCTGATCCGGGTATCCCATGCTGAAACCAGGTGACATTGCCATCGTAAGCGGGGCGCGGACTCCCTTTGGGCGATACTGCGGCAAATTGAAAGACTATACCGCCATGGAACTAGGAGCGGTTGCCGCCAAGGGAGCAATCGAGCGCGCGGGAATCGATCCCAAGGAATTCGATCACGCGGTGTTCGGCAACGCGCAACAAACTTCAGGCGACGCTTTGTACGGCGCGCGGCACGTGGCTTTGCGGGCTGGATTGCCGATCGAAACGCCGGCTCTTACCGTGAACCGTCTGTGTGGCTCGGGGATGCAGGCGATCGTGAACGCGGCGCAGATGATCCAGGTGGATGAGGCCAAGGTCGTGCTCGCGGGCGGCATGGAAGCGATGTCGCAGGCGCCGTTCGTGATCCGCGGGCGCGATGGATTTACGCTTGCGCCCGGAGGAAAACTGGAAGATTCGCTGATGGTCGCGCTTCTCGACAGCTATTGTGGCTTGTACATGGCGAATACGGCGGAGCTTTACGGAGAGCAGCAGGGCATTACGCGGCAGATGCAGGATGAGTTCGCGCTGCGGTCGCAGAAGTGCGCGGACGATGCCTACAAGGCGGGGCGTCTGCAGGAAGAGATTGTTCCTGTGGCTATGAAAGACCGAAAGGGCGAAGCGACCGGTGAGATGTTCAGCGAAGACGATCATCGACGGCCACAGACCACCATGGAAGGCCTGGCCAAACTGAAGCCGGCGTTCGGAAAGAATGGCACGGTCACGGCGGGCAACGCCAGCGGGATCGTGGACGGCGGTGCGGCAGTAGTCATCATGTCGTTGGAGGAAGCATCCAAGCGCGGTCTTAAATCGCTGGGGCGAATCGTGAGCTGGGGAGTGGCGGGGGTTGATCCCAAAGTGATGGGGCGCGGCCCGGTTCCGGCGACCAAAATCGCGCTGCAGAAAGCCGGGATGACGCTGGAACACATCGATCTGATCGAAGTGAACGAAGCCTTCGCCGCACAATATTTGGCTGTGGAGAAAGAACTCGGACTGGATCGCGAGAAGGTGAATGTGAATGGCGGGGCGATCGCTCTGGGACATCCTTTGGGGGCGACGGGCACGCGTTTGGTTATCACATTGCTGTATGAATTGCGGCGGCGGAAGAAGAAGTATGGGCTGGCGACGGCGTGTATTGGCGGCGGGCAGGGGATTGCGATGGTAGTGGAGAGCTTGAATTAAGTTAATGATTGTCGATTTACGATCGTCGATTTCAAACTCGGTGTGTGACGGTTTTCAATCGTAAATCGGCAATTGTAAATCGTAAAGTTCTGAAGGATTCATATGGATATTAGAAAGGTCGGACTTCTCGGTTGTGGCCTCATGGGCTCGGGCATCGCGCAGGTGAGCGCGACGGCTGGATTCGAAGTTATTGTGCTGGAAGTCGAGCAGAAGTTTCTCGACAAGGGCTTTGCCGGGATTGAGAAGTCGTTGGCCAAGTTCGCCGAGAAGGGCACGATCAAGGAGTCGCCGCAGGCCATCCGGGCGCGAGTGAGGGGCACGACTACCGCGCAGGATCTGGCGGATTGCGACATCGTGATTGAAGCCGTCATCGAGAATGTCGCAGAAAAAAAGAAGATGTACTCGATGCTGGATGGGATCGTGAAGAAAGAAGCAATCTTCGCGACCAATACTTCTTCCATCTCGGTGACGGAATTGATGACTGCGACCCGGCGCCCCGAGCGCTTCATCGGGCTGCACTTTTTCAATCCCGTGCCGCTGATGAAGCTGGTGGAGGTGGTGCGCACCATCGTGACCGCTGATGATGCTTACGAGACCGCGTATGAATTTGCCAAGAAGCTGGGCAAGGTTCCGGTCCGTACCAGCGACAAGACCGGCTTCATTGTGAACCGGCTGCTGGTGCCGTATCTGCTGGACGCCATCCGCGCCTATGAGGAGGGTGTGGGCTCAATCGAGGATATCGACACCTCCATGAAGCTAGGCTGCGGGTATCCAATGGGGCCGTTCACCCTGCTGGATTTCGTCGGGCTGGATACGACTTATTACATCACGGAGGTGATGTACGACGAATTCAAGGAGCGGCGGTTTGCTTCGCCTCCGCTGCTGAAGCGGATGGTAATGGCTGGATGGTATGGGCGGAAGTCGGGCAAAGGCTTTTACGATTACGCGGACCCGAATAATCCGAAGGCGAATAAGCTGTAAGGTCTGGCCACGGATTTGGGCCGACTGAGGCACGGAGCAAGTCGAAAATAGTTTCGGAAGCTCGCGCGTTCGTAAGTGCATCTCCGTGTCTCTGTGACTCCGTGGTGAGTGACAATCTTATGAACTTCGAAAATATTATCCTCGAAAATAAGAATTCCGTAGCTTACGTCACCGTCAATCGGCCGAAGGTGCTGAATGCGCTCAACATGGCCACGATGGAAGAGCTGCGTGCGGCATTTCATGACATCAAGAACGATAAGTCAGTTCGGGTGGTCATTTTCACCGGCGCGGGCGAGAAGGCGTTCATCGCCGGTGCGGACATTGGCGAGCTCGCCAAGCACGATGCGGTTTCGGGAAAGGAATACACCCATCGCGGGCAGAGCGTTCTCAATTTGATCGAAAATCTTGGTAAGCCGGTGATCGCCTGCATCAACGGCTTCGCCCTGGGCGGCGGATGCGAGATTGCTATGGCCTGCACCATGCGTCTGGCCAGCGAGAACGCCAAGCTTGGACAGCCTGAGGTGAAGCTGGGAATTATTCCTGGCTATGGTGGAACGCAACGACTGCCTCGGCTAGTAGGCAAGGGCCTAGCCATGCAGCAGATTCTGACCGGAGAGATGATCACGGCACAGGAGGCGCATCGCATCGGGCTGGTGAACGAAGTGACGGCTCCTGCCGAATTGATTCCGCGGGCGGAGGCGATCGCGCAGAAGATCATCGCCAATGCGCCGTTGGCGGTGCAGTACGCAATGGAGGCCGTGAACAAGGGCATGGAGATGACGCTGCAGGAAGGCTTGTATCTGGAAGCCGTGCTCTTTGGCGTGTGCTGCGCGACGGAAGATAAGAAAGAAGGCACGACGGCATTCCTGGAAAAGCGTCCGGCGCAGTTCAAGGGGAAATAACATCGCCAGCGATTGGCGTCGATTCGCACGGATCGAGAACGAATTCACCACGGAGAAACAGAATCACGGAGAAGAATCCCAAACCAGGTTCTCCAGAGAGTATTCCCGCATCCAAGCTTAGGGCGCGTGAAGGCAAAGTGAGCGCTGTTGGCAGGCGCTTTGGGATCGTCGTTTCGCGGTTCAACGCCTTCATTACCGAAAGACTTCTTCAAAGCGCATACGATGGGCTGCTGCGCTGCGGGGCGAATCGAAAGGATATCGAAATCGTCCGAGTACCTGGCTCGTTTGAAATCCCTTCTGCCGCGCGCACTCTCGCTGAAACAAGAAAATACGACGCCATCATTTGCTTGGGGTGTCTGCTTCGCGGAGACACAACTCATTACGATGTGATCGCGAATGAGGTCACGCGCGGCATTGGGCAGTCGGCGCAGGAGACCGGCGTTCCGCACGCTTTCGGTGTGCTTACCTGCGACACGCTGGAGCAGGCTATCGATCGTGCTGGATTGAAGATGGGGAACAAAGGATTGGAAGCGGCGCTGACCGCGGTGGAGATGGCGTCATTGAAACAAGCGGTCAGCTCTCAGCCCTCAACTGTTAGTGAGAAGCAGATTCCTCGCTCCGCTCGGAATGACAAAGGCAAAAGAAGAGCCATCAGCACTCAGCACTCAGCGGTCAGCCAAACAACCAGATCTGAGCCCGCCACCCGAAACAAGAAAAGGAAGAGTCGCCAGAAGCGATCTCGCAAGTCCGGCAGGCACTGACAAGCGTCTTGCTTCCGAACTGCCGGCCCGCATTCCTGTAAACTGACGGCTGAACGCTGAAAGCTGACAGCTGAATAATGGGAACCCGCCGCAAGTCTCGCGAACTCGCCTTGCAAATGCTCTTCCAGGCCGACATGGGCCGCCAGAATGCGGAACAGGTCCGAAATACCTTCTGGAAAGAACGCAATTCAGTTGAGGGCGATGTTCGCGGATTCGCCGATGATTTATTTCGTGTGGCGACGGATCGCACTCCAGAAATCGATGGACTAATCGAGCGCCACGCCGAGCACTGGCGCATGGAACGTATGGCAGCCGTTGACCGCAACATTTTGCGTGGCGCGGTTGCCGAATTGCTGGGTTTCCCCTCTACCCCTCGCGCCGTGATTATCAATGAAGCACTCGAGATCGCCCGCAAGTTCTCCAGTCCGGAGTCAGTGCAATTTATCAACGGAGTGCTGGACAGTGTAGGGAAGGAACTGGGGAAGACCTAGTACCCAGTGCTCAGTTATGAAGGTGTGAAAAGCCAGCCTGAAGTGAATACCCTAACAAAACTTCTCAACTTTTCGCGAACTGCTCTCAGGGACGGACAGCAATCAGATCCGGATTGCAAGATTTGGCTGGATTGAAAGTAAACGGCATCCCCGTCGAATCGACGCACAGCCCCGTGGTGGTCGGGAACATGACCTGCGCCACATCGGCACCGATTGCGGTGTCGAGCACGTGGACGAAGCCGTCGCTGGCGCCAACCCAGAGCATCGTCCCATCGGTGGTGAGTGAGGCGTTCAGGGGCACGGCGCTTCCAGCCAGCGCGATCGCCGAAGAAGTCTGATTTCCAATATCGAACACCAGCACAGTAGGCAAGCTGCTGGTGAGCACATAGGCGCGGGTGCTGTCGGATGAAATAAGCAACTGTGTGGGGGTGAAACTGCCCTGGCCGAGATTGAAAAAGGCTGCGGTCCCATCGCTGATATTCGGCAACCCCGGCGAGCACCCTAGCACGTTCAGCCCCGTGGCCCCATGGATAGCAGTTATGGGAATCAGATCAATGCCCTGTGAATTCACTCCTAGAGCCTGCGTGCCGTTAGCCAGGGTTTCGAGGAATGAAAGTGTACTGCCGGTGTTAATGACTTGCGGGTTGTTCGACGAATCCGTCGCCACGGTGTTGTCGCAGGTCTTGCGGACGGTCACTGCGTTCAGTGATTCCCCGGCGATGTAGGCGAACGCTCCTTCGGAAAGGAAGGAGACGGCCGTTGGGGACGCTGCCAGTGGGATAGCCTGCAACGGCTCAACCGTCGAGTGAACGTACAACGTGTTTCCCGCCAGAATGAAAGCGTTCAGGCCGTCGGGCGAAAACGCGGCGGCGGTTGCGCCGGAGATCTGCAGAGGCATGGCGTTGATGCCGCTAGCTGTGTTTGAGGCATCGACCACGAAGACCTGGTTCGGAATGTCGGTGGTATTCGAAAGGATGAGGCGAGTGCCATCATTGGAGATGGCCAGCACTTTTCCGGTGACCGAAGGAAACATATTTACCGATGGCGGGGTAGTAGTGGGGTTGAGCACCATCAGTCCCCTGGTGCCGAGAAGACTCTGGTCCGTACCAAGAAAAGCGGTTGTGCCGGTGGGAGTGAACACCAGGGAATTTGGCACTGCCGGCAGGCGTGTTTGAGCGGCTACGGTATTCGTAGGAAAGTTGATCGAGAACAAATTGCTGAAGCAGCCGCTGACGCTCTGACACGCATGGGTAGTAGTCCAGACTGTTCCGCTGGGCGTTGTTGTCCCAGACCTGGATACTGTGGCCGTAATCACATTATTAGAGTAGATCGGCTGGATTGGAGTGACTCCGATGTTGCACGACGGCGGAGTACACGAGGCGGTAACGGCCGCGCCGCCGGCATTCGGCGTGCTGACTGCGCCGGAGGTGGAATTTACCGTCACTACGCCGGCATTCGAGGAACTCCAGGTGAGTGGCACTCCAGTGATGATGTTGCCCTGGGTGTCGGTCACGGTTGGAGTAAGCCTGTCGCTACCCCCGACGTTTACGCTGAATGAGGTTGCTCCAGTAGTGGCGACTTGCAGAGAGATCGACTGCACCAGGCAGGTTTGCACCTGCAGAGGCACGCTGTTCACGCCCGCAGCGGAGGCGAAGATCTGAGCATTGCCCGGTTGACCGCCTGTGACCTGCACTTCGTTTATCTTGAGCCCGCTCACTGTGTTGTTAAGCATCACCACAGTTGGATTGAAGGCCGACCAGGTGAAGGGGCCCACGGTGGAAGTCACGTCGACTGTGCCACTCTTTGCGGTGGCTTGGTAATTGGCCGTCATTCCCTTTGAGACACAGGTCGTGGTTGTGGGCGGATTATTAGGAACCAGGCTGACAGTGAGATTGTCCACGTGCTGGTGGACATAAACCGTTACCGGCGGGCTGGTGACGCCCATCGCGGTGGCGGTGATCTGGGCGACACCGGTAGGACCGGCGGTACAGATTTGCGGGCTGGTCAAAGAGTCCCATGTACCCGCGCAGGCCAGACCCATGAACCCTCCGGTTGCGGCACGGATGGTGGCGATGGTCACGACCGCGGCATTGCTAGACTCGAAAGTGACCGGTTCTCCGTTTATCGGCCGATTGTTGAAACTGCGCAAAGAGGGCGTGAAGCTTTGGGTAGTTCCCAGGTCAAGGGAGACGTTGTTCGCCGGAGTAATCGTAATGGCGGCTGGAATCGGAAAAGTCGAGCCCTTGGGACCAGTACCGCAGCCGGTGAGACTGATTATGAGAACAACTATCAGAAATGCCAATCCAGGAGAAACCAACCGACCCATGAATCCTCCCCGCCTCAAGCCTGCCCCGAAGCGAGCGTGCCGTCATTCGGTTTAGGAAACCCACAGTGTAGAGGCTGCCAATTTTTTCAGCAAGTTGGGGCGCGTGCTACGCGACCTCGAAGAGCATCCGTACAAGCGATCAAAAGAATCGAAAGAAGCGACCAAATCCAGCTAGACTTATCGATCCGGCTTATCAACTACGCTTGTACAGAAACGTGCCGAGAATCTTCCGGAACCCGTCTGTCCTCTATATTTGTAATCAGATGCAGCAACTTGCGGTTGACGATGCGCAATCCGGGTTGCTATATTTGTATGGTTCCGCGAGTTAATTCTGGCTTGCCTGTACGCGGCGGTTGCGCTGCATGTGTGTGTTGCAATCGCGATAACGCGGCTGAGTAGAAGATCCAAGTTCCTCGTTGCCGGTCGTAAGGGGAACGCCCTCGCTGAAACGCCCTGCGCTTACCTTTCACCCGTGGGAAGGCTATGTAGGGCTTGCTGACGAAACGGAGCACCTCCCGAGCGATCGGGCCTGGCGCCACCGTCGGCGGCGGTTAAGTTTGAACGGGAAACCATAATTTCTTGCCTTAGGCGAGAAGCATGGTTGGCGTTTAAGCCATCCAGCCCTGAATCAGGGAAAAAGCAGGAAGCAGCGCGATTCGCATGCGTGCGCCCGTGTGGGTACCCAGCGAGAACGCGCTAAGGAGCAGCAAAAGAGTGCCTACTTTTAATCAATTGGTGCGTGCCGGCCGGAAGCGGCCGCGGTACAAGACGGCGAGTCCGGCGTTGCAGTCGTGCCCGCAGAAGCGTGGCGTCTGCACCCGTGTGTATACGCAAACTCCTAAGAAGCCCAATTCGGCGCTGCGGAAGGTAGCCCGTGTGCGCTTGACGAACGGAATCGAAGTCACCACCTACATTCCCGGAGTCGGTCACAACCTGCAGGAGCACTCGATCGTGCTGATCCGCGGGGGCCGCGTGAAGGATCTGCCGGGTGTGCGTTATCACGTGATCCGCGGAACGCTGGACGCGGTAGGCGTCGCGAACCGCAAGCAGGGCCGCTCGAAATACGGAGCCAAGAGACCGAAGTAAAAACGAGTTCTCAGTTCTCGGTTGTCAGTTCTCAGTAGGACTGGAGCTGAGCGTCAACTGAGAACCGAGAAGTGAGAACTGGAGCAATGCCAAGAAAAGGACATATCGCCAAGCGGACGGTAGAAGCCGACGCAGTTTATAGCTCGGATTTGGTAACGAAATTCATCAACTCCATGATGTGGGGCGGGAAGAAGAGCACCGCCGAGAACATCTTCTACGAAGCGCTGACTCGCTTACAGCAAAAGGGTGGCGACGAACCGCTGAAGCTGTTCAAGAAGGCGGTGGAGAACGCCAAGCCGCTGCTCGAGGTGAAGACGCGGCGCGTAGGCGGCGCGAACTATCAGGTTCCGGTGGAAGTGAATGCGGACCGGCGCACCTCGTTGGCCATCCGCTGGCTGATTACTTATTCCCGCGGACGCGGCGAAAAAGGAATGGTCGACAAGTTGAGCAATGAATTGCTGGATGCCGCCAATAATCGTGGCGCCGCAATCAAGAAGAAAGAAGACGTCCATCGCATGGCGGAGGCCAATAAGGCTTTCGCGCACTATCGCTGGTAGAGGACAGGGACGTTGCAAGGAACGTCTCTACCCGAGAACAGGTTCAGAAGGATAGCGATTTGGTCGGTTCCGTCGTTAACGAGCAGGAGTCCCGCAAGGATGAAAGAAAGAAAGCTGTGTCCAGACAAGTCCCGTTAGAGCGTTGCAGGAACATCGGCATCATGGCCCACATCGATGCCGGGAAGACCACTACGACGGAGCGCATCCTGTTCTATACAGGCCGTACGCACCGCATCGGAGAGGTCCATGAAGGCACGGCCACGATGGACTGGATGGAGCAGGAGCAGGAGCGCGGCATCACCATTACCTCTGCGGCTACAACCTGCACATGGCGCGACATTCGCATTAACATTATTGACACTCCCGGGCACGTTGATTTCACCGCCGAAGTGGAGCGCTCGCTGCGCGTTCTCGACGGCGCAGTGGCCGTGTTCGATGCGGTCCACGGAGTGCAGCCACAATCTGAAAAAGTCTGGCGCCAGGCCGATAAGTACGGTGTCCCGCGTATCTGTTTCATCAACAAGATCGACAAGATGGGCGCTGATTTCGAGCATGCCGTCGACACCATCCGCAAGCGCCTCAACGCCAAGCCCGTCGCCATCCAGATTCCCATCGGCCAGGAAGACAAGTTCAAAGGGGTAATCGATCTCATCGAAATGAAGTCGATTATCTGGCAGGATGACACCATTGACGCCGAGTATCTCACCGGCGAGATCCCCGTCGAGCTCCAGAAAAAAGCCGAAGCGTTCCACACCCAATTAGTCGAAACCGTCGCCGAAAATGACGATGCCATGCTGCACAAGTTCCTGGAAGGCGAGACCATTTCTCCCGAGGAACTCCGAGCCTCGCTGCGCAAGTCGACCATCGGGTTGAAGCTGTTTCCCGTCGTAGTCGGCACCGCTTTCAAGAATAAAGGCGTGCAGCCGTTGCTGGATGCGGTCGTGGACTATCTGCCTTCGCCGATTGATGCGGGCGAGGTCAAAGGTGTAAACCCGGATACCGGTGAAATGGTTACCCGGAGGCCCGGGGATAGCGAGCCTTTTTCTGCGCTGGCTTTCAAGATCATGGCCGACCCGTTCGTTGGCCAGTTGACCTTTATCCGTGTCTACTCCGGCCAGGTCAAATCCGGCGACTCCGTACTCAACGCCGGCCGCGGACGTACCGAGCGGATCGGCCGTTTGCTCAAGATGCACGCCAACAAGCGCGAAGAAATCAGCGAGATTCTGGCGGGCGATATCTGTGCCGCAGTGGGTTTGAAGAATGTTTCGACCGGCGACACCATTTGCGACGAAAGACATCCCATCGCGCTTGAATCGATCACCTTCGCGGTCCCGGTGATATCCGTGGCGGTCGAGCCCAAAACCAAGGCTGACCAGGAAAAGATGGGCATGGCGCTTTCCAAGCTGGCCCAGGAAGATCCCACCTTCAAAGTTCACACTGACCCCGACAGCGGACAGACCATCATCAGCGGCATGGGCGAACTGCATCTGGAAATCATCGTTGACCGCATGATGCGGGAGTACAAGGTCGAAGCCAACGTCGGCAAACCGCAGGTCGCATATCGCGAGACCATTCGAAGGAAGTCGGAAGCGGAGGGCAAGTACATCCGCCAGACCGGTGGCCGCGGTCAATATGGACACGCCAAGATTCGTATTGAGCCGAATGATCCAGGCAAGGGATACGAATTCGTGAACGAAATTGTAGGTGGGTCGGTGCCCAAGGAATTCATCAAGCCCATCGACCAGGGAATCAAAGAAGCCATGGAAGGCGGCGTCCTGGCGGGTTACGAGATGGTCGATGTGAGGGCTATTCTCTACGACGGCAGCTATCATGACGTCGACTCCAACGAAATGGCGTTCAAGATCGCCGGTTCGATGGCTTTCAAGGAAGCTGCCCGCAAAGCCTCGCCTGTACTACTGGAGCCGGTAATGGCAGTGGAAGTGGTCACGCCGGAAGATTACGCCGGCGTAATCATGGGAGACCTGAGTTCGCGCCGCGGGCGTATTGAAGGCATGGAACATCGCGCCGGTTCGCAGGTAATCAAGGCCATCGTGCCGCTTGCCGAAATGTTCGGTTATGCGACGCACATGCGCTCGAGCACGCAGGGCCGCGCCGAGTACTCCATGCACTTCGCGCGTTATGAAGAAGTGCCCCGCGGCGAGGCGGACAATATCATCGGCCGGGCTGAGGGGAACAAGAGGTAGAGGTAAAAGACGCGGGCGAGGCGCCCGCGCCACATGGAGCTAGGAAATGGCGAAAGAGAAATTTGAACGCAATAAGCCGCATGTAAACGTGGGGACGATTGGTCACATCGACCACGGCAAGACCACGTTG
>Ga0070697_100000950_pt1 | contig 21830 bp, 18 predicted proteins | sample KBSK1501metaG_FD_65475 | JGI IMG/M metagenome (GOLD analysis project Ga0070697, IMG submission 65475) | Corn, switchgrass and miscanthus rhizosphere microbial communities from Kellogg Biological Station, Michigan, USA - KBS K1-50-1 metaG | ecosystem: Host-associated > Plants > Roots >... | reverse complement strand
TTGATCGGTACCTGGGCGAGCGCGTCGTGGGCCATCGAGTTCTATCGGCGGAACGGATACACCGTCGTCCCGAAGAGCGACAAGGATCGCCTGCTCCGGACATACTGGTCAATCCCAGCGAGACAGATCGAAACGTCGGTCGTCCTTGCCGATGGACGATGGATGGACGCCCAAGGGCGCGCTTCGGTGGACGGCTGATGCCATTCAAGAGCCGAGCACAGCGCCGGAAGTTCGCGGAGCTCCTGGTCGAGGGCAAGATCTCCAACGAGACGTTCGAAGAGTGGAATCGCGAGACGGGAGGCGCGAAGCTGCCCGAGCGCGTCAAGCCCAAGGCCAAGACCAAGAGCAAGACCAGGCCGAAGTCCAGACCCAGGGCCAGGTCCAAGCGCAAGCCGAAATGAAGCGACGGTAAGGGTCCGTGTTTTGGGCTAGAGTGACGGCCTCTTGCGGAGGCCCACTCCATGCTCATCCGTCGGCTAGCCGCCATCCTTGTTCTGTCCATCGCTGGGACCGCGCTCGGCCCTGCGGCCCAGGCGGAGTCCTACGACCCCAGCCTCTTCCGCGAGCTGCGCTGGCGGATGATCGGGCCGCACCGCGGCGGACGCACGAAGGCCGCGGCCGGCATTCCTGACCGCCCCAACGTCTTCTACGTCGGCGCCGTGAACGGCGGGGTCTGGAAGACCGAGGACTACGGCCGGACCTGGCTGCCGATCTTCGACGACCAGCCCACCGGCTCCGTCGGTGCGATCGCCATCGCTCCCTCGAGCCCGGACGTGATCTACGTGGGCAGCGGCGAGGGCCTGCAGCGGCCGGACCTCTCCACCGGCGACGGCATCTACAAATCGACCGACGGCGGGAAGACGTGGCGCCATCTCGGCCTGCGCCAGGGGCGCCAGATCCCGCAGATCGTCGTCGATCCGCGGGACCCGAACCGGCTGTTCGTGGCCGTCCTCGGCAGCCCGTATGGGCCCGGCCCGGAGCGGGGTGTCTTCCGCTCCACCGACGGCGGCGAGACGTTCCAGAAGGTGCTCTACCGCGACGAGGACACGGGCGCGGTCGACGTCGTCCTGGACCCGACGGACCCGGGCATCGTGTACGCGGTGCTGTGGGAGGCGCGGCAGGCGCCGTGGGAGAACGGCGTCTTCAACGGCCCCGGCAGCGGGCTGTACAAGTCGACCGACGGCGGCGCCACCTGGCGGCCGTTGACGAAAGGGCTGCCGACCTTCGCGGAGGACGGCCTGGGCCGGATCGGCATCACGGTGGCGCCGAGCGAGCCCCGCCGGCTCTACGCCACCGTGGAGGCGAAGCGCAACGGCGGGCTCTATCGCTCCGACGATGCCGGCGACAGTTGGGCGCGCGTCAACTCCGATCCCCGCGTCACCGAGCGCGGGTCCGATTTCGCCGAGGTGAAGGTCCACCCGAGCGACCCCGACACGGTGTTCACGGCCAGCGTCGTGACGTGGAAGTCGACCGACGGCGGCCAGACCTTCACCGCGTTTCGCGGCGCCCCGGGCGGCGACGACTACCACCGCATCTGGATCAATCCCCGGCACGCGGACATCATGCTGATCGCGTCGGACCAGGGAGCGATCGTCACCGTCAACGGCGGGCGGAGCTGGAGCTCCTGGTACAACCAGCCGACGGCGCAGCTCTACCACGTGAGCACGGACAACGCCTTCCCCTACCGCGTGTGCGGCGGGCAGCAGGAGAGCGGCTCGGTTTGCATCGCCAGCCGCGGCGACGACGGCGAGATCACGTTCCGCGACTGGCATCCCGCGGCGGTCGAAGAGTACGGCTACGCCGCCCCCGACCCGCTCGACCCCGACGTCGTCTACGGCGGCCGGCTGACCCGCTACGACCGGCGCACCGGCCAGGTGCAGAACGTGGCGCCGCGGGCGCTGCGCACCCCGTCCTTCCGCGTGCTCCGCACCGCGCCGGTCCTCTTCGCCCCCACCGACCCCCGCACGCTGTACTTCGCGTCTAACACGCTCTGGAAGACGAGCGACGGCGGCCAGACGTGGACCGAGATCAGCCCCGACCTCACCCGCCCCACGTGGGAGGCCCCGGCGAACGTCGGCAAGTACCGAGGGACGGAGGCGGCCAAGTCCACCCGGCGCGGCGTCATCTACACCGTCGCTCCCTCTCCCGTCGACGGCGCGAGGATCTGGGCCGGCACCGACGACGGCCTCGTCCACGTGACGACCGACGGGGGCCGGACGTGGACGGACGTGACGCCCCCCGCGCTGCGCGACCGGCCCTGGAGCAAGGTCTCGCTCATCGACGCCTCGCATTCCGACGCCGGCACCGCTTATGCGGCGATCAACACGTTCCGCCTCGACGACCTGCACCCGCACATCTACCGCACGCGCGACGGCGGGCGGAGCTGGACCGAGATCACCGCCGGAATCCCCGACGGCGGGACCGTCAACACCGTGCGCGAGGACCCGATCCGGCGGGGGCTGCTCTTCGCGGGCACCGAGCAGGCGGTCTACGTCTCCTTCGACGACGGCGAGAGCTGGCAGTCGCTCCGGCTGAACATGCCGGCCACGTCCATCCGCGACCTCGTGATCAAGGACGACGACCTCGTCGTGGGCACCCACGGCCGCGGCTTCTGGATCCTCGACGACATCACGCCGCTGCGCCAGGTGGCGCCGACGGCGCTCCAGGAGGCGGCCTTCCTCTTCGCGCCCCCGGAGGCGTGGCGGTTCCGCGGGAACAAGAACACCGACACGCCGCTGCCTCCGGACGAGCCCGCGGGCGAGAACCCGCCCGACGGCGCGACCCTTCACTACTTCTTGAAGGGGCCGGCGGCGGGCGCGGTGAGCCTGGAGATCGTGGACGCGGGCGGCACGGTGGTGCGCCGGTACCGAGGCGACGACCCTCCCGAGCCTCCGATCGAGGGCCGCAACATCCCCGATTACTGGATCCGTCCCCCGCAGCCGCTGTCCGGGGCGGCCGGGCTTCACCGCTTCGTGTGGGACCTGCACTACCCCCCGCCCGCGGTCCTCGAGCGCTCGTACCCGATCGCGGCCGTCTACCGGAACACGCCGCCCGAGCCGCGCGGGCCGTGGGCGCTCCCCGGCGCGTACACGGTGCGCCTCACCGTCGGCGGCCGGACGCTCACCCGCCCGCTCCGGCTGAAGATGGATCCCCGGGTGAAGACCACGCCGGACGAGCTCCGCGCGCAGCTCGATCGCTCGCAGGAGATCGTCCGCGACCTCGCGCGCAGCGTCGAGGCGCGGGAGCAGGTGAAGAAGGAGCGGGGCCGGACCCCGGAGGGTCCAAGAGCCGCGGAGCTGGCCCAGGCGGAGGCGAAGCTGACGTCGCTGAACGCACGCCTGGCCACCGTCTACGGCATCCTCCAGGAGGTCGACGCGGCGCCTACGAGGGCCGCCCTCCAGTCGGCCCGGGAGCTGCGCCAGGAGCTGGATGCCGCTCTGGCCGCCCAAGCGCCGGCCAAGGCGCCTTGACACCCCCCGATCCGGCATCGTAGCCTCCCCTTCAGCCCCATTCCGAGGCACGGCCCCTACCCCACGCTGGAGGCGCAATGCTCGTCGCGAACATCGTCGTCGAGACCCTTCCCGGCAAAGCCCGCGCCGTGGCCGAGCGCATGGAACAGATCAAGGGCATGGGTGCGCTTTCGGCCGACAGCGACCGCCGCGTCGTCGCCACCTGGACGGTTCCCGACTGCGACACCGTCGAGGGCCTCTCCGAGGTCCTGCAGGCCATGAACCCGGAGATCGTCTGCGTGTACCCCTCGATGGTCGGGGAGGAAGAGAGCTAGGCACAGGAGGCACGATGGCCACGGAAATCACAGTCGGGATCGCCGGCGCGGCCGGCGACGGCCTGGACCGCACGGGCGACACGCTGGCGCGCACCGCCGCTCGCCTCGGGCTGCATCTGTACACCTACAACAGCTACCAGTCGCTGATCCGCGGCGGACACACCTGGCTGCGGCTCCGGCTGGCCGAAGAGAAGGTCGACAACCACGGCGACCACCTGACCGTGCTCGTCTCCCTCAACCAGGACGGCCTCGAGCGGCACGCCCGCGAGGTGGAGCCGGGAGGCGCGATCATCTTCAACAGCGCTCGCTTCAACTGTGACCCCGCGCTGGTGCCGGACGGCGTCGCCCTCGTCCCCCTGCCCCTGCCCGACCTCACCGCGGGCCTGGGAAAGATACAGCCCGTCATGCAGAACACCGCCGCCCTCGGCGCCCTCCTGCATCTCATCGGCTTCGACCTGGAGGTGACGGCCGAGATCCTGCACGAGACCTTCAAGAAGAAGGGCCAGGAGATCATCGACCAGAACATCGGCGTGCTGCGCGCCGGCCACGCGCACGCGGCGAAGAAGTTTCCCGCCCTCGACTGCCCGTGGAAGTTCAGCCGCAAGCGGCGGCCGGTGGTGACCGGCAACCACATGATCGCCCTCGGCGCGGTCGCGGGCGGCTGCAAGTTCTACTCCGCCTACCCGATGAGCCCCGCCTCCTTCATCCTCCACTGGCTCGCCGCCCACAGCGAGCAGCTCGGGGTGCTCGTGAAGCAGGCCGAGGACGAGCTGGCGGTGATGAACCTCGCGATCGGGGCGGGCCACGCCGGGGTGCGGTCCATGTGCGCCACCTCCGGCGGCGGCTTCGCGCTCATGAGCGAGGCGATCGGGATGGCGGGCATGATCGAGACGCCGGTCGTCGTCGTCAACGTCCAGCGCGGGGGGCCGTCGACGGGCCTGCCCACCAAGACCGAGCAGGGCGACCTCAACCAGGCGATCGGCGCTTCGCAGGGCGACTTCCCCCGCGTCATCATGGCGCCGCGCGACGCCACCGACTGCTTCCACACCGCGGTGGAGGCCTTCAACCTGGCCGAGACGTTCCAGCTCCCGGTGATCATCATCTCCGACCTGCTGCTCGGCGAGCATCGCTCCACCGTCGATCCGGAGGCGATCCCCAGCCAGGTCCCGATCGAGCGCGGGGAATGGGTGGAGGCGCTCAGCCCGGACGACGCGCAGAACGGAGGCTACAAGCGCTACGCGCTCACGCCGTCGGGCGTCTCGCCGCGCGCGCGCCCCGGCCGCGAGGGGCTGATCTACGTCTCCGGCACGGACGACCACGACGAGCACGGCATCCTGATCAGCGACGAGCACACCAACCCCGCCATCCGCCGCAAGATGCACGAGAAGCGGATGCGCAAGATGGACGGCGTGCGGGCCCGCCTCCAGCCCCCGGCGCTGGAGGGGCGAGCGGGAGCCGAGGTGACGCTCATCGGCTGGGGCTCCACCTGGAGCGTGATCCAGGAAGCGGCCGCGCAGCTCAACCGGGCCGGGATCGCCGCGAACCAGCTCCACTTCAAGTACATCCATCCGTTCCACGGCGCCGAGGCGAGCGCGATCTTGAAGGCCTGCCGGCGGACGATCGTGGTGGAGAACAGCTTCAGCGGCCAGTTCGCCCGCCACCTGCGCGCCGAGTCCGGCTTCACCGTCGACCACGTCCTCACCCGCTACGACGGCGAGCCGTTCGAGCCCGCCTACATCGCCGAGCGGGTGAAGACCCTCCTCGCCGGCAAGCCGGTGGACCTCGAGGTGCAGGAGCACGAGGCGCGGGAGATGGCCTATCACCACATCCGCATCCACATGCAGGACCGGGCGCGGCCGCGCCGGCTGCGCAAGGTGCCGGGAGCCGCCTACGGGGAGCCGGTGTGGGCGGTGGAGCTGGTGAACCGCGCCGACGCCCGTCCCGAGGGCATGCTCGTCATCGGCGCCACCACGGGGGCCGGATACGGCTGGCACCAGGCGGTACCCAGCCTGCTCGGCGAGACGTCGAGCGCGATCTTCGAGTCGAGCGCAGGGCTGCCGGCGGGCGCCGATCCAGACGCGGCGCCGGCCAAGCACGCCCACTAGGGAAAGGATCCGTCATGGCCACGGTGGAACTGACGCTCAAGAGCCTCGAAGGTCCCGTCGATCCCGACTGGTGCCCCGGCTGCGGCGATTTCGGCGTCCTCAAGTGCCTCAAGGAAGCCATCGTCGAGCTGAAGATCGCGCCCCACAACGTCCTGGTCGTCTCCGGCATCGGCTGCTCTTCGAACCTGCCGGGCTTCATCCATGCGTACGGGGTCCACAGCCTGCACGGGCGGGCCCTGCCCGTGGCCACCGGCGCCGCGCTCGCCAACCACGACCTGCACGTCGTGGCGGTGGGCGGCGATGGGGACGGCTTCGGGATCGGGATGGGCCACTTCATCCACGCCATGCGCCGCAACCTCAACCTGACCTACATCGTCATGGACAACGAGGTCTACGGCCTCACCACCGGCCAGGCCTCGCCCACCACCACCGAGGGCCACAAGACGAAGAGCACGCCCCGCGGGAACGTGGAGAAGCCGATCCAGCCCCTGGCGCTCGCCATCGCGACGGGTGCGACCTACGTGGCCCGCGGCTTCTCGGGGGAGCCGAAGCAGCTCACCAAGCTCATCGCGGGGGCGATCGCGCACAAGGGCTTCTCGCTGATCGACGTGTTCAGCCCCTGCGTGACCTTCAACAAGATCAACACCTACCCGTGGTTCAAGGAGCGGGTCTACAAGCTGGAGGACGGCCCCTACGATTCCGCCGACCTCATGGCCGCGATGGAGAAGTCGCTCGAGTGGGGCTCCCGCATCCCCATCGGCCTGCTCTATCGCCACGAGAAGCCGACCTACGAAGACACCGAGCCGGTCCTGACGAAGGGGCCGCTCGTGGATCAGCCCCTCGGCGTGGGCCGCGAGCTGTTCGCCGAGGTCCTGGCCGAGACGATGTAGGGCGCCGAGACCCTCGCCGCCATGAATCGCCGCCAGTTCCTGGGGACGAGCGCCGCCGCGCTCGCGTGGTCGCGCCTGCCCGGCTACGCCGCCGAGCTCCTCGACGCGAAGCCCCGCGTCGGCCTCATCGGCTGCGGGTGGTACGGCAAGTGCGACCTCTTCCGCCTGATCCAGGTCGCGCCGGTGGAGGTGGTCTCCCTCTGCGACGTGGACAAGCGCATGCTCGCCGGCGCCGCCGAGCAGGTGGCCGCGCGCCAGACCTCACGCAAGACGCCGCGGACCTACGGCGACTACCGGCCGATGCTCCGCGAGAAGGACCTCGACGTCGTGCTCATCGCCACCCCCGACCACTGGCACGCCCTGCCGATGATCGCCGCCGTCGAGGCCGGGGCCGACGTCTACGTGCAGAAGCCCACCGCCGTCGACGTGGTCGAGAGCCAGGCCATGCTGGCCGCGGCCCGTAAGCACCGGCGCGTCGTCCAGGTGGGGACCCAGCGCCGCAGCACGCCCCATCTCATCGAGGCGCGGGACACGATCCTCAAGGAAGGGCGGCTCGGGAGGATCGCCTTCGTCGACGTCTACTGCTACTACCACATGCGCGCGCGCGAGAACCCGCCCGACACGGCTCCGCCGGACTATCTCGACTACGAGATGTGGACGGGGCCGGCGCCGATGCGGCCGTACAACGCCCTCGTCCATCCGCGCAGCTGGCGCGCGTTCATGGAGTACGGCAACGGCATCGTCGGCGACATGTGCGTGCACATGCTCGACATGGTGCGGTGGATGCTCGACCTCGGCTGGCCGAAGAGCGTCAGCTCGTCGGGCGGGATCCTGGTCGACAAGCAGAGCAAGGCGAACATCACGGACACGCAGACCGCGACGTTCGACTTCGGCGACCTGAAGATCGTCTGGAACCACCGGACCTGGGGCCGCTCGCCCGACCCGGACTATCCGTGGGGCGCCACGTTCTACGGCGACAAGGGCACGCTCCGCGCCAGCGTGATGGGCTACGACTTCCTCCCCGAAGGCGGAGGCGCCGCCATCCACAAGGACGTCACCTACGAGCTGGAGCAGTATCCCGAGGACAAGACCGAGAAGGACCTCGAGAAGCACGTGGCCCCCGCGATCCGCGTGCACATGAAGGATCTTCTTTCCGCGATCGCCAGCCGCGGGCGGCCGGTGGCCGACATCGAGCAGGGCCACATCTCCAGCGCGTCGTGCATCCTCGCCAACCTGTCGATGCGTCTCGGCCGCACCCTCGTCTGGGATGCCGACCGGGGCCAGGTCGCGGGCGATGCCGAGGCGAACGCGTTGCTCCGCCGCCCGTATCGCGCGCCGTGGGTGCATCCCGACCCGGCGACGGTCTAGCCCTTCACGGGACGCGGCGATACGGTTGCGATCAGGACGTCCCAATGAACGTGGCGGCCCGAGGGGGCGGGGCGCGGCCCCGGAAAGCCATCGGGAAGGATCTTCAGTTCTGAGATCCGCGGCAGCAGGGCCCATCGCCACCCGATAGGACGCCCGGATCGGCTCGCGCCACCGATCTGGTAGAAGAAGAGCCGAGCCACGCCATCGATGACGCCGTAGTCGTGCGGCTCCGCGATCCGCCGGAATCCGTCCAGAACGAAAGTGACAAGCCGCCGCTCGGCGATGGCCGTGCGCAGGAGCCGATCGGCGCCCGCCGGCGGTGGAGACATCGTCGATCGCGCCGCGCTACCGGACTACGAGAGACCCCGTGGGATCGCCGTAGTGCTGATAGGCGGCCCACAGCGACTCGTACACGCCGGCCGCGGCCAGCGTCCGGCGCGCCTTCAGCATCGCCGGCCCGTACGTGACGTCGGCCGGCGGCAGGCCGGGAGCGGGGAGCACGCCGTCGTAGAAGGTCTCCGCGAACAGGATCGCGCCCTCGTCGTTCACCTCCCACGCCGTGCCGACGTAGTCGCGCACGCCGCGGCGGAAGAACTCGTCGGCGAGGCCGGGAAGCAGGTCCGTCTCGCCGCGGACGGCGACGGCGGCGCCGGAGCGGGTGACGGTGGACGTCAGGCCGCTGAGGCACGCGTTGGCGACCACGAGGCGCGGCGCGAGGGCCATCCCTTCCAACTCGCGCGAGGTCAGCAGCCCGCCCTTGAAGACCCATCCCGCCCGGTCGGGCTCGGCGGGGTCGAAATCGCCGTGACCGCAGTAGTGGAGCAGGTCGAAGCCGCCCGTGAGCAGGTGGTGGAGGACGTCGATGCGGCTGGCCGGCGCGATGCCCGGCAGCGGGCCGGCGCCGGCGGCGTCGGGCGCTCCGACGAGCTCCACGACGTCCACGCCCCGGGACCGGAGCAGGTCCGCGACGCGCTGAGCCTCGCGACGCGCGCCCGGAAGCGAGTGGCCCTTCCCCGGGTCGCCGGGATCCCCGACCACGAGCGCGCGCAGACGGGAAGCCGGCCGCGGCGCGGGAGCCGGCGGCGGGCTGTAGGCGGTGCGGAGCTGCCGGGCCAGCGCCGCCCGCAGGCCGAGCGCCCGCGGCTCGGGGCCGGCGGTTTCATCGCCGGCCATCATCTCCCAGTGCACGCGCGCCATCGCCCGGTCCACCTCGAAGACCAGGGGCGGTCCCTCCCGCACCTTGTCGCCGAAGTCCGCGGGCAGGAGCAGCCGGCGCAGCAGGTCGCCGAGGTCCTCGAGCCGGGCGGCGAGCGGGTCCGTCATCCGGGCCACGAGCTCGTCCACGAGGGCGAAGTCGACGCCAAGGTCGCGCTCGGCCACCGTGGCGGTCTCGGTGATGGCCGCGACCCGGATGCGGTCGCCCGCGCGCACGAACGAGACGCGGGTGGCGATGGCACCCGAGGGAGCCCGCGCCGGGCCCAGGCGGACGCGCAGCGAGCTGGCCACGCGTCCCAGGTCCGACCTGCGGTCTCGCCCCAGCGCGTCGAGCGTCTTCACCAGGCGCGCGGGCAGGTCGTCCTGGCGCGGCAACGCCCGCAGCAGCGTGCCGACCGCCTTGCGCGCCGGGGAACGCGCGGGCGAGCCCGAGGCCCTCGCGGCGGCCGCCAGCAGCAGCGCGAGGCCGCTCTCCGCGCTGATCGCGCCTCCGCGCGCGGGCCGGATCTTCGGCGCCGGCGCGAGCGCGATCGGGCCCGCCCCCGCATCGTCGCGCCGGATCTGCTCCACCGTATCGCGGATGCGGTGCGCGCGGGCGAGCTCCTTCTCGACGATGCGGACCAGGCGGACGGGGCTCTCGACCTCGGCCCCGGCCAGCGCATCACCGAGGCCGAGGAAGAGCGCGCGGACCGCCTGCTCGACCTCGAGCGTTCCCTCCCCGGATCCGATGAGGACCGTGCAGATCGTGCGGACGGCGGGCAGGCCGGCGACGGCCCACGTGAGGTTGCGGGCCAGCCGGCGCAGCTCCGACTCGCCGAAGGTGCCCGCGTGTCCCATGCCCGCGACCGCGACCACCCGCCGCCCCCACGGAAAGAAGGCGACGTCCCCCAGGCCGCCCCGCAGGATGCCGCGCCGCGTCTGGTCGGTGATGACGAGGTGCCGGCGCTTGCTCGGGCCCGAGACCGCCTCGTCGAGGGCCCGTTCGGCGCGCTGGGGCAGGACGCCCTCGTAGTGCCCCACGGCGTAGACGTCTCCGGCCGCCTTCGTGATGTCGCCCCAGACCACCTCGACCCGGAGTCGCGGGCGCCGGGCGGCCCGCGGCCGAGGACGGCGCGCACCGCCCCGCCTGCCGCGCGCCGGCGGGGGCGTGGTCGCGGCGACGAGGGGCCCTCCCATGTCGAGGGGCGTGCCCGTGTAGTCGCGGAGCATCATCGCTTCCAGGCGCGCCGCCTCCACCTCGCTGAGCGCGGGAGCGCCGCGGCGCCGGCCGGCGGCGGCGACCCGGCTCCGGAGCTCCTCGACGACCGCAGGCTCGACCTCGAACCTCCGCGGCGGCAAGTACGGCGCGGCGGCGGGCAGGCTGCGGCTCGGAGGCTTCTGGTTCTGGAGCGTGGTCGTGGCGCCGGCCTGCAGCAGGTCGTGCACCGCGGCCAGGACGTTCGGGTTCTTGGGCAGGTCCCCGTGCGCCTCTCGCACCCAGAACGTCTTCACTCCCTCGAGCAGCCCCAGGGTGTGGGGCACGCGGCCGTCGCCGTCGGTGGTGATCTTGTACGCGAAGCGGCCGGGAGCCTCGATCCGCACGGCGACGGGCGTGTCCTGGTCGTAGCCGGCGACGTAGACCAGGCGGTCGGGGTCGATGACCGGGTAGACGGCCTCCTGAAACGCGCGACCGCGCGCGATCAGCGCGGGCGCCACCGGCAGCGTGCCCCAGCTCGCGGCGTCGAAGAGGCGCACGTGGTCGTCGCCGAGGTCGACCCGGGGCGAGGGCAGGTGCTGGTAGGAGGCGTGGAAGCTGTCGAGGATGCGGAGCAGGGCCACGCCGTCGTGGAACTGGTCGATCTTGTCGAGCGTCTTGACGATCTTCTCCTCGCCGGAAAGGGCGAGGACGATCGCGAACGACCCGCGGTTGGGCGTGCCCAGCATCACCAGCCGGCCCCCGCGGCCCTGGCCGGTGGGGTCCTGCATGGAGCGCCACACTTCGGGATGGAGCTGGATGAAGCGCCGCGCGACCAGCCCTCCCATCGAATGGGCGAGCAGGTGCACGGGCTCGCCTCCCGCCCAGCTCCGCACCAGTTCGGCGAGGGCCGAGGCGCTCTGGTCGATGTCGAGCCGCCAGTCGAAGGGGAACGGCCGCGTCTGCCAGCGGGTCTGCAGCTCGAGGAGCAGCTGCGCGTAGTCCGAGAAGATGCTGGCGGTGCGCACGGAGTGCGGGGGCGGGAGGGGCCCGCCGTCGAGCGAGAGCCGCAGCTCGTCGAGGCGGCCCGAGAAGATCCGGAACATGTTGACCCAGACGCGGTCTCCGTCGCCGTCCGGATCCACCGAGTCGAGCTGGGTGCCCATGAGGCCGGGGAGCACGATGACGCGGCCCTGGGTCGGGCCGCGCCGTCCGCGGCGCGCCGACTGGTAGAGGCGCGCCAGGCCTTCGTCACCGAGCTGCGCGGCCAGGATCTCGCGCTCTTCCGGAGCGAGGGCGAAGAGCGCGGACCGCGCCGTCTCGACGTCGCCCGCGGCGAGCGCGCGGTCGAAGGCCGCGAGGCCCGGACGGTTTCGAAGGCTCGGCACCGCCGGAGGCTACTGCCCGCGCGCGACGGCTGTCAATTGCGGATCCGTTTTCCGGCTAAGGAACGAGGCTCTTGAACGCAGACCCCGGTGAGCCGTGGGCTCACCACGGCGCGTGTTAAAGGGAACGTCTCGCCAGGCCTTGCAGCAGCGTCGAGAGCACCTGGCGCGCGGCCTGGGTCGCGTGGACCGAGGTCGGCTGGCCGGTGATTCGGACGCAGAACGAGATCACGGGACGGGGCAGCGGGCCGATGCCGACGTAGTTGACGTGATAGCCGACGCCGGGGGCGCTCGCGGTTCCCGTCTTCATCGCGACCGGGAAGCCGTTCGGCGCCATCCCCTCGGCGGTCCCTCCCGGCTGCGTCACCGCCTCCATCGCGTGGCGGATCACCTCGGCCGCGCCCGCGTCGAGGATCCTCCGCGGGGCGGGACGAGATAGCGTCCGCGGCGTCAGGCCGAGGGCACCGTCGATCGCGGCGATGAGCTGCGGCGGCGGCATCTCGCCCCTCGCCGCGACCGCGGCGAGGCGGGCCGCATGCAGGGGCGTGATGTCGGTGGCGTCGAGGCCCACCGCCATCTTGGCGAGCGGCAGCGCGCCCTGCGGCGGGTGCACGATGCGGCCGTCGCCGGGCTCACGCCCGTCGAAGCCCCAGCGGCGGAACTCCTCGACGAGGGCCGGCCCGCCCACCCTCAGGCCGAGGTTGGCGAACGCGACGTTGCAGCTGATGGCGAGGGCGTGGCCGAGGCCGCGCAGCGGCCCGCCGGGCCGCGCGCACCACAGCGTCCCGTTCCCGAAGCGCGCGAAGCCCTCGCAGGTCATGCGTGCGATCTCCGCGTCGGGATCGATCCCCGCGCGCAGGGCGGCGGCCGTGGTCACGATCTTCGCGATCGACGCGGGCTCGCGCCGCTGCTCGAATGCGGGCGTGCCGCCCTCGGCCGCGGTCCTCGGGTCGCTCACGGCGGCGAGCACGTCTCCGCTCGCGAGATCGAGGAGCACGATCGAGCCGCGGTAGCTTCCGAGCGCCTCCTGCGCGAAGCGGCTCAGCGCGAGATCCGTGGCGAGGCGAAGGCTCGGCGCCCTCCCGGCGGCGGCCAGGGCGGTCGCCGCCACGGCCGGAACGAGCCCGGCCGCTTCGGGCACGGCCTCGAAGTGACCCGATGCATCGAGCGTTCCGGCCAGACGGCGGCCGCGGTCCCGCACGATGCAGGCCGCGCCGCGCCCGTGCAGCTCGAGCACGCGCGCGGCCTCACGCCCCAGACCCGCGAGCCGCTCCGGCTCGGGCACCGCGGCCAGGGCGGCCCGGGCCTCGTCGTCGCGGCCGGCTTCGACGAGGGCCGCGGCGAGCGTCACGCCCAGGGCGGGGCCGCCGGCCTGACGGGCCAGGCGAGCCACCCTCAGAGCGCCTTCGCGCTCTCCCCGGCGGATCGCTCCTTCCACGACGAGGTCGGGATGGAAAAAGGCCAGCTCCCCGGCCGCGCACCCGCAGCTCTCGGGCCCCGCGCCACTCAGCGCATCGGCGAGCGCCCGGCCCGCCCGCGTCCGCCCATCGCCGTGCGGCGGGAGGATGCGGGCGGCTTCGGCGCCGGCCCCGGCCGCGAGGCGTTCCGCGGCCGCGGCGAGAGCGGCCTCATCGCGCGCCCGCCGGACCAGGGCGAACGCCGTGAGCGCGAAGACGGCAACCAGGACCACGGCCGCCGAGCGCTCCCCGATCAACCGGCGATGCGCGCGAGGAATACGCGTTTCCATCGCGTTCAGTGTAGCCGTTGCGGCCATAATCGAGAGTCGTGCCTCGCGCTTCCGACGGCCGTCGGGTCTGGTGGCTCGCCGGTGTTCTGCTCGTCGTCGCCGCGCTGCTCCTCCTCCGCGGGTGCGAGGCGCTGCGGCCGTTGCGCCGGCTGCTGACGAGACGGGTGCTGAACCCGGTCACGTCTTCACCGGCCGCGACCGCGCCGTCCGTCGAAGTGGCCACGCTCGAACGACAGGTCCAGGGCCTGACCGCCCTCGTGGCCGAGGCGGAGGCGGGCGCGCTCTTCCCCGACGCTCCCGATCGCGTCCTCGTCCTCGTGGACCAGGGCCTGATCCAGCGCCTGCTCACCGCGCTCACGCCCTCGGAGCACGTCATCGCCGACCGCTATCACGTCACCGTCACCGGTGCCCGCGTCGTCTTCGAGGACGGCTTCGCCCTCGTCCGGCTGGACGGGAGGGCGAGCCTGGCCGGCATCGCGGAGTCGGATGTGTTCGCCGACCTCGCCGTCGTCGGCGACCTGGAGCTACCGGCCGAGCAGCCGAAGCGGGACGTACTGAACGCCCGCATCCACGTCCTGGCGGTGAATGCGCGGCAGGTCACGGTCGGGGCGCGCAGCGAAAAAGCGGAGGAGCTCGTCGAGGAGCTGGGCCGCACGAAGCTGGAGGCCTTCGCGGCCCTCGCTTCCTCCCTCGAGATCCCGGTTCGCCAGGAGCACGAGATCACCATCCCGGCCGTCGGTCCCGGGGGCCCCGTGCGCATCGCCGCCGCTTCCCTGCCCTTCCGTCTCACGCTGCTGAGCGTGCGCGCCTTCCACGGCAAGCTGTGGATCGCGATGAGAGCCTCCATCGGCGCCTCTCCCCCGCCCTCGTCGCCGCCGCCGCCCGCCGCGGCTCCGGCGACATCGGCTCCGGACCTCCGCGGCCTCTCCCCCGACGAGCACCTGCTGCGCCTCCACGAGGAGCACCGGCGGCTGCACGAGCGGCTCGAGCCGCTGCTCGCCCGCGAGCCGCTCATCCGGGAAGCGGACCGCGTCCGGGGGGACATGGTCGCCGCGGTGCCCGCCGGCCTCGTGAAGGAGGTGGCGCAGGAGGCGGCCCGGCGTTACTTCGACCGCGTGGCCCTCGACCTGTCGGGCATCGAGGTGACGGAGTCGGGAGAGATCCACGCCGACACCCCCGTGGGCCAGGTGAGCGCGGGAGAGTGGACGGTCCACGTGAACCTCCATCACGTCCGGGGGACCCTGAAGGCCAAGGTGCCGCGGATCGAGCTCGAGGCGGGCAACGAAGTGGAGCTCGACCTGCCCGTTCTCCTCGAGGAGGGCGAAGGAACCGCCGCCTTGCGCTTCGCCTGGAAGTCGCACGGTCTGGCAAAGATCGTGTGCCGGGACTTCGAGACGGAGCAGGAGATCTCCGGCCGCGTGAAACCCGAGGAGTATCCGGTTCGGGGCGGCTTTCTCGTCACCGCGGCGAAGGACTTCCTCACCGCCACGCCGCGCTTCGAGCCCACGTTCCGCGTGAGGGTGGAGCTGAGCCGCGAGTCGTGGGACAAGGTCCGCGCCGCCCTCGAGGCCCAGGACGACATCACTCGCTGCGGCCTCGCCCTCGATCCCGACAAGGTCTTCGCGCAGCTCCAGGAGCTGGTGGGCAAGGGATTCGTGATCCATCTTCCCCGCAAGCTGCTTCGGCCGGTGGCGCTGCCCCCAGGCGTCACGGAATCAGTGGAGGTGGAGGGGCGGCGCGTGGGGCTGGCGGTGACGAACAACGCGCTGCGGATCACGCCCGCGGGCCTATGGTTCGGCATCGGCGTCCGGGCGGACATTCCGGGCGCCCCTCGTCCCGGCGCGCTGGATTCGCCGCGCCCTTGACCCGACCGGGCCCGCGGGAAAATCATGGAGCATGCTGCGGAGGCTCCTGCTCTGCCTGGTCGTCCTCGGGGCGGTCGCGTGCGAAGCCTCGCGGGTGGTCCCCGACACCGTCCCGAACGGGACCTGGGGCGGCGACGACGGCGGCCTGATCGTCACCGCCGAAGGGGCTCATGCCCACATCGGGTGCACGGTCGGCGACGTGACCGGGCCGATCGCCCTCGACGCCGAGGGCCGCTTCGACCTGGAGGTGCAGTGGAACGTCGACGCGTTCCCCGTCGATCGCGGGATCCGCCACCCCGCCCGCCTCTCCGGGCGCACCGACGGCCACACGCTCACGCTCGCCGTGCGCCTGTCGGACACCGGCCAGGCCTTCGGTCCCGTGCTCCTGACCCTCGGGAAGGAGCCCCGGATGCAGAATTGCCCCATCTGCCGGCGCTGAATTTGATAGGCTTCGGGTGGGCCTGTAGTTCAGCGGGTTAGAACGGCCGGCTCATAACCGGTTCGTCGAAGGTTCGAGTCCTTCCAGGCCCATGAACAACCCCTTCGCCATCCACCCGCGGAACCACCGGTAGAGCTGCGTCGGGCCGGCGCCGGATCCCGGGCGGCGGCGCGCGGCCGCCGCCACCGCCGGGCCCAGGGGTGCCCCGGCCACCAGCTCCGAGAGCAGGCGGTAGGCGGGAAGCGACAGCTCCAGGCGACGAACGCTGTAGTTGCGGCGATAGACGGCGAGCCAGCCGTCCTTGCGGCGCGGACGCGGGTGCCGATGGCCTCTCCCGCGGATCGACTGCACGTAGGCGTTGGCCGGGTACCGCAGGGCGAGCAGGCGGAAGGCGGCGATCGGGCGCAGCCGGGCCGCGGCCCAGGCCTCCGCCGGCACCGCGGCGACGGCCTCGGCGGAAAGGGACGGCGTCTCCGTCTCGTCGAACACCTCAGTCATGGCCAGCTCGAGGCGGGCGAGGTCGTGGCAGAAGCCGCGGTGGCGCAGGCCGCCCGCCGTGAGGACGAAGGCGGGAAGATGGTCGCCCAGGCGGTTCAGCGTGTAGGAGCGCGAGGGAAACGACGCCACGTAGTCGCGCACCAGGTCGCGGAACCCGCGCGGGCCCAGGAAGCGCGCCAGCGCCGGGTAGTCGATCCCCAGCGCCTCCTCCATCCGCAGCAGATACATGCGCTGGTAGATCTCGACGCGCTGGGCCGGCGCGAGGGTCCGCGAGGGAAGCACGACGTCGCCCAGCCGCTCGGGCGGGACCTCGGCGCGGGCGGCCTTCGACGCGAGCGCCTCGTCGATCGAGCCCGGGTGGACGACCACCTCCTGCATCCAGCGCTGGACGCGGGAGAGCGGGGGCTCAAGCGCCACGGGCCACTCGCGCGGGCGGCCGGGCGGGCTCCTCCCGGTAGGCGCGGGCCTTCAGCGCCTCGGCGTGGAGCACGTCGAAGTCCGGGATGTCTTCGTCCCACTCGTACAGCGTCGACACGTTGCCGGTCCGGCGGCAGGACCGCCGGAACAGCTCCCACACCTCCGCCACGGCGTGGTCGGAGTGGCTGTCGAGGATGTGCGTGCCCTTGTTCGTATGGCCGGCGACGTGGTACTGCACCACCCGGTCGGCGGGCACGCTGTCGATGTACACCCGCGGATCGAAGCCGTGGTTGAACGAGCTGACGTAGACGTTGTTGACGTCGAGGAGCAGCCCGCAGTCGGCCTCCTGCCCCAGGCGGGAGAGGAACTCCCACTCCGTCAAGGTGGAGGAGGCGAACTCGACGTACGAAGACGGGTTCTCGAGGACGAGCGGCCGCTCCAGGATCTCGCTGACCTGCCGCACGCGCGCGGCCGTGTGGCGCAGGGCCTCTTCGTTGTACGGCATCGGCAGCAGGTCGTGGACGTTCCGGCCGGCCACCCCCGTCCAGCAGAGGTGATCGGAGACCCAGTGCGCCCGGGTACGGGCGGCGAGCGCCTTCAGCTTCCGGAGGTACTCGCGGTCGAGGGGATCGGTGCCGCCGATCGACATCGAGACGCCGTGGAGCGCGATCGGGTAGCGCTCGGTCACCTGGTCCAGGACCCACAGGGGATGCCCCCCGGTGTCCATGAAGTTCTCGGAGAGGACCTCGAACCAGTCCACGGCCGGGCGCCGCGAGAGGATGTGGCCGAAGTGGACGGTCCGCAGGCCCACTCCAATGCCGAGATCGGGGAGATTCCAACGGTTCATAAAGTGAGCAAGGGGGCGCTAGCGGCGCGCCCCCTTGAACCCCCACTCGCTACGCGGGAGTGAATCCCGCTCCGCTCGCAGCTGTTGCCGAGAACGCAGGGAAGAGGCCGTCGCGTCGGCGGCCCCTCCCCCTTCACCGGTGAAAGAGACCGACTACAGGCCCTTGCAGCCGCCCTTGCCCTTGCAGGAGCTCTTCCCGGGCTTGGCCGCCACGTGCGCGGCATCGACCGGGACCTTGCAGCCGCCCTTGCCCTTGCAGGAGTTCTTGCCCGGCCCGCCTTCGGCGGTCTTGCAGCCGCCGAGGCCCTTGCACTCGTTCTTGCCTTTGCAGTCGTGCTTGGCGGCTGCCGACGCGCAGCTGCCCTTGCCCTTGCACGAGTTCTTCCCGTCAGCGCCTTCGCCCTTACACGCGTTCTGGCCCTTACAGACGTGGACGTCCGACTTCGCGGCCTTCTTGGCCGCGGCCGGCGCCTTCTCATCCGCGAAGGCTTTGGAGCCCGCGACCATGCCGGCCACGACGGCGCCCATCACCTTGCTGAACTCTCTGCGGTCCATTCGTTTTCTCCTTCAAAATCCCGAACTGCCGAATAGGGTTTGGGAGGCTCTTATCCTCCCTTTCGGCGGCCCTGTCAAGATCGGTGGGCCTGACCACGACAACGCTCGAACGCCCCCGGGCATTCCCGGTGCTAGAATGCTCGGCCGGAAGGACATCCAACCGCCCGCATGAACCCCGACCTCGAGAGGCTCATCCGGCTCCAGCGAGCCGAGACCGATCTGCGCCGCGTGGAAGCCGAGCTGGCCGACGCCCCCCGCCACCGGGCCGAGCTGGACGCGGCGCTCGCGGCCGAGCGGGCCCGGCTGGAGACCGCCCGGCAGGAGCTGGCCGGCGGCCAGAAGGCCCGCCGCCAGCACGAGGCCGACCTCCAGGACCTGGAAGCCAAGCGCTCGCGGCTCAAGGGCCAGCTCATGGAGGTCAAGACCAACAAGGAGTACACCGCGATGCTCCACGAGATCGAGGCCGTGGAGCGGGACATCCGGGCGCGCGAGGACCAGATCCTGGCCGAGATGGAGCGCGGAGAGAGCCTCACCCTCGAGGTCAAGCGCGAGGAAGAGGCCCACAAGCAGGCCGAAGAGCGCCACCGCGCCGAGGTGCGTGCCCTCGACGAGGGCGCCCGCGGCCTGGACGAGCAGGTGCGCCGGCTCACCGCCGAGCGCGACGCGATCGCTTCGACCGTGCCTTCGGGAGTCCTCGACCTCTTCCACCGCGTGGCCCGCTCGCGGGGCGGCGTGGCGGTGGCCCAGGTCCAGGAGGCGATGTGCCAGGTCTGCCACGTGAAGCTACGGCTGCAGCTCTATGCGGACCTGAAGCGCAACGAGGAGATCGTGCAGTGTCCCGCCTGCAACCGCATCCTCTATTATGAGGCGCCTCCGCCCACGGTCGTCGCGGAGCCCTGAGCGCCACGGGGGAGGACCTCCACCTCCACATCGACGGGGCCAGCCGGGGCAATCCCGGCGAGGCCGGCTTCGGCGTGTACGTCACGTCTCCGGCCGGCGAAGAGGTCGCGGCGCTCTACGGCTACCTGGGCCGGGCCAGCAACAACGTGGCCGAGTACGAAGCCCTCCTGCACGCGCTGCGCTACGCCCTCGCGCGCGGGGCGCGCCGGGTACGAGTCTTCTCGGACTCGGAGCTGGTGGTGCGGCAGATGGCCGGCCAGTACCGGGTCAAGCATCCCGACATGCTGAGCCTGTACCGGCAGGCGCAGGCGCTGAGGGGCCGGTTCGAGCGCGTCGACATCGCGCACGTGCGGCGCGAGCAGAACAAGGACGCGGACCGTCTGGCCAACCGGGCGCTCGACGAGAAGGCCTCCAAGCTCGACTAGCCCGCCGCAAATCCAATGTAGTTGATCATCCGCCCCGCTTCCCCGCCTTCGCGGCGGTAGGAATGGTAGAGGTCGGCCCGGCAGCGGGTGCAGTCGTCCACCCGGTGGATGCGGGCCTCGGGGATCCCGGCCTCTCGCAGTTGCCGCTCGTTGGCGGCCCGCACGTCGAGATGCGGACGACCGCGGGGGCCGGGCCGGAAGAATTCCGCGCCGCCGTCGCCGAAGACGGCGCGGAGCTCGTCGCCTACCTCGTAGCAGCACGGACCGATCCCGGGGCCGGTGGCGGCGAGCAGGTCCTCCGCATGGGAGCCACCCGCCACCAGCGCCGCGACCGCGGCCCGGGCGACGCCCGCCGCCGTGCCCCGCCAGCCCGCATGGGCGGCGGCGACCGCGCGCCGCGCGGGGTCCACGACGAGGACGGGCAGGCAGTCCGCGGTTTCGATGCCCAGGAGCAGTCCCGGGGCCTCGGCCACCGCGGCGTCGGCCTCCGGCCGGCCCGTCCAGGGCGCGCGGCGCACGCTCGCCCCGTGCACCTGCTTCAGCAGGAGCAGCCGGCCCAAGGGCTGGAGGGCGGCGGCGACCCGCCGCCGGGTCTGGTCGCGCTCTTCCCACCCCGCGGGACCCAGCCGCTGCTCGAAGCCGTGGACGAGGCCGCGCACTTCTTCGAGGGCAGCCACTCGCGCCGCGCGGAGCGTCTCGGACACGTCTCCATCCTAAACCGGTAGACTGTGACCGTGGACGCGGACGGTGTCGTGGCGAGCGCTCTCGAGGTGCTGGAGGTGGCGGAGGTCGCGCCGCTGCTCGCCGGCGGCGCGCACCCCTTCAGCGCGGAGGAGCTGGCCTTCGCCCGCTCCCGGTCCGACCCCGAGCGGCGCCTGGCCGCGCGTCTGGCCGCCAAGCGCGCGGCCGCGCGTTTGCTGGGCGGCGGCGTGTCACCCTCCGACGTGGAGGTCACGCGCCAAGCCGGCCGCCCTCCCCGCCTGCGGCTCTCCGCCCGGGCGGAGGCGCGGCTGCGTGAGCACGGCGCCGACCAGATCCTGGTGAGCCTCACCCACGAGCGCCGCCACGCCGCCGCCGCCGTGATCCTGCTCCGCTCTCGATGAGGCGGATCCTTCTTGCCCTGAGGCTCGCGGGGCTCGCCCTGCTGGTGGCGGCGGCCGCCGCCGTCTGGGCGGCGTTCGCCCCCGCGGGCGATGCGGCGCCCCACCCTTTCAACCACGACCGCAACGGAGCGTGGCTCGAGCACCGCTGGCTCGAGCGCACCCACACCGATGCGGAGATGGAGGACCTGTTCGCCACGCTCTCCCACCGCGGCATCGTGTACGTGTTCCCGCACCTCATCCCCTTCAACGGCGCCGGGCGCCTGCCCGTCCACAGCCGCGACCAGATGCGCGCGCTGCTCGCGGTGGCGCGCCGCGTCGCGCCCGACGTCAGGGTGCTGCCCTGGGTCGGGGGCCTGCGGGCGGGCTGGAAGCGCGTGCGGCCGGGGACCATCGACCTCGACGACATGGGACAGCGCCAGCGGATGGTCGCCGAGTGCCGGGGCCTGGTGGACGAGGGGTTCGACGGCGTCCACCTCGACATCGAGCCGATCGACGACGGCAACGACGAGTTCCTCTCCCTTCTCCAGGCCGTGCGCACCGCGGTGGGGCCGAAGGCGATCCTCTCGGTCTCCACCATCCGGCCCGGGCCGTTCCGGCTGATCATCGCTCCCAACTTCGTCTGGACTCCCGAGTACTACGGCCGCGTGGGCGCTCTGGTCGATCAGGTCGTGGTGATGGCCTACGACACCGCGATCCCCACCGCCTCTCTGTACCGGCGATACCTGGCCTACGCGGCCCGCACGGTCACCGAGGAGATGGTCCGCTCGAAGGCGCGGGCGCGCGTGCTCATCGGCATCCCCACCTACGACGAGTCGGGTCTCATGCACCGGGCCGGCGTGGAGACGCCGGAGAACGCCATCCTCGGAGTGGTGTCGGGCCTGCGGGGCCTGGGGGGAGGCGGCACCTTCGAGGGCGTCGCGATCTACGCGGAATGGACGACCGACGAGTCCGAGTGGCGCACGTACGAGCGCCTCTGGCGCGGGCGGGCCGACGACTAGTGTCCTGAGTCAGAGATTCGCTGACAAAAGCGAGCGACGCTGGCCAGGATCTCATCAGCGGTCTTCGTCCATGTGAAAGGTCGGGCGTCGCGGTTGGAGATATGGATGTAATCGG
>Ga0070697_100000949_pt1 | contig 21843 bp, 19 predicted proteins | sample KBSK1501metaG_FD_65475 | JGI IMG/M metagenome (GOLD analysis project Ga0070697, IMG submission 65475) | Corn, switchgrass and miscanthus rhizosphere microbial communities from Kellogg Biological Station, Michigan, USA - KBS K1-50-1 metaG | ecosystem: Host-associated > Plants > Roots >... | reverse complement strand
GTTCGCGCCATTGTTCCCTATGTTGATTACGGCACTGCGCTGCACGCGGCATTCGGCGCAATGATGGCGCTGTATGAAAGAGAGAGGACCGGGCGGGGGCAGGTGGTCGATGTGTCGCTACTCGCAACGAGCATCACCTTCATGATGCCGCTGCTGGCCGAGAAAGAATTGATGGGCATCACGCGCGAGCAGCAGGGGAATACGAGTTATTACGCCGGTCCGGCCGACATCTATCGCGTCATCGACGGCTGGGTTCTGATCTCGGTAGTGGGCGAACCGATGTTTCGTCGTTGGGCAAGTGCCGTGCGCCGGGAGGATTTGATAAATGACCCGCGTTGCCGCGATGACCTGACCCGCGCGAATAATCATGAGTTGATTACGGGGATCATGAATCACTGGTGCGCCGAGCGCACACGTGATCAAGCTCTCGCAGAACTTGAGCGGGCCCGCGTTCCCTGTGGGCCCATCTACAACCTCGATGAAGTACTTGATGATCCGCAAGTGAGCGCAAGGAAGATTATCCGGAAGATGAAGTTTTCCGGGAACGGAAACCCTGTGCCGGTTGCCAACACGCCTTTGCATCTGAGCGCGAGTCCCTCGGAGTTGCGCTGTAGCGCGCCGGCGCTCGGCGAACATAATGCTGAGGTTCTATCCGGACTAGGCTTTTCGCCGGAAGAGATCGAGTCATTTAGAAAAATGAAGGTCATCTAGTGCCAAAAACACTTAAGGAGAGGTGAGAACAATGAAGAGAAGCATCTTTGTCCTTACTACACCAGTCATCCTGCTATTCGCCTGCCTATTCGCGATGCCAAGCAGCGCCGAAGACACCAGTAAGGCGGTTGACAGCAACGTAACCTTCACCAGGGATGTGGCGCCTATCTTCTACAAGAATTGCACCGCCTGTCATCGCCCCGGCGAGGTGGCGCCAATGTCGCTACTAACGTACAAAGAGGCCCGGCCGTGGGCCAGGGCCATTCGCGAAAAAGTGGTCGAGAAACAGATGCCGCCGTGGCACGCTGACCCCAGGCATGGCGAATGGTTGAATGACCGCCGGATGAGCCAGGAAGCTATTGATACGATCGCGAAATGGGTAGATGGCGGCGCCAGGGAAGGCGACCCCAAAGACCTTCCACCAGCGCCGGAATACACTGAAGGCTGGCGTATCGGCAAACCGGATCAGACGTTTTCAATTCCCGAACAGGCAGTGCCGGCCGATGGCGTTGTTATTTATCAGTATCTAACTGTGCCGACCAACTTCAAAGAGGATCACTGGATCACGGCCGCTGAGATTCGCAGCACGGGGCACGAAGTGGTCCATCACGTCATTGTGTTCGTACAGGAACCCGGCACTACCAGGGCGGAGGGCCGCTTGCTTGTAGGTTTCGCGCCAGGCGAACAGCCGACAGTGTTTGCGCCAGGATTTGCCAAGAAAGTGCCGGCAGGATCGAATCTTGTGTTTCAGGTGCACTACACGCCCAATGGCACCGCCGCCAAAGACATCAGCACAGTGGGCTTGATCTATGCGAAAACGCCCGTCAAACACACAGTCGTAACCCGGCCGGTTCTCGAAGCAAGATTTGTCATTCCGGCCGGCGATCCGAATTATGAAGTGAAATCCACCTACACCTTCGCCGAGCCGGCCCACCTCTACAGTTTTATGCCGCACATGCATCTCCGCGGGAAAGATTTTATGTACCGCGCGGTCTTCCCCGATGGCACTTCGAAGATACTGCTGTCAGTGCCTAACTACGACTTCAGCTGGCAAACCTATTATGTGACCAAAGAGCCTATCGCGATGCCTAAGGGAACAAAAATTGAGTGCATCGCGCACTATGACAACTCGACCAACAACAAATTTAACCCTGACCCGACGAAAGCAGTGCGTTGGGGAGACCAGACCTGGGAAGAGATGATGATTGGCTGGATGAGTTTCGTTTATGACAACCCGCCGCCGGCGAAACCAGCGGAGAGTAAATCAGGTCAGTAGAGTAGCGAGTCGGTTCAAGTAAACGAATGACAAGCGGTGAGTGATGAGAGTTGTTTTCACTTGTCACTCGCCGCTGCTTTTGCGGTAAAGCCAGATTGATACCAAGATTATCCATCCTCTTTCGCGCAAGAATCCGGCGTCTCGTGTGCAGACAAGCTTCTTTAGTTACGCTGCTGGTCTTCTCCTTTGTGGCGATCTTAATTTTTGCACGCCGCAGCGACTCGCATGATCCGATAACTACAAAGGTCATGTTCAATAAGGAGATCGTGCGCATCTTTCAGCGGCGTTGCCTCTCTTGCCACGAAGCGGGGGCCATCACAGACATTTCGCTGGCAACCTACGCGCAGGCCCGTCCCTGGGCAAAATCCTTTAAAGAAGAAGTGCTGGAGAAGCGCATGCCGCCATATCAGGCCGTGAAAGGCTTCGGCCGCTTCCACGATGACTACACGCTCACACAGTTGGAGATTGATCAAATCGTCTCATGGGTCGAAGGCGGAGCGCCGAAAGGTGATGACAAAGACATGCCACCATCTCTGCCAATGGGTGGCTGGTTACTTGGTCAACCCGACCTCGTGATTGAGCCGGCGAGCGAAGTAAAAATCCCGGCCGGCGAAGGTGATGAATATCGCTGCATTACGCTGGCGACTAATCTCAAGGAAGACCGTTGGGTGACGGCCGTGGACTTTCGTCCCGGTCACGGCTCCACCGTGCATTGCGCTACATTTGGAATCGACCTCTCACAAGTGCGCGACCAGAGCGATCACTCACGGGATTGCGCGGGCGCCAACAGGCTGGGCGCCTGGATGCCGGGTCAAGCCGTTAATCGCCTCCCGAAAAATGTGGCCCGCTTGCTGCCGGCCGGCGCGCGCGTTGTGATGCGAATTCACTATCACAAAACCAGCGAGGCGGTCAGCGACGAAAGCTCTCTCGGTCTATACTTCGCGAAAGATCGGACCACGAAACCATTGCGCATCGTTGCCCTTACCGCGCCTGAAACAGATATTCCTGCCGGAGTAGAGCGTTACCGCGTCAAGGTCTCTTACAAAATACCGGCCGCCAGCGAAGCAATCGCGGTTCGTCCTTTACTTTTTCCTTTTGCTAGATCGGTTGAAGTAACTGCCCACCGGCCAAACGGCACAATTGAGGTTTTAATTTGGGCTAAAGATCACCGTTACGATTGGCAACCGGACTATACCTTTAAGAAGCCTGTCATATTGCCGAAGGGCACGCGCATCGAGGTAATAACGTATCTCGACAACTCGGACAACAATCAAAATAATCCGAACCACCCGGCGCAACCTGTTCGCTTCGCGTCGGCCCTATGCGAGTTATCACTCATCAACGTCAGGAAAAAGACCTAGAGGCTACTGAAAAAATGAACGGTCAATTGAAAGGAGGAAGAACGATCCACGAAATCACACCAAATCACTCGAAATGAGGAGTCTTTTCGTGTCAGGTTCGTGTGGTTTCGTGGATCGTTCTTAGTTTTTCAGAGGCCTGCCAGGAGCCATACACAGGAGGAAAGTATATGAAAGAGTCGTTGAGTCTGATCAGACTGCTGGCCATGGTCGCCGCGGTGGTGATGTTTGCGGGAATGGCGAGCGCCCAGGAACAACCCTTCCGGTTCGCAGGCACAACCTGCCCCGCGACTCCTTATCTACATTGTCCCGACAGCGAGTGCTCAGGGGCCACAGTGGTCAATCAGGGAAACGTGGTCGAGATGAAGACGCGCCGCACCTACTTCCTCGATTATCCGTGTGACCTGAAGCAGGGCGAGAAAGTCACATTCATTCTGAGTCTGCACGGGTTCGGCTCGTACGGGAACTGGCAGCGCAATTATTTCCCGATCATGGACTACAAGGACAAATACCGTCTGGTCATCGCCACCCCGAATGCCCCGACGCGATCGTGGTCGGAGGCGGACGACGGGTACCTGCAGAACATCGTCAACTTCGCCGTCGCACAGATCGGCAAAGAGAACATCAAGGCGTTCTGGCTGGTCGGGCACTCGCAGGGCGGCATGACCTCCAACCGGATCGTCCGCACGGACTTCTTCAAGGACAAGGTCGATGGCTGGCTCAGCTTGTCCGGAGGACGCCTGGGCGGGAACCCGGGTCGCTCGTCGACTTTCGCCCCCACCGCTGTCCCTGGCGCTGCCCCGGCTGGCGCACCCGGCGGCGCCGGTACGCCGGCTGGTTTCGCTGCGGCTGCTGCAGCATTGCGCGAGCCTCCGGTCGCCGACTTCTCATTCATCTACGAGACGGGCCAGCGCGAAATCGATGACAAAGGCGTTCCCGAGACCTCGGAGTGGGCTAAGAAGTACTCGTGCAGCCCGCGGCGCAATGGGGAGGAGACCGTTGATACCAAGGCCGGCTACGTCTATGACAGCACCCGGCTGAATCAGTTGCGTCCAGGCTGGGGACTCCTGCCGGCGCCCGGCAAGGCACAGGTCTACCTCTATCCGGACTGCAAGGACGGCAGAGTCGTGGCCGACGTCGTCCGCCTCGATAAGGGACACACCGAAGGACTCGAGCCGAAGGTCACCGAAGAACTGGTCAAGCTGATGCTCTCGGCGAGAGGTGGGAAGATCCAACAGTCCCGCTAGTGTAGTGAACATGTGCCTGGCTTCCCTTTTCCAACAGCCTTCTAGACAAAGTCATGGGTCGATTTATTCTCGTACTGCTTACGATTTCAACGGCGCTTCTGTTTTCGTTCTTATCACTGGCCCAGAAACCTGGCACGCCGCCTTTGACTGAGCCGACCACGTCAACTGTTCGCAATCAGGAAGACGAGTTCTACACTTGCCCAATGCACCCGGATGTGATGTCCGAGACGCCTGGCAAGTGCCCGAAGTGTGCTATGACGCTGGTGCGGACACGCCGGCCGGAAATGGCTGAATATGACGTGAAGCTGGCTACAACTCCTGCTGTGGTGAAGCCCGGTGAGAAGTTTCGCTTAAGTTTTTTGATCTCGCACCCGAAGACTGGAAAGCCGGTCAAAGAATTCAATATTGTTCATGACATGCCCTTTCACTTGTTCGTGGTGAGCCAGGACTTGACCTACTTCGCCCACATCCACCCGCAGCAGCAAGCTGACGGCAGGTTCATTATTGAGACGATGGTGCCGAAAGCGGGATCCTACATGATCTATAGCGACATCTTTCCCGTGGGCGGCATGCCGCAGGTGGCCCATCAGAACTTAATCACGGCCGGCTTCGTTGGCGATCTATTCTCTTCCCAAGCCAAACTCGTGCCTGACAGAATTCTCACCAAGACGTCGGAGGGAGTGCGCTTCGAATTAACACTCAATCCGGCTGAGCCAGTTGGCGGCAAGCCGGTAACTTTGAAGTACCACCTAACCGATGAAAAGACGGGTGAGCCGATCAAGGACTTGCAGCCTTACCTCGGCGCGTGGGGGCATACCTTGGTGCTCTCTGAAGACGCTAGCGATTACATTCATTCTCATCCAACCGAATTGATTCCCGACGGTTTGGATCGTACTAAGATCTACGGCGGCCCGGATGCTTCTTTTGATGCGTTCTTCCCGCGACCAGGCCGCTACCGAGTCTGGTCGCAGTTTCAACGGCGGGGCAAGCTGATTACAGTTACATTCACGATCGGGGTCAGGCGGCTTTGATCAGTCCAGTACCACTTAAGATACGGAAATTCGGCGGGTGAGAAATGAACAGTCAGGAAGGGGGCAGTCGCTAGTTTCAAGTTTCAGTAAACTCAACGCGCCCCCGCTCAAGTCTGGCAGGCTTCATCTTCGAATCAACCTGTCAATGCGACTATGGTAAAAGTGTTAGCTGTTTTCGCGACAGCTCTTCTCATTCTCAGTATTTCTGCACTCAGCAGTCCCAGGGCAAAGCTGCGCGTAAAGGAAAGCTCGACCAGTCACCCCTCGGCAACTATCCAGCAACAACCGACGCCTTCCAAGACTGCTCAGAGCCCAAACGACCCGGCCGCCTGGGGCAGCAATCATATCGGTAAGCCGATTCCTGAATATGTTCACGGCGACGAATGTTTGTTTTGCCATCGCAATAACATTGGCAGTACCTGGCAGAAGAACGCGCACGGCGTCACTCTTCGGCAAGGCGAAGATGCGCCTGAGTTGCAAGCCATGGTGCGGAGACAACCGGCCCTGTCAAGTGTGGCTACTCAGATTGAATACTTTCTTGGTAGCCGCCATCGCGTGCGCTTCCTTAAGAAGGATGGCTATGGGAAGTTCGCGTTATTGAACACTCAGGCGGTGCTTGGCCCAGACGCTAAGGTTGATAAATGGATCGACGTGGATAAACTGTCATGGGACAAAGAACACTTTGGTAATCGGTGTGCGGGCTGTCATTCGACTGCGGTTGACTCCACCGCGAAAACCTTTACTGCTTTCGGTTTGGACTGCTATGCCTGTCATGGCGACGTGACCCTGGAACACACCAAAGATACTTCTTTGATGTGGTTATCCAAAAAGCGGCGGGATGACGCGCGAGCCATCACTTCCATTTGTGCGCAGTGTCATCTGCGTTCGGGGAAATCACGTTCCACCGGTTTGCCTTACCCTAACAACTTCATCGCCGGCGATAACTTATTTCAAGATTACGAAGTGGATTTTGCCAAGGCCGACGACGAGAGCCTGAATCCGGGCGACCGGCATATCTTGCGCAACGTGCGGGACGTAGTCTTGCGGGGCCAGCTGGCTACTACTTGCCTCACCTGCCATCAGGTGCACGCGAATTCGACGGGGATACACTCCTCAGCTACTGCCGGACCAATCTGCAGTGATTGCCATGGGGCAAGATTGGCAGTGAAGCCCTATACCGTTCACAGCGCTCTTTGTGAGTACTGAGCTTAAGTAAGAATTATCAGCCGCGGATTCACGCGATGCACTCGGATCCAGACCCGCATGGCCTCGCGGTGTTTCTTTGAATCCGCGTTTATCCGCGTGAATCCGCGGCTGATATTTTTCCTTTCGCGGCCTTCCCTGTTAGCTTTGCAGTGGCGAGCGCTGGCGGAGGAAGTCTTGAAACGCCTCCTCATTGTGGGTGGCGATTTGCCAAATGTTGCCACCCGGGTCTTTGACCATGCAACGGCGATCTCCGTAGGGCATGTCTTGTGGCTCTTCGAGCGATTCGCCGCCTGCCTCGAGCGCACGCTGGTAGGTCGCGTCAGTATCATCAACATAGAGGTAGAGAAATGCAGGCATCGCGTCGCGAACGCCAACTTCGCTCACCATAACAAGCGAGTCGCCGATTCTGATCTCGCACGGTCTGTCTAAGCGAAGGTCTCCCGTACCACCGAACGCTTGCTTGAGGAAGTCGACCAGCGTGGCTACATCATGAGCCACGAGCCGAGGGGTGACGCTGTGCCAGCCTGCCGGGATAGATTTAGTCATTGGATAGGCTCCGTTAGGTTCGAGTCCGGCAGCGTACTTGCTGGTGTAGTTCCTCAAAAATAACTGTACACAAGCCAAGCATGGTCGCCTGCTCTGTCAATGAAAGAAAACGGTTTAGCTTTTCGTGATTATTCGTGTGATTTAGTGGATCGTCCGCTGTGGGCAAATGATGCGATCCACGAAATCACACGAAGTCGCACGAAAGAACCTTTATGTATAGTCAATTGAGAGACACTGCACTAGCCCCTGTTCCACAGCGCCGACCACCATGTCAATGCGATGAAAAGCACCTGCATTGATGTGCGCAGCCAAAGTGGCGTTGCGCGTTTGCCACCCATCCCAACACCACTTCGCGCCGCCTTTACATTTGCCGGAAACACCACGATGAAGAATACGATCAGTGCTAACCCAGCCGCCTGGCGGACGTCTGGCAGCAACAACCCAATCGCACCCGCAATCTCACATATCCCGGTGAAGTAGATCAAGGCCATCGGCTGCGGAATCCAGTCTGGCATCATGCGCAGCAAATCACTCTTCATCTTCGTGAAGTGTGCGCTCGCGGTGAATAAAAGCATTGTCGCGAGTGCGTATCGAGTAGCCCCGGCCCACGTTGCCAAGGCGGCGACGCCCAGTGCACCCATAGCTCGATACAGCAATAGCGAGATAAGGAGGACAAAGAGAACTATCATGTCGCTTTAGTACACCGGGTGTCGTCGTTGCCGAGAGGTGGCGGTAGTTATCTATCAGCGATCCTTCGTTACTATTGCGCGAACGCGGTTGCGATAACTAATGCAATTCTCCAGTACCCTGCGGTACTCCCGCACGTCTACGTCGCGTTCGCAACACAGCATCATCAGGTAGCCATCATCACGGAAGTTATTGTCCCACTCGATTACCTGTTCGTCGGTCCAGGCAGACCGGTACTGTTGCATTTTCTCATCCGCCATCCGGTCGAAGTAGGCCCGGAGGTTGACGCCCGTTTCATCGAGCCGTCCGTCGCCAGGTTCCTGTTCATAGTTCCAGACTGGCTGTTCCATAGGGCTGACAATATACACGAATCTATGCTACCTTACCGACCGTTCGGTCGCCAAAAACTGTTGTGCTTCGCGTGATCTAATTCTTCGTTTCAACTTCGAAGGCAGGCAGGGATGCCTGCGCTCCCAGCAATTATTTTCCAGAGGAGGATTTGTGATGAGACGACTGCCCATGATCTCTTTCTTGTTTTTGGTTCTCAGCGCCACGACCGTGGTAGCACAATCGGCTAACGCCGCGGGCACATGGGACGCAACCCTGACGTCACCCCAGGGCACTTTCAACGTTCAACTGATCCTGAAGCAAGATGGCGAGAAGCTCAGTGGCGTGGTCAAGAGCGCCAGGGGCGAGATTCCAGTCGAGGGTACGGCGAACGGCAAGGATATCAAGCTCAAGTACACTATCAAGTTCCAGGAAAATGACATGCTTATTACCTTGGCCGGTGTGCAGGACGGCGCGGCGATTAAAGGCACCGCTGACTACGGCGGGCTCGCGGACGGTGAGTTTAATGCTAAGCGCGCGGGTGATGCGGCCGCCACAACCACCAAAGCGCCCGCAGACACTGCTGCAGCGAGCGACAAAACAGATATCAGTGGCGCCTGGGCCTTTCAAGTGGAAACCTCAGCCGGCGCCGGCTCCCCGACCTTCACCTTTAAGCAGGATGGCGAGAAGCTTGCCGGCCAATACAAAGGCGCGTTCGGTGAAGCGCCATTGACCGGCACGGTGAAGGGCAACAAGGTTGACTTTGTCGTAAAGGTCGAGGCCCAGGGACAGCAGATGACTCTGACCTACGCCGGCACGGTCGAGAAGGATGGCAGTATGAAAGGTACTGCGGAACTGGGAGAGGTTGGCTCAGCCACGTGGACGGCTAAGCGAAAATAAACAACCGGAGTCAGTATAGGCCTCCAACTCTTCGATGGCGAAAGGAACAATGTCAAAGCGAATACTCAAACTATGTGCGACGTTGGGGTGCCTGATGGTCTTTGTAACATCATCCGCGGCAATACGGGACCGCACCATCGTCTATGACGGCTTTGCCACCGAAGTCTCAGCACCACCGGTCTCATTGCCTGCACCCAATTCAGTTGATCTCTGGGTCACCCTCACTGATCTAAAGCGGGCCACCAGATTTGAGGTCAAACCAAAAGGCGTTTGCCGAGATGAGTTGTGCTTCCCGATTCCCAAAGCTCGACGTAGCGCTTTCTTCCTGACCCACTCGAAGGTCAAGTGGTTCAACTTGAGCGAGTTTGCCCGGCTCGTGCGGCAGCCAACTGCTTATGATCAGAAGCATAACGTCTGGTACTTCGGACCACGGACAGAGGTTCAGAACGGATACCTTGCCTCGCTCGAGGCGCCGGCTTTCACGCTGCCTGATATCAACGGCAAGATGCATTCACTCGCGGATTTTCGCGGCAAGAAAGTTCTACTTGTCACCTGGGCCTCGTGGTGAGGGTGCCGCTTCGATTTGCCTGGATGGCAAAAACTCTACAGTGAGTTGAAAGACAAAAACTTCGAGATCGTTTCGGTAGCGCAGGACACCGGTGGCGTGAAAGACGCCGCGCCCTGGATTACGGCGGCCAAGCCCGAATTCACCGCGTTGGTTGACACAGAGCATCTGGTGACGAGGCTCTACGACATGGTAAACGTGCCCACCGCAGTGTGGATCAACGAGCAGGGCCGCATCGTCCGCCCAAAAGAAGTTGCCTTCGTCGATAATCGTTATAAGGGATTGCACGGCATGGATGCCGCGCCTTATCTCGATGGCCTCCGCGATTGGGTTACGAACGGCGAGCGCAGCCCGTTTGCGCTCAGCGAACAGGAACTCAAAGAGCGTTTGGCGCCGCAGAAGCCAGAGCACGCGCAGGCGGCAGCTGAGTTCGCCCTGGCAGAATACCTTACTCATGCCGGTCTCACCGTGGATGCGATACCGCATTACAAGGAAGCGCAGCGGCTCAACCCCGATAGCTGGAATTATAAACGTCAAGCCTGGGCGCTCTCAGACGCCGAGCGCGACTACGGAACGAGCTTTCAAAAGGAAGTGCAGAAGCTCAACGGCAAGCCTTACTATCCGCCGCGCAAACTGCCGATAGTTAAGCAGCAATAGGAATAAGACCTTGATCACGACCGACTATCCTGACCGGACATACGATCCGCCACGATAGCGGTACGCTTCGTGAGCTTTACGCTGAAAGCGTTGGCTAATTTCAGCCCAGGCCGGGGAACGCCGCAGCCCGCGTGGGGTGGAAGTGTTTGCTTTGAAACTCTGGGGCAGCAAATGCTTCGATAGATTCTTCGCAACGCTGAAGGAGTCTGTCGGAATAAATGCGAACTCTCTGTGCAATCTCGGTGAACTCTGTGCCTCTGTGGTGGATTTACCAACAAAACCATTAACCGCAGAGACGCAGAGGCCACTGAGGATGCACAGAGAAAGACATCCGGATCTGATACCGCCTTGCGAACTGATTTACTTACTTTCTGTGCAAAGCTGTCCAGTTCCAAACACTCCTCAGGAGGAGACATGTTACGACATTTCATTATTACTTTGACGCTGGCTGCGGGATTGGCGACGGGTTTGGCTGTCACCGCAACGGGCGTGGCCCAGACGCAAAACCAAACCCCTGCCGCCGCCGCACCGGCCGCGGTTAAGAACGACTACAGCAAATCAGAATCGTGGCTCTGCCGCCCGGGCCGGCAGGATGCCTGCTCTATTGACCTGACTACGACTATCGTTGCCGCCAACGGTAAGCTGACACGCGAGAAGTGGGCCAGCAATCCGAAAGCGCCGATCGATTGCTTTTATGTCTACCCAACCGTCTCCACCGACCAGACCGGCAACAGCGACATGGTCCCCGGCTCCGAGGAATTGGGTGTCATCCGCTCGCAGTTTGCGCGATTCGGTTCGCAGTGCCTTGTCTACGCGCCGCTTTACCGGCAAGTGACTCTACCCGCGCTGCGTGCCCTCATGGCCGGCAGACCCACAACGGCCGATCGAGCCCTCACTTACAACGATGTGCTCGACGCCTGGAACTACTATCTCGAACATGACAACCACGGTCGCGGCGTAGTTCTAGTCGGGCACTCGCAGGGCTCCATGGTGCTCACGCAACTGATCAAAAACGAGATCGATGGCAAGCCCTTGCAGTCGCGCATTATCTCAGCTTTGCTTTTGGGAACGAGTTTGCCCGTACCGCGTGGCAAAGACGTAGGCGGCGCCTTTCAGCACCTGCCACTCTGCCATTCTGCGAAGCAAACCGGATGCGTCATCACCTACGCTTCTTTCCGATCGAATGCGCCGCCGCCCGCGAATAGCCGGTTTGGGCGAGTACCGGGCGAAGGAATGGTTTCTGGTTGCACGAACCCCGCGGCGTTGGCTGGCGGGAGCGGCACACTACACGCCTACCTAGGGTCGCGTCGCAGTGGCGTAGTAGCCAGCGAGGCAGAGCCGCGGCCCTGGGTTACTCCCCCGCAGTCGATCGATACGCCTTTTGTAACCTTACCCGGCCTCCTGACTGCAGAGTGCGTTTCAAACGAGAAGGGTTCTTATCTGGCAATCACTGTGCATGGCGACCCTTCGGATCCCCGGACTGACGAAATTCCCGGAGATGTAGTGTTGAACGGAGTAGTGCTGGGTGATTGGGGGTTACACCTGATTGATGTGAACCTGGCGATCGGTAACCTTGTTGACATCGTGGGCCAGCAGTCAAAGGCATATCTCGCGACTAATGGCTCCGGCACAAATAAGAGCGGCACCAGGTCCGGCACTAAGTAATGAAACACCACAAGCTAATAATCATGACCCTCTTCATCTCAGCCGCATTTCTGCCGGCGCTCTTATTCGTTTGCGCCGACGGCAAACAAAAGCCGGCAAGCAAAAACCAAGGCAATTCCCGGGAAGCGAAGGCACCGGCGCTCAAACACGCATATGCCGAAGTGAATGGAGTGCGTTTGCACTATGTGACTGCTGGCAAGGGGAAGTTGATTATGTTTCTTCACGGCTTCCCTGAGTTCTGGTACGAATGGAAGAACCAGCTAGCTGAGTTCGGACGCAACTATCAGGCTGTCGCCCCGGACATGCGCGGCTACAATCTTTCTTCAAAGCCTGCCGAGGTAGATCAGTATCAGATCAAGTACCTGGTCGAAGACCTTCGCGCGCTGGCTGAAAAACTTGGTCACAAGAAGTTCATTCTGGTGGCGCACGACTGGGGCGGCGCCGTCGCATGGGCGTTTGCGATGGCTCATCCCGACTATCTCGAAAAGCTGGTTATCATCAACGCACCGCATCCGGGCGTGTTCCAGCGCGAGCTGCGTGAAAATCCAGCGCAACAGAAAGCCAGCCAATATATGCTCATGTTCCGAAGCGAGCAGGCAGAGCAAACTCTTTCGGCGAACAACTACGCGGTGTTGGTGCGAGCGGTTTTAGGAGAGGGCTTGAAGACGGGTGTATTCACCGAAGCGGACAAGCAGGCGTACATCGAGGCGTGGGCCCAACCGGGGGCGCTGTCGGGTGGTTTGAATTACTATCGAGCCGCGCGCGTCGGCCCACCGACCGGAGACGACAAGCAAGGAACAAACTTCGCGGCGGGATTGAGATCGCTTGAGGTGAAGGTGCCCACGCTCGTTATCTGGGGTGAGAAGGACACTGCGTTGCTGACTGGCAACCTCGAGGGGCTCGATAAGTTCGTTCCGAGTCTCACGATCAAGCGGATACCAGACGGAACTCACTGGGTCATTCACGAGCAACCCGCCTTGGTTAACGAATACATCCGCGAATTCCTCAAGGCCCCAGGATCTTGAAGTCAGTACGACCAAGCGGTAGAAACAGAAAGACAAAGATTAGCCGCGGATGAACGCGGATCAATGCGGATCAGAACTGAAGAGTAGGCAAAAGTCTTAACGGTCTATCTGTTCTGATCCGCGTCCATCCGCGTTAATCTGCGGCCAATTTGTCTTACTTGCCGTCAACTGTAAAAGCCAATAACAGATTACCGGGCTGGCCGACGATGCGACCGTAGCCCGAGTTTGTATAGAGCACGCCATTGGCGATGGTCGGCCCGCCGCCATCCAGAGCGCCGCCCTTCGTTTCACCGCCGTTCACGGTTGCGATCGGCGGGCCCGTGTCGAAGTCCCAGATGATCGTACCGTCGCGGGTCAGGTAAGCGCGCAGGTGTCCGTCCACGGTGCCGGAAAAGACCACGCCCGGAATGAGGGTTGCGGCTGCCGATTGAGAGTTGTTGCAGCGCACCTTACCCCAACTGCAATTCGCAGCGGGAGCGGGTACGTGCCATAACTGCTTGCCGGTGGAGATTTGCAAAGCCGTGATGCCGGGTTTGCGGCCCGCTCCAAACACATCCGCTACGGGAACGTAGACATTCTGCGCATCGGCGGCGAATCCCCACTCGATACCGCCCAAGGCACCGCCGGCACCCAGCCTCACTTGCCACAGAATCTTGCCCTCATGATCCGGATCAAGTGCGTAAATGACGCCCGACTTTTGGCCGGCCAGGATCACCTGCTTGCCGCCAGGCAGCGTGCGCACAATTGGAGAGCTACCAAAGTCGTAATCAGGCCCGGCTTCTTCAGGACAGTTGCCCACGCCAGGTTGCCGGCAGCCGACGAGGAAGTTGTCTTTGGGAGAGATCTGGTTCACCCACTTGATTTTGCCTGTGACCATATCGAACGCAATGATCGCATCAGAGTGGGCGGTCGGGACATCGGTGTAGGAATTGCCGGTGCCGACGTAGATGAGTTTGCGTTTCAGATCAAGGGTTGGCGCTGACCAGATCGCGCCACCGGCAGGACCATACATCTGCGTCCCGGAGGAATTCTTCTTGAACGGCTTGGGTTCCTCCTGGACTGTGAAACTCTTCCAGAGAATTTTTCCGGTATCGACGTCGAGCGCGACGAGGCTGCCGCGGAACTTGCAACATTCATATTTTGCGTCTGTTCCAGTGACCTCTTCAATGGAAGAAACAGGTACGTAGAGCCGGTCGCGATAGAGCACGGGGGACCCTGTTATCCGAGACAGGCGATGCTCCTCAACCTTGGTCTTCCAGAGCAGCTCGCCGGTAGCGGCATCCACCGCCTGTACATTTGATTTGTGATCGCCGAAATAGAGCGCGAACTTTCCCTTAGAAGCGCCAGGCAGCGGGCCGACGATCATGGCCGAGCGGAGGCCCGCCCCCGCGTTCATCGTCCAATATGTACAGCCCGTTTGCGCGTTCAAGCTAAATAACTGGCCCACTTCGGTGGTGACGAAGAGACGGTGACCGATGATCGTCGGCTGACCAGTGGCCATCGGACCCGGATGGGTCCAGGCCCACTTGACCTTTAGCCTCGGAACATCCTCGAGTTTGATTCCAGGCTTAGGTTGGTAGCGGGAATTGTCCAGGTCGCGCCCCCAGCCATTCCACTGCGAACCGTCGAGGTTGATCGGCCCACCGGGGTCTTTGCAAAGATTCTCGTTCAGATTTCCCTGACCGCTCGCGCCAGGCTGTTTCCCGGTTACAAAAACCGCGAGCGCGCGAATCTGATCCGGATTCAACTCATATGCCCATTCCTTCATGGTGCCGGAGGTCAGTGTTCGGATAATGTCTTCCGTCGCCAGCTTCGCAATCTGGGCCCGCGGTGGGATCCGATCCTTCGGCCTGTCATGGCACGCCGCGCACCTCTCCTTATATACCTGCGCGCTGGCCGCATCCGTTGTCGGGAGTTGCTCTTGCACTTCCGCACGGTTGGTGCGAGTGGAAATCTTTAACGAGAAAAGAACCAGCGCGAATAGGGTGACTATTATTTTACAGCGCACTTCTGTTTTACTTTTCATGAGCTCGCTTCGAGGGAACGGGTTTGCTCCAAAAATCTGCCTGGTTCTTCGCCCGCGAAGAACGAACAAGATCCACCGAACCTCTGAAGATTTCTTTGCGCACCTTTGCGGTTCTTTGCGTACTTTGCGGTGAAAAAGGTGTCAAGAACAATTAACGCAAAGAACGCTAAGAACGCAAAGATCACGCAAAGAGTTAAACTTAGGACCCTGCCAGGTCAATTCGAACTTGCGCGTTCAGGCGACGCATGCCACGCAGCCAGCGATCATTATCGTCAGCCTTGCGACGGAAATACTCCGCAACTTCCGGGTGTGGCAGAATCAGGAAGCGCTCGTCGGCCAGCCCTGCTACCACAGCCTCAGCGACGTCTTCCGGAGCAAGTGCACCCGCCCGCAGGAAACTCTCCCGCTCGCCATCAGGGCCGAGCAACATCTGTGTGCGGACTCCCAGGGGACACACGCACGAGACTTTAATGCCCGCGTCTCCGTGCGCTATTGACAGCCACTCGGCAAAAGCAACGGCCGCGTGCTTAGTAACCGAATAGGGCGCTGCGCCAACCTGGGTGAGAAGTCCGGCCGCCGATGCTATCTGCAGCAAGTAACCCGCGCCCCGCGCCAACATGCCGGGGAGGACCGCCCTCGCGGCATAGATGTGCGCCATCACGTTCACATCCCAAATCTGCCGCCACGCGTCGTTTGGCACCTCCGCCCCGCCAGCCTCTCCAAAGATGCCCGCGTTAGAGCAGAAGAGATCAATCGGACCGAACGCATCGTTAGTTTCAGCGACGAGGCGAACAATGTCCCCTTCGCTACTCACATTGGTCGTCACGGCCAACCCGCCTATTTCTTTAGCCACCATCGTCGCGCGTTCGGTATCGAGGTCGGCCACGACCACACCTCGTGCACCCTCTGCCGCAAAGCGACGACAGATCGCTTGCCCGATGCCGTTAGCGCCGCCCGTTACGACAACAACTTTGTCCTGGATATTCATCGTTCAATCTCAACCACCACCGATCGTCGCGCCACCGTCAATTACGATTGTCTGCCCGGTTATCCAATTACCCGCACGCGATGCCAGCAACACGGCCATGCCCGCGATCTCCTCCGGCTCGCCGATGCGACCCAACGGATAAGCGGCCTCAGCTCGGGCCAGTGTCTTCGGGTCCTCCCATAAAGCGCGAGCGAAGTCTGTGCGCACCAATCCCGGTGCGATGCAGTTGGCGCGGATGTTACTGTGCCCCCATTCGACGGCGAGGTTGCGCGCTAATTGCATGTCGGCGGCTTTAGAAATGCCATAGATGCCGAGCATCGACGAACCCTTCAGACCGCCGATACTGGAAACGATTATCACGCTGCCATCACGCCGCTCGGCCATTTCGGGAATCACCATGTTGCAAAGCCAAAGGTTGCTCCGCACGTTTGAATCTATGATCTTGGTGAAGGCTTCGTCGGGCGCCTGGGCCATCGGCCCGTAGTAAGGATTCACAGCCGCATTGCAGACCAAAATATCAATCTGGCCGTAGCACTGCTTTGTCTCGGCAACCAAACGCTCGAGGTCATCGCGCTTGCCGATGTTGCAAGCGATCGGCGTCGCTTCCAATCCTTCACTCGTGATTGCCTGTGCGACCTCGGCACATTTATCCGCCTTGCGGCTGGAAATCACGACCTTCGCTCCGGCACGCGCCATCGCCTCGGCAATTGCGCGGCCGATGCCCCTGGTCGAACCAGTAATCACTGCGACTTTCCCGGTTAGATCAAATAGCGAAATCGCCATTCCCTCGGCCTCCATCAGCACGCGCTCTGCGCTATCGTTAGGACAACTTTGCCATGCGTCTTTCGTTCTGCCAGGGCTCTCAAGGCGGCGACCGCGTCGGTTAAAGGATACTGCTGCGAAACCACTGGTTTGATGTGGCCCGCTTCATACAGCGCGAACAGCTCAGCCTGCGACTCGGCCAGGAATTCCGGATGGTGCTCCAAATACCCGCCCCAATAACAACCAACGACCGACATGTTTTTCAGCAGAATTCGATTGGCCGCGATACTCGGGATGCGGCCCCCGGCGAAGCCGATCACGAGCAGCCTGCCTTCGGGCGCAATGCACTTTGTTGAGAGGTCAAAGACATCACCACCCACCGGATCGTAGATCACATCAGCGCCGTGTCCGCCGGTAATCTCTTTTACGTGCTCGACCCAGCCGGCCTCGCGATAGTTCAACGCGTAGTCGGCGCCCTGCGTCAAACAGAAACTTACTTTGTCGGCGCTGCCGGAAGTGGCGATTACACGCGCACCGAAGGCTTTGCCAAGTTGCATTGCCGAGCAGCCCACCCCACCGGCTGCCGCATGGACCAACAACCATTCCTGGGGTTTGATTGCCGCGCGCACCTTGAGCGCCAGGTAAGATGTTTGGTAAACGATCGGCATCGCTGCTGCTGCCGCAAAGTCCATCGACACGGGAATGCGAAAAGTTTTCGCGACCGGCGTGACTGTATATTCTGCAAAGCCGCCTAACGCACCCGAGCCCATTACCCGATCACCAACGGAGACGTGGTCTACGCCAGGTCCCACGGCATCAACTACACCGGCAACCTCGACTCCGGGCGTAAATGGAAGCGGTGGTTTGGTCTGATACTTCCCCTGAATCTGGAGAATGTCGAAGAAGTTAAGAGCCGCGGCATGATTACGGATTCGCACCTCGCCAGACTTCGGCTCCGGAAGCGGGATGTCGGCTAGCTTCATCTGTTCCGGCTCACACCACTCGCTGACTTGCCAGGCTTTCATTTCAATTCATCCAGAGTCTGACAGGATTTACATGATTCACAAGATAGTCACACTACCAGACAGCAGACTTGCCAGTTCCTTAATCCTATCGTGCTAATTGTGTTAATCCTGTCTCTAGCTAGCCGGGATCGGCTCTACCGCGTCCACCGGTTCAGCACTCGATGGCGCCTCAGGAGCGGCGGACTCGCGCATCCAGTCTTGTAGCTTTTCCATATCCCGGGCGACCGTGCGCGAAGCCGCAAACAGTACGAGCCCGAGCAGCACCCCGAACACCGGGACGACATAGAGCGCCGAGTGCAAGCCTTCCGCCGCGAAGGGACGCAGTGCCTGGAAGCTGGTGTCGGTGACGCCCGCAGTGAGCGCTGCGCTGCGCGTGAAGTAGCTGCTCAGGAATCCCATGCCGAGTGGTCCCAACGATGCCCCCAGCACATACATCGCGAAAAAATACAGCGCCATCGCGGTGCCTCGAAGCGACGGCTCAATCACATCCTGAATCGCCGAGTACACAGTTGAGTAGTAGACGTACATCGACGCCATGCCTAACCCCGCAAATAAGACAAATCCAGCCATGTCACCAACCGGTCTGGCGAGTCCGAAAAACATTAGCGGCGCTGAGATGAAAATTGCTACGGTCGCAACCACCAACCGGCCGTTTGGCTTGCGCCGCACCATACGATCACCCAGCATCCCGCCGACAATCAGTCCGGGGATGCCGGCCAGGCCGAACACGACCATCGAGATCATGCCGGCATCCAATTTGTTCAAGTGATGAAACCGCTGAAGGAATGGCGACAGGAAAGCTCCGATCGCATACATATTAAAATTGTGGAATGCGCCCGACGCGATAATCCACCACATAGTGGGAATCGAGAGCACGAGGAGATAAGGCGAGCCCTTCCGCTTGGCGGCGGCAGTAATCTTGTGACCTTCGGCTGAGCCACGCACCGGTTCCCAAATAACCAGGGCCAACACGGCGCAGATAAGACCTGGAATCGCAGCGATGTAGAATGTGAAGCGCCAACCAAAGCGATGTTCGAGCAGGCTGCTGCCCAGGAAGCTCGAAGCGATGCCGAGCGGCAGGCCAAGCATGAAAACCGAAAGGGCCTTGGCGCGACGCGACGCGGGAAAGAGATCGCCGATCAACGAGGTTGCGGCCGGAGCGCAGGCTGCTTCGCCACTTCCTACGCCGAGACGCACGACGAAAAGTTCAGTGAAGTTCCGGGCGAGGCCAGAAGCCGCAGTTAGCAGACTCCACACGGTGACGCCGGCGCAGAGTATCCACCGGCGCGAGAACCTGTCTGTCATTCTGCCGAGCGGAACGCCGACCACCGCATAGAGCAGAGTAAAAGCGGTCCCGAGCGATCCCAGCGCCGTATCACTCAGCTTCCACTCATCGCGTACTGTCTCGCCGACCGCGCCGAGAATCTGCCGGTCGTAAAAGTTCAACGTATTGATTGCAAACAAGACCGACAAAGCGAACCAGACTCTTGAGCGCTCCTGCTTCATAGGAAAGCTTCTCCTGGAACTCACTTGCGAAGGATTTAAACCAACGAGCAGCAGAATATATGATCGAATTCGCGTCGCGGGCTATCACTTCTCTTTGCTCGCAACCGAAAGCTTGGCACCTGGGTGTGGTGATATAGTCCCTCTGGCCAAACCGAATGCCTGAGGCTTGTTCGTGGACATTGCTTGAATGCGCAATGTCCAGGGTGCTATCTTACCGAACGTCCGGTAGGTCTTATACATCTGATCTTTGCTAAGCGTCAACAAACAAAGCAGCGGACTAACTTAAAACTATGGCAACAGTAATCGAGGCGATCAAATCAAGCGGCGGGGGCGCTTTTCTTGACGCCACTGTAACCGCCGATCAGGTGTTCACGCGCGAAGATCTTTCAGGCGCTCAGCAAATGTTTGGTCGCATCGCCGAAGACTTCATGCGCACCGAAGTGCTGCCTCGCGAAAAGGAGATTTACGCCAAGGATTGGTCACTGACCCGCGAACTGCTGCTGAAGGCCGGCGAACTGGACCTGCTCCGCGTTGACATTCCCGAAGCGTACGGCGGCCTGGGATTGGACAAAGTGAGTTCGGCCTACGTCGGTGAGCAGATCGGGATAATGCCTTCGTTCGCCGGCTCGCTCGGGGCACACACCACCATCGGGACTCTTCCGATCGTCTATTTCGGCAACGCCGATCAGAAGGCGCGTTACCTACCACGGCTTGCCAGCGGCGAGTTGATCGGCGCCTTTGCGCTAACGGAGCCGGGCTCGGGTTCAGACGCGCTCGCCGCCCGCACCAGGGCCACGCTGAGCGCCGACGGCACGCATTACATTCTCAACGGTCAAAAGATGTGGATCACCAATGGCGGCTTTGCTGACGTGTTCACCATTTTCGCCAAAGTTGACGGCGAGAAGTTTACTGCTTTCATCGTCGAGCGAGACATGGGCCTGGTGAGTGGTCGGGAGGAGCCGAAACTCGGTCTCGACGGTTCGTCAACGACGGCGCTCATTTTGGAAAACGTGCGTGTGCCGGTCGAGAACGTGCTCGGCACAGTGGGCCAGGGGCACAAGGTCGCCTTCAACATCCTGAACCTCGGCCGGCTCAAACTCGGCACGCGCAACATCGGGGGCGCGAAACAGGCTTTAACGCGCGCCGCTCGCTACGCCGTCGAACGGCGCCAGTTTGGGCAGGCCATCGCCGATTTCGGAATGATCAAGCAAAAGCTGGGCGAGATGGCCGTGCGTTGTTACGTCGGCGATGCGATGGTCTATCGCACGCTTGGCGACGTGGATCGGGCGCTGGAGGCAGTGAACGAGACGGAATCTGAACAAGTGCTCAAGACCATCGAAGGTTTCGCCGTCGAATGCTCAATTAACAAGGTATGGACCAGTGAAGCGCTGGCGTTCGTCGTTGACGAGGCGTTGCAGATTTACGGCGGCTATGGCTATTCCCAGGAGTTCCCCGCCGAGCGCGCCTACCGCGACGCGCGCATCACGCGCATCTACGAAGGCACGAATGAGATCAACCGCCTAATAATCCCCACGCGCCTCTTGCGGAATGCAGCCATCGCCCACCTCTGGACTGTTGAGCGGGGGCAGAACGTACTTGACCATACAATCACTCATCCGGTGGCAGGCGAGACTCCGTTTTCGGTTGAGCGTGAGCTGCTGACCCGCGCCAAGCGTCTGGTCACGTTCACGCTCGGTCGCGCGCTGGCCAGGTACGGCGACGCACTGGCCAGCGAACAGGAAGTCCTGGGCCACATCGCCGACATCACGATCGAGGTTTACGCATTGGAGAGCGCGCTCTTGCGTACGGAGAAACTAACCGCCACCCGCAGTGAACTTGAGTGTGCCACACCCGTTGACATCACGCGCGTCTACGCCAGCGACGCGATGGATCGCATGGAACACTCGGCTAAGCAGGTGGTGGCCGCGCTGGCAGACGGCGATGAGGCCGGCCCCCTTTTCGACGGAGTGCGACGGCTCGCCTGCCACGCGACTCTCAACACCGTCGCTGCTCGCCGCCGCATCGCCGACTCCGTTATCAGGGCCGGACGTTATTACCTGTGAACGAATACCACCGACGGGGACCGGTATATGGGTATGTTGCAGCCTACAACAACTGGCTCTGCTCTTAGTCGAATGTCCTGAAGAAGAACTTTGAACTAATTAACCTCGTCATTAAGATAAGGTTCTCTCTCATTCACACCCGGTTTCAGCCGGGTTCTATGAAAGGGATTGTCAAGCATAAAGTTCCACCTATGCGACCAATGCTGGCAATCAGCCCCTTGAGGGACTACGGGGCACGTAACCTACAGGGGTTTTCCCCTTGGTCCTCACCT
>Ga0070697_100000948_pt1 | contig 21848 bp, 17 predicted proteins | sample KBSK1501metaG_FD_65475 | JGI IMG/M metagenome (GOLD analysis project Ga0070697, IMG submission 65475) | Corn, switchgrass and miscanthus rhizosphere microbial communities from Kellogg Biological Station, Michigan, USA - KBS K1-50-1 metaG | ecosystem: Host-associated > Plants > Roots >... | reverse complement strand
CGGCACGCCTCCGGTGATCGTTCCACGCGCATTGATCACCTTGCCCGTGCGCAAGAGCAGTGGCTGCCCAGTACGAAACGATTCGACGGCTCCTTCACCAGCGTTATAAGCAGCGACTGCAAGGTCAACTCGTCCGCCAAATCTTCCCAATAAATCTCGCAAGTAATGGGCTGCCGCGTCGATCGCTTCCTTGGGGTCGTGTGGGTTTTTAAGGCCGTAGCGCGCGGCAGTTTCCGGCATGAATTGCATGAGGCCGCGCGCGCCTTTGGGACTGACAGCGTCGTTGCGAAAGCGCGATTCAACGAAGCAGATCATTTGAAGAATGCGAGCATCTATTCCGTAGCGCTTTGCCGATTCGAGAATGAGCGGCTCTAACGCTCTCGCTCTTTCCTGGGTGGATGGACCCGGTTCGCGTCTTGTTTGTGCAAACGCGGTAAGGCTCAGCAATAGCAGGACGGGGATCGTCTTAATTAGTTTGTGATTCATGGTGCACGTGCGTGAGCAACACGTGGGCCAACTGTTTGGCACGCCAATTGAAAAGCAAGCGCACACGTGAAGAGGCAGGGACGCTCTTAACGAGCGGCCAATAAGAGTGAAGCAATTGATCTAAAGGAGAACGACGAGATGAATACCGTAATGGACCTAAGAACATTTCAAGGACTGGAAAATTCGCGAGCAGCGCGCTTTGGTCAGCGACTGGTCGCGCTGGCGCTGCTAGTCAAATCTGCCAACGGCGTCATCGCAACCATCTTGATGATACTCGTGGGAGTCATGTCTGTATCTGCCCAGACGCCGTCAGGATCATTCTTCAATGGCAACAGCTCGCAACTCGGCAACAGTCTTCGCTCCGTCACGTTCTTTCTCGCGGCGGCCATGATCATTGCGGGGATTATTTTTATCGCCGTTGGAATTATCACGTCAGGCCTGCGCGAATCGCTTTCGACGTGGAAGTTCATTACTGGAGCCGCGTGTTTTGCTTTTGGCGGCGTTTGCGCGGCGATCTACGCCTTCAGCCAGGGCGATTCCGTTCCACTCGACAACGCGTTCTGAAGTCGAGCTAAACATCCTTGTTACCGAAACTGGAGGGGATGTCGTGAGATCACGTCCTGTACGACCCAACATTTATCTGCCGGTGGTGCGCTTCGGGGTGGCCGATAGCGATTGGTTCACGGTGCTGCTGATTTCATGCGCCGGATACCTGTTGCCAGTTCCGTTCGGAATGACCGTTCTTTATGTGCCGCTACAGATGTGGACCTGGCTATTAGCAACGGCGGGCAGCATTGCCTTCTTTAATTACATCCGCATTGGCCGGAAGCCGCGATGGTTGCCGCACAAGTTGAAAGCGATTTTCTTTCATCATCGACAGAACCGGTCGCTTCCCAACGGAAAGAAACGAGGTTTTCAACGTCCGTGGCTGATTGGCTTGGGTGATGACAATCCCTCGGTGGAAAGCCGCAAAGGTGAGTCTGCGGTCACAACGATCAGATCATTGCTTCAACTCAATCGGGAGTTTCAGGAGGCATGCGAAGAAAAATGGAACCCAATCTCGCTTACGACGAATTAGCTAACGAGAGGCAACGTCAGCGTCAGACAGCCGGTTTGCGACGGCCGGCTGGCAGAGGACGTGATTCTTCGATTGTTGGCATTTATCGCGACGCCTTGCGACATAAAGATGGTTCGTTGACTGTCGCCTATAACGTCGAAGCGCCTCCGACGATGTTTGCCGATGACCTGCTGGTCGACATTCGCTATGACGATCTCGCGCGGATGCTGGCTTTCGAGAAGCCGGCGGGAACGCTAGTCCAGTTTCGCTACTCCACGATTCCCGATCCGGGATACGCCATCATTAATGTCATAGGCTCACGCGCAGAGAAGGGGACCCACACTCTAGCCTCCTTGCTTCAGGCATCAAATCTGGAATATCTCGAAGGCTCCGCCAAGACGGTTCCATATCGGCGGAGCGTGCTGACCGTTTGGGTCAGAGTTCCGCCAAAGAAACGAGGCAATTCCACGCTCGGCGCCCTAACAGACTTCAAGAGTGCGGTACAGCAGAACATAAAAGCAGACGGTCTCATCTCAGCAATTCGAGACTTACCGAGAACCTACAACCGCACTAGCGATGACGCAGTTGTCAGGCAAACACTCGAAGACGAGAAGCGCAATTACAGCCATGCCAACATGGTCTGGCGCCAAGTAGAAAACTCTTCGCCGCTCACCCTGAAGCGATTTGCGCGGCAGGAGATTTGGGAGGCGGTCTTCTTCGCGAGCTGTCAAAACACGGGCTCTATTCCTACTTTGCCTAACCAGCCGGGCCGAGATCTGCGCGACTATCTCTGCGGCGAAACCATTGAAGGTGAGCTGAACTACCTGATGCACGGCCAGTATCCGGTGGCGATGGTATCGATGTTCACTCCACCAAATGAGTTCGTGACTGCGGACGCTCTTAGAGGTTTGATTGGCCGCAGAGACTTCAATACGCGTCACACCATCGTCACTGAATACTTGTTTCCCGAGCAGCTCAAAGAGACAAAGCGCCTTGACCGGCGCATCAAGCAGGTAAAGCGAACCTTCACCAGGCGCGACAATCCCGAAGGAGCAGCCGCCTTAAGAAGCTTGAGGGCCGTGCGTGACGAGGTAGCTGGCGCGCGAGAATCGCTTCTACCCACTCGCTTCTATGTCGTGCTCTATGGCGATCGGGCGCGTAATTTGGTCGAGCTGACGAGATCCATCGATCAGCTTGATGAACAGTGCGAAAAAGTAGTCGCAGCAATTCGGCAGATTCCTGGCGCCAATGCCGAACGCGAGGAACCGGAAGCACTACGTGCGCTATATCCGAATGCAATTGCGGGTGAACTTAGTCCCAGTTTGACTGGACGAGAATTGACCGAAGTTTCAACCTCAGTAGTAGCTCTAACGCCTACTGAGGACTCGTGGCCGGGGGCGACTCGACCTCATACGCTGCTTGCGACTGCAACTGGCCGATTGATTGGCATCGACCTTTTTGATCGCAACCAAATCCCATCGCCGCTTATTCAAATCATCGCCGCTCCTCGTGGTGGCAAGTCAATTCTGATGGCACAGTTCGCTTGTGACATCCTCGCCAGTCTCAGGGATGCAAGTGTCAACGCGATCGATATTGGCGAGACCTTATTGCCTTTGGTCAGCGTGCTCGGCGGTCGCTACATCCGACCGCAACCGGATGAAGTTCGCGCCATTAACATCTGGTCGTATGAAGGCCTGCGCGAGGGAAAACCGCCGGACGATGTGCAGAAGGCGCTTGTTGTGGGTGATCTGAAGATGCTGGCGCGCGTTAAGGATGACGACAAGACAGCGGAAGACATCATTAGTGCGGTCGTTACTCAGGTGTATGAGAATATCGTCTCCCAAAACGGACCAGGCCGCCCTCTGTTTGAGCCAACTCTTTCTCATTTCGTAGCGCAGCTTCGCACGTTCCCATTCGACTCGGAGGTGGTGCGAGAGAGACGAGAAACTCTCGTCTTAGGTTTGGGCAACTACATCGGGCATCCCTGGCTTGATGCACCAACGCATTCGGATTACGAGCAGAAATCGCCATTCGACGTTTTCGAACTCGGCTCGCTTAAGGACTTTCCCCATGACATCAAGTTGTCGCTGGCCTATCGCATAGCCGCTCACGTAGCGAGGTGCATTGGCCGACGACGGGCCGACGGAACTCGCGCGCCTACCGCCAATCTTTTCGACGAGATGTGGGAGATCAAGGAAGAGTATCCATTCATCTTCAAGGTCCTTAAGCACGCTGGCCGCAAGGGACCAAAGGAAAACTCGATCACGATTCTGGCTACTCACGCCTTCGAAGACATTCAAGATGTGGCCTCGCTCTCGAAGACGGGGAACGTGCTCTTTATCGGCAAACAACTTGGCGACTATTCGAAGATGCTGGAACACGCAAAGCTGTCTCCCAACGGGGCCGAAGCGATTGCACACATCAGAAGTGCTCCGGGCAGATTCTCTCAATTCCTGATGGTCATCGGTACTGGTCCCGACCAGATTGTCGAGATCGTTCAGCATGAATTGAGTCCCTTGATGCTGTGGACTCTCACCACAAACGCGGACGAAAGAAACGCTCGGGCTCGTGTTTGGGCCTACCGTCCAACGTGGTCCGACATGGAAGTTCACGCCTGGCTCGCCGAGCACTATCCGCGGGGGCTAACGGCCATTGGTCTGAGAGAAATCGACGAGACGTTGCTGGAAGCCGCAGCTTGAGTCTCTAGTCCAGAAAAGGAAAGGCACATGAAAAATATCTTGAGGCACCTATTCCTTGGAGTCCTGATCGGATTATTTCTAACTCCATCAACCGCGCAGGCGCAATGGACCGTGTTCGACCCGGCGCAATACTCACTACAAATTGAACGTCAGATCGAAGAAGCCAATCGCTGGCTGGAAAGAGTCAAGCAGTATTCCGAGGAGATCAACAAACTCGCCGAACAACTCAGCACGATGAAGGGTGTGCTAGGTCAGGCCGAAAAGTTGGTGCTGCACAATGCGAACCTAACCCGCACCATGGCCCAGATAGGCCAAACCGTGCGCGACGTATTCGCCCTTAAGCGAGCCATTGAGACGATGGTGATTTCACGTCTCAACATGATCAAGTCAATCAAGGGTCGTCTCATGAACGGCATCTTTGATCCTGATGCTGACCTGAGGGATTTCGAAGACTACCTGCGCAACTCCATTGGTCGACAGGAACAGGACAAGATCGCCACGATGAATCGCATTGCGATGTTCGATGCGACGCTCGCGCGGTTATACCACGATCTGCAGACTGCCCAGGCCAGACAGGCCGGGGCAGCTCAACAGATGAAGCAGGCTAAGGACAAACTCGACGCGGAAATGGCCAAGCCGCAGGAAGAGCAATGCGCCCATTGCATCTCTGACTTGAAGCTCGAAATTGCATCCTGTGAAAAGATGATCGCTGACCTCGATGTTCAGATCACGAATCTGTCTACTCAAATCGAAGACCGCGTGAAGCAATACAACTTAACCATGGAAGAACGTGTGCGCATTGCGAATCGCGTCAAGGCGACCGATGAAGCTTGGGATCAGCTAAACATCGTCAAAGACGGAATCTTCGACGCGATTCAAAGAGGTGGCGTGCCCTCTCCGACACCGCACTGAAGTCCGCAACACGAGGCTATCAACTTCTCTGCCTATCCGAGCTGCTTATGAAACTCAGACGATTCATCTCCGCTATGTTCCTGTTGGGAATCCTGCTTGTGCCGCTATTGGTGCAAGCGCAGGCGCCCAGTCCAACCCCTGCTCCGTCACCCGTGCGATCATTGTCCGACAACATCGCCGCGCTCTCACAACGGGCCGGCGCGCTACTGCCCTACATCAATGATGAGATCGTCTCAAAGCTAATCGGTTGGTTTGAATTACTGGCTTGGGTCATCGGCAATTGTCTCGCGGGCTTTGCCATGCTGCGCATCGCGCGTGAAGACAACGGTGAGGGTTCAAATCTGCTTTGGTGGTTTGGCAGACTTGCCTTGTTCTTCATGTTAAGCGGAACAAGTTTGGCAATCATTAACGGCATGAGCGCAATCGGCTATGAGATTGCCAACGGAAACGAGTCAGGGCAGCGGTCGGTCCTTCAGAATCTCTACCTAGCACAGCGCGACAGCTTCAATGATTCGTATGCCAAGTTTCAGCAGAACTTGTTTACCGTGAAGGTTGACGGCCGAGAGACATCGGTCAATGCCGTTCCGCTGGGCAGTGAATCGGTTCTGGGCATCCTCGTTGACACCGACAGTACGATCCAAGATTTCGATCGGAAGGCTGATGTCTCTCAGTGGAACATCTCCACGATGATGACGTGGCTTACCTTTGAGCGAGCGTTAATTGAATTCGGAGATCTCATCCTTGTGATTCTTGGGGCTGCGCTCACGCTCGGGTTGAAGCTGGCCATGCCCTTTATGCTCGCCTGCATAGTCGATAAGAACATCGCCAACAAGACCACGTATCCCTTCTTCTACGGCGTCATCGCTTTAACACTCTTGTGGCCGTCAGTATCAAAAGTCATTCGAATCGTTGCATACATGTGGGGCAACGTAGCAATGGCTGTCGGCGACAGCAGTCCCTTATACATATGGGACTATCAAACGATGCGAGCTATTACCAATCCTTTGGCTCAACCGCAATACACAATCGCTCTGGCAGTGTTCGCGATGGGTCTCGGCGCTCTTTGCCTCTACGGGACGCCGTTCATTTCCCTTTATCTCTTGTCAGGCCGAGTTTATGAATCCGTAGCGACCGTGGTGTCGAGCTGGATGGGAGCTATGGTCGGCACCGGGATCGAGAAGTACAGTGCTGAAGCGGCTGCTTCAATCAATCGGCAGGCAGAGACGACGCAATACAACGCCGGATATCAGGCAGATGTGACGCGATCGGCGGGACAGCAAGAAGCGGGAAATCTAAGGGCGCAAGGACAACGAAGTGCTCAACTCGCCAATATTCAGTCTGCATTGACGAGCCAGATTGCCGCGACTCAGGGTTCTGCGACAACGCAGCGATTGATCATTCAGGCTGCCGCCGGATTCCAGAAATCTTCAACTGCCGCAGACGTGTCGCGCAGTGTTCGCGAAACGAATATCGGCGCGTCACGGGAAATTAGCAACATTGTCGCCGGGGCCGAACGCGATCTGAGCATGACGCACGGAAACGCTTCCGTAGGAAGGATCGAAAAGGCCATGGAAGTGACCGAATCCGCGATACCATCTGACATGCCATTACTCCGGGGCGTGGTGACTTGGCCAAAAGTTACAGGTGTCACTGCCCATGAGAGTGTTGCCACTAATGCGACGACACAATACAGCCGCGATATGGTTCAGAATCAGGAGACGATTGCCAACCGCGTGGTCTATTCTTCCCAGCAATATCAGAACGAGATGAATAAGGCCATCGACAAACAAGCCGGCCAACAGATTGCTGGCGTCAATGCCGGCGCAGGCGAGGCGATTGCTGGTTATCGACGCGGAGCAACGCAAGCTCGCGGCGGCGTCGAGCAGAATTACAGCAAGGAAATCGACGCCAACCGAACCGTTTATGTCAGCCAGGTCGATGCTGCCGGTCAGATCCGCAGCGCCGGGATGGAAGCAGCCAAGCTTCGCCAAGCAGCATCCGTTATTGCTTTAGTCGGCCGCGAGATTTCGAGAGAAGTTGGGCAGGGAATGCGGATTCGATTTTGAGTACTCGGTTTAGCGACCCCTAAGATGAAGGCGGTAGTGATCAGTTTGAGCGTCTCCCTTAAAGCCAGCGCAGCGCAGCGGCGTCCGAATCATCCGGCCGCGAGTTGAATGCGAGTTTGGAGCGTGGCGATTTGTCGCGCACCACGTTCATGAGCCGCTCGAATTGCTCCGCCATTGCGGGCAGGGTCCGCAACCCCGCGCCGATAACGATCACGTCGTAATTTCTGCCTTGAACCGCGTAGCTGACTTGCGCCTCCACGCTAACCGCGTCCCGCGTCAGGAGCAGCTCGGCCTCGTGCCCGGCGGCTTGAAGTCGTGCGACCGAACCGTTCAGGCCAGCCATAACCTTCGCGGCGCTCATATCTTTCGGGGCATCTGGCGCATCGAAGTCAATGAGCGCGGGATCTTCGCCGATGATCAGAACGCTCTTCTTGTCCATATAACCCCCCTTGGCATTGTATCAGAAGCTACTTCGTACTCTTACGCGACTTGGGACGCCCCGGCTTTCGATCCTTCACGTCGTCAAGGTCTTTCGGATCAATCAGCCACTCCCAGCCTTGATCGCTTTCAAACGCTTTGCTTCGATGAGTGCGCGCACTCGGTTTGCAGTCACGCCTAACCGTCGCGCCGCCTCAATCGAGACTTACCCACTACCGATGAAGGCGGTGATATGCGGAAGAGATAAGGCTAATCGTTTGAAAGGTAGATTAGATCGACCTTATTGAGCGGCAGCGTGTTTACGCGGATAACTCCCAAACAACCCCTGGCAGATGTCTAGTCACGGCTCGTCCTCAGATAATCCGCCCCCATCACCATTCATTCGATCTCGCGCACGCTTAACACGGGAGTAGAGTGCAGTGCGATCGATTCGGAGGACACGGGCCGCTTCCGCATGACTTCCAGTCAGCGACTTAAAGTGGCCATACAGACCAAGCAGAATGCGGTCCATGAAGCCGTCGAGAGAATCTTCTGGCCGAAAAATCATCGGAACCTGTGGAGTGGCCTCAAGCTTACTGACCTCCCTTAAGGCTTCATCGACCTCGGCGACGCTAATAGGATGGCCGTTCGTAAGACCAGCAACTAGACGTTGGATGATATTTTGCAGTTGCCGCACATTCCCCGGCCACGTATACAAACTGAGCGCGGCAATCGCATCAGAGGCAATGGCCGGCACGTGCGAACGTTTCATGTTCCTTGAGGTTTCGCGAAGAAAGTGTTCGACCAGGAGCGGGATGTCCGACGCGCGATCGCGTAACGGCGGCGTGCCGATTGTTAGTACGGCGATCCGATAAAACAAGTCCTGGCGAAACCTGCCTAGAGCGATCTCTTGCGGCAGGTTGCGATTGGTTGCAGTGACTACACGAACATTAATTGGGATTTCCGTGTGCGCTCCAACTGGGCGCACCTTGCTCTCTTGTAAGACGCGAAGGAGTTTGACCTGACAAGCACTCGACATCTCTCCGATCTCGTCGAGAAATATTGTTCCGCGCTGTGCAGCTTCAAATAATCCCTTTCGGGCTTGATTAGCGCCGGTAAATGCACCTCGCTCGTAGCCAAATAACTCTGACTCCAAAAGACTCTCTGTTAGGGCGCCACAGTTGAAGGAGATAAAGGGGCCGTCGCTTCTGGCGCTTGAATTGTGAATGGCCCTGGCAACCAACTCCTTTCCAGTCCCCGATTCACCTGTGATGAGAACGGTAAGATCGCTTCGGGCTGCCGTGGCAATCTGGCAATCCAGCGTCTTCATGACTGGGGAGACGCCGACGATGCCATTACTTCTAAATGGCAATTCGGAGCTAACAAATATGTCCGCGTTGCTGAGCATGAATAAAGAAATCGATTTCTGATCTGCCGAGCCTGAAGTTTGCGAGTTGGCCAGCTTGTCATCAGTTAAGCCGCAACGCAGTGAGTTATCTGCTGCTTGACAACTTGATAACACTCACAAGATGCCGCTTCGAGAGCTTGCCGGTTGAGAATAGTTATCGAACCGCGCTTGTAACTAATCAACCCTGATTTTTGAAGAGCCTGAGCCGTGCGACTGATATGAGCGCGTTCCGCACCAAGCATGTTGGAAATGATTTCATGTGTTAACGGCAAAGTGTCAGATTCAACCCGGTCGTGCATACACAACAACCATCTGCAGAACCGTGCTTCAGCGAGATGGAAACGATTGCAAACAGCAGATTGAGCGATCTGGGCAAACAACGAATGCATGTAACAAATTAAGAGACCATGTAGCTGACCTCCCTTAACGAACTCGTCACGAATCGCTCCGGCCTCACACCGCAGGGCGTCGGCCGGGATCTGTATGAGCAATCGATACGGCATCTCTTGCGCGTGCGATATCACGGGAATGCAAGTCGTGCCCTCGTTGCCCACCATTCCAACCTCTACGATTTCTCCCGCCTCCGTCGTGGAGAGCAAAGAGACCACCCCGCTCAACGGGAAGTAAACATAGTCAGCGCGATCACCCGCGTTGTAGAGCACCTTTCCAGTGGGCAAATGCACTTGTTGCAGTTTCGGAACCAAGCGCCGATATTCATCGGCCGATAATGCTTGGAGGAGGCGATTCTTGACTGTCGTTTTGGCGGTTAATGCGTGCATCGCGTAGGAACCCTGCCCGACCATGCTCGGCCAGCCCAACCATCTGCGATTCATACAACGGCTTCTATATGTTAATGACGGCACAATTTGCGTTTTCCTCGTATCCCAGGTGAATTATTTTCGCAAACGGTGCCCTAACCATGAGGGAATTGGCCATTTATGACCGGATATGACCGTGTTGCAGAACACAGACGCGGCAAGCGGAGGCCGTGTAAACTTTCCTAGAACTTAAGGACTTTTCGGGGGTAAACTGTCTCCCCGACAGACTACCCGGGCATTGCAAGCCAGCAACAGACTGAAGTCGTCGGAGGTATGGTCGTGCTTTCTCTTCAGAGAAAACGCTGGGGCGCAGTCGTCACCGTTTTTCTATTAGTGTGCACGGTTAGCAACGTAATATTTGCGCAGGCGTCCAGCCCGGCCACCGATTTAGACGCACTCCCGAAAGTTCCCTCGTCGCTGATCCGCGAGATAAGTCCCTACACAAGCATGTCATCGTATGGACTTGCTGGTTGGCATCCTTCACGACGCGAGATTTGGGCTAAGGCGATCACACCTTCATATCTGGGTATTGCTAGCGTCCCCTCGCCGGGTGACACGCCTCAAGTAGGCGCACTTTTTCCAGCGAACACCTATGACGTTTATTACTCACCCAATGGCAAGTCAGCCGTTTATGTGAAAGATACTGACGGGAATGAACAGTTTCAGGTTTACGCGTACGATCCCTCCAATCGCAAGGCTACGCTTCTTTCAGATGGCAAGTCTCGGAACACCGAACCAGTGTGGTCTAACGCAAGTGATTGGGTTATCTACTCATCGAACCGCCGAAATGGAAGTGATACTGACCTCTATATAGCTAAACCCTTCGAACCAAACACGACACGGCTCCTTGCTCAAGACAAAGGTTATCTGAAGGTATTTGACTGGTCTCCTGACGATCATCAAGCGTTGTTCTACAACTGGCTCTCCGCGAACGAGAGTTATCTCTACACAATCGATGTGACGTCGGGCGAGAAGACGTTGCTCACGCCACAAACCGGGGCGGAAAAGGTCTCATATGATTACGCCCAATTCAGCGCAGACGGAAAGGGTATCTACCTAACCACCGACCGCGATTCGGAATTTCTGCGACTTGCGTACATGGACCTTGCCACGAAAAAGGTCACGTTCCTTTCGGACGAAATCAAATGGAATATCGAACTGTTTGCCGTTTCACCTGATCGCAAAACGCTCGCTTTTGTCAGCAATGAGGAGGGAGTGAGCCGGCTGCATCTGTTGGATACCGCGACTAAGAAAGTAAGGTCTGTGGCTTGGTCGCGAGCGGGTGTGATTTCAAACCTTCACTGGAACAATAATAATTCAGATTTGGCATTTACGTTCGTGTCAGCGCGCTCGATCTGGGACATCTATTCGCTCAACATCGCTACTGGCAAGACTGAACGGTGGGTTAAAGGTACAAGCGACGGACTTGATGCAGACAAGTTTTCCGAACCTGAAATAATTCATTGGAAGTCTTTTGATGATCGCCAGATTTCTGGTTTTCTGTATCGACCACCCGCAAAGTTTACGGGCAAGCGTCCAGTCATTATCGATATTCATGGCGGCCCAGATGACCAGGCGCGGCCTGACTTCAATGGCGCCGATAATTACTTCATTAACGAACTGGGTGTCGCAAAGATCTATCCGAACGTCCGTGGCTCGACCGGCTATGGCAAGACATTCCTGAAACTCGACAATGGGCTAAAACGCGAAGACGCGGCTAAGGACATTGGAACACTTCTCGATTGGATTAAGACGCAACCCGATCTTGATGCAGATCGGGTTCTCGTTACCGGAGTTAGCTATGGCGGCTACTTAGCTCTTTCAGTTGCGACAACTTATTCAGATCGAATTCGAGGAGTTGAATCGATTTCTGGTCCGACGAACCTCGTCACGTTGAACGAACATACCGAGGAATGGCGACGAGATCGAAGACGCGAGGAGTATGGCGACGAAAGAGATCAAAGAATGCGAGAGTTTCTAAATCGCATCGCACCCTTGAATAATGCTAACAAGATCAAGAAGCCATTGTTGATTGTCCAAGGCGAGAACGACGCTCGTGTCCCAGCAAGCGAAGCCGATCAAATCGTCTCAGCCTTGAAGAAAAACGGTACACCCGTTTGGTATTTGCTCGCGAAAAATGAGGGTCATGACTTTACCCAGAGGACCCTCGATCTTCAGTTGTACGAAACAGTGTTGTTTGTAAAGGAGTTTCTGCTCAAGTAATCCCAAAACCAACCAACTGTCCAAGGAGGTAGTATGAAAAGAATAAAACGCGCAGTCGCGGCTATCACCTTAGCCTCGACGTTAATTTTCGGCACTGGCTCACTCGTTCACGTGCGAGCCGATCAGGGTGTCGGTCCACAAGGCCAGCAGGATAGCAAATCGAGGGGTCCATCAACCGGCCAGCTCTCAGACGCGGAATTGGCATATCTCTTGTGGCTGATTCTTATGTGGCTGATCTGGGGCGGTTAAATTGACTCGTTAGCTCGGGAAACAAAAGAAAGAGCGCGGCAACCGCTCGTCCCACCGAGCGGTTCCGTGAGCCCATGAGAAAGCAGAAGGGCGTTGTAGGTAACTCTCTCGTTGTGCTGACGATGATTGGCGCACTATCTATATGTGCGCGCAGTCAGCAACAACCTGCCGGCCAAAAGGATAGTGCAGAGCAATTACGGCGTGCGGCATCTACGTATTACGAAGCTGGCTGGGTGGAATTTGGTCGCGGGAATATTGCCAGCGCAATTGAAAAGTATCTTGAGAGCAAGCGTCTTTTTGAGGAAGCTCATGCCAAGCGAGATCTAATCTATATTCTTGCAGATCTCGGCACTCTATACCTCTACAGCTCTGACTACAAAATTTCCAGACTCTATTCGGAGCAGAGCCTCGCACTCGCTGACCAGTTGAAGGGCAGCACCGAACCGGGCGCAGCCTGGCCAGACGAGTATGGGATCGGCGCGGCTTTGTCTAATCTTGGAAATATCAGTCGCCATGATGGTGACTACGACAAGGCAATTAACTATTTTCAAGAGTCAATTGCGGCTTATCACGCGATCGACAATGGAAGCCGTAAGTTCAAAGTTGAAATTCTCGATAATCTCGCGGATATCGGTCGTACGTACGTCGCTCGTGGCGATTCGCTTCGAGCACTAAATTACCTCAATCAAGCGATGGCTCTTGCCAAAGGTTCTGATCGAGAAGCTGCCATCTATAACAGCATCGGCATCCTCTATACAAACCAGCGCGACTACGCTAAGGCCGTCGAGTTTTTTCAACGGGGACTCATCATTGCAAATCAAAGAAATGACAGATTCAAGCAAGCCGAAATTCTTCTGAACGTCGGCGTCGCTTATCAGTTTCAGCAGAATTATCAATCTGCTCTGAATAGTTTTGAGCAATCATTGGAGGTCGCTAGAGCGATCAATTATTCAGAACTCATGGTTCCCATCGAAGAGGGCATGGGGACGGTTCTTAACGCACAAGGCAAATACAAAGAAGCGTTGGACGCATTTGATCGCGCGCTTGAGTCGGGAAAGGGAAAGAACGACAAAACACGAATAGCCGAACTGTTATGGCGTAAGTCTGAAGTGCAATTGGCAAACGGCGATGTATCAGCCTCAATCCAAAATGCAAGAGAAGCGATAAAAATGGCTGAACAGCTCAGTCTTCAAAACGTTCGTTATCTCGCACTGACCAATCTTGGCAAGGCGTATCGAGCGGCTGGACAGAACGACCTTGGGATGCAGACCTTCCAGCAGGCGACAAGCCAGATTGAAGAAATGCGGAATCAAGTCGCCGGACTAGAAAATGAACGTCAGTTATTCTTCGAAGATAAGGTTGAGCCGTACCACCAAATGATAGCTATGCTGTTGACCGCTAACAAAGACGATACCAATCAACAAGCGTTGTTAACGGCTGAATCCGCAAAAGCTCGCGTGTTGCTCGATGTGTTCAGCACAGGAAGGATCGATCTCGCTAAAGTAATGTCTGGTCGTGAGAAAGAAGAAGAAGCGAGACTAAACAGGCGCATCGTTGATTTGAATAATGAAATTGCTCAAGAGAACCGAAAACGAATTTCGGACGCTGCTACCCTCAAGAGTCTGAATGAGGCGCTAGGATCGGCGCGAACTGAATATGAAACTTTTCAGAATTCGCTCTACGCCGCACACCCGGAAGTAAGAGTAAACCGGGCGCAAACAAGACCTGCGACGCTCGCCGACATTCATAGTCTGCTTACCGATCCTGGGACGGCGTTCCTAGAATACGTTGTCACTTATTCCGAAACATATCTGTTCGTACAAACGAAGAGTCAAGATAGTTCATCGCCAATATTGCGCGCTTACCCAATAGCAATTCCAGCAAACGAGATTGCGAAGCGGACTCGCGACCTCCGTGACATGATTACGACCCAGAGCGCTTTCGCCGATGATGCGCGTCGTCTGTATGACTTGCTCTTGAAACCGGCAGAGGGACAGTTGAAGGGGAAGACAGCTCTCTGCATTGTGCCCGATGGCATCCTTTGGGACCTTCCGTTCCAGGCATTGGAGCCAAGAGACGGACGTTATCTCCTCGAAGATTACTCGATATCCTATGCACCATCGTTGAGCGTGCTCCGGGAAATGTCAGTTCAGAAGAAAGCGGAACAAACGTCCACTTCGTTACTCGCATTTGGCAATCCAAGCCTGCCCAGCGAAATCGCCGCAAATATCAAAACCACCTATCGAGGCGAGAACCTCGGGCCATTGCCAGATGCCGAACTTGAAGTGAGCGCACTTAAGAACATTTGGGGGCCCTCATCAAGCCGTGTCTTGATTGGAACAAACGCGCGCAAGAGCGTGTTTCGCACAGAAGCTTCCAAATACAGCATCATTCATCTTGCCACGCATGGAATTTTGGACGATACGAGTCCCATGTATTCACGACTGGTAATGGCTCGTGCCGAAAATGACCCAAACGACGACGGACTACTCGAGGCGCGTGAAATCATGCGACTTGACCTTCACGCGGATCTCGTGGTGCTTTCAGCATGCCAGACAGCACGGGGAAGGGTTGGCGCTGGTGAAGGTATGATTGGGATGTCTTGGGCTTTCTTCGTGGCTGGCGTCCCAACAATGGTTGCGAGTCAGTGGAAAGTCGATTCGGCGAGCACCGCGAGGTTGATGATCGATTTTCACAAGCGGCTAAGAGACGAGTCGCGAACGAGTCCGGGGACCAAAGCAAACGCTCTGCAGCAAGCAGCTCTAAATCTTCTGAAAGACCCGCGCTACCGTCATCCTTACTTTTGGGCAGGATTTGTCGTGATTGGAAAGAACTCGTAGCCGTGTGAACATTAACGCTTTCGCCACGATCGGACCTCCGTCAAAAGTTTCCTCGATAAAGTTGAGTCGGGATTCTGTTTCATGAGAGTTCCGAACTCCGCTTCAGCCTCCGCAATCATTCCCTCACGAGCATAAAACAAACCCAGCACGAGATGTGATTGAGACGCCTTCAGTTGGTTCAGTTCGCGTACTTTGTCTTCGGCAAGAATCTTGAACTTTGCTTGAGAGGTAACAGCGGACGGCTCGCCTCCTTTGTTCACAGCGCGGATCGTCCACGTATAGATCTGACCGCGCTTTAATGGCGTGGAGGGAGTCCAGCTTTGACTTGTTGCCGGCAAGTCTTCGCTTTTAGCCACTTGATGAAATGTTTCATCGGCAATCTCAATTCTATAGGCCTCTGCTATTTTCGACGGAGTCCAGCGGAAAGTCGGGTTATTCTCCTGAACAACACTACTTGCTGGATAGCCAATGCGGATTCGCTCTTCATTTCCGATCGGCGCCCTTTCGGAAACCTGAGTGCTTACCAACTCATCGAGAACATTGGGGCGGTTTATGGATTCTCCTGTTAATGCCTCCTTCATTGCTTGACGTGATTCGGCAGGCAATGACGGCAAGCCGACGATATTCCCGCTCTGATCGATCCTAATTTCGTTTGCGCCATCCCTAAGCGCGACGAGCGCACGCTGTTGGCGTTCGGGTCCTTCGCCTGGCGGGTTCTCTGCGAGTTTCGGTGGACTAACCACTACGTTCGGCGAGGGAGCAACACCAGGAACCTGTGGGGACGCCAACGGAGTCGGCTGAGAGCCGGCGGTGATATCGCGACCAGTATTCGGCTGTGCCGGGTCTGTTGATCTCCATCTAAACACAAGAACCAACGCGATGGCTGCAAAAACGATCATTGCGACCATGGCCGCAATTCGCAGTGGCACGGAGAGTCCGAATGGCGGACTTGATGCAATTTCCCGACTTGTCTGTCTTTCGACCTGCGAAGCCGCTTTCATTGTCGCAAGTGATTCGCGGAGATCTGCGACCTCAGCCGAACATTCGGCACAATCGTCCAAATGCAGCTTCGCAGTACTTCGGTCCAAAGCGTCAAGAGTGTCGTCGACAAATGCTTCGATCGTTGCCGGGTCAAGATGGTAAGGCTCCTCACCTTCTTGGGGAAGAAGATGATCACCGAGCGTCCGCAGCGCAACGCTTTCGGTTTCAGAATCAACGACGAGTCGCCGGCATGTCTCACAGCCAATAATATGATCGTAAATTACAGCGCGATCTCCACCCGTCAATGACAGAGTGTGAAACCGTTCGACAATCTCATTTGAAAGATGTGCGCTCATTTCATCCTCACAGAATCAGTAGAACCTTCGCCAAGGAATGCTTGACGGCGTCTTTCCAGACGTTCCCGGACTGCTCTCCGCATATTCATTACCTTTGACTGACTGATGCCTAAGTCCCGCGCGATGTCTGCATCAGACATCGGTAGGTCGTTCAACATTCTCCTGAATTGGTCGATTGAGACCTCTAAGAGCTTCGCCAGATGCTCTTCGGTAGCGATCTTGGTAAACAGAAACCACTCGATACCGAAGCCATAGCTGTCGGTCATATTCAGCAACAAAGACTTCCGCTGTTCTACGCGAAGCGTTCCAATTTCCGCGAACAGCCGATTCAGAAGATTCTGATTTTCAAAACCCGCAATAAAGTCGGGCTGATAAGAAACCAACGGGCTTGATTGCACATAGTGTTCGTCGTCAATACTAATCGTCTGAACCTGAACACCGGCGCTGGCAATATTTACCAGGTCGACAAACTCATCAAACTTGATCGGGCGCGCGACGTTGTTCAGGACAAGAAGAATTAGTTCGGCCGTATTTCGCTTGGTCCCTTGATCGAATTGTGCGGACTGAAAATCCAGTTTCATTTGTGACGGTGCAGGTGCTGCGTTCACCTTCGCTGAACGCCACGCCGCATAGCCGCACACTAGGTTTCCGTAGTTGTCTTTCCAAGTGGCGAGTTCCGGGTTGGCCGCGATGAGCCGCCGAATCTTTTGATAGAGGCTGCGGCGCTGGCGATCTTTGCCGCGGAGAAGATCCGCGAAGACGGTCGATGTCGTTGTCGCGACTAACCCCGAAAAGTTAGAGATAGGATGCAGATTAGAATTGTTCTTAAATCCACGTAGCGTTTGTAGAAGCCTCACGCAAACGTCACCGAAAATGTCTTGAGTGTTGAAAGGGGTGGCACTCTGACCTGCCTCCACGCGGATGCTCCGAGCAATCCGATAGACAATCGGGCGAGCCTTCTCTAAAAGTCGATTGAGATGTTCTTGAGTTTCAGTCTTATCCGCAGAGTTCAGATAAGGGAGCAACTGGTCGTCAATCCCACGACTGTGTTGGTTGTCTTGATCTAAAGAGGAGTTCACAGCGCTATTATCGTGCGGATGGACGCTGCTCCATCGTGCTCATGAAACCTTACCGATAAGTTTACGGTACGCCTGAAATCTGTAACAAGGCACTCCCAGAGTCCGGTTTATCTCATAGAATATGACATGGGCTTCGAAGAGTCTGTGTTCCGCTACACAGACTGGCTAGGAGGTATAGACCAAGAGACTAGGTCCGTTAAGGACTCGGTCTAATTTCCAATTGTGAGTCTGTCTGTCTCTCTGGATTTGCCCAAATTTTTCGGAGCCCGCATGGCTCGTTTTAGCAGCATCTCTAGCCGCTTCGATCAAAATGGACACTCCATAAAACGCGTTACGGGTTTTACGCGGCGCCGGAAAGTGGAGCGACACGGTAGGGTCGGGGGATTCAAACTCATTTCTGATGGTGGCCAATATTAGTCCAATACGTTTTTGGGGCGGCTATAAGTCTTTTAGATTGGAGGTTTACGTAGGAGTGCCCAATTGCTGAGCCAAGCGGGCGACAAGTCCGTTAGAATCAATGAGTTACAAGGATTCTCGGACCAGCGGATAGGCTGGAATTCCACAGAATGCGGGCATTTTATCCGATCATGCCCGCTTGCACCAGCAATAGTGCTATCACAGAAGCCCAAGGAATTTTAAGGGTTTTTCGTTCTTTACCGGTTTCTTGCCGGGGCGTGCTGCACCTTTGGGAATAGGCAATACGTAACGTTCGTGCCAGCGGTCTACACTTGGGCATTGATCCCTCAGATGTAACTCACGGACGAAGGGTCCAACCTTCCTCCTGCCCGATCGACTTCACAACAAGGTGTGCCTCAGGTCGAGTACTACCTCATTGCGGTAGGAGGCTGGACCGGGAAATCTCCATCAAAGCGGATTTAAAAACATTGGAGAGGATACCTCGTAGTCTTACGAAACGATATGAGCCAGTATTTACGCTCCGAGCGGTCCTCAAGGTATCGCTTCGGCTGGCTTCAGATCAACACGTCCGGCCGCCATCTTAGCCCCATCTTCAAGCTTGCACACGCCTTGCACAGAAGGGCCGGTAGTGGGCACACGCTCGCAGCCACCCGACGCGATTAGATTTGTAGACTCTGCTCAAACTCCTCGCGGCATGCTTCTCCAAAACTCCGCAATATATCAACGCTCTCGTTGGTAATCATTGCCTCTATCTCTTCAGGAGTCTTGTTTGGCTGGCTGTAGGTGTCCGTTATTACCTTGACGACTTTGATTGCGCTTTCAATAACTGGTTGAGATGACACGATCCGCATTCGGCTGACAAGCGCATGCAGGTCAATCAAACCAGTTGTTTCGAGCTTGTCATGAATCAACGCGTCACCATAAGTCTTGGCAGCGTCATCGATAAACGCCTTGTATAGTTTTTGTCGGTTGGATTTACTGCTGGCACTTCGCTGCGCCTTCATTTGGGTGCGCAGGGTGGTCCACGAGGTCGCGAACGATGTAAGACCGCCTAGGGCGGCGCCACCGAGGGCGGCAAGGGCGGCTATGTATCCATCGTTCATCACTACTACGCTCCGCAACTTGCGTCATAAGGTGTTGGCTGTGATTGATTCAGGTGCCAAAACCTTCGACTCAGGAATCGCGCCGTTCTCCGTTGTCACCTCAGAAATCAACACCTGCCAATTGCTGCTCTGCCAGCTATCCGGTATGACGTTCACCCGGAGCCATGGCGGCACCGGAATCAATAAGTGCCTACTCAGAGCCTGGACATATGGTTCATACATTTGCCGCAACTCCGATAGCTTCTGGTCAGTGGCTGATCCCTCTCGAATCGTGACACCAGTTTCCGCAAGCGCATTCCGCAGAGCCTTCAAACTGGAGGGTGGCAAACGATCAGGTTCCAACGCCGGCGGTGAGGGTACGAGAACCTGGCCTAGCTCGGCGGCGACGTGACGTGCTTTGGCAAAAGTCAGGTGAGCCTGCCGCGCAGGACCGCCATCGATGCCGGCTATTACCAGGGCAGACACATCCAGGATGGCGGTCAGCGCGGCCAACCACGATTGGTTCGCGTGCTGTGAGCGGAAGTACATCAGAACAGGATAAGAAAGATGGCTCTCGAGCAATTCTGCCGACCACCTCTCCCATTCTCCAAGCAACTGGCGGAGTTCTGACATATCGCCGTCGTTTCGAAGTAACAGCTCCGCAGCAGTTGGGGGCGAGCCAGCCCGGGCGTCGAGAAGTGAAATACTGACCTCGCGGCGCGAAAAGGCCTGGTAGATCGTGGGGAGATACGTGACGACGCCTCCAAGGAAAGCGAAGCCTAAACCAGCTTCGACTACTACAAGTCCTCGTCCCTTTGGACCCAACGGGAGCACATCCCCTAGTCCAAGCGTGAAGAAGGTAGTGCCGCTCAAGTAAAGATATGTGCTGAACGACGCTGCTCTTTCTCCGATATTCAGCCGATCTCGAAGGCCCCATTGCAACATGGCAAACCCGGCAATCAGCCCTGCAGCCCAGACTGCCAGCAGTAGGAGCAGAGAGAGCGGACCAAAAGTGCCCAGATAAGCCTCCCGCCGATTATGATCGCGAATCCATGGCACGGCCGACGACCGCAACCGCCAAGTGAAACGATAGAAGAATCGAGCGAACCGAAGTCGACGCGTGACACGCTGTGGCAAGATGATCACCTCAAACGCATCCCAGAGCATCATGGTCACTAATAGGAGACCAAGAATCGCGATGGTGTACCTCAACTCCAGCATTCCTCTTTTTGTGCCCGCGCAGTTCTGATTACCGCCGAGTTATTTGTTGCTCTCGGCATGGCGCGACCGATTCGGGTCCACGATTTCAAGTTTAACCAGGCGAGGGACGCACAATCTTCCTGCATCGTGCGAAAATATCGATAATTTGCCTTTCGTTTGCGTCAGCGGTGGGTGGCTAGAGTTACGGCGGGGCTAGCGACGTACCGTTCAGCAGATGTGCCAATTGAATGCTCCCACTTTGTGCCTACTCATGTGGAGAGATTTCATTTCAAGCTCTGCCCGGCAGGCTTGGTAAAGACCCTATGTGATCGATCAGCAGAACCCCTCATCCAGGCAAGACGCTGTTGAAAGATGAACAGGATCCCGACCATGAAAGGAAAGGCCATTAACTTCCAGTTTGCGATGAGCGGTGATTGAGGCTCGCTGACCGCGAGATGGCTTACGAATTCATTGCGCTCCGAGGCGTGCACAACAAGCAAAGTCATTTTCCAATGGCCTGGGTTTGGCAGATCGAGCAGCGTGCAATAAAGAAGTTTGTTGCGCGCCTGCGCGTGGGTTGCTTCTGTCCCCATTGCTACGCCTGTTTCACTCTGAAAAGTGACAAACAGTTGTGCATCAAGAATAGGTCGCGATTGCTCGTTGTGCTCAATCAAAAAGCTGATGTCTGCCGGGCCTGGCCGCAGCGGGCTCTGAGTAGTGAATGCAGTGACCGTAATCGAGCCCATGCTTTGTTGCCACAAGACGCTTCCGCCATCAGCTCGAATACTAATGGCCATCGTGAGAATCGAAACGATTAGTGGCAGCACTCTATTCACCAGATGGTGCGCGATTGCAGCTTTGCTTTTTGTTCGGATCATTCGCTTATACACCACTGAGTGGTTCCATCCATCATCATGCCGCGCATCTGCATCGGCTGAAAAATGATCCAGACTCCTGCCGAGTAAAGCACGAGAGCCAGAACTGCCCAGGGCGCCAACATTCCGAGCGTCCGAGCGAACTTAAGACGAAAGCTAGATGCCAACCGCCACCCGATGTAGAGAGTTAAAAGCAACCCCAGCCCCAACACCAACAGTTGCACTGACGGCAGCCAATCAAAACCAGACATCGAAGCAGAAAGCGACCAGTCCGGCTTACCGAGAATACTCAATCCGGTACTTTTTGCCGCGCGCTGAATGACAGGAACCGCTGTCAGAGCGCCGTTGAGCAGATGATAAGAGAAGTGTGCGAGCCACATGCTGAAACCCAGCGGCACAAAAGCCTGGGCGAAGGTCGACATAGACTCCCTCCATTTTATGTCTCGCCCGCTGAGGATCTTTGCCAGCGAAACAGTGCCGGCGACCAACATCGCCGGAACCACAACCAACGCAAACAGGAAAGAGCCAAGGAGGATAAGGTGGAACGGGCCACTGTTAAGCGTCATTTGCAAAGTCAGCTCCTGCCGTTGCACTGACTCCATCATGCTGCCCGCGTTGACAAAGGCCGCGAACACGAGAAGAAAGATCAGCACCGCGCCATCGAAGCGTCTGAACCATCGCAG
>Ga0070697_100000947_pt1 | contig 21848 bp, 14 predicted proteins | sample KBSK1501metaG_FD_65475 | JGI IMG/M metagenome (GOLD analysis project Ga0070697, IMG submission 65475) | Corn, switchgrass and miscanthus rhizosphere microbial communities from Kellogg Biological Station, Michigan, USA - KBS K1-50-1 metaG | ecosystem: Host-associated > Plants > Roots >... | reverse complement strand
CAGCAATCCCAGCCGCACGCCAACGCCTCTCGCCCGCGATGAGTTCAAACCTATTCCCCTTTCTTCGAAGAAGAACGGGCTGAACCACGCCGTTGACGCGAATTGACTTCGCGAGCTCATCCAATTTCCCATCATCGAACACGCTTCGGGGTTGGAATGTGCTGGGATCGATCAGCTCAATTGCGATTTCGTTAGTCTCTTCGGCCGCGGTGGCGGTGCCTTCAGCTGAGAGCAGCGCCCCCAACCCCCGACCCAATGCCTTTCGTGTCATGAGTCATGATCTCCTTGGCTAGTTGCCAATATGCTTCAGCACCTTTGGAGTGCGCGTCGTAGAGGGTAATCGGCTTCCCATAGCTAGGTGCCTCAGCTAGCCGAACGTTGCGAGGAATTACCGTTTCGAAGACCTGTTGTCCATAAAAGTCTCGCAGATCAGACGCCACAGCTGATGATAGGTTTGTTCTTTCATCGTACATAGTCAATAAGAGGCCCTCGATTGTAAGGCTGGGGTTATAAAGGCGCCTGATACGGGCTAGCGTGTCGAATAACTCGGTCACTCCTTCAAGCGCGTAATACTCACATTGGATCGGTACCAGCAATGACTTCGCCGCAGTCAGTGCGTTCAGAGTCAAAAGGCCTAACGAGGGCGGGCAGTCGATAATTATGTATTGATACTTGGCGTCCAGCGACTTCAAGGCTTGGCGTAATCGAGATTCCCGCTGATCCATGTCTACGAGCTCTACTTCGGCCCCGGCAAGATCTTTGTTCGCGGGTAATACTTTCAAGAGCGGGATTTCCGTGTTCAGGATTGAGTCCTCAACGCTGTCTCCCAATACTACGCAGTGATAAACGCTTCTTCGGAAGCTTCCGCGCTGAATGCCGATACCGGAAGTTGCGTTACCCTGGGGATCTGCGTCAACAAGGAGGACCGACGACTCCATGCTTGCCAGAACTGCGGCAAGGTTAACGGCGGTGGTGGTTTTGCCAACGCCGCCTTTCTGATTTGCTATGGCGATTGTTTTGGCCATCTGGATCGGAATTTGCGTATTTCCTTGCACGAGTGCCAGTAACTTAACACAAGGTCAGGACAGTTTCTACTGTCACTCCCGAAATCAACGGTTTTATGCTGGGAGGTGGATGTTTCACGTGTCCCAAAACGACTTGCTAAGCAAAAGGGACACGTGAAACATTCTACGTTTGAAGGCTGGCGGCAACGTACAGAGTGCTAAGGGCTGCTGCTGTTAGTCCCGGGATAACACGCGCCTCCCCAAATGTTTGCGGCCGCGTGCGCTCGAGACGCTCCACCATTTCGTGTGACAATCCGTCGAGAGTTCTGAAGTCCAAATCTAAAGGAATGCGAGTCGAGTCGTGATGCTTCAGCCGTCGAATAACGGCCTCCTGCGCCCGAATGTAGCCTGCATACAGGTTGTCTGCTAAGGCAGCCTCCAGCTCGGAGATGGTTACTTGCGCTTTCGTCGCCAACGGCAAGAGGCGTTCTATCGTCTCACTCGTTATCCCCGGCCTCATCGCCAAATCCCCGAAGCTGATGGACTCTCCTAAATCGGAGCCTGTTAAATCTACCGCGGCCGAATACCCTGCATCCGCCTTGCGCAACCGGACCTCTCTTAGCAAGCCTTTCGCCGCAGCGATACGCTCTTGCCGCTCGTTAAATCGCTCCCAATCGGTGTCTCCTACAAGTCCTAAGTCCCTCCCGTACCGCCGCAGTCTCTGGTCGGCGTTGTCGTGTCGTAACGCCAGCCTACACTCGGCCCGCGAGGTGAAAATTCGGTAGGGTTCATCAACTCCTTGTTTGATCAGGTCGTCAATTAGCACGCCAATGTATGACTCTTCCCTTCGCAGTCGAAATGGTCGGCCGCCTTTTGCCAGAGCCGCGGCGTTAATCCCCGCTACTAAGCCCTGGCAACCGGCTTCTTCGTAACCTGTAGTCCCGTTCACCTGGCCAGCATGAAACAGACCGGAGATTCTTTGACACTGCAGGTCCGGGCCCAGTTCTCGCGGGTCAACGTAGTCATATTCAATCGCATATCCAGGGCGAATGATCCTCACTTCTTCAAGCCCAGGTATCATCCTGACCAAGTCTTGCTGGATGCCCGCCGGCAACGACGTTGAAAACCCATTCAGATACACTTCATTTGTATCGTGGCCTTCGGGTTCAAGAAACAGTTGATGGCGTTCCTTGTCAGCGAATTTAACTACCTTGTCTTCTATGGACGGGCAATAACGGGGACCAATTCCCTTGATTCGTCCGGAATAAAGTGGTGATTGATTAAGGTTCTGGCGAATTGTCTCGTGAAGGCCTCTGTTCGTGTAACCAACATAACACTTGATCTGTGCCTGTTCTATCCTGTCGGTCGAGAACGAAAAGGGCACGGGCCTCTCATCCGCCTCTTGAGGCTGAAATGCCGACCAGTCAATGGTCCTACCATCGAGACGTGGCGGCGTCCCGGTTTTAAGCCGGCCGACTGGAAAGCCTAGCCGCTTTAAGGTCTCGGCCAACTCTATCGAGGCTGGTTCGCCAGCCCTACCAGCCGTATAGGTTCGTTGACCCGTATGAACTAAACCGTTCAAAAACGTTCCCGCCGCGATGACCACAGATCCCGCTGCGATGCGCCGCCCATCCTGCATCTCAACACCGAGAATCTTTTCGTTCTTCACCAACAAATCAATAACCATCCCCTGCCGAAGATGAAGATTTGGAGTGTGCTCCAACATCTTTCGCATTTCCGTCCGGTAAAGAGCGCGATCAGTTTGAGCCCGAGGCGACTGGACTGCTGGGCCTCTGGAACGATTCAACAGTCGGAACTGGATGCCCGCTCGATCCGCAACACGGCCCATGATTCCACCCAACGCGTCAATCTCTCGAACCAAGTGTCCCTTCGCTATTCCACCGATCGCCGGATTACAGGACATTTGTCCGATGAGATCCAGGTTCAAAGTAATCAATGCAGTTTGCGCACCCAGGCGTCCCGCGGCCGACGCAGCCTCGCAGCCAGCATGCCCACCGCCAATTACAATCACATCAAAGGCTTCATCAAAAACCATCGCTATTTCCCTATGCAGAAGGTGCTGAAGATTTCTCTAAGAATATCGTCTGTGGTTGTTTCGCCAGTTATTTCACCCATGAATTGGAGAGCACTGTGAAGGCCAACTAACACGATCTCTTCGCTAGCCGAGCGACAAAACAACTCAGCCGATTTCTCCAACGAAGCTTGCGTCCGGCGTAAGAGATCATAGTGCCTGCTGTCAGTGATCAACAGCCCGACTGCTTCAGAATCCACGCTGCCGAATGGCGCCAGTATAGCAGCGTTAAGCTCGTCAAGTCCCTCTCCCGTCAAGGCCGACACATGGACCACCTTCGACGACGAGTCCAGTCTACCTTTGAGTCCAGGATTTCTCACGAGATCACATTTATTGATCGCGACTACATGCCTGCTTTGCGCCGCTTGATCGACAATTGTCAGGTCCTCGTCCGAGAGGCTGGTTGATCCATCGATCACAACCACAAGTAGATCCGAGTCAGCCATTGCCTGACGAGTACGTTCAATTCCGATTTCTTCGATCTTGTCGTTTGCGACGCGTAATCCGGCAGTATCACTGATCGAAATCGGAATACCGCCTAAACTAATTGACTCTGAAATACTGTCCCGCGTGGTCCCGGCTATCTCCGTAACAATGGCCCGGCTCATGCCGACTAACCTATTGAACAGGCTCGACTTACCGACATTCGGCCGACCGACTATGGCAACCTTTAGTCCCTCGCGCAACGTGCGTCCTGTAGCGAACGTGAGGGCTAACCTCTCCACAATTGCAACTACCTCGGCAAGCTCTTTTTCTACTTGCTGTGCCTGGCTTCGCGGCAGATCGTCTTCGACAAATTCCAGCGCCGATTCCAACCTCACGATTATCTGTATCAGCATCTCTTTGGCCGGTTGGACAGCGACTGCAAGTTCGCCTTTCAATTGACGAGCGGCTTGAGCCGCAGCTGCGTCGGTTCGCGCATTGATCAGATCGCGGATTGCTTCGGCTTGACTGAGATTCATTTTTCCGTTCTGGCAAGCACGTAGCGTGAACTCTCCGGGTTCCGCGAGTCGGGCTCCAGAGTTCTGAGTCAAATCCAGCACCCGTCTGAGAATCACCGGAGAGCCGTGACAGCTCAACTCGATCATCTCTTCACCGGTAAACGAGCGAGGCTTTTCGAAGTAAGTTACTAGTGCAGAATCCAGCGGCTCGCCAGACTCTCGGACGATTTCCTTTAGGAAGACGTGATTGGGCTCGGGCGTGAAAAGCTCGTCATGGATAAGCGATCTAAAAATTTCCAACGACTGTGGACCGCTTAGTCTGATAACGCCTATTGCACTACGACCGGGCGATGTTGCGATTGCAACTATGGTATCCATCGTTGTAGTAAGGGAACCGAAGCGACTTGTTGGACTCTTGATCTACTTGGAGGATTTTAGCGCAACTCGCAGCTTACGCGCGGGTCCGTCGCCTACAGACTCTGTATAGAGATCTTCGCAGTCGGCGAGTGTGAGGTGAATAATTCGACGCTCGTTGGAATTCATTTCACCGAAAACAAACGGCGCGCTCGTAGAGCGAACTCGATCGGCCGCGAGCTTGGCCATTGCTCGTAGCTCTGCTTCACGAGTTGCGCGAAACCCTTCAACGTCACAAACGAGCCGTTGTCCGTCCAGCAGTCTTCTCCCGAATGCCTGATTGACCAGGTGTTGCACGGCCTGCAACAGCTCTCCGCCCTCGACCTGTAATAGCTCTGAATCGGGTCCGCTTAAGTCCAGCAGACATTCCGTCGGCGTTTCGTTAACGGCAACTTTGATATTCAATCCAGTGCCTTGAAACAACGACTCGAGAAACGTGCCAGCGGCAGTGCAAGCTTCTTCCATGGTTAGTTATGTGCGGCCGAATAAGCGTTCAAAAACTACGTTCCTTTGGACGCCCCGCCTCCAGTCTTTGAAGGCTTTTTGCCGGGAGGTTCTGCAATGGCGGGTTCGTCGGGTCCAGTCTGTGTCCACTTATTAATAACAAACTGCTGAGCAAATCCTACAATATTTCCAACCAACCAATAGAGTAACAAACCAGACGGGGCACTCCAAAGAATGTACAGCATGAACAAGGGCATGCCGATCGCCATCATTTTTCGCTGTAACGGGTCCGCTGACGGCGCGGGCGTAATGAGCTGTAGAACTATCATAGTGCCGGCCATCAGGATCGGCAGAATATGTATGAAGTAAGGTTCCGGCGCAGAAAGGTCTGGAAGCCAAAGAAAGCTCGCCTGGCGAAAATCGAGTGAAATAGTTATGGCCCGGTATAGAGCGAAAAGAAAAGGCATCTGGATCAAGAGAGGCAGACAGCCGCCAAGAGGATTGCCTTCCTTCATCAATCGCAATTGCTCGACCTGCAACTCTTTTAGTCGAGGATCATTTTGCTTCATCCCCTTGATCTTTTCCTGTAGCTCCTTCATGCGCGGCGCAAGCTTCTGAGCTTTCTTCATCGACTTTGAAGAGCGCCATTTCAGCGGAAAGAACAGGGAATAAATGACGATGGTGAACAGGATAATCGCTACGCCATAACTGCCAGTGAGTTTCTTTAGCCACTTGATGGAGCTGAGAATAGGCACGGCAAGACGTCGCGACATCCAAGCGCCCCAACCGAAGTCAATCGTTCCCTCAAGATCAATGCTATCGCGGCCAATTAGTTGTCTTAGTTGCGCGCTAGTTTGGGTGAGCAGGTAGTGATCTTTCGGGCCTGTATAGACAGCCGACCGCGAACCATCTGTGGGAATAGGAACCCACGCAGTTATCAGATATCGCTTTTCAGGGCTTCTATTGCCGGCGTAATCGTACTGTGTGGTTTGAAGCTCCAGGCCTGGCAGTCGCCTCGCCGGAATGGCGACAATCGCAAAATAGGTGTCGCCAACACTAGCCCAATCCACCGGTCCGGGAATCGCCAGGTGATCGGGACTATTCTTGTTTTCATTGATTGACTGGGCTTGATGTCTTTCAACCTCAACCTTTTCACCGACAGCGGCCACTGCCTCAGGAGCAACAGAATAGAACGTGTAATGCTTGACGCCCTGGTCGCCGACGCTGGGTCCGATTCTCAGTTTTGCTTCGGGAACAATTTGACCGCCGCGTTTAAGTGTTACTTCCAGACCGGCGACGTAGCTATCGGCGTCAAGCTCGATAGTTTTTACAACATCCAAGCCCGTTGCTTTATCATTGAGCAGAAAAGTAATTCGCTTCTTTTCGCCGGCGCCTAAAGTCAGCTCCGAATCACCGGTAGAACTGTCGACGCCGTCTATTACGTAATTACTTGACGTCAAGAGAGCATCGACCGACGGATCACGAAGGGATAACTGGAGTGGTGCCTCTCGAGGTTGCCTTTTCAATCCTTCCTGCGACACCAGCTCGAGTGGGACATGGTTTTTCTTGTTACCAGCCACTGAATGAATATCCTGCCCGCTGTCCTTGTTCTTCTTGATTATCCAGCTGATCGCTTCAGCGCCGAGACTATCCAGCTTAACTTCATAGAGAGGCGTCTTGATCGAAATGACGCGGTGTGGCGTTGTGTTAGCTACCTCGCTCGCAGAGCCAATGGGAACTGGGGTGACCGCAGCAGTGGGCGCGCTAATCGGGGAAGCAGCCGCGGGCGGAGTAGCCTGGGTTGCTGGCGGCGAGACCGGCGTTGGGGGCTTAGGAACAAAGTAGCTCCACACGAAGAGAATTGCCGTGGAGATCAAAAGAGCGTATATAAGTCGTTTTTGTTGCATTTAGATTAACGGTCGCGAAACAACCTCGCGGCACCTTCCCGAGGTTCCCGTACTATTTCACCGGATCGTAGCCGCCTGGATTGAAAGGATGGCAACGCAACAGTCTGCGAAGAGCCAGGGCGCTACCGCGCAAGGCGCCGTAGCGACCGATCGCTTCAGTGGCATATTGCGAGCATGTTGGAAAGAATCTGCAAGAAGCTGGAAGAAATGGTGAAATGACGAGTTTGTAGAATCTGAGAAATGCGATTAGTAATAACTTCACGTATGCCCAAACGTTAGGGACTTACTCGCTTCCTTTTCTTTCCGCCTTTGCCACTCTTAATACCAGGTTCTCGAATTCTTCGATCGCTGCAGTCACCTTTAAAGCGGAAAGCCGGCGTTTTGCGTTAATTACCCAGTCATACCTTTGTGGCAAACTATTTATTGACGATCTCCGCAGGCGAAAAGTTTCTCTTAGCAGTCGCTTGGCGCGATTTCTTTGAACAGCGTTTCCCAACGCCTTGCGAGAAGCGGTAATGCCAAATCTGTTATGAGCCAAGTTGTTGGGCAAGACAAACGCGGTCATCAATACGCCTTCATAACGCTTGCCCTGACGATATACCTTCTGAAAATCCTTGCTTCCGCGCAAATAAGCCTTCATGGACGACTAAAGACTAATAGTGAGCCGGTGTCAGACGTCGGCGTCCCTTGGCGCGCCTTCGCTTAAGAACAAGCCTACCGGCCTTTGTGGCCATTCGTGATCGGAACCCATGCGTTTTAGCTCGACGCCGATTGTTGGGTTGAAAAGTTCGCTTCGCCATAGATGGAAATCCCCCGTCAAAAGAAAACCGTAAGAGTAGCTGTCACCGGACCTTCTGTCAAGAAAGGGGTGATTCGTTGTCCAGTTCAAAACCGACGCGCAGACGCGAGTATCCGGGCAGGCGCCGCACGCTATTACCATGAAAGTTTGGAGGGACTTTGGTGCGCTGTTCAAAGAATAAAAACTCCACTGACAGCCAACGCTGACCACACCTTTATTGCTTCGCAAACTCGGGAACGGAGTTTCGGGTGTTTTATCTTTTGAGTTTCTTGCCCCAGAGAGAAACTGTGTGTTAGTCTCCGCTCAAGTTCCCGTCAATCCTTGTAAATGATTGATAAACCTAGTCTTAAAGCTTTACTTTAAGAGCGGGGCGTTTTCCACAAGGCTGAGGAAAACCCTGTGGGTAAGTTTTGGGCCGCAGAGCTAGAGTCTCAATCAGGCCTAGTCCGAGTAGCCCTGAGTCTTTCCAGGTCGTCACACGGGAGTCGAGCGGGATGTGTTTATTTTGAAGACCTTCGAGAGCGGTGAAATGGTGAGTCTGGCGGAGAGTAATCTTTGGGATGGTTTCCTTCGGGTAATCAGAACCAAACTCCAGGGAGAGAGTTTTGAAACCTGGTTCGGCCCAATACGGTTTGAAGCAATTGACAGGGCGCGGCGCTTAATTCGTCTTCGCGCGCCAAATCAGGTCGTACAGGACTGGGTTAAGTCAAACTACACCAGCTTGATCGACCAATCTTTTGATGAGCTGAGCCTGACCGGTTATTCAGTTGAATGGGTCGTGCCCGAAGAGCGGATCCCTGCTGAAGCGCTAACAGTTTCCTCCGAAGTTACCGCGGCTTCTCAGCCTGACAACCAACCCGTTGCTTCTCATCAATCCCTTCCGTCGTTTACTCAGGGGCCAGCAACAGCTGTGGCGGTCGCCAGACAGATCGCTCTTGACCCCGCACTCAACTCAAAATATACCTTCGATAATTTTGTGGTGGGCTCATGCAATCAGTTTGCGCACGCGGCATCGGTCGCCGTCGCGGAAGCTCCGGGCAAGACCTACAATCCTCTTTACTTATACGGCGGCGTCGGCTTGGGAAAGACACATCTGATGCACGCCTGCGGCCATGCGATACAGCAACGAAACCCTCACCTCCGCGTTTCTTATCTGTCGTCCGAGCGTTTCATGAACGAGCTGATTAATTCCATTCGTTACGACAAGACGCAAAGTTTCAGGGAACAGTATCGATCAGTTGATGTGCTGCTCATTGACGACATTCAATTCATGGCAGGGAAGGAGCGCACCCAGGAGGAGTTTTTCCACACCTTTAATACTCTCTATGAGCAACAGAAGCAGATCGTAATCAGTTCTGACTGTCCGCCACGGGAAATACCGACGCTTGAAGAACGGCTGCACTCCAGATTCGAGTGGGGACTCATTGCCGACCTTGAGCCACCGGACCTGGAAACGAAGGTTGCCATTCTTAAGCGCAAAGCCGAGGCCCTTGGCTTTGCTATCCCGGACGAAGTGGCTCTGTTTATCGCCAGCCGCGTCAAAAACAACGTAAGAGAGTTGGAAGGTTCCCTCATCCGGTTGGTGGCCATTTCGTCGTTACGGGGAATTCCGGTTTCTAAAGACCTTGCTAAGGACGCGATAAGAAATATTGCCAGCGAAGACGAGCCTGGCGTTATAGCGATCGAACAGATTCAAAAGGTGGTCGCAGCCAACTATAAGCTAACGGTCGACCAGTTGGTGTCCAAAAGCAATTCGAGGCAGGTTGCTTTTCCTCGCCAAATTGCCATGTATCTCTGCAAAAAGCTAACGAAACACAGCTATCCAGAGATCGGGCGGGCTTTTGGCGGGAAGCATCATACAACGGTTATTCACTCGTGCGAGAAGATCAAATCTCTCGCTGTTGCAGATGCCGTTTTTCAAAAGCGGCTACTCAATCTATCGGAAAGTCTGCAAAAGTAACTGCTGATTTACACAAGATTAGTTGCATCCTTTTGACAAGCACCACCGAACAAAACCTCGCGTTTGGCAGAATTCCACAAGTTGTTTGGCAGAGGGGCTGTGAAAGAATAGAATGATCGCGCGCGCTAATTTGTTTTTGACAGTTGGAGTGTAAGTTCGATTCAGAATTTCACCGCCTTGTGAACAGGGTTCACTGCAGTCTGATTGTCTTTTCGAGACTTTTCCACAAATCAACAGGACCTACTACTACTGCTAGAAATTAATAACTGTTTGTGTTAGGTAGAGGTAGAAAGTAAAGAGGAAATTTATTATGGCTTCAAGTGAGAGCGCCAAGCGTAAGGAGTCGAACATGCAATTTGTTGTCAGCAAACAAAACCTCCAAAAGGAACTTGGTTTCGTTCAGGGGGTGGTAGAGAAAAAGAACACCATCCCGGTCCTCTCCAATATCCTTATCGAATCTGTTGGTGAGAACACGATTCGCTTCACCGGGACAGATCTGGATGTAACCATTCGCTGTGACATGGATGCCGAAGATATTTCGACGCCTGGTTCAATTTGTGTGCAAGCCAGGAAGTTGTTTGAGATAGCCAGACTACTTCCGGATGCGCCGGTGACTTTTAAGAAGGAAGACAACGACTGGGTAACCGTAACTTGCGATAAGACGCGCTTCAAAATGGTTGGCATAAAGAAAGACGACTTCCCGGAGGTGCCGTCTTTCAAGTCTGCACCAACAAAGATTTCGGCGGCCATTATCAAAGTATTTGTTGATAGAACAATTTTCGCGATTACACAGGAAGAGTCTCGTTACACGCTTTCTGGAGCGAAGTTCATTTTGGATGATACCGGTGCCAGGATGATCACAACTGATGGTCACCGTCTGGCCTATGTCGAGCGCAAGGGCGTTTCGAAAAATGGCAGCGACGAATCGATCGACACTCTGATTCCGCGAAAAACCCTAGCAGAATTGACAAAACTGACCGCCGGCTATGAGGGCGAGATTAGTTTGGGAATGGACGGCAACCATATCTTTTTCGAAGTTGGTCCCAGACTTTTGATTTCACGGATGCTCTACGGACAGTTTCCGAATTACGAGATGGTGATGCCTAAGGATACCGATAAGTCGATTCAGTTTGACGCCGCTTTGTTGAATTCAGCCATTCGGCGAGTGGCTTTAATGGCCGATGAACGCTCACGCGCGATCCGTTTTCATCTCGAGCCGAACCAATTAGTCATCAGCTCACAGAACGCGGAAGAAGGCGAAGCACGAGAGGCTATTCAAACTGAATACAACGGTGAGGAGATTGATATCGGTTTCAACGCTCAGTATCTCCAGGACTTCTTGAATGTAATTGGAGACGGCGACGTCGCTTTTGAATTCAAGGACGGAAACTCTCAAGCCCAGCTCCGGCCTGCGGAAGGCGGAGACTTTGAATACAAATACGTTGTAATGCCGATGCGTCTCTAGGTTTTGTAAACCAGAGCAAGCAGCATAGAGATCAACCATAAAACGGAGCGCTCGTTTCTGGTTTAATATACGGGCGCTTCAGGTTTTTATAGTCACCGAGAAAGCCTCACTATCTCGAGTCGTATGCTAAAATCTCTCGATGATCCTCGACTTCCTCGAAGTTAATAATTTTCGCAATCTGAGCGGAAAAATCTTTTGGGGATCGGGACTCAACGTCATCTACGGCAATAACGGCCAGGGTAAGACCAACTGGCTGGAAGCGATTCATACCCTCTCCAGAACGAAATCATTTCGCACCCAACGTCTTCAGGAATCAATCCGATTTGGTGAGCAGACAGCGTTCATTGAAGGACAGGTTTCAGTCGGCGAAGATCTGCGCAGAGAAATGCGGATATCGTTGCGCGAAAACACCAAGTCGATTTGGGTTAACGGCAAGCGAGAAAGTCTTGCAAGGTACCTCGGGCTTTTTCAGGTGTTCGCTTTCACCGCCGAGCAACTTGAAGTCGTAAGAGGAATGCCGGAAGCCAGAAGACACTTCATCGATCGTGGAGTCGCTTCCTTGCGTCCGGCCTACGTGCAAACAGTTTCCGATTACAACAAAGTCATCAAGCAGAAAAATCGCATTCTCCATGACGCCTCTGAGCGCGAGTTGCGAGTGGATGAAGTTGAGAATCTGATTGCGCCATGGAACGAGCAACTTGGACGTTTAGGAACGGAAATTCACGAGGCGCGTCTCGACTATACGGAACGTTTAAACCACGTTGTCGAACGAACGCTTTTTGAGCGGGCGGAGCTTCAGATTCGTTACCTCTCTTCGCTGGAAAGCAAGGGCGACATCAGCGACTACGAAGCCCTTCTGAGGCAACGATTGGAGTTGCGGCTGCCGGCTGAAGTGTCGGCCGGTCGGGCCCTCGTGGGACCTCACCGGGACGATTTGGGCATACATTTAGCCGGCCGGGAAATGCGCACTTACGGCAGTTCCGGACAACAGCGTAGTGCATTGTTACTATTAGACTTAGCGGCAATTTCGGTGTATAATTCAAGCCATAATGATTATCCAATTTTTCTCGTCGACGATGTCGATGCGGAGTTGGACGAAAAAAGGATAAAACGCCTGTTGGAGTATCTTGAAGGCCGCACCCAGACATTCATTACCACGTCGAAAAGAAGTCACCTCGAAGGGTTCCTTTCCAGAGCAAACGTACATGAAATCGTGCAGGGCGAGGCAGTGGCGCCTGATTTGAACAAGAGTACTTTCTCGGCGGTGGCGACGGCTGCTGAGATCACCCAGTGAAGCGCTAATTTAGGGATGTACGTTTGCCATGGATGTCGACGACAAAGAGTTGCTGAATAGGAAGAAGGAGAAGGAATTGTCAACAGCAGGAACTATCACAGGAAAGAAACATCAAACTTACGACTCATCGTCAATAGCAGTCCTCGAAGGCCGGGAAGCGGTACGAAAGCGGCCGGCAATGTATATCGGATCGACCGGAGAAATTGGTCTTCATCACCTGGTTTATGAGGTGGTAGACAACTCCATCGACGAAGCGCTGGCTGGATATTGCGACACCGTGGAAGTCGTTATTCACCTTGACGACTCGATCACCGTTATTGACAACGGTCGGGGAATTCCTGTCGATGAGATGAAGAAGGAAAGGAAGTCAGCCGCGGAAGTGGTCATGACGAAGCTGCACGCCGGAGGAAAGTTTGATTCCAACGCGTACAAGGTTTCGGGCGGCCTGCATGGTGTCGGTGTTTCATGCGTTAATTTTCTTTCCGAGACGTTGCACCTCGAGATCTGGCGCGACTCAAAAACCTATGAGCAGGATTATGTTCGCGGCATCGCCGTAGAACGTTTAGCGCAAACGGGTAAGACGCGAAAGCGCGGCACCAAGATCACTTTTAAGCCTGACTCACAGATTTTTGACCACACAGTTTTTAGTTTCGACAAGCTTTCAGAGCGACTAAGAGAAAAGGCTTTCCTTAACAAAGGCATCCGCATAACGATCAGAGATGAACGTGAAGAACCCGAGCGCTCGCACGAGTTTTATTACAAGGGCGGCATCGCGGAGTTTGTCAAACATCTGAATAAGAACAAGACTACGCTTCATGACAAGCCGCTCTATTTTGAGAAGGAAGGCGATGCCTTGTCGATTGAAGTGGCCATTCAATACAACGATGGCTATGACGAAAAGGTCTATTCATTCGCCAACAATATCAACACGGTCGACGGCGGAACCCACCTGTCAGGTTTTCGGTCAGCTTTTACGAGGACCATTAACGCCTACGCACAGTCGTCCGGCCTGGCCAAGAATTTCAAAGGATCGCTCAGTGGCGACGACGTGCGTGAAGGCCTCGTAGCAGTGATTTCCGTTAAATTGCCGCAGCCTCAGTTTGAAGGACAGACGAAAGGGAAGCTCAATTCCGACGTCAAAGGCGCGGTCGAGTCTTTCTTGAACGAGCGCTTGACTGAATATCTCGAACAAAACCCGACGGTGGCGCGGAAGATTGTAGGTAAGTCGGTCGATGCAGCGCGCGCTCGTGAAGCGGCGCGAAAGGCGCGGGAGATTGTTCGCAAAGGCGCCCTTAGCGGATCAATGTTGCCCGGCAAACTCGCCGACTGTCAGGAAAAAGATCCCGCTCTCTCGGAGATTTACATCGTCGAGGGTGACTCGGCCGGCGGCTCAGCAAAGCAGGGCCGCGATCGCAAAAACCAGGCGATTCTCCCGCTCAAGGGTAAGATTCTCAACGTAGAAAAAGCGCGCTTTGACAAGATGCTTGGCCATAGCGAGATCAAGTCGCTGATTACCGCGCTCGGCACCGGTATCGGCAAGGAAGATTTTGACGCCACCAAACTCCGCTATCACAAGATAATCCTGATGACCGACGCCGATGTCGACGGCTCTCACATCAGAACGTTGTTGCTTACGTTCTTCTATCGGCAGATGGCCGAACTGGTTGAGCGCGGCTACGTATACATAGCACAACCGCCATTGTTTAAGGTGAAGCGTGGCAAGAAAGAAGAATACATAAAAGACGAAGGCCTGATGGTCCGCTACCTGATGCGCATGGCGACCGCGGACATGACCGTAAAATCAGTGGGAGCTAACCAGGACATAGAAGGCAAGGAGTTAGCGCAATCATTGGAAAGTCTGGTAGACCTCAAGCATTACTGCGAACGCGCCGCGCGCCGTCTCGGCGGTGACGCGCATCTGCTCGACACGTTGTTGCTGGCATTCGCCGGAAAGAAAGGAGTGCTGCGCAAGCAGAGCACGTCCCTGCGCAACGTTTTTCAGAACGGCGATATCATGGCTAAGGTCGAGGGCGTGCTTGCCAAGGCCGGGTTTAAGACAGAGCTCTCGACCGATGATGAACACGGTTTGTGGGCCGTTGAAGTAGTGACCACTTCGGGTTTGAATGCAGTAATCGACTGGAACTTTGCCAGCTTTGTAGAGTTTCAAAAAGCAGTCGAGCTTTACCTGAGCCTTGAAGACAAACTCGCACCGCCTTTCATCACGGGTACAAATGGAACCAGCGAAGAAATTCCGACGCGTGAGGCGCTGCTCGAGAAAGTGCTGGCCGCGGCAAAGAAAGATCTCTCGATTCAGCGTTACAAAGGTCTTGGGGAGATGAATCCCGAGCAGCTCTGGGAAACAACCATGAACCCGGAGAAGCGCACGTTGTTACAAGTGAGAATTGACGACGCAGTTGAAACGGACGAGATCTTCACCGTCCTGATGGGCGACGCCGTCGAACCTCGCCGCAAATTCATCGAAGACAACGCTCTCGACGTTAGAAACCTGGACGTCTAAGCAGGACAGACATTCCCGGTCCGTACTACTCCTCCCGAAAGCGGTCTACGCGAAAGCGCGAAAGCTGCAACGGTTGTCCCGGCGGAATGCCGGCCTTGCGCGCCGCGATCTCCACTTGCTGGCTGGCGGTATCCACTCCGGTGATGTCTGGCAACAACAAGCCGCGCAATTTTCCTGACTCGTCCTCAACAATCACGCCATAGACCTTTGGATTGAGATCCGCAAACGTCGCGGGCTCCGGCGATGCCAGAATATCTACCGAATAACGCAGGGCCTGGAGTTCGCTCTCAGCGACCGGGTCAAATCGAGGATCGCGGCTGGCGGCGTTAATAGCGTTGGTAATCAGTTCTTCCGCCAGGTTTTGTTTTGTTGGTTCGATCGTCCCGATACACCCGCGCAAATCGCCAGTTTGAGTTTTGATTGAAACGAAACAGGCAGCTGGCGCTGACAGGAGCGCGGAAGCGTCGTCGGGTACCGGGATCTGTTTTCCGTAACGCACAAAGGTCTCCACCGCAAGGCGAGCAAGCGCGGGCAATTCAACAGTTGGTTCAAATTCGTGAGCAGAACGAGCGGCCGACCTGGCGTTCGTCAGTTGCGCTACCAGATAGCCCACCCCGAATGGCGCCTCATAATTCAGCACCTCGCATGCGGGCTGCAGTTCCTGAGTAGCGCCCAGAGCGACAAGCATTGAGCGGTAACCACACTCGCCGGCGGTCCGTCTCAGGTCGTGATCAATTTCGATGATTCTATTCGGTGAGTTATCGTGAATTGCCTCCACCACTTCATCATCAAAACGGTAAGCGGAAGGATTGTAGCCGGCGGGGGCCTCAGGTTTGAGACGGTGACTCAAGTCACCGCTCGCGACAAACGCAACCGGTCGTCCTACGGCATCGGCTGCCGACCTGATGCAGCGGCCAAACTTCAAGTGGTCCTCATTGGAAAGAAAACTGTATCCGAGAACGACTACCTTTCCGCTCCAACCATTGCGGTCGAGGAAATAGAGTGGCACCGCACTGCCATGGTCCAGCGGGTAGTTTTCGAGGTTCATCACCTCGTAGTTTTCTTCCGCAGCTGTTCCGGTTATCGCCTTGAGGAAGCCCTCGTCAGATGGAAACTCGACCCGCGCATTCGGCGCGCGAAAGTTTGCAAAATCGCCGGACAGTTTAGCGGAGTGATAGGCGACGAAGGCGCTGGCATCGAGCGGAGCATGAGGCGAGATGAGCACCACGGTTTCGGCGCCGCTCTCGATAATACGCCGCGTGAGTTCGGCCATAGCATCTATTGAGCCGCGCACTTCGCCGCTGGCAGCGCCACCCACTTCGGGAACCATTATCGGTGGATGGGGAGCAATGCCACTGAAAACTATGGCGCTATCTATGCCTGGGGCCAAAAGATGTCCCTCCAGCAGCAATAAAAACCAACTCCGAGTTCTGATCGAGAATTGGATTACCTGACACGTTGAACATCCAACGCTTCGGTCCACGAACTAACTGACAGGGAACGCTCGAATTTTATCACAACAATTGCTCTTGCAATGAGAACACAACTATCATCAGGGAAACCGCTGAGGAACGGACAAGCAGTTCAGAGTTCAACCTTTAGGTTGTGAGTGTGGAACTGGCAAGCTAAAGCTTGAACTCTAAACTACAGGCCTTCTAATGAAACCAGATTTGTTTGATGTCTTGATTGTTGGCGCGGGACCTGCCGGTTCCTTAGCTGCCGAGCGGCTGGCGCAAGGCGGCGCGCGGGTCGCGCTGTTTGACGGTCGGCCTGCGGGGGAACCGAAGGCATGCGGCGGGGGCGTTACAGCGAAAGCCCTGAAGGCCTGGCCGCAGTTGCTGGGCGCCGTCGGTCGCACCGTGGATGAGTTGGAAATGTACTCGCCCTCCGGTAAGCATCTGCACATGAAACTCGATGAGCCGTTCGCAATCTATTCGCGCGTGGCTTTTGATTCTTACCTGCGCGAGCGCGCGCAAGTAGCCGGTGCACAAGTCGTGTTTACGAAGATTACTGCGCGAGGAATTAAGAGAACGGAGGGTGGTTGGACACTCCGTGACGGAAATGGCGATGAGTGGTCGGGAAAGATGTTGGTCGGGGCTGACGGCGCCAACAGCGCCATCGCCAAGAAACTCGCTGGCCCATTACAGGCTTCCGACATGGAGGTGGCTTTCGGTTATCGCGCGCCGCTACCTGAAAAAGGAGATGCTCCCACAGTGATCGCGTTCTTGCCCGGTTGGGTTGGTTACGCGTGGGCCTTTCCTCGTTTGGATCATATCTCGTTTGGAATTGCCACCACGCAGGATGCTTTTGAACACAAAGCGCTTGACCTGCTGCTGTGGCAATTCATGTTTGGTTACTACCGCCAACGCGAGGGAAGCAGGACAAACATCTGGGAGCCCTCACAAAAGCCTGGCGATGTCTCCATCGAGAAAAATCTGCGGGCAAGTGCTGAGCGCTACGCCGCGCGCATACCTGGTCTCGCGGATCAGACCTGGGAAAAGCGTCGGGCGTGCGGCGATGGCTGGGCCCTGCTGGGCGACGCCGCTGGTTTTGCTGATCCAGTAACCGGCGAAGGCATCTACTACGCGCTGCGTTCAGCGGAACTTTTCGCCGAGGCCTTTATTGCAGGACGACCGGAGGAATACGAGCAGCGCTGGCGCCGGGACTTCGGCGGTGAACTGCGTCGCGCTTCACAAATGCGCCGGCGCTTTTATGGAAACTTCTGGGGCGCACCTTTTACCGAGAGAATGATTGCGTTCGCTCGCGGGCATAGTGGGATCAAAAAGGTGCTGGGCGATCTGGTGGCGGGCGAACAGGGTTACGTGGGGCTGAAGAAGAAGCTCGCGCGCAAGGCGTTGCGGCCAATCTGATCTTGAGGAGCTTTTTTTGGCAAAGCAGCGGGGCAAGCCCGCCTTCCTGACCTAGAGATTCTCAGGTGGTTTGGATAATCCAGCACTGAAAGCCTTTCAAGCCGGGATCAAACTCAAGGGTGAGTAGCTCAGGGTCAGGAAGGTGGGCTTGCCCCGCTGCTTAATCGTTAGGGCGCCAGACGTGCAATAAACCAAGTGCCATCAGTTTGCCGATCGTAAGCAATGCGGTCATGCAACCGGCCCGGCCGACCTTTCCAAAACTCAATTCGTTCAACGTACAAGCGGTAGCCGCCCCAATGCGTTGGGCGTTCGATTTCACGTCCCTCGTAAAGCTGTTCCAGTTCCTCAGCTTTTTGTTGCAACGCTTCTCTCGAAGCGATCACTTCGCTTTGCGGCGAAGCCAGCGCGCCAATCTGGCTTTCGCGCGGACGGGTTTTGAAATATGCATCAGACTCGGCGGCAGAAACCCGTTCCACCTTACCTTCGACGCGCACTTGTCGCTCGAGTTGTGGCCAGTAGAAAACCAGCGCGGCTTGCGGGTTGGAATCCAGTTCGCGCGCTTTCACGCTGTTGTAGTTGGTGAAGAAAACGAAACCGCGATCGTCGGCTTGTTTGAGCAGCACCAGGCGAGCTGACGGTTTGCCGTCCGGCGTTGCGGTCGCCAGCGTCATCGCCTCAGCCAACTTGATACCGGCTTGTCTTGCCTCCTCCAACCAGCGTTGAAAGAGCGGCAACGGCTCGCGATCGACAGTCTGCTCGTCGATGGAACTTGCATTGTACTGATGTGGCAATTCGTTCATTGTTTATTCGTTTGCGAGTTTTGTATAGGGAGCCAGGCGGGTGCGCAGTTCAGTGGGAATCGGCACGGTTTCAAAAGTATCCCGTCTGACGGAGGCAAGTACGAAGTGAGCCTGCGCTATTAGCTTTTCATCGCCCTTGCGCCTGACTTCGAAATCCAAACGCATCGACTTGTTGCCGAAGCGGCCAACATAAACAGACACTGCCAACAAATCATCGAGTCGCGCCGCATGATGGAAGTCGCATTCCAGGTGAACCCGGGGCAGCCAGATGTCGAGTTCTTCAAACATTACCGGATAAGGCAGATCCACCGCGCGAAACAGTTCCGTCTCAGCAATTTCAAAAAAACGAATGTAGGCGCCGTAGAAAATTATGCCCGCGGCGTCGACGTCGCCCCAACGGACTCGATCTTCGACGGTGTATTTTTGATGCTCGGACAAGTGTTTAGCCAACAATTATTGGCCGCGGATTTGCGCGGATGAACGCGGGTCAGAATTCTTACTAAGTACAGAAACGCTCAGAAAAATTGTTCAACGAAATGCACTCTGGTCTTATTTCTAAACTCTGATCCGCGTTCATCGGAGAAATCCGCGGCTAAAACTCTTTCGCTATGACCTGGAGTATTCCATTCTTGCCAGTTCAGCCACTGCGGAAATGAATTCGCCAAGTTCGACCGGCTTAGACAGAAAGCGTTGGTAGCCGGCTGCAAGCGCACGCTCTTTGTCCTCTTGTTTGGCGTAGGCGGTGATCGCTATGGCCGGAATTTCCGGCACTATGTCCAGTGCCAACACTCTTTCCATTAAGCGGTATCCATCTTCACCCGGCATGGCGATGTCGGAAATTAGCACATCAGGCCGAAAACTTTTGATCGACTCGAAGGCCGCAGCCGCGGATGACACGGCTGTCACCTTCGCGCTTCGTTGGGTTAGAGCCGCGCTGAGCAAATCCAAAGTATCTTGATCGTCGTCCACGAGTAGCACGTGCAGCCCGGACAATTGCTGCTGCGATTTTAGTCGCCCCAGGTTCGCGGCTTCTTCCTCACGTTTCGTGGCAGGATCGATGCCTGCCGTTTCCGGGATAGAGCCAACCAATGGCAGCTTGACCGTAAAGACGGCGCCCTGGCCGTTGCCGGCGCTGCTCGCTAAAACCGAACCACCATGGATCTCTACCAGATGCCGCGCGATAGCCAGACCCAATCCCAATCCTCCGTGCTGTCGCGTTGAGGTGCTGTCAGCCTGGCGGAATCTGTCAAACACGTAAGGCAGGAAATCCGAACTGATGCCTTGTCCAGTGTCAGCGACCGTAATCTCGACGTCGGAATTTACGTGCCTGAGCCGGACAAATGCTTTGCCGCCGGTAGGCGTAAACTTCACTGCGTTGGCAAGAAGATTCCAGAAGACCTGCTGCAATCGGTTTATGTCGCCCGATACGGCAGCCGGTTCAGGCTCGAAATCCACTTCAATCTGAATGCCTTTCGCCTCGGCAGTAGGTCGCACCACATTTATCGCCGCTTCCAACACGGGGGCGATTTCAACGGGATGCAGCTCCAGATACAACTTGCCGGTGATGATCCTTGAAACATCAAGGATGTCGTCAATGATCTGAGCCTGAGACCGGGCGTTGCGACTGATCGTCTCGATCGCCCGATCCGTCATCTCGTTTGTCAACGAGCCGCTCTCAAGCATCCGCGACCAACCAAGAATTGCAGTCAGCGGCGTACGCAGTTCATGAGAAACAGTTGCCAGGAATTCATCTTTAAGGCGGTTCGACTCCTCCGCGCTGGCTCTGGCGCTACTCTCGCGCTCGAGCAAGCGCACATTCTCAATCGCGACGGCAGCCAGGTTTGCGGCCATGCGCATGGCGGTGACGTGCTCGGGGCGGTAAGCGGCCTTCAGATAAGATTGCACTTCGATCGTGCCGACGATCCTGCCCATCACTGCCATTGGTGCTGCCAGTGAAGACTGCGGCCTCAGTCCATTGTCAGGACCAACCAGCACCGCCGGATGGCCCAGCGTCTCAGTTTGATAATCGTTGGTGATGATCACCCGATTGGTTCTGACGGCGCGACTGTTTGGTCCGGTGAAATTCACCGGCATCGGCGGCAATTCCGAGGTGTCGATCTCTTTGCCGTCACCCCAACCGTAACAGGCGGTACGGACGTCACGAAGGGGATCGTACAGCGAAACAAATAACCCGTCGCAGGGAACTGACAGGAGAGCAAAATCTTTTAGTCCCCAAAAGATCACTTCTAAATCCCTCGCTGTCCCCAGGACTTGCGCCAGCTTAGCTACCTTTTCCAGTAGCCGTTCATATTCGTCCAGGGCACGTTGATCTGCCTGGCGCAAAGCTTCTTCGGCATGGCGCCGGTTCGTGATGTCGCGAGCGATTCCCTGAACTCCGGTCGGCTTTCCGTCTCGATACACAAGCTTGCTACTTATCTCGAACGTCAGAATGCGGCCGTCTACCGAGCGCAGATCCATTTCGTAGTTCGTGCGTTCCTCGCCCTCTAATTTACGAGTCAGCATGGCACGATTTGCTTCAACGGATTCTGGTGTAAGCAGGTCGATCAGGTTTCTACCCAGCAACTGCTCGCGTGAATAACCCGTGATCGTTTCGGCCGCTTTGTTGATTGAAGTGAGGTTGCCTTCAAGATCGAGTGTGTAAACGACATCGTTCGCATTCTCAACCAGGTCGCGATAACGTTCTTCACTTTCTCTTAGTGCTTCCTCGGCCCGCTCGCGATCAGTGAGCGTCCTGCGCACCTTTGCTTCCGAGACGCGCAACTCCGAAGCGGATAGTTCTGCCTCAGAACGCGCGCTGACTTGCAAATAGCTGAGAACAAAAAGTACGACGGTCATCAACAGGCCGCCGAGCGCCGTATAGTAAAGAGTGGTTCTGTTTGCTGCTGAACCAAACCCAGGGCGTGACGCAAACCCAATACTCCAGCTTCGCCCGGCTACTTCCACGGTGGTCGTGTTGGTGAATCGTGGTCGAGTGACGCGGTCAGCGCCCGCTGACTCAGATGTCGTATCCGCGAGCAAATTTTCAGGGGAGGGTCGCGGTCCGTCGTAAAGCTGCAAATCAATATCGCTGGTGCGCTTGATTGCCAGCACAGATTTCAGGAAGTCTGACGCTCGAAACTGGCTGTAGACAAACCCCGAGAGCGCCTCACGGCGTTCGCTGACAGTGGTTGGAGTGCGGTCGTTCTCGTAAATCGGAACATAAATTAGAAAACCAGCTCCTTCGTCGCGGGGCAACATCACCCTCGCCGAGGCCGTAGGCAAACCCGAATCGCGGGCACTTTCCATGGCCGCACTGCAAACCGGATCCGTGTGCCGTTCG
>Ga0070697_100000946_pt1 | contig 21850 bp, 22 predicted proteins | sample KBSK1501metaG_FD_65475 | JGI IMG/M metagenome (GOLD analysis project Ga0070697, IMG submission 65475) | Corn, switchgrass and miscanthus rhizosphere microbial communities from Kellogg Biological Station, Michigan, USA - KBS K1-50-1 metaG | ecosystem: Host-associated > Plants > Roots >... | reverse complement strand
GTCGGCATCGAGTACGGCTGGAACGGGAGAATTTTCACCACCCTGAAGAACCAGATCCCCGACCTCAAGGTCTCGTGGGATGACTCGGTCGTGTCCAACCCGACCCAGGGCGGCCTCGCGGTGGCCAAGGGCTCGCCGAACGCGGACCTCGCGTTCACGTTCCTGAACTGGTGGGTGCAGCAGGCGGACCTGCAGGCGGAGTGGACCTCCGCGCTGACGTACCCGACCCCGAACAAGAAGGTCAACGGGCTCCTCTCGCCGGCGGTTCTGGCGGCGATGCCTTTCGCCCCGAACCACACCCAGCCGGTGCTGGAGGATGCCGAGTGGACGTTCGAGCATCAGACTGAAGAGGAGAAGGCTTTCCAGACGTTCCTAACCGGGAGCTGAGCTACACATGGCCGGCAGTCGTGGCATAGCGTGGTCGCAACCGACTGCCGGCCAGATCCTACCCATCAGCCTTCCGTGGAGGCGTAACCGCCGCAGCTGGAGCCCGCAACCTTCAGCGTGGGTCGGCCTGCTGCTGGCGACCCCGTTCCTGCTGATGCTCGTCTTCTACGTCATCTATCCCTTCATCCGCCTTGTCCAGACCGCAGTCGGCGATCCGGACGGCTGGAACAACATCCGCGAGTTCTTCTCCAACGAGGCCAACGTGATCGTCGTCCAGATCACGTTTCGCGACGCGCTGATCGTGACTCTAATCAACGTGGTCGCCGGAGGCCTGATGGCCTGGGCGCTGCGCTCGACCACGAACCGGCTGATGCGATTGGCGCTGCTGTCGTCGATCTTCGTCCCGTTCTGGATGGGGTCGGTGGTGAAGATCTACGCTTTCACGGCGCTGCTCGGACGAGCCGGCGTGATCAACACGCTCCTCGTGAACCTCCACCTCACAGACCAGCCACTGCATTTGCTGTTCACTCAGCCGGCGGTGGTGGCCGGCATGGTCTACCAGATGCTTCCGCTGGCGGTGCTGCCGATGTACGTCGCCTTCTCGTCGATCGACACGGACCTGATCATTGCGGCCGAAGGCCTGGGCGCGTCGCGCGCGCGGGCGATCCTTGATGTGGTGCTGCCGCTGGCGGTGCCGGGCATCTTCGCCACTTTGGTCATCAACTTCGTGCTCGCGCTGGGCTTCTACCTCACGCCCGTGCTGCTGGGCGGCCTGACATCGCCGTTTACCGCCACCCTCATCCAGCAGGACCTGTTCGCTTACTCCGACTTCGCCGACGCGTCGATCGGCGGGCTGATGCTGCTGCTCGGCGGCATCGCGGCCGTCACGCTCGGCTATTTCCTCGTCGGCAAGGAGAGGTTGAGGCGCGCCATCAGTGCTTAGGACTCAGATCGCCGTCAGCACGCTCCTGCGCTGGCTCAGCTTCGCCCTCGTCCTGCTCCTGATCGTCTTTCTCTTCGTTCCCGTGGTGGTGGTCGTGATGCTCTCGTTCTCCAACGCCACCGTGCTGCAGTTTCCCCCAGACCAGTTCGGGCTGCGCCAGTACGTGGCCTTCTTCCAGAACCAGTACTGGACGAGCTCCGTCGTGAAGTCACTCGTCATCGCCCTTCCGACCGCGCTGGTCGCGGTCCTGGTGGGCATGCCCGCGGTCTTCGCGTTCAACCGCACCCGGCTGCCTTTTCGCGAGGGCCTCGAGCTGTCGGGCCTGACGCCGTTCCTGCTGCCGGGCGTTGCTTACGCGGTCGCGCTGTACGCGATGTACGCCCAGTTCCACATCGTCGGGACCACGGTCGGCCTGATCCTCGCCGACTCGGTAATCGCGCTCCCGTTCGTGGTCGTCATCGTGGGCGCCGCGATCAAACGCGTGCCTCCGGACCTGGAACTCGTGGCGATGAGCCTCGGCGCCTCTCGCGCCCGCGCGCTGATCGGCATCACGTTCAGGCTGACGCTGCCGGCGATCGCCGCCGCGTTCGTGCTCGCCTTCCTCGCCGCATTCGACGAGGCGACCTTCGTCAACTTCGTCGGCGGGCCTGACCTCGTGACTCTGCCCAAGGCGATCTTCGACTCACTTCGTCTGGGCGTCGACCCGCTGATCACCGGCATCGCGACCATCCTCATGGCGCTGACCGGTGTCACCATGCTGCTCGCGGTCTGGCTGCGGCGCGCATGAAGACCGCGATCGGGCTGCAGCTCAAGGGCCTTGCCAAGTCCTACGGCCCGGTCGAGGCCGTGAAAGGCGTCGACCTCAGCGTGTTCGAGGGCGAGTTCCTGACCTTGCTCGGGCCCAGCGGTTCCGGCAAGACGACGATCCTCCGACTCATCGCCGGGTTCACGCTGCCGACAGCCGGCCAGATCATGCTCCAGGGCCGCGACGTGTCCCGCATGACGCCGGCGGAGCGGGGCATCGGCATGGTCTTTCAGCACTACGCGCTGTTTCCGCACATGACAGTCGTGGAGAACATCAGTTACGGCCTGAAGATGCGCGGCTGGCCCGCGGCCAAGCGGAACCAGCGCGCGCGGGAAATGCAGGAGCTCGTCGGCCTGCATGGGATGGACAAGCGCCTGCCGAGGGAGCTGTCCGGGGGACAGCAGCAGCGAGTCGCGCTGGCGAGAGCGCTGGCGTTTGAGCCAACGCTGCTCCTGATGGACGAGCCGCTTGGAGCGCTGGACCGCGAGCTCCGGATCCGGATGGCGGGCGAGCTGCGCCGCATCCATCGCGAGCTGGGGACGACAGTCGTCTATGTCACGCACGACCGCGAGGAGGCGATGACGCTGTCGGACCGGGTGGCGATCATGCATCTGGGTGTGATCGATGCGGTGGGAACGCCGCACGACCTCTTCTCAGTGCCGCCAACCCGTTTCGTCGCGAGCTTCTTTGGAGGTCACAACCTGCTTCCGGCGCAGCTGACCAGGCACAGCGCCAACGGGCACGTAAAAGTTCGCTGCCTCGACCAGGAAGTCGATGCGACGAGCGGGAGCGACCTGACAGGAGCCGGCAACGTCTGGGTCGTTATCCCAGCGATCGCGGTCAGGCTTGGACACGCCGCTGCAAGCCTGAACATCGAAGCCACAGTCGCCGAGACGCTCTACATCGGCGGCGCGGTGCAAGTCACCTGCGAGATCGAGGGTATGGGTCGCCTGCTGGCCAACCTGCCTGTCGAAGACGGGCTCGGCCTCGAGGTCGGCAGCAAGATCGATCTGCTCGTCAAATCAGCCGACCTGGTCGCCGTTGCGCGCGAGGGCGAATCCGGCGCCGGCGCTTCTCAACCTGCTCCATCCGCCGCCACCGAGGAGGTCGACGATCTTGCAAAAGACATCTGAGTCCACCACCACGCTAACGCTGGAGCCGATCTTCAGACCGAAGTCGATAGCGGTGGTGGGCGCGAGCCCGAGCAACGTCTGGGGCAAGCAGGCGCTCCAGAACCTGAAGAACATGGGCTACGAGGGGAAGGTCGTGGCGGTCAACCCCAAGTACACGGACATCATCGGGTTCGAGTGCTATCCGTCGCTCAAGGACATCCCGTTCGCCCCCGATGCGGTCCTGATCAACGTGAACCGCGAGCGAACCGCGCAGTTAGTCGAGGAGGCGGCGGAGGCTGGGGCGAAGGCGGCCGTGATGTTCGCCATCGGTTTTGCTGAAGCGGGACCTGAGTGGCGCGCCGTCCAGGAGCGGATCGTGGCCGCGGCTCGTGACGCCAACATGGTCGCCATCGGGCCCAACTGTCAGGGCGTGATCAACTTCGTCGAGCCAAGCGCGATGTGGATGGGCCCGGTGTTCCCATATCCGCCGGGTTCGGTGGCGATGTTCGCCCAGTCCGGGTCGGTCACGAGCGCGCTGGCCAACAACAAGCGCGGTGTGCGCTGGAGCCACATCGTCTCGTGCGGCAATGAAGCAGTGTCAGGCGCGGCCGAGCTCATCGCTTACTTCGTCGACGACCCGCACGTCAAGGTGATTTGCGGCTTCATCGAGACAGTGCGGAACCCGGATCGCTTCTTCCAGGAATGCGATCGCGCACGCGAGAAGGGCAAGCCGGTGATCATCTTCAAGTCCGGCCGCAGCGAGGCGGGGCAGAAGTTTGCGACGGTGCACTCCGGTGCGCTCGCGGCCCCGTACCGCATGTACGACGAGCTGTTCCGCCGCCATGGCGTGCTGCGTGTCGACAGCAGTGAAGAGCTGCTCGAGACCGCGATCGCGCTGCAGAGCCCGAAGGCCCCGGCGGGCGGTCGGCTGGCCGTGGTCACGGCGTCCGGCGGTCAGATCGAGCTGAGCCTTGATGAGGTCGCAAAGTACCCGAAAGCTTTCTCATTTCCGGAGTTCGAGCCCGAGACGAAGACGGCTCTACGCGAGATCCTGCCCGAGTTCCTGGCCCCGTCGAACCCGCTCGACTACTGGGGCGTCGCCGACTACGTGACCGCTTATCGCCAGATCCTGGGTCTGCTGGTCAAGGACGAGAACGTCGACGTGGTCGTCGGCGTATCCGATCCAAATTCCGGACCAACCGGCGATCCGGACCAGGAGGCGCAGGCCTACGACGACATAGTGGCGCTGGCGGGCACGACCGGCAAACCGATCGCTTTGATCACGCCGCTGGACGGCGAGCCTCGCCCCGAGCCGGTCGAGGAGCTGATCCCGAACGGCGTTTTGCTGCTGTCTGGTTTTCCGGAGGGGTTCCGCGCGCTCGAACGGCTGGTGACCTACCAGAGGCCAACGCCGCGCCTCGCCACCGAGATCGATGTCGACGGCGACGCCCTGCGTGCATTGCTCCGCGGCCGGACCACGCCATTTGGCGGTCAGGCGGCGCTGGACTTTCTGGCGGTTGCCGGCATCCCAACGACGCATGGGCTCCTTGCCACCAGCCCCGAGGAGGCCGTCAAAGCGGCCAGGAAGATCGGCTTTCCAGTGGTGCTGAAGAACGGCGACGAAGGGGCGATGCACAAGACCGACAGCGGCGGCGTCCACCTCAATCTCGCCACCGAGGAGAGCGTTCGCACCGCGGCAAATCGCCTGAGTGAAGGGGCCAGGACGATCCTGGTGCAGTCGCAGGTGCGCGGAGGCGTCGAGCTCATCGTGGGCCTGCAGACCGATGCCGCGCTTGGAAAGTTCGTCCTGGTCGGGCTCGGCGGAGTCCTGACCGAGATCATGAACGACGCGTCGATGCGACGTGCGGGGCTGCTCGAGGGCGAAGCCGGCCAGATGCTTCGGGAGCTGCGGATGTTCCCGCTCTTGCAGGGGGCGCGCGGCGCGCAGCCGGCCGAGCTGAATGCCATCGCCGACGTGATCGCTCGCATGGACGCGATCGGCCGCGCGCTCGACAGCCGGATCCAGTCGATCGATGTCAATCCGCTCATCGCCCTCCCCAGCGGTGTGGTGGCAGTCGACGCCCTGATCGTGCCCTCGAGCGAGGTGTGACCTCCGGCATCGACCCGACAATCGCCGGCGCGCCATTCCGCGACCGCGTCGAGTACCTGCTCCGAGGCCGCCCCAGCCGGCCCGTCTTCCTCATCCTGGTCGCGACCCTCTTCAACACGGTCGGCTACCAGGTGTTCATCCCGATCATGCCGATCTTCCTGACGAGGAGGGGCGCGACTCCGTTCATCGTAGGGTTCGTCTCGGCGGTCGCCCTTCTGAGCTATGGGCTCGGGCAGTACCCGGCCGGATGGCTCGCTGACCGCTTCGACAGGCGGCGGATCGTGGCCCTGGCAACCCTGGGGTATGCCAGCTTTTTCGTGGTCTATCTCCTGCCGCTGCCGCTTCCGGTGATCGTGGTCTGCCGATTTCTGCATGCCGCCACCGGCGCCTTCTTCACTCCTGGCGCCCTGGCGCTGGTCGCGGACCTGACGCCGCGCCAGCAGGTGAGTCGAGCCTTCGGCTTCTTCCAGGTCGCCACCATGAGCGGCTTGCTGCTCGGGCCACTCGCCGGAGGCGTGCTCGCGAGCTGGAGCCTCAACTGGGTGTTCATCGCCGCCGGAACCGTGTGTGTGGGTGCTGCACTGCCTCTGCTGTTCATTCGGGCGCCTGCGCCCGAGCATCACCCCGAAGCGGTGGTGGTGGCAACCATTCAGCCATCAACCGTGCGCAGGCTGCTGCCCGCGATTACCGTCGGCTGGGCGCCGGAGTACCTGACCGGAATGTTGACCGCGATCTGGAGCCTGTACCTGCTGTCGCGAGGCGCGGCGACATGGGAGATCGGCCTGTCATTCACGCTGTTCGCGCTGCCGTCAGTGCTTGGGTCGGTGGCGCTTGGAGACCTGATCGACCGACGTGGCGCGAAGCTTGTGATGATCCCTTCGCTTGTCGGTCTTGGTCTCGCAGCGCCGGTCGTCGGGTTCGCCACGGCGGTGCCTGTCCTGATCCTTCTTCTCACCGCGCAGGGCCTGTTCACCGCGGGCGAGCGGCCGGCCGTCTACAGCGAGGTGACATACCGCTTCAGCGCCAGACAGCAAGCGCGAGCTCAGGGGTTCCTGCAGATGGCGTTGATCATCGGAGACACCGTCGGTGCGATCGTCGGCGGTCTGCTCTATTCGAGGTCGGCGACCGCGGCCTTCGCCAGCATCTCGCTCATGTGCCTGGTGTCACTCGCCGGCGTGCCGTTCTTGTGGGGTGGGCGTCGAGCTCCCGCCGGCCAGGCTGAATGATTTACCATCATCCGCGCATGCCCAGCCAGACGGAGTCAACGTACGCCGAGATTTTCAGCGCCCTCAGCGAACCGATTCGCATCGAGATCGTGAGCATGATCGCGGGTACTGATGAGCTGGCCTGCACGGTTCTGGACGACACCCTCCCGATCTCCAAGTCGACGATCTCGTACCACATCAAGATCCTCTATCACGCGGGTCTGATCCACGTCAGGAAGGACGGCCGTTACTACTTCTACCGGCTGCGGCGTGAGGTCTTCGATCAGTACGTCGATGGCTTTCTCGACCGGCTGGCAGTCGCTCGGCGCGCGCGCAAGAAAAGCTCCGCCAAGGAGCTCTCAGCAGCTCGCTGAGCAACCGGCGGCCCTTCTACTGTTCGACGACCTTCTAACTATCATTTAGGCGCCTTGATCCTGAGCGCGGGGTTCCTCTATGGGCTCGGCGCGGCCGTCGCCTTCGCGCTGGCCGACCCAGGTGCAGCGTTTCTCTCCCGCCGGATGGGTGCGTTGGCCGCAACCCTGCTCGTCGCCATCGCGGGCGTCCCGCTGGTGGCTCTCGGCACGCTGGTGTTCAACGAACCGCTGGTCACATCACTTTCCGCGACGGTGGTGGGACTGCTTCTCGGCATCGGCGCAGCGGTCTCCTATGTCGGTCTCTACTACGCGTTTGCCGTGGGGCCGCTGTCCGTGGTCGGTCCGATCACCGCCCTCTTCGGCACGGTGACCGTGCTGTTCGCCGTCCTTTTCCTCGGCGAGCGCCTGACCATCGCCGAAACCGCCGCGGTCATCATTGCCGCGTCCGGCTCGATACTGGCAGCGATTGAATTCAAGGGCTCGGGCAGGATTCAGATCATCGGGCTCGGTCCGCTGGCGGCACTGGGAGCAGTCCTGCTCGGCTCGGCGATCACGGTCATGATGCAGCACCCGATCAGGACCGACGGCTGGGTGCCGACGGTGATAGCGGTGCGAATCGGCGTTGCAATCACGGCCGGCGTCGCTCTGTTTGCGGTGTCGAGGTACTGGCCGGGAATGGGGGGCCTGGACGCACCGAGGAACGGCGCGCGGCTGCCAAAGAGGTTCGTGGCCCTCATCGCGGGCATCGGCTGCTTCGATGCGATCGCGTTCAGCTCGTTTGCCATCGGGCTGTCAACCGCGCCCGCGTGGCTGGTCGCCATCGTCGCCGCGACCAGCCCCATCGTGCTGTTGGTCGGCGGCCTGCTGATCCTGCACGAGCGCCTGCGACCGCTCCAATGGGTGGGCGTGGCCTTCGTCTTCTCCAGCATGGCGATCATCGCCTTCGGCTGATCGTGCGGCTTGGCATCGCGCTGCCCGACGGCCTCCCGCTGAGTGAGGCTGTCGAGATTTGCGTCGAAGCCGAGCGACTGGGCTACAGCGACGCGTGGTCATACGAGGTTGCGGGCAACGACGCCTTCACGCCGCTGGCCGCCATCGCTGCGCGGACGGAACGGATGCGTCTTGGCACCGCGGTGGTTCCCGCGGCGACCAGGCCGCCCGCGCTGCTGGCGATGACCGCAGTTGCCCTGCAAAGCCTGTCGGGCGGCCGGTTCTGCCTGGGGCTGGGGACGTCGACCACGACGATCGTCAACCGATGGATGGGTCTGCCGACTCGAATCGGACTGGACCACATGCGCGGGACGATTCAGTCGATACGAGCGATCGCCGCTGGAGAAAAAGTCAACGGCTTCCGCCTGGAGGGGGGAGCGTCACCGGTGCCGATCTACGTGGGGGCGCTGGGCCTGCGCATGGTCGAGCTGGCCGGTGAGATCGCCGACGGCCTGATCCTCACTGTGGTCACGCCCGCCCATGTCCGTGTGATGGTCGACCGTCTCGGTCGCTCGGGCCTGGACGTCGTGCTGACCGTCCCCGTGGTTCTCGATGAGCCAGAAGCCCGGGGGGTTGTCCGCGAATCGCTCGCCGCATACGGAGTCATAGACGTTTACAACCGTCACCTGATGCGACAGGGCTTCGAGGTAGAAGCTCGCGACCTCCGCGAGGCGTGGGAGCGGAGGTCGTGGCAGGACGGGGTGGTGGCCGTCTCCGACGCGATGGTGGAGTCGCTGGCCATCTGTGGCGACCTGGCGGAGTGCCGTGACCAGATCGCCGCCTATGAAGAGGCGGGGATCATGACCCTGCTCCTGGCCCCCGTGACACGTGTCACCGATGCGAAAGCGAGGCACGCGCGGATCGTCGAGAACTTGACACGACTCATTAAGTAATGAATTGCAGTTACCCGGCCCGGAGGCCTAGTGTCTAGCACCGGATGCCGATCCAGGCCGACGCGAATGCGCTGCCCGTGGCCGTGCTCACCTACGACCTCGACGGGACGGTGACCAGCGCCAACCAGGCGGCCGCCGCGCTCCTCGGGTCCGACTCGCTCGCCGGCACGAACGCGGCCCAGGCCGGCTGGCTCATAACCGACGCGGCAGGCTGGCCGGACCCCGCCAACGTCCATCCCGCGCTGGAGGCGGCGCGCACCGGTCAGCCGCAGAAAGGCGTGGTCGCGCATCTGACCACGCCGCAGGGCGCCGAGCGCTGGCTCCAGGTCGAAGCCACGCCGCGCAAGGACGCAGCGGGCGATGTCGAGCAGATCGTCGTGACGCTTACCGACATCACGCAGCTCCTCAGCGACGCGCGCCTGCCCAGGCCGGGTTATGGCGCGGCCGCGGTCGCGACGGTCACGGACCACATCGCGGCGGCCAAGCTCGACCCGCAGGCGATTCTCGAGGCCGCGGTCGAAAAGCTCATCAAGCTGAGGCCCGGCACATGGCTTGCCACCTTGATCAACAAGGACCCCAGGACCATGCGCGTCCACGCCGCCAGCGACGTGGACCCTCAGATCGCCGAGTTCATCAAGTCGATGCAGCGGCAGACCGACGCCCAACCGCCTTTCTCCGTCACGACCCGCGTGGTCGAGACCGGCGAGCCCGTGCTCATGCCAAATGTGCCGCTAGGGGATTTCATGGACGCCCTCAACGACGACACCAAGGCGTATCTCGCTGCGCACCCACCGCCTGCGACGGCGCCGGCGACGCACATGGGCGTGGTGGTCGTGCCGATGCACGCGCGAGGCTCGATCGTCGGCGCGCTCGGACTGTTCGAACGCCGCTCGTCGAATCCGCTGACCCAGCGTGACGTGGTGTGGATCCAGGAGGTCGCGGACCGGATGGGCCTGGCCGCGGACAACGCCCAGCTGTATGTCGACGCCGTCAGCCGGCTCGAGCGCCTGACCGCGCTCCGGAGCGTGCAGCTGGCGATCACGGCCGGCCCGGACCTGCGGCTGACCCTCCGAGTCATCCTCGACCAGGCGGTCCAGGGTTTGTCCATCGACGCGGCCGACGTGCTGCTGGTGGACGAGTCCGACGGCCTGCTCAGCCTAGTCGCGAGCACCGGTTTCCGGTCGACCTCGATGCCTGACTACCGCCTGCCTGTGGACGAAGGGATGCCGGGGTCGGCGCTGCAGGCCCGGCGCATCACGACGCTCACCACCCTGGGCGCGTTCTCTCAGTTCCGGCGCCGCTCGCTGTTCGCCCGCGAGGGCTTCAAGGCTTACGGCGCGGTGCCTCTGATCGTCAGGGGCAAGCTCACAGGGGTCCTCGAGGTGTTCCATCGGTCCGCCCTCGAGCCCGACCGCGAGTGGCTCGAGTTCCTGGACGCGCTCGCCGCCGACGCCGCGCTCGCGATCGACCACGCCAGCCTGCAGCAGCACGCCACGGACAGCCGCACTCCAGCGGTGCCCAAGTCGGCCTCTCCGGCGGTGAGCTCACTTGACAGGGAGATCCTCGGCTACGTCGTCGAGGGCCTGTCCAACCGAACCATCGCCGAGAAGGTGCACCTGAGCTCGCACACGGTCAAATTCCACGTCGGCCAGATGCTGAACAGGTCCGGCACCGCCAACCGGACGGAGCTGTCTCGAAAAGCGACCCAGGAGGGATGGATCTAGCCGTTTGGCTATTGCTTAATAGCCGTACGTCTCGCTGATTTACACCACTAGACAGCGGCGCGCCGCCCGTGCCTCCCTATCGTCACTTTGTCGTCGATGGTGGGGAACACTCCGGAATCTGTCGTCTCCTTGGGCGTGCCGCGGAGGGAGCGATGAGCCTCGGCCCAGGGGTCGCGCTCGGGCCGTACCGCATCGTCGAGCGCATCGGGCGCGGCGGCATGGCCACGGTCTACAAGGCGTATCACGCCGCGCTCGACCGCTACGTGGCGATCAAGGTCCTGCCCGAGTTCTTCGCCGAGGAGGAGGAGTACCGCGAGCGCTTCCAACAGGAGGCGCTGTCGGTCGCGCGGCTCCGCCACCCGAACATCCTCACCGTCTACGACTTCGGCCACGAGCGCGGCATCGCCTACCTGGTGCTCGAGCTCATCAGCGGGGGCACGCTCGCCGACAGGCTCGGGACGCGAATCGACATCCACGAAACCGTCGCCCTGCTGAAGCCGATCGCGGACGCTCTCGATTACGCCCACACGAACGGCGTGCTGCATCGCGACATCAAGCCCTCGAACATCCTGCTGCACCGCGACGGCACGCCGGTGCTCGCCGACTTCGGGCTGGCCAAGCTCGCGGCCTCTGTGCGCCGGCTGACCGCGAGCGGCATCGTGATGGGCACGCCCGAATACATGTCGCCGGAGCAGGCCGCCGGCGATCCCATCGGGCCGCCGTCAGACATCTACTCGTTCGCGATAGTGGCCTACGAGATGCTCACGGGTCGCGTCCCATTCCAGGCCGAAACGCCCGCGGCGGTGCTTCTATCCCACCTCAACAAGTCGATGCCGGCCATGCACGAGCTGCGCGGCGAGCTGTCGCGCCACGCTGAAGACGCCCTGCGGCGCGCGCTCGCCAAGTCGCCGCGGGAGCGCTTCGGGACCGCAAGCGAGTTTGTCGCCGCCCTGACCCCCGCGGCGTGGCCGACGGCCGGCCAGTTCGAGCAGGCCGTGACCGCGGTCACTTCGCCGCGTCCGCCCAGCGGGCCGACGAAGAAGCCGCCCTCGGTGCTGGTGGTGGACGACGGCGTCGCCAACCGTGAGCTGATCGAAGCCTGCCTCGCCGGCGTCGAGTGCGAGGTTCGGCTGGCGGAAGACGGGCCTTCCGCGCTGGCCGCGGTCGAGAGCCGCGCGCCGGACCTCGTGCTGCTCGACGTGCAGATGCCCGGCATGGACGGCCACGAGGTTTGTCGGCGGATCAAGGCCGACCCCAATGGACGCCTGATCCCGGTCGTGATGATCACCGCGCTGAACAGCGTCGCCGACCGCGTCACCGCGCTCGACTCGGGAGCTGACGACTTCATGTCCAAGCCAGTTGAGCGCGTGGAGCTGGTCGCTCGCGTCAAGTCGTCACTCCGGCTCAAGGCGGTTTACGACAAGCTCGACAACGCCGAGCAGGTCATCTTCGCGCTGGCCGCGGCGGTCGAGGCGAAGGAGGCGCACACGAGCCGGCACGTGCGCCGGGTAGCGGATGCCGCGAGGTACGTCGGCACTTGTCTGGGGATGAAACCGGAGGAGCTCGATCAGCTTTATCGCGGCGCCCTTCTGCACGATGTTGGCAAGATCGGGGTCCAGGATTCGATCCTGTCCAAGCCCGGACCGCTCGACGCGCAGGAGCTCATCAAGGTGCGGGAGCATCCGCTGATCGGGGTCGACATCGTTCGCCCGCTGCGTTCGACGGTCGACATCGTGCCGACGATCCGGCATCACCACGAGTGGTTCGACGGCCGCGGCTACCCGGCCGGCTTGAGCGGGCAGGAGATCCCTGTGCACGCCCGCATCGTCGCGATATGCGACGCATACGACTCGATGGTGAGCGACCGTCCGTATCGCGCGGGCCGCTCGGTGGAAGAGACCGTGCGCATCCTGCAGGCGGGCGCGGGCAAGCAGTGGGATCCAGACCTCGTCGGCCTTTTCCTGGCCGAGCTGGCGAAGATCGTGGGGGTGACAGCTGCGTGAGCCCTCTGCCTTTGATCCTCGTGGTCGAGGACAACCCCGCGAATCAGCTGCTCACCACCTCGGTGCTGATGCGCGACGGGTTCGAGACCGAAGTTGCGGATTGCGCGGAGGACGCGCTGGTCTCGATCAAGGCCCGCCGCCCTGACCTGATCCTGATGGACGTGCAGCTGCCCGGCATGGACGGGCTTACGTTCGCGTCGTCGTTGCGTTCCGTACCTGAGGCAGCCGGCGTACCGGTGGTGGCGCTGACGTCGCACGCCATGCGCGGCGATCGAGAGCGGGCGATCGCTGCCGGATGCGTCGGCTACCTCTCCAAACCCATCGACACGAGGACGCTCAGCGACGAGCTGCGTTCGCACCTCCAGCAGGGTCCCGCTGCCTAAGAGCAAACGCCTGGAACCCGTCACGGTCCGGCTCGCGCCCATCAACGGCGAGCGCGGCGAAGCGCTGTCGCACCTTGCGGCCCTCGATCACCTCAACCGCATGATCGCTGGCTTCGCCTCGATGGTCAGCCACGAGACGCGGTCGTCGCTGGTCGGGATTCAGGGCTGGAGCGAGCTCATCCGCGACGGGGACCTCTCCGATGAGGAGATTCGCAGCTGCGCTTCCGACATCTTCGAGGGTGCGCAGCGGATCGAGAGGATGATCGCCCAGATGCTGGACCTCAATCATCTGGAAACGCATCAGGTGGCGTTGCGCAAGCGAAGGGTCGACCTGAGCGCGATCGCCACCGGGGTCGTTGCCCAACATCTAACGCGCCAGCCGGTTCCCCCTATCGCGCTGCACCTGGACCCGGCGATTCCTACCGTCGCCGGCGATCCCGACCGGCTGGCGCAAGCCATCGACAACTTCGTGACGTTCGCGTGCCGCAAGGTGACGGCCGGGTCCATGGTCACGGTCACCACCGAGGTGTTCAATCGCCGCATTCGGCTCGGCGTTCGCTCGAACACGATGCACGCGCCGTCCTTCGACGACTGGCTGTTCGGCCGCTACGAGCGATACGAGAAACGCCCGAGCAGCATCATGGGCGCCGGCCTCGGGCTGGCGATCGCGAGGGTCATCGTCGAGCTGCACGACGGGCGCGTTTCGGTCGAGCGGTTCCCTGACGATTCGGTTGAGCTGAACCTCTTCATCCCTGTCGCCCCACCTGGATCAGGCGAAGTCGCGAAGGCGTCCCCAGTAGCCTAGGATTCCACCGGTTTGGCGCCAAAAGTGGCGCCCAGGCCGGTGAACGGCACCCGTTTGGCGCCAAAAAGGGAATGATCCGGCAGCGAAGCACGACTCGTCCTGGCCACACCGATCGCGTGGCCGGAATCATCGCGACCATCCGGCGCATCCCGAAGGGCAAGGTCCAGAGCTACGGCGGGATCGACAACGAGGCTCCGCGGCTCGTCGGCCTTGTGCTGGCGACCACCGACGAGCGCGTTCCGTGGCACCGCGTCGTGCGTGCCGACGGCAGCATCCCGAAGGGCAAGCGCCAGCGCGATCTGCTGGTCAAAGAGGGCGTGGTCATGAAAGGCGATCGCGTCGACATGAAAAAATCGCGTGCATGGTGAAAACCAGGGCGGTCGTGATCGTCGAGGGCGACAGTGACCGTGTCGCGCTGGAAACCCTGGCGAAGCGTCGCGGCCGCGACCTGGCCGCCGAAGGCGTCGAGATCACGCCGATCGGCGGTGCGCACGCGATCCGCAGGTTCATGGAGAAGCTGGACGGTTCGGAAGTCCAGCTGGTCGGCCTCGTCGACGCCCGTCAGGAGGAGGTGTTCAGGCGCTTCGGCATCGACGTGTACGTTTGCGACACTGACCTCGAGGACGAGCTGATTCGCGCCCTCGGCGTCGCCGGCATGGAGAGGGTCATCGAGGCGCAGGGCGAGCTCAGATCACTCCGCAGCCTGCAGAAACAGCCCGCCCAGCGCGGCAGGTCGACGCTCCAGCACCTGCGCCGATTCATCAGCTCCAGGTCCGGCCGTAAAGCTCAATACGCCAGGGCGATGGTCGAGGCACTCGACCTCGACTCGGTGCCGCCGCCTCTAGACCGCGTCCTCTCCCGCGTCTGACCCTCGCGGGTCGGCGGCCTTGCTGATCGGCTGTTCCAGCCGCGGCCGCACGGGCGAAAGATGAATCTTCATCATGACGCCGGGGGCTTTGAACCCGATCTTCAGATGCTCGTTGTCGCAGAACGGCTTGTGATTCGAGTAGCCGCAGCGGCACAGCGTCGCGCGCGGTAGAACCTCGATGGTCCGGTCTTCGCGCTGCACCTCGATCCGGCCGACGACCAGCAGAGGGCCGTTCAGGACCGGGGTGACGGTCGTTCCCTCGTGCTCCTCGTCCGGCCCACCGTCCAGTCGCTGGAACTGCAAGGCGCCGCTTGGGCACCTGAGGATCACCTCGGCGACGGTGTCGGCGCGGCCTGCGTCAGGCAGCACCCACGGCCGGCGCCTGAGCTGGAACACCCTGGGCTCGCCGCGCAGGCACTCGCCGATGTGCACGCACTGGTCGAGGTCGAAGCTGACCTCGATGTCCTTGCCCCGGTAGACCTTGCGCATCAGCGGTTGCGCACTATTTAACGAGACACAGTCGCAGCTGTGCTTTTGAGGACTGGTGCCTTGACCAGGCCGACCATATAATCGACCCGCACCAGTCGCCGCAGCAATAGAGGGAGGGTCGGTCACATCACAATCAGGTCCATCCAGCGTCGGGTGGTCCCTCACCTTCCTCGCTGGATGGGCATCGTCAGCGGCGCCGCGCTCGTCCTCATCGGATTGATCGGCCCGGCCTGGATGTCGCCACTCGGCGACAACGCTGTTTCCGCTGACACCGTGCGCATCGCGGACGGGCAGAACGTGCTGGCGTCGGGCGAATATCCGATCGCCGTTCCGCCGACGGGACGGCTTGCCCTGACCCCGCCGATGGGCTGGAACGGCTTCAACCACTTCTATCACAGCGTCAGCGCGGCGACGGTCGAGGCCGAGGCCCGCGCGCTCGGCGCGTCAGGGATGCAGGCCGCCGGCTACAGGTACGTGAACCTCGACGGCGGGTGGGACCTGAAGCGCCGTAACGCAGCAGGCGAGCTTCAGCCTGACCCTGCCAAGTTTCCGCACGGGATCAAGCCGGTGGCCGACTACGTGCACGAGCTCGGCCTCAAGTTCGGAATCTACGCGAGCGCCGGCTACATGAACTGCGCGGCTACCGCGGCAGGAAGCTACGGCCACTACATCCAGGATGCCGCAGCCTTTGCCGCCTGGGGTGTCGACTACGTGAAGCTCGACTGGTGCTACATCCCGTTCCGCGATTACCCGCACATGAAGCAGCAGCAGGTGAGCGTGCTCCTGGCGAAGCAGATGGGGGCCGCGCTGGCCCGCACCAACCGGTCGATCCTCTTCGACATCAACGACTGGATCAATAACGACAACGTCTGGATCTGGGCGCGGGGCCTCGCGCACATGTGGCGGACGACGCATGACAGCCACGACTCGTGGTCGAGCTTGATTTCGCAGTTCAGGGCCAACGTCAGCCATCACGCCCTGGCCGGGCCCGGCGGCTGGAACGACCCGGACATGCTCGAGGTCGGAAACGGGGGCATGAGCACGATCGAGTACCAGGCGCAGTTCAGCCTGTGGGCGGAGATGGCGGCGCCGCTGATCGCAGGCAACGATCTGACACTGATGTCGCCTGCGACCAGGTCGATCCTCACCAATGCGGCGGTGATCGCGGTGGACCAGGATCCGCTTGGAATCCAGGCCTATCCCGTGTCCAACGCCGGCGGGCACTGGGTGCTCTCGAGGCCGCTCCTGAACGGCGACCGCGCCGTGGTCCTGTTCAACGAGACCAGCACGCCGGCGACCATCTCCACGACAGTCGAACAGGTCGGGGCAGAGAAAGCCCCTCAGTGGGTGAAGCTCAACCTGTGGGAGGGCACCGTAACCCAGACCGCCGGACCGGTTGCAGCGCTGGTGGCGCCGCACGGCGTGGTCATGTTCGTGATCTCCGGCCTCAAGCCCGGGATTTAGCGCGCGCTGGTCAAGCGCTGGAGTCGGTCGAGCTCACTGTCGTGGCGGCCAGATGAAAGCTGAGCTGCCCGAGCTGCTCGTGAAAAACCCGGCGGCGTGGCGCAAATGGCTCGGCGCGAACCACGCCAAGTCGGACGGCGTGCGGCTCGTCTTCGCGAAGAAGGGCACGACCTCGCCGACCAGCCTCAAGTACGACGAGGCGCTCGAGGTCGCGCTGGCGCAGGGATGGATCGACGGCCAGGGGCACGGCCGTGACGCGGGAACCTACACGATTCGCTTCACGCCGCGACGCAGCCGCAGCGTCTGGTCGAAGCGCAACACCCTCATCGCCGAGCGGTTGATCAGCGAAGGTTTGATGCAGCCTGCCGGGCTGGCCGAGGTCCAGCGGGCCAAGGCCGACGGCCGTTGGGCCGCGGCCTACGAAGGAGGGGCGACGATCGACGTGCCGAAGGACCTGGCCGACGCGTTGAAGGCGGCGCCCGAGGCGCAGGCGATGTTCGCGATCCTCACGGCGCAGAACCGCTACGCCGTGCTGTATCGCATCCACGCAGCCAAGAAGCCCGAGACAAGAGCCCGCCGCATCTCGCAGTTCGTGGACATGCTGGCCCGCGGCGAAACGATTTACGCCCAGCGGAGGACGCTGTCGGGTGGCTAGACCCTCACCCTAACCCTCTCCCGCACGCGGGAGAGGGGACATTTTCACCACCTCGCCGCCCTTCACCACCAGCCTCACGTTTTCCGGCTTCGCGACCAGGTTCAGGTCCTCGATCGGGTTGCCAGGCACGCCGATCAAGTCGCCGAACGACCCGGCCGCGAGCGAGCCCGCGCCCTCGAGGCCGATCACCTCCGCCGCCACCGAGGTGGCCGAGCGGACGCAGTTGAGCGGCTCCATGCCCAGCTGGTTCATCAGCAGAAACTCCTCGCCCATGGTCCCGTGCGGGCCCACGCCGGTGTCGGTGCCGAACGCGATCCTCACCCCGGCCTCGATGGCCCTGCGCACGCTCGTCTTGTGATCCGCGATCACCGCTCGCCCTTTGTCCGCGGCCCATTTCGGCATCCGACCCTCGTTGGCGTGGCGCACGACCCACTCCGGCGCGACCAGCGTGGGCACCAGCACGTGCTTGCCGTCGAGCATCATCTCGATCGCGTCGTCGTCGAGCCAGATGCCGTGCTCGATCGTGCGCACGCCGGCGCGCAGCGCGTTCTTGATGCCGGCGTTCGCTTGCGCGTGCGCCATCACCTGGCGGCCGTGGGCCGCTGCTTCCTCGACCGCGGCGCGGATCTCCTCGACCGTGAACGCCGGGTGATGCGGCGCGTCGCCGGGCGACAGCACGCCTCCGGAGGTGCAGAGCTTGATCCAGTCGGCGCCGGCGCGGATGATCTCGCGCACGCGGAGCCGCATCGGCTCGACGCCGTCGACGACCGATCCCGGAATGTCAGGGGAGTTGATAAGGGGAACGGCAACGCCGCAGGGAAACATGCTGTCGGCGTGGCCGCCCGTCTCGCTGAGGATGCTGATCGCCAGCTTCATGCGCGGTCCGGGAAAGTAGCCGCGCTCCACCGCCATCCGCACGCCGCTCGGAGTGCCGCCCGCGTCGCGCACTGAAGTGAAGCCGGCCGCCAGGTCCCTGGCGCAGCCGTCGACCGACTGCAGAATGGTGAGGCTCGCAGGCCGCGAGAGCCGCTCACCCAGGTCGTAGGTGGTGCCGGTCATGCACAGGTGCACATGGCAGTCGATCAGGCCAGGGAGCAGCCACAAACCCTCGGCGTCGACGCGCGTGGCATCAGAAGGCACCTGGACTTTGGATCGCGCGCCGCTGGCGATGACGCGATCGTTCTCGATGAGCACCACGGCGTCGCGCACCACATCGCCGGTCGCCGGCTCGAGCAGCGCGTCGCCGAGCACCGCGACCGGCACGCTCACCAGCGGATCTTCTCTTCTGGATCGTCCACCAGCACGACGTCGTACTTCTCGATCATCGGCATCAGGATGCCTTCGAGCTCGGTCTTCCAGAGCTCGCCCTCGTAGAACTTCTCTTTCATCGGGTCGCGCGAGGCCGCGTCGGGGAAGCCGCGCATGAAGAAGAAGGTGTCCTCGTCCTCGACGGACAGGAATGGGCCCAGGACCTTCATGCCGATCTCGTCGTGCGCAGGCATCGACCGCGTGCGGAAGATCTCGAGGAACTCGGGCCGCTTGCCCGGCTTGAGCTTGTAGGTCCGCATCTCTACCAGCACCGGTGCTCCTAGGTTACTAAGACCAGGTTGTCGATTTCGGCGCCTTTCGTTCGTCGTCCAGTCAGTAACAAGCAGATGCACAGGAGGTTGGTTTCATGGGTAGTCACGTAGTTCATTTCGAGGTCACCGGCAAGGACGGAAAGGCGCTGCAGAAGTTCTACTCCGACGCCTTCGGCTGGAAGCTCGACACCAACAACCCGGGCGGGTACGGCATGGTCCGCCAGGAGAACTCGCTCACTGGCGGCATCGGCGACGCGCCGCAGGGCTCGCCGGGCGGGGTCACGTTCTACATTCACACCGAGGACGCCAAGGCGACGCACGCCAAGATCGAGAAGCTGGGCGGCCGCGTCCTGATGCCGTTGACCGAGGTCGCGCCGGAGACCACGATCGCGCTGTTCGCCGACCCGGAGGGCCACGTCGTCGGCTTGATGTAAACCGGCGGCCCTCACCCTGACCCTCTCCCGCTCAGCGGGAGAGGGATACCTAGGGTCTTACTTCGTCAGCCGAACCTCGAGGCCTATGCCTTGCGTCCTGATCGCGCACGTCTGGAAAGGACTTTCGGCGGCGAGCCGCTCGAGCTGAGCCGGCGCGTAGGCGCGCCGTTTGAGCATCTCCAGCGTCCCCTTCGTCGTGAACGTGCTGATCCTCCCGAGGCCCATTCCCTTGACCTCGCGATCGATGTCGTCGTGGGTCGCGTCCCTGCTCATGTCGTGGATCAGCGCGGTCCCTCCGACCCGCAGCACGCGGTGCATCTCGGCCAGCGCACTGAGCGGAAGCGGGAAGTTCTTGAACGCGGCCTGACAGACGACCAGGTCGAAGGACCCTGTCTCGAACGGCATATGGGCGACGTCGCCCTGACGGAACTCCACGTTCACACCCGCCTCACGGGCCCGCTCACGCGCGATCTCGACAAATGTGCGGCTGATGTCGAGCCCGGTCACTTGCAGCCGTCCGAGGCGGGCCATCTCGATGGCGAGGTAGCCCGGGCCGGGCGCCACCTCGAGCACCCGGGCGCCGGTCGGGAGGCCGGCCGTGATCTCGGCGGCCTGCTTCCTGTATTCGGCAAGTTGTCGCTCGGTTCCGCGAACTCGCGCGTACCACCTCGCGATAGGCCCCTCCATCTCAGGACCCTTTAAGCGCCAGCGGCTGGTTTCGGTCATCTGCATTTCTGCCTCCTTGACTAACAGTGTTAGATGTCTTGGCCATATGCTACCCTAACAACGTTAGGGATGCAAGTATCACTTGAGCCCTGAGCGCGGCCTGACGCGGGAGGGCTTGGTCGGTGCGGCGCTGGAGCTGATCAACGAGGAAGGGCTGGAGGCCCTGTCGATGCGCGCCCTCGCCGATCGGCTGGAGGTGAAGGCCGCGTCGCTGTACTGGCACGTCCGCGACCGCCGCGAGCTGTTGGAGCTGCTGGCCGAGTCGATAGTCGAATCCATCCCACCGGTGAGGGCCCGCAGCGGCTGGCGGCAGTCGGTGCTGGCGGCCGGCGCTGCCCTGCGTAAGGCGGTGGCGGGTCAGAAGGACGGCGATCGCGTGCTGCTGGAGGTGCGCGAAGTACTGACGGGGAGCCGCGTGCACGCCGCGATCAAGGAACAGCTCGAATCGGCCGGCTTGCACCCGGCCGAGGCGGGCGAGGTGGCGATGATGGTCATGGTCAGCGCCATCGCGGGGCAGGTCCCAACCGACGAGGCGCCGGTCAAGGCCGGCTCGCCCGCATCAATCGCGATCGACTCCGGCTCGCGCGGCGTGGTGTTACGCCAGGGGTCGGACATGCAGGCGCTGTTCCGGCTCGCCCACGACAGAAAGTCCGCCGCGCCGGCGATCGTTCGTGGTGAGACGGTCATCGTGCGCAGGCTTAGGGGAGTAGGCGATGCGGAGATCGAGCTGAACCCCGAGCACAGGTGGACGTTTCGCATCCAGGGTCCGACGTGGAACACGACCCTGGACGTCGGCGGCCTCGACGTCCGCGAGATAAAGATGGACAGCGGCGCGGCGCGGGTCGAGTGCTTCCTGCCAGAGCCCCGGGGCGTGGTGCCGATCATCGTCTCCGGCGGCGTGGTCGGTGTGAAGCTGCACCGCCCACGTGGAGTCGCGGTGGTGGCCGCGATCAGCACCGGCGCGGTGCGCGTGCGGCTGGACGAGTTCAACAGCAGCGCGGTGGTGACCGACCTGCGCTGGTCGAGCGAGGGCGCCGACAAGGCGGCCGACCGCTACGAGCTGCGCATCAGCGGCGGCGCGGTGCAGGTAAGCCTCGATTCCGAGGCGAAGAGTGTTCCCCGCGCCGCTGCGCAGCCTGAGCCAGCTCCAACGGCGGCCGGCAAGCCGGCGAGCGCGCTGGAGATACTTCTGGATGGGGTGGAGGCTCGGGTCACGTCTCGGGCGTAGTGGTGGAGCTAACATCCCCACCTACCTCCCCACTTCGTGGGGAGGGAACTAGATGAAGGCGCTGCTTACCGACCTGTATGAGCTCAACATGGTCGCCAGCTACCTGCGGCGCGGTATGACCGGGCTCGCTACCTTCAGCCTCTTCGTCCGCGCCCTCCCCAAACAGCGCGGCTTCCTGGTGGCGGCCGGCATCGAGAGCTGCCTCGACTATCTCCAGGACCTCCGTTTCGACGAGGACGAGATCCGATACCTCGGCGACGAGCTCAAGTTCCCGCAGAGGGACCTCGAGGCCTTCCGGCAGTTCCGCTTCACAGGCGACGTATGGGGCGTGCCCGAGGGCCGCGTCGTGTTCGCGGGCGAGCCGCTGCTGGAAGTGACCGCGCCGCTGCCCGAGGCGCAGCTCATCGAGACCTACCTGCTCAACCGCATCACCTTCGAGACCACCATCGCCAGCAAGGCCGCGCGGTGCGTGATCGCGGCGGCCGGGCGCGACGTCGTCGACTTCTCATTCCGGCGCACGCAGGGCATCGAGGCCGGACTCGACGTGGCGCGAGTGTCGGCGATCGCAGGCTTCGAAGCCACGAGCAACGTCGAGGCCGCCCGCCGTTACGGCCTGGTCGCGGCCGGCACCATGGCCCACTCGTACGTGCAGGCCTTCGCTCGCGAGCGCGA
>Ga0070697_100000945_pt1 | contig 21863 bp, 17 predicted proteins | sample KBSK1501metaG_FD_65475 | JGI IMG/M metagenome (GOLD analysis project Ga0070697, IMG submission 65475) | Corn, switchgrass and miscanthus rhizosphere microbial communities from Kellogg Biological Station, Michigan, USA - KBS K1-50-1 metaG | ecosystem: Host-associated > Plants > Roots >... | reverse complement strand
ACGCATTTTCTGAGGCTGAAACCAGGTTCCAGTTCGGAGACTATCGCGCGCCAATGGCGCCGGGTGGCGATCATGCTCACTGTTCGCTGACAGCTCATTAGTGCGCAGTGGGCAGGAGGCAGTTTCGACATAATTGCTGTCACTCTACCTATCGCCCACTCTCCGTCTGCACACTGCCAATTGCTCACTACCCTCATAACGCTTTGATCACAAAGAACGTGACGTCGTCAGTAAAACCGCGCCCCTCCGTCCATGCGAGCACCTCGGTGTGCACCGCTGAGATGAGCTCGCGCGCCCCAAGTTGACGATTAGCCATAACGGCCTGCGCCAGGCGGTCTCGTCCAAATTCTTCACCGTGCGAGTCATTCGCCTCGGTGACGCCGTCTGTATAAAGCACAAGCACGTCGCCAGGGTCAGTTGTCAGGTAATACTCATGATAACGAGTATCTTTGAACATTCCCAGCGGTATGCTGCCCCGATTGATGAAGCTCAAGTCGCCATTTTGTTTCAGCAGAATCGGTGGATTGTGTCCGGCGTTTGTGTAGGTCAGAGTTTTGTTAGTGACATCGAGAATTCCGTAGAAAGCTGTTACAAACTGATTGCGCTCGATAGATTCCCAAAGGAGATAGTTTACCTTCGCCATCGAGATATGTGGCGAGTAGCCGACATGTGTCGCCGCTCGCAGGCTGGCGCGCAGAAACGCCATCAGCAAAGCCGCCGGCACTCCCTTGCCGGACACGTCCGCAATGACCAACCCAATTTGATCGTCGTAGATTTGTACCCAATCGTAGTAGTCGCCTGACACTTCCTCTGTCGGGAAGTTGTAGGCGCTGATATCGTATCCCTCCAGTTGCGGGTCTCTGGCTGGAAGCAGTTCCAACTGAACCTGGCGGGCCACTTCAAGCTGTCCTTCCAGGCGTTTCTTTTCAATTAACTGCTCGTGAAGCATCACCTTCTCGATGATTATGGCAACATGCGATGCGAGCAGACCCAGAACTTGAAGGTCATCTTCGGAGTAGGCATCAAGTTCGTCGCTTTCGAGATCAAAGACGCCAATCACCTCGGTGTTAGAGATTATTGGCGCTACCATCTCCGAACGCGTCTCGCTGCGGGCGTTAATGTAGTTTGGATTCTTGCGTACGTCGGGGGAAGTAATTGGCTCGGCGGTCAGCGCCACCTGCCCGATAAGTCCTTCGCCAAGTTTCAGGTGGAGGTTCGTTAGCTCATCAATGTCATACCCTCTAACCGCCTCCGCCTGAAACACGCAGGGCTCTTCGCCCTCGTCAACTGCGCTCTGATCTACACACTTCACGACAAAGATTCCGGCAGCATCGTAAGGAATCAGAGAATCGAGGGTATCCATTACGAGGTTGAGAACTTCCTGCAAGTCGAGCGAACGGCTGATCTTCTTGGTGATGTCAAGCAACATGCGCAGCTTGTCTGTGGTAGTCAGACCCGGCAAAGGTAGCTCTCTTGTCTGTTCACTCACCGTTTGAACTCCGATTTGAAACTAATCCGACATCCTTAGTCGGGAAAATGCGCCACAAAGCAAAAACGAATTATATTCGTTCAAGTGCCAACTAGGACAGGCATTCTTGCCCTCTACAATTTCTCCGGGGCCCCGGTCAGGTCGCAATGCCTGTCCCTTAGTTCGCACTATGTGTTCGCATGCGCGCTGCGGTATGTTCTCCACAAACGCGTGACTTTTAGCCGGTATTCGACGAGTTCGCGACTAACGTGGAAATGTTTGGCGATCTGCTGCGAGGTTTGACCTTCGAACAAAAATCTCCTCAAGGCAGAAAAGGGTACAAGGGCTGCGGCCCCAGTAGCATAGGCGGCTTCCTCGTCCGCCTTTCGATACTCTCGCGATATGGTCCGGCCGCTCGCGGTTTCGGCCACTACTTTTAGACGGCTTGGCCGATGACCCAGAAAAACGTGGGACACCTCCTCCATCAGAGTAGCGTTAGTTCTCATGCGACCGTGATTGGGATTGAGTATGACAATTCTGCGCCCGTCAGACAGCGGAATGGAACAAGCGCCTCCCGACCATTTTTCTGAAGCTTCGCCCAACAGATGCTCGCGCACATCAGGATTGAGCCCTTTGATTTGATCAAAGCTGACCACTAGCAGGTTGGCGAACCTGGCAAGGCGGAAGGGATCCAGCGGCACATCAGGCCGCACGTCCGCGAAATCGCGAAAGCCCAACGCATATAGCTCAAATTGCCGCCACTTTTCCCCGGGCGGTAACTCGAAATCTGTCATGAGCGGATTATAGCTTGCGGTAAGGACGAGAGACTCAGCGGCGTTTACGCGCCGGAGGGCTCGGTTCGTTTCGACTAAATTGAGAATAGGCAACGCGAAACAGCTGCGACAACGCGTCGGCGGTTTCGGGAGATAGATTCCGGTCGGCGCGCAGGTGGGCCTCCACTATCTCCGGCGTTGATTCGTGCGGATAATAAACAACGGCCTTAGGGTCGTTGACGTCCTCACGCCCGCGAGTAAGGATACGTTCCAGCGGCACGTCCAGCCAGGTAGTTAGCCGGGCAATGTTATCGGCGTCGGGCTTCCCTGTTCCGTTTTCAATCCGAGAAAGAGTTGACGCTGAAACATTGGTTTGATCGGCGACGTCGCGCAGACTAAGCCCCAGTTCCTCGCGCCGGCGTCGAATTGCTCGACCCAGTTCTTCGGTATTGATTAATGATTTTGCGGTCCGCGGCATCAGATTCTCGATCCTCTTTTTCGGCTGGAACAATACCACAACTCGGGTTTTAGACGCAAGACTCTGTTTTACGGCTGAAACAACGCCGCAAAGACCGGTCTGCCCGTCTCGACTCGAGAAGGAGCATAGCTCGCGCAGCAGTAGGACTTCTGTCCTACTGTTTAGGGTTGGATCTGATGCTTGGTTGCCGACATTGCTAAATCGCGCGCCTGCGGCAGGACAGCCACAGCCCGGGCAACTTGTTGGTCGTCGGTCGTGATGGGAACGCGGTCAGCCGCTACTCTACCGTAGGCGGCGGTGACGATATTGAAGCGCAACTGCAGTTCAACGAACGAGCGGTTATGATCAACCAGCGGCGCCAGACTCTTGAAGGTTGGATCGGCAGCCACAAAGTCTTTGAAGGCTTTGAAAACGCCTTCAGAAACCGGGAAATCTGAGGTCCGCAACTCATGGCCATAGTCGATGCGTCCCGCTACCCGGTAGTCTGGAAAGCCGGAGATGCGCTCGTTCACCAACTCGCGCGCGAAAGCGAACAGCGGGCTTAACAAGCGACGCTGCGCTACACTAAACGTCCTCGGTTTCACACTTTCATCAGGAGCGATTCCGCCGCCGCCATAGACTATCCTGCCAGTATCCGTCTTCTTCTCCGGTCCAACTGGCCTCGAATCATCCTGTTTTTCGTCAAGGCGTTTTGACCCGCCATGCGTGTAGTAGTCGTAAAGACCACCGTCCGAGTAGTCGCGCTGAATCAGACGGCCGGAAGGCGTGTAGTACTTTGCAGAAGTCAGGGTAAGTCCAGTCCCATAGTAGAGCGGGATAATGCTTTGCACGAGACCTTTGCCAAAACTAGTTTGACCGACAATCAGAGCACGGTCGTGGTCCTGCATTGCGCCGGCAACGATCTCTGAAGCGGAGGCGGTATTTTCGTTAACCAGGATAACGAGTGGAATGGGATCGGCAGACTTATTTGTTGACTCGTAACTATTATCCCGCAGCCCGTTTCTACCCTTCTGAGTAAGAATCAATTGACCGGCAGGCAGGAAGACCTCAGCAACGTGAATCGCCTGATCCAAAAAGCCGCCGGGATTGTTTCTTAGATCTAGGACCAGCGAGTTGGCGCCCCTGGCATGTAACACTTGAAGAGCATCCTGCAGTTCTTCCGTGGTCGAGTAGTTGAATCCCCGCGTCATGTCGATGTATCCGACACCAGGCCGGAGCATGTAAGCGTCTGGGATCGAAGGCTGCGGCACAGCGTCTCTGGTTATCTCGACGATCTGAATGCGCTTATCAGTCGCCCGCTCGATGCTAATCTTTACAATTGAACCTTTCGGTCCACGAATCTTGTCGCGCACGTCCAACGATGTCTTGCCTGTCATGGCGACGCCGTCAACTGCAACTATTCGATCTCCAAAGCGCAATCCGGCGCGTGACGCCGGCGAGTTTTCAAACGTCGCGGTGATGAATGTATCGGGAAGCTCTCCTACTAAATAATTCTGAATTGAGGCGCCAATTCCAAAGTACTCTGAGCGCTGGTCGGTCTTTAATTCTTCATACTCTTCTCGATCGTAAAAATTTGAGTGCGGATCGAGCGACCGCAGCATGCCAATGATTGACGACTTGTAGGCTGCGTTGTAGTCCAGCTTTTTGCCTTCAACGTAGTTTTCTTCGATCACCCTGAGCGCTTCATCGAAGTCTTTCTCAATCAGAGGAATTTCACTTGAGATACGCACGCCCCGACGACTCGGCGCGGATGAGCCCGCTGAAGCGCGCCCCGTGGACGTGCTGCCGGGTGCCGGCTGAGGTCTTTGCTGAGCAAAAACGAGCGGGTGAATACTGAGTGTGAGTGAACAGAGCGCAACCAGCGCGAGCGAGATTATCTTTTTCACTGCAAAACCCTCTGAAGCCTGGCGAGATTAGGAATTGATTGCTCCGACCGGCACGGAACGCGAACTGCGAAACCGCGGCCATCCGACAGCCCAAATACTAGCCAATGCCACACAACTGAGCAAGGTCAACTGCTCTGATGTCACCGAACCTGAACTACAAAGTGCGAAGTACGCTCGCTTGACGGTTATTCAACGGCATCCGTAGAATGAACTTAACAGAGATCAAGAACGTACTTAGACATTAGTTGCAGACAATTCTTGGTCGAAGGAGTTTTTCAAAACATGAGCAAAGCATATCAAAACAGTCCTTATCAAAAGGAAGAAGCGAACCCGACTGAAACCGTTGACGACTTGATGCTTCGAGACGACGAAGCTGAAGGTGACTCTGAAGACCGGACCCGCACCGCTTCCTCGGTCAGGGACATCGCATCGCGAATTCCTGAATCGCTGAGCGCTATCGGACGCGACATCAGCCGTACCATTGAACGTGCGATATCAGCCAAGGATGATTACGTGGTGGCCGTAAAAGTTTCGCCGGCGGCTCAGGAGAAAGTCGATCAACTTGTAGCGGCTGGAATTTTTCGCAATCGCGCCGAAGCGGCCGGCTTTTTAGTTGACGAAGGAATTAAGACGCAGGCAGCGCTTTTCGAGCGGGTGCAACAGAAGCTCGGCGAAATTGAACGCCTGCGCGCAGAGTTGCGAGGCATGGTCAACGAACGACCTGCCTGAGCTGTGAACAGAGGCCCCTTGTTATTCCTAGGCTGAGCGCGCCCGGTCCTGCGGGAGAGGCACGCTCAGCAAGAAGCTCTCATGAATCGAGATCAAAGTGGCCGAAAGACCAAAACTTTCACCAACCCCCATCCAACAATTTAGTCTTGCTAACGGCCTTCGCATAGTTTTGTGCGAAGATCACGCCGTACCAGTTGTGTCTGTCGCGCTTTATTACGATGTCGGCTCTCGAAATGAAAGAGTCGGACGCACGGGCTTTGCCCACCTGTTCGAGCACATGATGTTCCAGGGTTCTGAAAACGTTCCTAAGGCGGCCCACTTCCAATACATCTTCAATGCCGGCGGCTCAATGAACGGCACTACTTCTACTGAGCGCACGAATTACTACGAGACGCTGCCAGCAAGTCATCTTCCGCTCGCCCTTTGGCTTGAAAGCGATCGGATGCGTTCGCTGAAGGTCACGCAGGAAAATCTGGATAATCAGCGTAATGCCGTACAGGAAGAGAAACGACTGCGCTATGACAACCAACCTTACGTGAATGCCTTCCTGCGAATTAATGAGCTGATTTTCAAGAACCCGGCGAATGCACACTCTACGATTGGTTCCATGGAGGATCTTGACGCGGCCACGATTGAAGATGTCCAGGAGTTTTTCCGCATCTATTACGCTCCAAATAACGCGGTACTTGCGATTGTCGGCGATTTCGAAGCTGGTGAGGCTATTGACCTGGTGAGAAAGTATTTTGAAGAGATTCCCAGCCAACCGACCCCACCTCCTGTCGACGTGAGCGAACCGGAAGACGTCGCGCAGAGCCAGGAAGTCTTTGACGACAAGCTTGCTCCTGCGCCTGCGTTTGTGCTTGGCTGGAAGATTCCCCCTCGCCGCACGCCCGACTTTTATGCACTTTCACTCGCAGCCGATCTCATTTTCGAAGGCGATAGTTCTCGCCTCTACCAAAAGCTGGTGAAGGGTGACGAATCAGTGGTGTCGATTCAAGGCGGCATTGACGAGAGACGCGGTCCCTCGGCTTTGTACATTTTTGCTTTGCCAAAGCCAAGAGAACAAGTAACTACCATTCGGAATCAAATCTTTGATGAGATTCGGTCCTTAAGAACCTCCGGACCATCAGCCGCGGAGATGGAGAAACTCCGAAACGGGCTGTGCAATGATGTAGTGCGCGGTCGACAGTCCACCATGTATAGAGCGCAACGGCTGGCTGAGTATGCTCTTTATGACGGCGACCCGACGCTCTTCGATACTGAGCTCGACCACTATTTGGCGATTACTCCCGAGCAAATCAGGAGTGCGGTCGAGCGCTTTCTCGATGTAGACAACCGCGTTGTCCTCGACATCGTTCCTGCGGCGCTGGCGGAAGACACGTCCGCGGCGGGCGCATCTCCGGCTTCGCCTCAACCACCAGGAGAGCCAAAACAACCGACAGCGCCACCCGCGCAGGTTCCGCCTCCGAACCAGCCGCCGGCAGACGCCGGGACACTGGTCGGGGCGTCAGTTGGCCATCAGTTGGAACAACCACAACAACCCTCAGATCCACCGAAGCAAACTGAACAAGGCTCTGGACCTTTGCATACCTAAACGATGAGCGCACAACCTGACTTTCTTAAACAGCAGCCGCCGCCGCTTCCTGCACGTCCAATCAAGCTACCAACCGCTTACGAGACGATTCTGCCAAACGGCCTCGCCGTGATCGTGGTTGAAGATTCAAGGCTGCCACTCATCAGTTATCGTTTGGCGTTTCGCACCGGGGACGCGCACGACCCGCCCCAACTACCGGGTCTGATGGATATGTTGACCGGTTTGTTAACTGAAGGTACTCCATCGCGGACCAGTCGCGAGATTGCCGACGAGATTGCGCGGCTGGGTGCTACGCTCCAGGCCGGGGCAAATTCTGACTACACAACTGTCGCGGCCTCGTCGCTTACAACCTTTGGCGATCAGGTGCTCGAGCTTCTGGCTGACGTGGCGCTGCGGCCGGTGTTTCCACCGGGTGAAGTCGAGCTCGCGAAACAAAACACCAAAGAGAGTCTCAAACAGCAACGGGCGCAACCTTCCTTTTTGGCAGGCGAAACGGTTGCACGGGTGATGTTTGGCAACCATCCTTACCACGTTACGGCGCCAACTCCTGAATCTGTTGACGCCACCACCCGCGACCGGCTCGTCGAATTCCACCAGTCCACGTTTGCTCCCAACAGCGCGGTGCTTTTTATTGCCGGTGACGTGCAGCAGAATTCGATATTGGAACGGGTTGAAAATCTGTTTGGCGGCTGGCGGCCGGGTAACGTGATCGGTGACGACTTCCCTGCTCCGCCGTTGAGAACGTCTCGGGCTGCATATATCGTTGATAGGCCAGGCTCCGCCCAGTCTAATATCGTGATTGCGAACGCCGGCATAACACGCACCAGCGACGACTATTTTCCGTTGCTGTTAATGCACACGGTGCTGGGCGCAAATGCTTCCTCGCGACTCTTTATGAATTTGCGTGAGGAGAAGGGTTATACCTACGGCGCTTATTCAAGTCTTGACGCGCGCCGGACCGCAGGCACCTTTCGCTCTACTGCCGAGGTCAGAACGCCGGTTACCGGCGACTCACTTAAAGAATTCTTCTATGAGTTAAATCGTATCCGGAATGAGCCGGTCTCCGAAAAAGAGATTGCCGATGCCAAGTCGTACCTCACCGGAGTGTTTCCGCTACGTTTGGAAACGCAGGAAGGACTTGTCGATCAACTCCTGCAGATCAAAATGTTTGGTTTACCTCAGGACTATCTCGAAACTTACCGTAGTGAGATCCAGGCAGTAACGATTGAGCAGGTCCAGGAAGTCGCGAAGAAATACGTTAGGCCTGAAGAGGCAGCGATAATTATTGTTGGCGATGGCGCGCAACTGCTGGAGCAGGTAAGACCCTACGCGGACGATATTGAGTTTTATAACACCGCTGGAAAGAGGAAAGACCCGCCGGCGCCTGCATCATACTCGCCGGAAGCTGCAGCGGCGCTCTCTGGAAGCTGGTCTCTGCTCATCGAAACGCCGCTTGGCCAGAGCATTCCCGCCACGTTAATCCTGTCGAACATCGGCAAAGGCTTCTCCGGAAAAGTTACCTCGGAGATGGGAAATGGTGAAATACTCTCGGTAACATTCGACGGCGAGTCGTTTGCAGGAACCATCTCGTTCGACATTGCGGGGCAAACTGTGGATGCGCAGATTACCGGCGAGCTGGCCGCCCAACAGATGGAAGGCAGCATCGATTTGGAAAACGCGCCAGCCCTGCCTTTCACTGGTAACAAGAACTAAGCTTTAGGAAATTTACTCAAAGCTCATAGCGGAGCAGCATTCCGCCGCCGCCAACAGCCCATCCGATTTTCTTAACAAGGTACAGACTGTACAGATTCTGTTTTGTGCCTGATTCCTGTTCTATCCAGGTCAAGCCCCCGTCATCACTACGCAGAATGGTGCCACTTCGACCAACTGCCCAACAATGGTCGTCGTTAACATACTGGACATTCAGCAGCGTCGAGCGGGCACTTATGACAACCGGCGTCCAGGTGATTCCACTATCCATAGTTCGCAGGATCGTGCCGCGCTGACCGACTGCCAACCCCCTCTTTTCGTTGCGAAAGTCTATATGAAAGATCGTCGCCGTTGTTCCCGTCTCTTGTTTTGTCCATGAGGTTCCGCCATCAACGGTAGTGAGAATCGTCCCATTGGCTCCTGAGATCCAGCCACGTTTATCGTTGGCGAAATCTATGTGAATTAGCTCCAGGCGGCTCGGCGCGCGTTGGCGCTGCCAGGTTACACCGGCGTCGTCCGTGTAGAGCAGAACGCTGTCGACGACATGTTCGTTCTTGCTGACGGAACCCACCACCCAGCCTTTCTTCTTGCTGGAGAAACGAACGCTATAGAGTTCGATATCGGCTCCCTCAAACTCGCGGGGTAAGAAGCGGCGAACCTCAGTCCAGCGTGCGCCGTTGTCATGAGTTGAAAAGATCGAGTTGCCGGCAATTAGAAAACCGGCATCCTTATCGCGAAAATAGATATCATTAATCGCGGCGGTTGTTTGCACCGCTTGTTTGACCCAACTTTGGCCACCATCTTCGGTACGGCTCAGAAAACCATGGTCTCCGCCAATCCACCCGCGTTTACTGTCGAGAAAGTAAACTGCATTCAGATCCTGTTCGCTGGGAGCCACTCTCGTTGCAACCCACCCTTGCTGGCTCTTGATCGGCGTTGAAACCGCAAACAGAAAAAGTACCGCGATGATCAACCTGTTCTTCTTCATGCTTGATGTCATTCGACTGATACTCCTTGCTCCATCCCGCCCTGAGAGCGCCTCGTCGGATTCGGCTACGCGCACGCACAAACCCGTTCCATAAATGGCTAATTCAGATTGAGTCCGTTTTGAATTTGTACCCCAGGAACCTGTCTCAAGACAAGACTTCGGGACGGAGGGGTTAAGTGAGTACTGGGACCGCGGGCGCCCCCGCCCGCAAACGCGCCGCAGGCGCTCAGTTCGCGCTTCGCGCTCATTTGCGGGCGGGGGCGCCCGCGGTCCCAGCAAACCACTTGATCGGTTAGTCCGCAGCGTTGACCCGATAGACTCTCCCGCCAAGAATCACGGTTACCCGTTCGCCCAGCGCGAAGAAGGTCGCGAGTTGTGGCTTCTGTTTCAACAGCGCGTAGTATTCGTCGCTGCCAAACTTTACTACCGTCTCCGGTAAACCGGCGCCGGGCTTGAACTCCGAATCAGTCCAAACACCTTCGCGGAGGTAAAACGTTCTGCCGCCGGCGGTCTTGATCCCGGAAGAAGCGCTTTCCTCTTCAACCATCACTACTTCCTGTTGTTCGCGTGCGCGTTTGCTTTGCTGCACGGCCACTGAACCCGTGATAGCTTTCGCGTCAGCTGCTCTTGCCGCAGGGGGCGGCGGTGCGTTCGTCGCCTGTCCCGCACCAAAGCCGCGGTTGTTAAGCGGCAAGCTCGTCACATCGCGCACGGTGACGTTTGGCTCCAGGGCCAGGTACGAAGTGTATGGCGTTACAATGCCGTAACGCGTTCCCAGATCGACAATCTCGTCACGTAGCTCCTGTTGCTCGCCGTTGGTGCGAACCTGTTCCATCAGCCAACCGACGCGTCGCGTGGCCCACAAACGGGGCAGAAAGTCGTTTGCATCTTCGCGCATCGGGAAACGAAGATTGTTGTAAAAGAAGTTCTTGTTCGCACCGTTGGCACTACCGCCGAGCTGCAACCTGACAAAATCCATGTCGATTGGGTTCCGATAACGGCCAATCAGAATGAGTTGTGAACCACGGAATAAATCCGGAAGCGCTCTGGGATAGACGAGATCGGTTTGCACTCCAGCCATGTCGAGTTTCAAATCAGTAAGCACTGGGTAGTTAACCTTCGCAAAGAAGTTTGAGACTTTAACCTCCAGGTCTTCCTTCGGCTCAACATAATCGGCCACACCGCCATTTTCGGCCGCCAGTTTATCCAGCAATGCGGTATTGACGTCATAACCTACGCCAAAAGTGAACAAACGCATTCCCGGCACTCTAGCCGCGCGCGCGTTGTCGACAATCAGCGTCGGATTTGTCACCCCTACAGTTGGCAAGCCGTCAGTCATGAAGATCAGAATCTTCGGACGATTGCTCGATTCAAATTGCTGCATGGCTGACAGCAACGCCTGATTGATGTTCGTGCCGCCCACCGGTCGCAGCGATTGTGCAAACTCTTCACCACGCTTGCGACCCTGATCGTCAGCAGTGATCATCCGAGCTTCCATCAAGCGCTCTTCACCGGCGAATGAGACAACATTGAAACGATCCTGCGGTCGCAGGATTCTGATCCCGTAAAGCAAGGCGGCACGCGCCTTTTCCATCTTGCCCGCCTCGGCCATTGATCCCGACGTGTCTAAAACAAAGACAATGTCCTTCGCCGTGTACTCCTGTTCTGCCCATTCGTCTTTGGGCGAAATCATCAGAAGATAGTAGCCATCCTTTCCCGGTTCGCGATGAGTCAGAAGCGTTACGCCAAAGTCCTCGCGCGAGGCCCCGTAGAACAGTTGAAAATCCTGCGGCTCGTCGCCACTTTCAAAGGTAACTACCGAACGCCGATCGCCGTTTCGTTTCACTTCAACCGCGTGCGTCGGCGAATAAATATTGCGCAACGGTTCCTTACCGTCGAGTTCAATTCGCCCGGAGACGGTCCCTATCTGAGAGACTTGCCGGCCCATTCCCAGCGGATAACGATAGGCTACTGTGCCCGACTCAGCCCGCAACACCTGCGAATAGGTCAGTTCGAGTTTCTTATCGGAATGTGGAGGAATCGGAAAAATGCTCGCCTGGAAGAGATCTTTACCCGCGTATTCCAACAAACCCGGATCGCGTTGTCGTCGGACTATTTCGTCGTAGATACGCCGGGCTTCTTCGCGCGATCGCACTTCACCTACCAGACGGCGATCGCCATCCCAGATAGCAAACTCTGTAATCGATGCCTGTTCCGGAATCGGAAAGAGGTAGGTCCCCTCCAGCGTCGCGTCAGTGTCGTTTCGAAAAATCTGTTCGACATGGGTTGTTGCCACCTGCGATGAGATCTTTGTATCGATCTTGATGGACTTAATCGGCAGGCTGCGGGGCAGGGCAATGGGACGCGGCAGTCGCGGGCAGCGCTCACAAGGCCCCGGCACAATCACGCCCTGCGCAGCGGCGGTCGCAACAATTGAGAACAGAACCGAAATGGAAAGAAGCAGTATCCGTAGTTTTAGAACTTTCATATTCTCCTCGCTGAAAATGCGCAAAGTTTACCCATCTACTCGGGTGATAGAACGCGCTCGATGGGGCCTTCTTGCGGCAACTCAACGTAGTTCGCGCAGTCGCTCGTTCCGAATTGCCACGATTGTGACGTAAATGATGATGCAAAGGCCCCCTGCAGCCAGCGCGAAGGGCGCACCGTAGCGATGCGAAACTGCGCCGGCAAGTAGATTTCCGAGGGGCATCGCGCCGATGAAGGAGAGGATGAACATACTCATTACTCGCCCGCGCATTTCGTCAGTTACCAGTTGCTGGAGCAAGGTGTTTGTGACCGCCACCGAGGTAACGACAGTGAACCCAACTCCGAAGAGAAAGATTAGCGACCACACCAGGTGGGTTGCCTGCGCAAAAGCGATTAGGAAAACTCCGAAACCAAACGCCCCGCCGAGCACCGACCAGCCTTTGCGTTTGAAGTCACCCAAATAGGCGAGAAACAGTGCCCCGAAGAAGGCGCCCGCGCCGGCAATGCCCATCATCCAGGCAAGGCCGGTGGCTCCTAAATGAAAAATATCGCGGGCGAAGACCGGGATCATCGTGATGTAAGGCGCGCCGAACAAACTATTGATGGCGGAAATTGAAAGTAAGGAGGCAACTCGCGGCCTATGTCTGACATAACGAAACCCATCGAGCAGGTCCTGCCAAAGCGCGCTGCGATCTTTAACTGAATGCACAAACTTCGGAGCTTCTTCGAAATGCACCATGCGCAACGCGATGACGACTGCGACAAACGACAGACCGTTCAGATAGAAACAGCCGGCCAGCGTGAAGAACTTAAAGCCAAGCCCGGCGAACAAGGGACCGATAACTCGCGAAAGTTGAAACTGAGACGAGTTCAACGCAACGGCATTGGCCAAATCCTCACGTCCCACAAGATCAAACGTCATCGCCTGGTAGGAGGGGCCTGCTATCGCCATGCAGCAGCCGGTGATGAACGAAAATCCCAGAATCATCCACTTGTTGATGTGATTGGTGTAAACGAGTGTCGCCAAAGCGGCGGCTGCGAGTCCGGCTATAACCTGCGTGTAAAGCAGCAAGCGGCGCCGATCGACGAGGTCGGCAAAAACGCCACCGGCCAGCGTCAGGAAAAAACCAGGTGCGGTGGCCATAAAGCCGTCAATGCCGAGCCAGAGGGCGGAGTTAGTGAGATACAGCATCAGCCAGCCTTGCGCGACTGCCTGCATCCACGTACCTATGTTTGATAGAAAAGCGCCGACAAAAAAGACGCGATAGTTGCGATGCGACAGCGAGCGAAACATCGCTGTGCGGCGCCGCGTGACTCTGGGCTCGGGCTCCAGTTTCTCAACTTCGATCACCATGACTGAATTGTTCTTAACATCCAAACCCGTAAAGCTCCAAACGTCACGGCTGCAAAGATGGTTATTGCAGAACCGGGAGCGGCAGCGACCGGATGCCAACGCTTAACGTTTTTGCAGGCGGCTTCTCCTTCGACGAAATCGACATTCATAAGTTCTGGAAACTGACCTACTACCAAAGTTGTTCGCACTTTGCTGGAGTTGCTAACGGCATGTTTTAATCGCAGCCTGCAAAGAGAGAATTCATTCGAGGAGATGCGCATGAAACTCAGGCTAATTGCAATCACTTTTCTGACCACTTTATCCATAACTCTCTACGCGGCGAGCTTGGCGACAGCGCAGGAAAAGCAGAAACCAATGCCTACGCCATCACCGACATCAAAACCAATAATGGCGGCACCACCAGCAACACCGGCCGCCGATCCTGTTGATGTTGCTTCGGTCGATTCGATCATCGGGGCGGTTTACGACGTAATTTCCGGTCCCGCCGGTAAGAAGCGCAACTGGGATCGTATGCGTTCATTGTTCCTTCCGGGGGCGCGTTTGATTCCGACGGGCCCGCGGCCGGGAGGCGGCTACGGATCACGCGTTTTGACGGTTGATGAATATATCGAGCGCGGCAGTGGATTCTTCGAGAAGGAAGGCTTCTACGAAAAAGAGGCCGCGCGCGTGTCAGAACAGTTTGGCGAGATTGTGCACGCTTTTAGCACTTACGAATCAAGACATGCTCCGGATGATGCAAAGCCATTTCAACGCGGCATCAACAGCATTCAGCTAATGAACGACGGTAAGCGCTGGTGGATCGTCACGATCTTTTGGCAAGGCGAGGATGAGAAGACGCCGCTGCCGGAGAAATACCTGAAGCATTAGGCAAGTGATTTGCTGGGACCGCGGGCGTCCCGCCCGCAACGCGCCGAAGGCGCGCAAGTTCTTTGGAAATCTCAATAGTTTTTGGCTTCGCGGCCATTGCGGGCAGGAGGCCCGCGGCCCCAGCAAATCACTGGCTCGGTTCCGTATTCTTTTCCCTTCGCCACGCGGACAGCGGTCCACCTTTTCCCCCGCGGCGCACAGCAACAATCTCGGCCATGATCGCCAGTGCGACCTCCTCTGGCGTAACTGCACCGATGTCGAGCCCAACTGGAGCATGAACTCGTTGCAGTCTTGCCGCGTCGACTCCGTCATCACTTAGGCGTTGTAGCACAATGTTTGTGCGGCGCTTGCTGCCAATGAGTCCAACGTAGTCAACGTCAATGCCAATTACCGCACGCAGGCACTGCGCATCTTCGCTGTGCCCGCGCGTGACGATTGCCACGCTGACTCCGCGTCCGTTGCCAACCGCTGCCTCCACAGCCTTTGACCAATCCTCTGCCGCGACTAATTCGATGTTCCTCTCAGGGAAACTCTGCCGCGTCACAAACTCCTTCCGATCATCGATCAAGCTCGTACGGTAGCCCATCAAGCTGGCAAGCTTCCCGAGTGACGCTCCCACGTGGCCTGCGCCACAAATCACCAGGCGCGGTTCCGCCTGAATGCGCTCGAATAGAATTTTCGCGTCGCTCCACTCAGTCAGTTCCGGCGCGAGTTCCTTAACTTGAAAGACGCGTGTATCGGTTCTTGAGTCGAGCAACTTCGCTTGCGCTATGACCGCGCGATCAAGCGCCTCGTTACCCAGACTGCCAACCGTCTGGTCCGTTGCGCCTGGGCCAGAAATGAGCAGCTTCGCTCCCACGCTTGTCGCAGCATTTGCGGATTCAATCAGCGTAGCCACTACAGCGACGGAACCCTCCTGGAGTATTCGCAAGACAGTTTCTGTAACCGAATCAGACTGCTGTTTGCTGTCGTGAGATTCGCCTGAAGACATTTGATTCAATGGCGCGAGGGATAACGAACGTTAACGAGTTTCACTTGGAAGGAGAAGTCTTTGTTAAGCCGACGGCTGCCGCTGCTCGACGAAGTAGCCACCAGGGACCGACTAGCAGATACATTGGATTCCTGAAGAAGGCCGGTCGATTGCCCTCAACGGCGTGGCCGACGAATTGAAGAATCCAGCCAACTACAAACAGCAGGAGGGCCCAACGCCAGTTGAATAGAAACAGCGGCAATGAAATAACAATCAGGGGTATGCCGATGCTGTGCGTCAACCGGTTCAGCGGATGCTGGTGCTTGGCTTTGTAATTTTCGATGAACGATTCAGACATTTTCTTTTGCCCAGACGTCGATAAAGATGTCCATCGTGCCGCCGCAAACCATTCCTTCTTCGCTTGCCTCCTCGGCGGTCAGAGAAAAGTGATGCAGCGCGGACTTGCCTGATCGCATTGCCTCGCGCGCTTCGGCCCAAACCTCGGCCTCTATGCAACCGCCGCCAACGGTCCCCGCAACTTCCCCGCTTTCGAAGAACAACATCTTCGCGCCCCGTCGCTGCGGCGTTGAGCCACGCGTATGCGCGACGGTGGCAACTACTACTCGCTCGCCACGATTATGCGCGACGCCTATAGCGCTATAGAGATCCTGCTGTACGATTGTGCCCATGAGTTCCGGTAGAACCGGGAATTCTTTCCTGTAATGCTTCACTCCGGCTTAGGACGCTGAGTCTTGGTTGTTCCTGAAGTGTCCTGCTGTGCCTGTTGTGACTCTATCCTTTGCCGTAAGGTATCAACCTCCGCATCAGCGGTAGCCACGGATGTTTCCAAGCGAGCACGGCTGGTTTCCAATATCTTGGTCTGGGCCAGCAAGCGCGACTTTTCGTTTTCCAGTTGGCGACGCCGCGCTTCGCGGGCCTCTTCCGGCCGTGTTGTGCCATAAGCTGCAGCGCGCTCAATGTTCTCCGGCCGCAGTTGATACTCGATCTGCTCAAGCTTCGACTGCGCATCCGCCAGTTTGGTCTCAGTATCCAGTTGCTGCGCGCGCAAACTTTCAGCGCGTTGCTCGGCGCGAGTCAGCCGCTCCATATCGATGAGCGTGCGATCGTTCTGCTGCATTTGCGTCAACTTATCGTTTAGCCGGTCAACCTGAGTTGAGAGCTGATTGATGGTCTGTTGTATGTCGGCATCGCCGGGAGCCTTTTTCTTCGACGGCACAGCGCCGCTGGCCGGCTCTGTTTCATTCGTAGTCTGGTCAGCAGTACTGATGATTCTCTCGCCATCAGGGCCGATAGCTTCCAGCTCCGATCCGGGCGCTGCTATCGCCGGATTTGTAATGACGGGCCTCACTACGGGCGGCCTCCTTACGCGGCGCGCACGGCGCTTGCGGCGACGTTGGGCATCAGCATCAATTGAAAAAAGACCGATGACCATGAGCAGACCGAGCAAAAATGCCGTTTGACGAAGAAATCGATTTTGCATAAATACGCTCCGCTGGACTATTTCCTGGCTGCCAATCTCTGATCTTGCCCCAAGATACGCCTCCTCAAGAGATGCGTTCAAGCCTCAGTAAGCTGCTTTGAGCTTACACGGCGGGCGACGCCTCAGGTTCCTCAAACAAAGTCTGCTCTATTGCAGGTTGGCGATCGTTTGGTCGAGTTGCGCGGTGCGCTGTGCAATATCGGCGATGCGCGCGCGCACTTCCTCCACCTTCTCGGTGGGCGCACGCTCCGCGAATTGCGGATTGGCAAGCTGTGCTTCCAGCTTGGTTGCTTCAGCCGCAAGTTTTTCTTTTTCTTTGCTCAAGCGCTGTTGTTCTTGCGCAAAATCAATCAGGCCCGCAAGGGGAACAGCCACCTCTGCGCCGCCCGCTAGTATTGCCCGCGCCGAAGCGTGTGGCGCTTCGAGTTGACTATTGACCGATACCTCGGAAGCCCGTAGCAGTCGAGTAATCTGGCTTGTATTGGCGGAATAAACAGCCCGCAGCTTTTCATCCGGAGCACCAATCAAAATCGGAATGGCCTCGCTCGGTTTGATTTGCATCTCAGCGCGAATATTTCGCACGCGCGTTATCAAGTCGATGAGTGCCTGCATCTCCCACTCCGCTGCATCATCGATCGAACTCGACTTCGCTTCTGGATACGCGGCGAGCATGATCGTTGGCTCTGCGCCAACATAAGCCATATGCAACAAGTTTTGTCCCAGCCCTGGCAGCTTTTGCCAAAGTTCTTCAGTGATGTAGGGCATGAACGGGTGCAACAAGCGCAGGGCCTGCTCAAGCACTGACAACAAACGGGTGCGCGCGAGGGTTCTGTGCGGGCTGACATCTTCCGAGGTCACATCTGCCTTCGTTAGCTCGATGTACCAGTCGCAAAAATCGTCCCAGAAGAAATGGTAGAGCGTTTGCACGGCTTCGTGGAATTCATAACCAGCCAGTGCTTTGCGCACGTCGCGAGCCGTCTTGTTAAGACGCGAGATTATCCAGCGATCATGCAGCGCCGAATCTGGCGCAGGATTTAAAACCTCAGGAGTGACAAGCGCGCCCTCGGAATTCATCAAAGCGAAGCGCGCCGCATTCCAAATCTTGTTTGCAAAGTTTCGGTACGACTCAACCTGCTTGTCGCTCCAGCGGATGTCGGTGCTGCCCACAGAAGCAAGTTTTAGACGCGTAGCGTCTACGCCATACTTGTCAAAGACCTCGAGTGGATCGATGCCGTTCATCTTGGTCTTCGACATACGCTGGCCATGGGTGTCGAGAATCGTTCCGGTTATGAACACATCGTCGAACGGCTCACGGTCCATGAATTTCAGTCCCATCATTACCATGCGCGAGACCCACAGGAAGATGATGTCTCGGCCGGTCATCAACACAGAGGTCGGATAAAACGTGTCGAGGTCGCTTGACTGTTCCGGCCAGCCCATCGCTGAGAACGGCCAAAGTTGCGAGGAGAACCATGTGTCCAGGACGTCTGAATCCTGAGTCAGTTGATCCGTTCCGGCTTTCGCGCGCGCTTCTGCTTCCGAGCGCGCGACGATAATTTCACCCTCAGCCGTGTACCAGGCGGGGATCTGATGGCCCCACCACAACTGGCGCGAAATCGTCCAGTCGCGCAGGTTCTCAAGCCAGCTTGAGTAAACCTTCTCGTAGGGAACTTCCGGCACAAACTGGGGCTTCTTCCCCTCGGCTAACAGCTTCAGCGCGTCATCCCGCAACTCGTCCATCCGCAGAAACCATTGCGTTGAGATCAAGGGCTCGATGACCGTCTTGCAACGTTCACATTTGGAAATGGAGAACTCGTAGTCAACAACCTTCTCCAGCAAACCCAACTCTTCAAACTTCTCCACGACCCTCGCGCGCGCCTTGTGCCGATCCAAACCGGCAAACTCGGCGCCGGCAGCGTCGGTCATTTTCGCGTGCGGATCGATAACCACGATCTGCTCGAGGTTGTGACGCACGCCCATCTCGTAGTCATTCGGATCGTGCGCCGGCGTGACCTTCACAGCGCCGGTGCCGAACTCCGGATCCACAAACTCATCGGCGACAATAGGAATCTCGCGATTGGTTAACGGCAGAGACACCCTTGTGCCTATCAGACTCTGGAAGCGTTCATCCTTGGGGTTCACGGCCACGGCGGTGTCGCCAAGCATTGTTTCCGGGCGAGTTGTGGCGACAGTGACACCTCCGTCCCCATTTTTTGCTGGATAACGCAGATAGTAGAGCTTGCCTGCCTCTGGAATTTTTTCCACTTCCAAATCAGAAAGTACGGTTTGATCGTTAGGACACCAATTGACGATCCGGTTGCCGCGATAAATCATCCCGTCTTCGTAAAGGCGGACGAAAACTTCGCGTACGGCGCGCGACAGGTCTTCATCCATCGTGAACTTCTCGCGCGACCAATCGACTGAGACCCCCTCGCGACGCATTTGCTTCGTGATTTGTCCGCCGGATTCTTTCTTCCATTTCCAAACGCGCTCAACAAACTTTTCACGGCCTAGGTCGTGACGACTTACACCCTCTTTCTTAAGTTCGCGAGTCACCATCAACTGTGTCGAGATACCTGCGTGATCCATTCCTGGCAACCACATCGTGCGGTAGCCGCACATTCGTTTGTAGCGCGTGATCACATCCATCATCGTGTGCTGCAGGGCGTGACCCATGTGCAACGAGCCCGTGACGTTTGGCGGCGGAATTACTATCGAAAAGGCGGGCGCATTGGGGTCGCGATTAATCTCCGGCGCGAAATAACCTTGACTCTCCCAACGCTGGTAGTGGTTCTGTTCGGCTTGTGCAGGGTCGTACTGTTTAGAAATTTCCATTATGTCGTTAATCGTCAGCTGTCAGTGATCAGTAAGCGTCATCAGGATTTGAATGACAGGCATTGTAAGGTAACACCCGCAGCTTTTCATATTGAAGGAGATATTTGACACTGTTAGACAAACGAAAAAGCAGGCGACCTCTCGGTGACGCCTGCTCTCCCTGGTTTTGTATCCAGCTATGAATTCTTCTCTTCGAGCTGTCGCTTAATCAGCAATTCCGCAAGTTGTGGCACGACCTCCCAGGCTATTTCCTGTATCACCTTTTCAGACAGATGTTCGACCGCTCGACGCGCTATCGCGTCAATCATCTCGGGCGACAACTCCTGCGCTGAAGCTGGAGTCGACTGCACGGAAGGCGGCGCCGAGTATTGCGGCACGACTTGCTCGGTTTCAACCTGGGCATCAGTCGCTTCAATTTCATCGTCAACCACTCGCTCATACGCTACCGGCGTTGCCAATGTCTCTGTGGTTGTCGCAGGTTCTGAAGGGATTGTTGCCGGCGCTCCGTAAGCGCTCACATAGCTAGGCTGTATTTTTGGCAGCGACCGATAGCTCTCGCGATCGCGGAAAGTCGTTCCGGAAAAAGCCGGTTCGGCGGGCGATGGTTCCGGACTCTCGTCGAGGTCGATGTCTAACACAAATTCGTCATCCAACACGAAACGTCCTTGTCTTAAGTCACCCAGGTCGAGGAGCACTTCGCCTGCACCTTCATATCCTTGAGAACTCATTTGCGCCTCCGCTGCAGGTCGGCTCGCCTCTGCCTGCGCCTGCGACGCTGCGGCCGCTTCTACCACGTGCTTGAGTTCCGGCGGCAACGGCTGGGTGTCGGCGGTAGTGATTTCCAGCTCGGCGGTGCTGAGTTTTTCGAGTGGCGGTTCCTCGGCATGCGGCAGTTCAGCAGTAGGTATCTGCTCCTCCGGTGGCCGTTTGCTTGAGAGCAATCCGACCTTTTCTATCAAGCGGCGAATTGATTGAAAGGGCTTGGTCAAAGTGTCGTTCGCGCCAACTCTGCGCGCCTCCTCTTCGTCGAATGGCTCGAAGGAGCCCACCAAAAGCATAACAGGAATATGCTTGAACTTGTCGTTTTGTTTAATGTACTCGCAAACTTCGTAGCCGTTCATTTCGGGCATGAAGGCATCCGCGAGCACTACATCCGGTGAGAACTCCGCCAGGGCTTCAATCGCTTCGCGTCCGTTGCTTACGCACAGCACGTTGACGCCTTCGTCAGCAAAAGTAAGGTCGACAACTTTCTGAATCGTGATTGAATCGTCGGCGAGTAGGAGTTTTCGTCCAGCTAACAAAGCTTGGGTACCTTAGCTGAATTGAGCGCCACTGGCGGGGTTAGAGCGTACAGTCGGCGCCGGCCGGGGTTTGCTGCTTGTCTAATAACGACGGCCTTGCGGAGCAAAGCCACTGTTTGAAACTACCATCGGCGCGATGGCGCGTCAAGAGTTTAATCAAAACTGGGAGGATTTAGGCGGTTGTTGGTGAATTCCCGAAGTCCAGGCCTCACCTTAGTTAGGAGTGATTTTCTCAATCTCCCTATCAATCAAAGGGAGCAGGCGCTGACGAATTCTGGAGACCAGCGAGTCAGCTTGTCTGACGTCGTCTTCGAGTCGGGCGCGGCTTTGGGTGTTTAGGTTCAGCAGGTTTTCAAGCCCCCTCTTTTCAATTTCGAGCGAGCGACGTCGAACTTCTCGTATTTCAGCAGTGCGCGTTGTTCCGACCCCGCTCAAAGCGCGCTCAACATTTTCAGGACGAACCTCTTCATCCATCTGCGTCAGGCGGCTTCTGTAAGTAGTTTCTTTTTCGATCGACTCGATAAGCTGCTTCCGCAAGATCCCGGCGCGCTCTTCGGCGCGGGCTAACAGTTCTAAGGTGGGCGCAACGCGATTTTGTTTGTCGTTCGAACCGCTTTGCTTTGAATCTAGCGCAGGAAGTCTTTCACTGATCTCGCGCAACCGCAGGTTCAAAGTCTGCAGGGACTTTCGTAAGAGATCGATTTCATTTACTACCGCCTCGATTGTATTGGCATTCGCCGGGCGACTTACTGATGGTTCCTCGCTTTGACGAGTCGCACCTGGCTGACGACGTTCGACGCTTTGAGCAAATGATTGCGCGCTGAACAGTGCTGAGACACAAATCACAAGTGGAAGAAATATTGAGCGGACGCGCATTTACGGGACTCCTTTTGTTGAGAGCTCCTTAACGGTCGTAATCACG
>Ga0070697_100000943_pt1 | contig 21867 bp, 26 predicted proteins | sample KBSK1501metaG_FD_65475 | JGI IMG/M metagenome (GOLD analysis project Ga0070697, IMG submission 65475) | Corn, switchgrass and miscanthus rhizosphere microbial communities from Kellogg Biological Station, Michigan, USA - KBS K1-50-1 metaG | ecosystem: Host-associated > Plants > Roots >... | reverse complement strand
AACCCACGGGCTTCCAGAATCTGATAGAGCGGAATCCAGTAAACGCCGGTGGACTCCATAGCTACGGTCGTGATGCCGCAGACCTTGAGCCAGTCGGCTAAGCGGTGCAGGTCCTCTGTGAAAGTGGGGAAACAGCGTACCGGTTGCGGAGCGTGATCGGCGGGCACGGCCACGTAGATCTCGGTTGCACCGATATCAACTCCGGCGGCATGGGGCTTCAGGATGGGCAGGACAGCTTGATTCTGGCTCTCTCTTTTCTTTTTGGCCATGGTAGGATCACCTTGCTTGAATTAGCCAAGGGCGACGGCCCAGGTTGTGCAAGCTAGGCAGTCTTCCAAACGGGATCATTGCTCTCTCTTCTATTGCACAGAGAAGACAATGTCACCACTGGCGTGAGCACGAGAACCTGGGACCATGCTTGACAACGGGCTCTCCAAAGCTCCATTGATTGGTCGGTCTTAACTGCCGTCGCCCTCGGCGGTTTCGATGATCTCATTCTGTAGCCTCCCTGTGTTCCTTCCTGACGTGACCGGCATACCGGTCCCCTTGCTTGACAGGGCCAAACGTGAAATTGCCGTTAGCAGCGGCGACTTCCCGGACAGGTGATAGTGGGGTGCAAGAACCTTTTCGGCAGTCTTCTCGTCAATCTCTTCGCCCGAGCGAAGACGGTCCCACAGGTTATCGGCACCAGGAAAACTTTCAAGATCGTTATCCTGCCCTGTGAGGAAGTCGTGCTCGACAATCCCGTGTCCATTGGTCGCGTAGGCAAACTTGAGGCCCAGGATCTGGGCGTACTCCTTCGCCTGCTGTAATCCGTCACCAGGCTTGCCATAGGTGGTTTTTGCTTCAACAACGGCAATCGGAAAATCGCGGCGGTACCGGAGGAGGTAATCTGCGCGCTTTTGCGGCCGCCGCTTCAGCCTTAGTGCCGGCGAACCACAATTCGGCCATCCGTAAAACTATTCTGTTCGCTCATTTGGTCGTCCGTCCACCCAGCAGCGTAGAAATTCGGCAGGACGTACCGACGACAGGTGTCAGCTTCGGTCAGTAAAGGCATGAAATTGCTGGACTGAATGGGGATAATAGCAGGAACTCGTCTAAATCCCTAAGGTTGTATAACTTACAATCATTTGCCATCCTATCCCGAATCCCTGAATCCTGCAAAACTGCGGATTCGCATTTGCTCTCGGACAGGCGCTGCCGTATCCGAGGTGCTATGGCGCGGCGGGAACAACGGCGGCGACAAGCGCTCGATGAGAAACAATCCCACTGAAACGATGTCAGGGAAGAGGTAGGCAAGCCGACTCTCAAAGGTCGAATCAAGGCTGGACACCCGCATAAACGGGAATCGCGCCGCGTGCGGCGTTCTTGTAAACGACACCGCCCTTCATCACAAATACGACGCGCCGGACGGCCGCAATGTCTTTCAGCGGATCGCCATCGAGCGCGATGATGTCCGCCTGCAGGCCGGGAGCAATCGAGCCAATCTGATCGGCCATGCCAAGCGCTTCCGCCCCCAAGGAGTTGGCGGAGACCATCGCCGCCATGGGATCCACTCCGCTATCGCGCACGCGGTTAATAAAATCCTCCGCGTTGCGACCGTGAGCGCCCGCCACGGCGTCCGTGCCGTAAACAATTTTCAGCCCTGGAATGCGCACTGCTCGTTTCATGAATTCCTGGTGCGCCACTATGAGCCCTTTCATCGCCGCAAAACCTTCTTCCGTGTAGTAGGGTGCGGCGAGATACCTGTCCTTGTTCTGAAGGTAGGTCTCAAGCAACAGCCCAACTTGCGGATCGAGGTACGTCCCCTGTTCGGCCATCAATCTCAGATCGTCGTCCGATGCCCCCAGGCCGTGCTCGACTTCCGTGCACCCGGCATGAGTTGCGGCGCGGACCGCATCTCTAAAAGCGTGCACGAGCGTGCGCAGGCCCTGTTTCTTCGCTTCATCGCAGGCCGCTTCCAATTGCTCCCGTGACATCGTCATCGGGCCCCGGGTCATGCCCCCTGAAGCGTAGATTTTGATAAGGTCCGCGCCTGCTTCCTTTTGGTTCCGAACGAAGGCGCGGATTTCATCCGGCGTCCCCGTCTGCTCGCCTCGCCCGGAAAGCGCCTCGACGGCCGTGAGGATGCGCGGACCCGGGAGCATACCTTTCGCGATGCGATCGCGCAAGGGAACGTCGGTGGGCGAGCCAACGCTTTGGATGGTGGTGAATCCCGCCATTAATGTCAGCCATGCATTCGAGGCTGCGGCATACCCGGCGTCCTGGGTTGTCCCTCCCTGGCCCGCATTTTTCCCGTCTGGGCCGAAGCTCCAGGTAATGTGCACATGCGCGTCAATCCAGCCGGGCAAGACCGTCAGGCCGCGCAAGTCGTAATCCACCGGCCCGGCTTTTGGATCAATCGCCACAATCCGCGAGCCTTCGATCACAATGCGAGTGTCGTGCAGCACGTGGCCCTTGCCATCGAGTATCCCGCTCGCGGCAATCACGATGGGTTTGCTTTGCGCAAGCGATTGTGAAGAGACTCCTTGCGTCAGAGCGCCAGCTCCAAGGATGCTGAGAATACTTAGAATGATCTTCGGGGTAATTGTGAAGCTGGGGCTCTGCCGCAGCACGCGGAGCGAATGTTTGACATCGTCCAGGAAGGATTCCATCGCGTGACAGTCTCCTAGTTTCGAGTATAACGAGCGGACTCAGAGAGTAGTACTCGCCTTGATAGATGCTCCGATAGTCAAGTTCTCGTTGACCGCTGGCGCCGCGCATCGGCAATTGCTGGGCGGGAGAGTCGCCCCGGGGAGTTTCACCCCAAGACGCTCGCAGAACCGGACAGGACACTCTCGCGTCATCCGGCTCCCATCATGAAGCCACGCTAGGTGCCAACTGCCAGTGAGCAAACAACTCTGGACAACGACGCGAGATGCTCGCGATCCATCCACCGCTGCGACGCGTGTTTCCTCACCGCTCGTAACAGTAGGCTTTGATCCTCGATTATTACAGTCGCCTCGCCGATGCCTTGCTCGAAGCAGGCATACGTCCGTTCTGTACGATTTATCATTGGGATCTTCCCCAAGTGCTTGAAGACCGCGGCGGATGGCCGAATCGCGATCTCGCCGCATACTATGCCGATTACGCAGGACTCCGTGCCAAGAACCTTGGCGATCGAATCACAACTTGGACTCCCTTCAACATGCCGTGGACTTCCACTTATTACGGCTACGGCGTCGGTGTTTTTCCTCAGGGCAAGGCCGATTTCAAACAGTTTCTACAAGCAGCCCACACCGTAAACCTGGCGCAGGGCGAGGCTTTTCGGGCGATCAAAGCAGCATCCTCCAAAGCCACGGTTGGTAGTGCATACGGAATGGCTCCAGCCTATCCGAAGACGGAGAGCGAGGCCGATCGCGCAGCCACCGCGCGTTTCCACGCGATGAACAACCTTTACTTCCTCAACACTGCGATCCGTGGCGAGTATCCAAAGGCGTTCGTCGGCGCAACGCCATATGAGGCCATGGGATTCAAAGCCGGCGACGAGAAGATAATGAAAGTTCCATTGGATTGGCTGGGATTTCACTATTACAGGCGCCGGGTCGTGTCCCAGGCGAGTGTTAGCTCGCAGCCAGACAACGGAGGTCACTTCGGCACGGAAATCGAGGGAGAAGGAGGCTCGTCGAGCCGCGATCCCTTGACGCAAATCCATGTTGAGATGCCGACGGAAGGCCCGCTGACCGAAGCGGGTTTGGGGTATCTACGACCTCGTGATGCAGATCTCACGCGAGTATAACCGCCCCATCATTGAGATCAGTGAGAACGGGTGTTGCTATCTTGACAGTCCCGACGAAACCGGCCGTGTTCCTGATACGCGCCGTATCGCGTTTCACCGCCAAATTCTGGCGGAGTTAGCGCGCGCCATCGCTGACGGAGCCAGAGTGCGCGCGTATCACGCGTGGAGCCTGGTGGATAACTTCGAGTGGGCGGATGGCTACACCCAGCGATATGGCCTTACCAATGTGGACTTCCGTAACCAGAAGCGCACAGTAAAAAGATTCCGGGCTCTGGTATGGGCGTGTCGCTGCCGCGAACCGTCTGGATGTGTAATCACCAGACTTGCTCCGGCTAGTAAACACTCCCATCTCGGCGACAAATAGCCCTTCAATCCCTTTCATCATCTGTGCCCTTCCCCGGTCACACGGATTTTGTGAAGACGGCGAGGTAGAGGAATAGCAAGAGGGCGAGAGCACTGAGGACGGTTCGCACGGCATGCAACCTGCTCCGACGCGGCCGCGGTTATCGAGAAACGTGAACTATCTGCTGCTGAAGGCGCAGCGCTTACGCAGCGACCAAGACCGAATTCCTCGTTCTTCAGAAAGCCGCGTAATATGCATAGTTTCCCAGATTCTTGTTCAGAACCCTAATTTGTGGTGGGCAGCAGCCAACAGTCGAGTTCGCACACAGCAAGCAGGTCACGTCGGATATTGCCGAGCAGGTTGCCAAGCACGTAAAGAATCACCAAGTTCCCGTTCTCATATGACCCAAGTCCTCTGGGTTGCGTTCACTCATATTGAGGTTGCGCTTGCATGTGCTTCGAAGGCCGTGCAAGACATACATGGCGTCATCGAGTGCCTGTTCCTCTTCGATGTTGTCTCCGGTCTTCTGAAACAATTCCCTCGCACCTTGAACAAGCGCTTTCTCCGCTTCAGCGATACGCTCGGGAAGTTTGGTCGAGTCAGGCTCAAGCATTGCGGCTCTGTAGAACTCCCGCCACTTTCTGCTATCTGGGGCTTTGGAAACGGCAATGTGCATCAGCCACTCCTGAGCGGGACGGAATGTTACCGACCTTCGATGTCTTACGCAGCTTTTCTGTGAGAGCGTTTATTGATTTTTGTAAAGCGGTTAGCGAAGGCGAAATCGGACATTTCACCCGGCCCAGCGCTTGTGCCTTCTCGATAATCGATCACGGAGAAGTGAATACGGTTATTGGCGTCGATCCTTTCTACCCTCACTGCCAGCCCCGTTCTGTCCTGAAAACGTTGACCTTCTTTGACTTCGACACCATGAGTCATTGAACCCTCCAGCATTAGGTTGTTGGGAAAAATAATGCTACGCTTCCGCACGAACTGTGCCGAATCGGGTGATTCCTGTACTTGTATTGTAGGCTTGTGCAAAACGTCCCAGAGCCGACTCAGTCCGGCGAGAAGTTTTGCGCGCTGTTGTTTTTTGGATCAGTTGGTTCGACTGCAATCCGATGGGGCTGCTATCCGGTCGTCTTGGGCTGAAGAAGCTTGCGTTTCTTCAGGAACGCGATGATCGGTTTTCCGCAGGGTTCGCAGAATGAGAACTCTGGAAAGCCAATTCCCGCGATAACCGCTTCGTTGAGCTCCTTGATTTCCTTTTTGCAGTTGTCGCATTTCCTGACGAGCATAGGCCGGGAGTTTGTGATGATAATTTATGGATTGCGGATTGTTTCCAGTTTCTTGATCCGAACCGCGTGATCCTGCAACTGATCGTCGTGTCGGCGGAGTTGCTCGGCGCCGCTCACATCTTCCTCGCGAGATAAACGGCGAGTTTACGTGCCATCGCTACTTTGGCGATACGGCGCCTACGCCGCATGGCGAGGTGCAGGAACTGACGTCGCCAGTCTGCATCGTGTCGAATGGCAGCTTGTGCGACTTGCACCAACAAAAAGCGCAACAGCGCGTTGCCTTGCTTGCTGATGTGTCCCAGTCGCCGACTATTGCCACTAGAATCCTCGCTGGGTATCAAACCCAGATAGCTGCCAATCTGTTTGCCGCAGGCAAAACGCTGCGGTGTTCCGATCACCAGCAGGAAAGCCAGAGCGGTGAGCGGACCCACTCCAGGATGGGTCATCAACGCGCCGTGGGTCGTTTCTGTGCTTCCTGCTCGATCGCTGCGGGTAGCTCGGTAATCCTAGGCTCCGGGTATTCCAGCAAATCCAGCAAGTCTTGCCGACGTCGTGTGGCCCAGGGTGCCAGAGCAAGTGACTCCAGCTGAACCCGGCCCGCTTTGATCCATAACCCCTTCCGGCGTCGAACCCCCTCGTTCAGAGCTACCGCCTGCAACTGGTTCATGGTCCGGGTTCGCATCTGTACCAGCCGGTGGCGATGCCAAAGCAGCTGCCGCAAGTCCCGATTCTCCAGGCTCGGTCTCCAGATCCGTGGAAATCGATCTCCCAGCAGCAACCGCAGCAGTAATTGCGCATCTTGGCGATCGGTCTTCTGTTTGCGAACCCGTTGCTAATCTGCGTTGCATCTCCGATCCATAACTCGAACTGCAATTCTGTTAGTAAGCGTTCGAACCAACGCGTATGTCCCCCCGCCTCTCATCCCAATCCGCACGCTAACTCCACGTTCCTTCAGATCGCGGTAGAATGTCTCCGCTTCCTCGTTGTGTTGCAGCCGTTGCTCCCCGCGTTCTCCGCTTCCGTTGTCGACCCATGCGATCTGTTGGAAGCTGGGGTGGTAATCTACTCCTATAATGATGCGGGCAGAAAGTACTCCTGACAACTTCCAGTTTGCCCGCCATCTGGGAGTAATCCAACGGATTGATTTCATAACAATGTCGGCTCCCCCGGAGCCTGAGTAGACTTGGCAGGATCACCCAAACCAAGGCTCAGGAGGAAGGAGCCGAACCTTTGGCACTGGCCGCAGAGATGAAGGGCGGACATCAAAGCATCAGCGGCCGCGAGAATGTAAACCCTTTTTGTAAACCCTACCGCTTTCACAGACCGCAACCCTGCAAGTTAGGGTGTGCTCGGCCAGGCGTTCTTTCAGTTTTTCATATCGAACAAGTGTTTGCTTTTCAATAAAATTGGTCGGGGAGAGAGGATTTGAACCTCCGACCCCCTGGTCCCGAACTAGGGGGCGCAGACCTAATTTTGTTGCTATTCAATCATTTGAGGGGTGCTTCAACCGTCTCAGTCTTACTCAATCACGCTAGTTTGGGCACAATGTAAACCCTCCAATTGCAACCCTAGCCAGGGGGTCAACGCGATGCATTTCAAAGGTGACAATGCGGCGCTATGGACGGCGCTCGGGCCATCCTGCCTCATCAGTCAGAAAGTTCATGATGACAGGCAACACGAGTTGATCCGGAAGGGTTAAAGTCATCATTCCTAGGGGACCATGTCAAGCTAGACGTCGCAAAGGACACAGATGATGCCCTGCCTGTTCGGTTATTTCTGAGCTGTGGCTGGCCCCGCTGTGCGCAAAGGCGGCGGTGACTCGGGAGATCGAGAGGTGGAGGCCAGGAGCTCGGGGAGAATCCCGCCCTTCTCAGGTATCAGGATGATACGGGCCTTGCCCTCGACGATCTTCTGAATCTCGAGAATCTCAAACATGGCGACTTCAACCACCGGGTCGGCTGCGACTCTGTTCAGTGCCTCGCCGACAATGCGGGGACGCATGGCGGCAGCTTTGGCGAACTCGACCGCAGCCTGGCGCTCGGCGGTGCTGGTGATGATGCTGACTTGGTTGGCACCATCCTGCTTGATGGAAGAGGTCACCTGGCGTAAGCGGTTCACAACTTTCTCTTCAATCTGCTTGATCATCTGGGCGTCGCGGAAGTGGACCTTGCGGATGTAGACCGAGCCCAGCTTGTATCCCCACTCGTGAGATTGTGGGGAAACCTCGGCGCGCACGGTCTGGCTCATGGCGTGGCGGTTCTGCAGGAGGTCGGCGAGCTTCAAGTTGCTCAGGCAGCGGACGGTGGAATTGCTGACGTTGGTGGCCAGGGAGCCACGCGGATCCGCGTTCTTGAAGAGGAAAGCTACGGGATCGCTGATGAACATTTCATACCAGATGCCGATGCCCATGGGCGCGCCTTCTTCGGAGTTGACGGGCTGGCTACGCAAATATTGCTGGTCGATACGCATGTCGAGGACATACAGGCGACCGAGCCAGCGGACAATGGGCGCTTTTACGCCGAGCTTCAAGAGAAGGATGTGCAACCCGGGTTCGTCGATGACCGCTACCACCTTGCCGAACAGGACATACACGTAGCAGGTGCGCTCCTCCACGATCGCGTAGAACCCGAAGAAACGCAACAACCCGAAAGTCGCTGGCACGAGGACGAAGCACGCGAGGAATGTTGCAACTGCTGCTATAAGCAAGCTCATTGCTTTGTCTCCAGGACAACCTGTTGGGCATGGCCAAAAAGGCCGAGGCGGACGTTGCGAACGTAGGCGCGCAAGGTCCCCTCACCGGCACCCTTTAATTCGGACAGCTGGCTGGCCAGAGCAACGAGGGGCTGAACTTCGGCCTGGGCTTTGAGGGTTTCGATCTCAGCGGCACGTTTGGACTGTTCGATGCGCTGGTCGGCCGTGGCCTGGGCGAGACTCACGTCGGAGGACACCATGTTGTGCGCGGTATTGATCGCAGCAAGCGCCGATTCGACTTCAGGTGGCGGATCGATGCCGGTGATCAGCGAGGCGTCGAGTACGATGCCATAGCGCGCGTCGGAGGAACTGCACTCGCGGTCCATATGCTCGTTAAGGTCGCGGAGATTCTTGCGGAGGTCATTGATGGAAATGCCGCTGCTCCCAGCATCAGCAGCGCCCGGAATGGCGGGTGCTTCAAACGTGGCGATGCGCTCGCGCAGGACGGAAACGAAATAACCCATGACGTGAGCGATGGGATGCTTGACACCGAAGATATTCGCATAGAGATTCCGCTCGGAGATGTGGTAGCGGATTTGGCCGGTTAACCCGGTATTAAGCTGATCTTTAGTGACCGCCTCAATGATTGTGCCGGACTGGTTCGCGCCGGGGACGTCGGGATCAAAGGCCATATTGACGGTCTGGGTGGCTATTGAGACCTTGTAGATTCTTTGCCACGGCCACTTGAAATAGGGGCCGCCCGGCATGATGACGCGAACCTGGGGATACTGATAGCGCTGTTTTTCTTCTGCGTCGAGCCCGGCTGAGATGGGATCGTTGAGGGTGGTGGCTCCGGGGATACGTTCGGCTCGTCCGAAGTTGGTCTTCACCGCACGCTGGTTCTGATCGACTGTGTAAATACCGCCCGCCAGATAACGCACTAGAAACCAGATGGTGAAACCGACTAAGATTCCGGCAGGAATGTTGGGGTCCATGGAGATTGCTCCTCAGCGCCAACATACACGATGAGGTCGGCGCTGCCTTCCACAACTCGTCCCGAGCCCGTTGAAAGAGCAGATTCCCCCGGCATTTTGCGGGGCTGACTGAAAGAGCAAGAGTCATAAACAGCCTAACTGAAGGCGGGGGCTTGCGTGTTAAAACCTAGTTAAAAATGGCGAGTCGACATGGGCCATTGCCGGCATGCGGTTCAGCAAGCCGCGCTAGGGTTAGTGTTGGGCAGCGTAAGGAGGTCGTTGGCGACCGCTGGTGGATCTCTGCAAGCCCGGTTCAACTTGGCCGTCTTTCGGTCTCTTATCCCGGGTCTGGCGGGGCGTTTCAAAAAGGCTGCTGCCAAGTCCGGGATCGGCAAGCTGGGCAGCTGGGCACACACTCACTCCGTCACAGTTATCGTTCTTGGCCGGACGCGGTAGGAACCGAGTGCCCTGCAGCAGAAGTTGATGCGGCACCCCGACATCCGCCCACTATGAACATCTACGGTGATGTGGTGACTGACGAGATGGAGCGGGCACACTTGAAAATCGTGGCGTTGGCTCTCAATAGAAGCTCAATGTCCCACTAGATCGGCGTTGCAAAGTATTGAACAATATGGCGGAGAGAGTGGGATTCTATCGCGCGTACTGAGCGATCTCTCAGTTTTTCAGCGAGATGTACTTAAGTCTTTCAAAATCCAGACTGTAGAGCCTCGGTCAATCTGTCTCTTCCGTGCACTCCTGTCGTTGCAGTTCACTTCTGTCCGGCCAAAAATGGAATCGAAATGGAATCGAAACCTGGCCTGACCGTCGATGCCCCTTTCATGGGTGTCTATACCGATGCATGGGTAGTATAACCCATACAAGTAGGGGGATTTCGAGCCTACAGAGTCTGCGTTTCCGTCAGCACCCGTTCGATGGTTTGCCAGTCCTTCGGGTCTGCTGAACTTTCAACGCCGCCGTTACGGTATATGTCTTCTGCTCTGTCTTCAAATTCCTTGCGCTTACGTGGGACACTGCCGAATCGATACTGCGGACCGAATACTCTCCGAAACTTTTCCGGATCGTACTCTGCGAGTTCGGCATGTGACCTCGGATACGCTGCGCGGTTCCCTGTATGCTGGGGATCGAAAGCGACTTGAATTCACTGTCCGATATGTCGATGAAGTTGAGGGGGAACCGCTGGAGGTCGAGCTTCTGGAGTGCTCGATGCACCGAAACTACGTCTCCCGCCGGTAATTGTCAGGATGATTTTTGCGGTAGTCCGCGAACAACTGCCGGATCTCATTTGCTTTTTCTAGAATGCGGTTGCTTCTGGACTGAGTAACGCTTCCGGTGGTCTCGATTTAATAAGGTCCAGTTGTTGTAACGCATTCCTGAGATCGTATAAGCGCGCCTCGGTCGTGTCTGCTTGTTGCCCATCACCGGCAATGGGTGCAAATGTTGGCACGACGATGAACACAAATATCTTTGTAAATTACCAGGATGATGTTTCGGGGGATTATCATCTCGTCTCGGGCAGTCCCGCGATCAGTGCAGGAACTCTTACGAGTGCAACGGTATGCGCCGCATCTCCTGGTATTTCTCCTTGCGTTCCCACCACTGACTTCTCGGGCAAGACCCGCACCACCCCCATCGACATCAGCGCGTATGAGTTTAAACGGGGGATCAGAGGGCGATGCGGATGAGAGTCAGGGGTAGGCCTATTGCAAAAAACCCCGAATCAAGACCGGGGATGCCTCATTTCTTGCCAGGAAGTGTGTGCGCAATTTAGGCGGTAACGGTTCGAAATTTCTTCTTGTGAGGTCCTCCTGCGCACGGAGCTATTCCGACCGGGAGGCCTAATATATTCGGATCTACCGGATACTCATCTCCTTTCAAGGTTACCCAGGGCGCTGCCAATAGCGCCCTGGCTTGCCACCAACTCCTTAGTTCGAGCTGTTGATGCGTTTCCTCAGTGCATCACCTCTGCTCGCAGGCTAGTGCGGCAAAGCCTTCGCTTGATTCAGCAATGCTTCACCTTGCGCAATGAGTGATTGAGCTTGTGCATCACTGAAGGTCTGGCCAGTAAACTCGGCACCCTCCAGCAGCCCAATCATCTGAGCAGCGAGCGCATCACGCTGTGCGGTGAGAGACTGGATCTGTCCCTCAATAGTTGTATAGGTGGCGTCGCCCGAGTCGTTCGATGCAAGCGCCTTGGTGGACGCCTTGAGTGTGTCCATCGCGAACTCGCCGAATGACGCGTTGAGCTGCTTGTATATTTGCGCGAGGGCCACAAAGCTGCCGCTCTTCTTCAAAGCCACTGGACGAGCATAGCCTTGAAGGATTTCGGACATAACGCGCCCGTCATGGCGATAGTCATCCTGCAATCCGACCAATTCCAGTATGGTCGGCCGCACATCGGTGTGATCCGACCAGGTGGCGCTATCAATTCCACTCTGGTCGACTCCTTGGCCGACGTAACCCACCCAGGTCGAGGCGATCTCGTCCTGAATATCGCCGTGGTTCCAGGCGAAGCTTGGACTTGTCCGCGCCGGAATGAAGGCGCAGGCGGCCGGCGTCGGGCACGCGGCCCCGCCCGTTGCGAAGAAGAACCAGTCCGGGTCGGCGAACGGCGTGAAGGTCGGCGTGCGGAACGGATCGGCTGTGACCATGTGCAACGTCTTCATCTCGGTATGGTCCGCAAGCGCGACCATGATGTTGTTCTCGACCACGCCGGTGTACGGGTTCAGCCAGTCGAGATGGCTCATCTCCCGCTCAAGAGCGCGGACGATGGGATCATTCTGGTCCCGAAGAGGTTGAGTACTCGTACCATTGACGTACACTGTCGGCGCATCATCTGAGTGAACTGAAAAAAGCGTCGAGTCGCCGAATTGAGTTTTGACCATGCGCCGCAGGTCGGCGTTGATCTCGCCAACGCGGTTGTACGTACACGGCGTCGTCACACCATCGCAACCCGTGGGAGTCGGCGGATCGCCGACGAAGTGGTCGCCTTCGTCAACAGTAAATACGAACAGCGTGTTGCGATTGTCAATTCCATCCGCGGCAAGCCGGTCGAAGAACTTCTGGAATGCCTGATCGTAGGCTTGCAGCTGCTGCGTGTAACCGGATTCGCCAGGGCCATACGCGAAGTGGATGTTACCGGCTGTGCCGTGGCCATCATGCGCATCCGAGATGTATGCATAGGTGATCGGAATGCCGGCCTCCTGCATCTGGGCGACCCAGGCCAGAGAAACTGTAGCCTCCATGCCATCGAAGCCTGGGAAGCCGACGTGTCCCGTCGCATCCTGGATCACGTTGCCGTTAAGATCCGTCATCGATCCACTTGGCTTGATGACCGGATTGACGTATTTGGCGCCGAAAAGACCATTGAACCCGGTGTAGCCGCCCGGTTCGTCCGTCAAGAGATCGAGCTTGCCATTGTTTGAGGCCGAGCAGCGCGGTGAGCCTTGCGCGCAATGCACGCCGATCCCGACAAAGTCGGCGAATGATTGGGTTCCCGCGGCACCACCGTCGCCCGCGACTTCAATCGCCTCTGGCGAGCCAGCGCCGAAGACGGTCGGGATATCAATGACCGTGTTCTCAAGGATTGTGTTCGCCGTCGCAACTGCGCCGAAGTCGCACCCAGCACGCGTGAATGGCACCCATGGCGCCGGAGCGATCTTGCCGTTCTCGTTGATCATCTCGGGCTTCAGGTCGGTGGTGCTGCCACCCGGGTCAAAGAGCGGCGCCGTCCAATAGGCGAACGAGACGCCGGTTCGGGTCGTGCCATCGGTCTTAAAGTAGCGGAAGCTGTTCGACACGGGCTGCCCCATTCGATCCGGGTAAACGCCCGTGAGCGAGGTTAGGATACCCGTCGCGGTATGCGAGATCAGCACGGTGTGGTCGTTCGACATCAGCACGCCGTTGCCCGTAATGAAGTTGAGCAAGTGAGGCATCTGCTCGAGATCCGAAGGTACGTTCGGATTGTCCCGCCGGAAGTGTGTGTTATCGAACTGGACGTAGATCACATGCTGGATTGCGCCTTTCGGCGACTTGAGTTGACACGTACTCTGCGCCAGAGAAATGCCGCCTCCAGAGATCAATAGAAGCCCTATCAGAATTGGAAGCGGGCAAGCAGAACGGACTGGTTGGAGAAATCTCACAAAGACCTCCTGGTGGGTTTAGGGATTGACGAGGCGTCGCGCCTAAACACTATATGCTAGAGACTTGTCGAAATCGGAGCACGGCAGATGAATTTCTTGTTAAAGCGAAGACGCTGCCATCGACAGTGAGCGCATGGGGAGTAGTGAGGCAAAATCGCGCGGGGAGTGGGTTAGGCTGCGCCGGTGAGGTCCGCATCTACAGCGATGCCCCAGGCATCAAGCAGCCATTCAGGGATGTAGAACCGGTTCCTGTTTCGCTCGCACCAGTTGCGGAGCACAGCCGAGGAGGTATAGGTCTCTGGCATCAGGTGTAGTTGCCTGACCTCTATCTCGAACGCGGTAGCGAGGGCTGGACCGGGGCGCATGGGACGGCCCCAGTTGGGATTGCCGCGCTTGCGAATCATATTAATAGACCCGGTCTGGATAGTACTCCGCCAAACTTAGGTTGGCGATTGAAATGATGTAGAGCTTCGGGTTTGCATAAAAAAGGCCCCGGAGCGGTCCGGGGCACGCCTCACTTTCTGGCTGGAAGTGTGTGCACAAATCAGGCGGCGATTCGAACTTTCTTACCAGCGATCTCCTCTTCGGCGCGGAGCCAGTCGTCTAGTTCTTGGCCGTCCTCCCGGCCGTGTGTCTCGTAGAGTTCCTGCGCGCGTAGGCGGATCTGGTGTTCGAGTTCTTGTGGTTCGTCTGTCACGGTCGCCGGCGACTTCTTCGGGGGATCTGTATTCATGGGGGAGCTCCTTCGAGGCAAACGTACGCCTGAACACTTCCGGGGTCAACTACTTAAGATTGGTGCAGTGAAGGGTGCGAGAACCAGGGGATCGACCGGGAAATAATTGGAGAACCTGCACTGAAGAGTTAAGCTTGCCCGGCTTTCTTTTTCGCGGAGGTAGGGGACATGCTCAATGAGTTCAGGATGGAGACCCTGTCGGGCCTCGATGAAGGTCTTCGCGTGCGGCATATCGCCAGTTTTCCGCTCATCAAGTGTCAGGCGGACGAGGACATGGAGGAATTGTTTCGACGACCTGAGTACAAGGACTTCGATCAGTTGCCGATCACCGAAGCCAGTCGAGTCATCGGCATTGCGGAACGGTCTAACCCGAAAGTGCGCCGACCGCTGGATGATTCGGTGCTCGTTGCGGCGGACAATCCTCTTTCCCATTTCATTCATACGGTTCACGACAACCCTATCGATTGGTCGTGGACGGTACGGCGATAGCCGGCATCGTGACGTGGAGTGATCTTTTGAAAGTGCCCGTCACCGTGCTCGCGTTCTCGTTGATTGCGCAGCTGGAACTCGCGATGAGCTGCAGAATCAAAGAAGAGTATGGCGATCGCACGAGCTGGCTTGACCTTCCCGAGGAAAAGGAGAAAAAACAAATCTCACGGAGGCTGCGGACATTGCAGCGGGAGAACCTCGTGCTGCCAGAACTTGACCTCGCCGATTTGGGCCACAAAGCAAAAGTTCTTGGGTCGCTTTTGTCCGCCAAAGGAGATTTTGCAAAAGACCTTCAAAATATCGTTATTCTTAGAAACAACGTGGCGCACGTGAGGGACAGCCCGACAGAGAACTCCAATCGGCTGAATACTTGTTCAGGGGGCGAACAAAGTGCTAACACCCCCATTTCTCCAAGCGCTTTTGCGGCTCCATTCCCATCTTGGAGCGCAACAGCTTCGAGCAGTCTAGGCACTGCACTCCGAACGGCGTCGAGGCTTGGTAGAGGAGGCCGCAAACTGGATTGATCTTCTTCTCGGGCCCGAACGCGGGTAATCTCGTCCTCCACCTGACAAAACTCGTGCATTGACGAAAGTATTGCGCTCGCGCTCTGCGTCGCATATAGCTCGCGTAGAGCGCGAGCCACACCGCTGTCGGCTAGACGCCCGGGAAGGCGTGCCTTAAGGACACTCTCGAAGAGAAAAAGTTGCCTTTGCAGGTCTTGCGTATTCACAGTTGTTGCCAAGCGTCCATTCGCCTGAGACTGAATCCTCCGGACATTCGAAGTTGGACTCCTAGAATTGGCCCCGACGTGCTGCAAGTCGTTACACTTAACGCAACCGTTGTGACTCTAGGCAACCTCTCGGTCGAGCCGAATCATCCGTAAATCCCATTGCTGCAGAGAACTTTTCATGCGTGCAAGTCCCATTTGCGTGTCTCGAAGACACAGCTCTAAAAGGGCACGGGCGATCCGGCCAGTAGCTCCGCACAGCGGGCTCTTGCTGCGGCCATTTCTTCGTCAAGAAGCATCTCCATCTCCCAATTAGGGTATTCATGGTAGTAAAGAAGTGCCAAACCCGTCGCAGCAAATTCAAGACATTCAAAATACGCTTGTTGGTGGCTCCACCTGATGACGTTAAGAATTAAACACCCGGACTTCTTAACTTTTTACTGACCCGGAATCGACTCCTGTCCAAGGATCAATGAGTTTCATGGACATACCACGCACGGCTCTGCGCGAAATGAGTGGTAAGAGCCTGACCGCAGGCGTTTTTCATTCCTTTACTCCCCAAGCTCGCGCAATGCCTTCTGCCCGGCCGCCGTCCACAGTTTGCTCTTTTTCTGCAGGCCACGGTTCAGAGCCAGGTGCTGCAACCCGCCTTTCACCCGCGTGCGGATCGCCACCAACTTGTGCCGATGAATCAACAACTGCCGCAGATCACGCTGCTCCGCACTCGGCGTCCACAACCGCGGAAAACGACCCTCCACCAAAAGCTTTAGCATATGACCCGCATCCTAACCCATTCCGGAACAGGGATCGTCCGGACGTGGCCACCTTTTCCTCTCAGGTCAGGGATGACCCAATGGCCTTCCCGAAGCTGGAGATCCTCTAACCGTAAGGTTGTAACCTCAGCCCTCCGGAGGCCACCGCCGATGAGAAGTGCGAGCAAAGCACGATTTCGCCGACCGCGGAGGGTGTCAGCGTTTTCAGCGCCGAGTAACTTCTTGCAATTCCAGGCGCTTACCTTAGTGACAAAACGAACGTAACTAACCTCAAGCACTCAGGTCACGCTACTCTCGGGCCAGAGCTCGTAACCTCTTGGGCGCGTCGGGTTCGAATCGGATGAAGGTTTGGTTTGAATTTTCTGCCTGTGCTTGGGAGATGATTTGGGACAAGAGGTCTGGGTCGGGAGGCAAGTCATGAAAATGTGCAGAGGTTTCGCACTGGCGGCGGTGATAGCCGCAATGATTTCGAGCACCGCGACGTTGGCGGTGGCGGATCCGCCGAGCCGCGTGGCCCGGTTGCAGTACCTTTCCGGACAGGTTTCGGTTCAGCCAGGCGGAGTCGACGACTGGGTAGATGCCGGTGTGAATCGTCCACTGACCACGGCGGACCGTGTGTGGGCCGACAAGGACTCACGAGGAGAACTGCAACTCGGCGGAGCATTGATGCGTATCAGTGCGGAAACCAGCATGACGTTGACGAACGTCAGCGATCAGACCGTCCAGGTCGAACTGGACCAGGGCACGCTGAACGTCCGAGTTCGTCACCTCTACGATGGCGAGATTTATGAAGTTGACACTCCCAATGTGGCTTTCACGATCACGAAGTCGGGCGAGTATCGCTTTGATGTCGACCCTGATGCAGACGCGACGTTTGTCACGGTATGGAAGGGCAAAGGCGAGGCGACGGGGGATGAACGCACGGTTACTATAAGGCACGGCGAGCAAGCCAAATTTACGAACGGCAATTCCCTAGAACATCAGTTGCTCGACCAGCCCGATCGCGACGGCTTCGATGATTGGTGCCGTGTGCGGGACGAGCGGCTCGAGAATTCGCAGTCGGCGCGTTATGTTTCGCCGGATGTGATCGGCGCGCAAGATCTCGACAACTACGGGACGTGGCGCGTTGCGCCGACCTACGGTGCGGTGTGGTATCCCGCCGTGGCTCCTGGCTGGGCGCCTTATCACGATGGTCATTGGGTGTGGGTTGATCCGTGGGGCTGGACCTGGGTTGACGATGCTCCGTGGGGATTTGCGCCTGCTCACTACGGGCGCTGGGTGTACTACGGAGGAGCGTGGGGTTGGGTGCCGGGACCGGTCGCAGTGCGGCCGGTGTACGCACCTGCCCTGGTTGCTTGGGTTGGTGGAAGCAACTTTGGCGTGACGATCACGTCGGGCGAACCGGTGGGCTGGTTCCCTCTTGGATACGGCGAACCTTACATTCCGCCGTACGGGGTAAGCCGGGCATATTTCCGAAATGTGAATACCAGCAACACCCGAATCACAAACATCACAACCGTTACGAACAACTACTACAGCAATACGAATGTCACGAATGTGAACGTGACAAAGATTACATACGTCAACCAGCGAGTTCCGGGCGCAGTAATTTGTGTCCCCAGGGACGCGATGGTCAACTCGCAACCAGTTGCACGCCATCCGCTACAAATTCCTCCGGGGCAGTTGCGGCTCGCGACAATAGCGGTCGCACCGCGCGTGGCGCCTGAGAGAGAGAGCGTGCTAGGAGCGCGCATTGATCGCGATCGTCCGCGAGGTTTGCCACCAGTGCGTGTACAGCCGCGCGGGGTAGTCTCGCACGTTGCTCCGCCACCGAGGCCGGTACGGTTTGAAGACAAGCGAGAGGCGCTCGCCAGCCATCCTGGTCGCCCGTTGGACCGGGACGCTGAAGAGCAAATTAGAACCAGAGTTGGACGCCAGCCGGCGAATTCGCCAGCTAGAGGTGGTGTGCAGGCTGCCGGCCCGCAACATGAGAACGAAGACGTGAGGCGTGGTCAGCAGGACCCGCAACACGAAAATGAAGGCGTGAGGCGCGGACAGGAAGGCCGCAATGCCGGGGCGCCGCAACCGAGTTCCCACGTCCGGGAAAACGGCAGAGTTACAGCGCCGGCGCCGGGTTCGGTACAGCAAAACAACGCACCGGGTCGGGAAAACAACAACGACCGGCCGGGACCGGCTGCAAATGGACACTATGTTCCCCGCCCACCGCAACACGGTCAGCAGGCCGAGCAGCCGCGCCAAGGACAGCAAGGAAATGGTGCTCCGCGCGAAATGGAAACGCGGGGTGGACAGAACCGGTCTAATCGAGAGGTCGAACCTGCAGTAGCGCATCCGGCGCAAGGCAGGGTCATCGAACAGCCGCAAACCGAGAGCCGTCCGATGCCGCAGCCGACTCAAGATCGCGGAAACGGCAATGGACGAGGCCAGAATTCAGCGCCTGCCGCGAGTCGCCCGTCTCAAGACCGGCCTGCTGATGAAGCGCCGAGAGCACAAGAACGAAACGCGCCACGGCCACCCGAGCGGAACATGGATGAGTCATCTGCTCCGGTGCAGGCTGCACCTTCGCAGCCGCGTGGCAACTCTGCCGGCGATCAAGGACGTGGAAACGGAAACTATTCCGCGCAACCGCGCTCCAATCGGCAGGCGGAACAGCCTTCGAGCAATGCAGCCCCTGCTCAGAAACGACAGTCACAGCCCGATGCCGCGCCAGCTCCATCGGTCCGGCAGACCAGCTACGATAACCGGCCAGCACCGAGCCAGTCCGAGTCCCGGCCGGCAGCATCGCAACGGCAGGAAGCACCGGCTGCGCACGGCAACTCAAGCCCTGGACATACCGCAGTTCCAGCGCAGGAATCCAAGCCGGCTTCGTCGCACGCGGAGGACAAGCGCAAGTCAAAGGACGACAAACACTAGACAGCTTCTAATCCCGACTTCAAGGCCGCCACGATAATGCCGTTCCTCACCCAGAACGTCTCACCCGGTTCAACCATCTATACGGACGGCCTCAAGAGTTTCTCAGGTCTGTCGGAGGCCGGCTTTAAACATGTCGCTCGCAACCAACCCCTCCGGACGGAGTTGCGCAAAGCCCAGAGCAAATGGGAAGGGGAGCCGGAAGGCTCCCCTGATTTTTTGTCCCAAGGTCATTCAGCAATACCGACAGACAGACATTGCTTCTGCGAACCTTGCAGGGGCTGGCTAGGCGCGCGGTGACCGTTACGATCCCAGCCGATTTTCCGACCGAGGCGGCGACTTCAATTCGTCCGGAGAAAACAGATTCCTGCTTCTGCAGTAACACACAGATAGACTTAGGTGTTGTTTAACCACGGAGATCGACTACATGCGAATTCGTCATCTCGCCGTTCTCTTTACCGTAATTTTTCTCCCCTTTTCTTTCGGACTCGCCCAGACTACTGCCAGCCTCGATTCCATTCCTGGGCGCATGCACGATGTGATCGTTGCCAACGAAGTTCCAGGCGCGGTCACGGTGGTCGCGACGCCTGACTCTGTGCTTCGGATGGACGCTCAAGGTTGGGCCGATCCAGAACACAAATCTTACATGCGCGTGGATTCGATCTTCTGGATCGCATCCATGTCAAAGCCGATTACCGCTACAGCGGTACTGATGCTAATGGAGGAAGGCAAACTCTCCCTCGACGATCCTATCGCCAAATATGTTCCAGAACTTTCCGGACTCAAAACTGCGGATGGCAAGACGCCGCGAATCACGCTGCGGCACTTGCTCACTCACACCTCCGGAATGGGAGAAGCAACGGACGAAGAGGCGAAAGCCGCGAGCTCGCTGTCCGACCTGGTACCGGCCTTTGCCTCAAAGCCGCTGGCGTTCGAGCCGGGAAGCAAATGGAAATACTGTCAGTCCGGCATACTCACTCTTGGCCGGATCGTAGAAATCGTCTCCGGTGTGCAGTTTGAAGTGTTCCTGCGGAAGCGTATCTTCGACCCGCTCGGGATGAAGGACACGACTTTCTACCTGACCGAAGCCCAGATGCCGCGGTGGGTGATACCTGCCAAGCGCGAAGGCGAACAACTGTTGCCGGCGGATATCGGCCTTCTGTACGGCCATCCTCCCACCTGGCGCGACCACTACCCGGCAAGCAACGGGGGTTTGTTCTCGACCGCGCCCGATTACACACGGTTTGCCCAAATGCTGCTGAATGGCGGCGTGCTCGATGGCCGGCGCTACCTCAAGGCCGAGTCGGTGCGCATGATGTCAACTGTCCAGACTGGCGATCTGGTCACCGGCTTTACTCCCGGCAACGGCTGGGGGTTGGGAGTATGCATCGTCCGCCAACCTCAGGGTGTAACTGAAATGCTCTCGCCCGGAACCTTCGGCCACGGCGGCCTCAACGGTACTCAGGCCTGGATCGACATGAAGAGGGGTGTCGCATTAATAATGATGATCCAGCGGTCCAATTTCAAGAATGCCGACGAATCGCCCGCGAGGTGGGCGTTCCAGAAGGCCGCGCTGGAGTAGCCGCGAGGGACAGACAAATCAGCCAGCCCACCTCACGCCTCAACGGCCAATCTTCAATACCCACGCCGGCTGGGAACGTAGTTCCTCTGGAAGATCGGGGAGTTCGACCAATACTCCAATCTTGGAAGCCTTGAACTTCAGCGTCACGGTTGACCCGAGAAGACTAACCGACTTGGCGCCGGTTACGTCCTTCAGAAGAAGACTGCGGCCTGACCAGTGCAGCAGAATCGCGTACAGCTCGCTCCCCTTGGTGGTGAAGAAGGCTTCGATACCCGCCTTGCCCGGCTCAGGTTTCTCCGTCAACTTGTTTACGTCATAGGCGGACGAATATTCCTTGTTATAGTCGACTTTCGGAACTTCGCCGGCGCTCCATTGCTGCGTCGCCTTCCAGGGCTGAGTGCCATAGATGGCATCGCCGTTAATCTTCAACCAATCTCCGATCTGAGTGAGCCGCTCCTCCATAATCACCGGGATTGTGCCGTCGGCTCTGGGCCCGATATCGAGCAGCAGGTTGCCGCCTCGGCTGACCGTGTCGACCAGTATCATGACCAGTTCGCGGCCAGTGTGATAAACGTTGAGATTCTCGGCGCGGTTGTAGCCGTAGCTGACACCCATGCCGCGGCTTTCTTCCCAGGGATGATCGATGCCGCTCATCCCTGCCGTATATTCCGTAGTCCAATAGCCACCGTGTTTGTGACGGGTGTCGGCGCCCCAGCGATCGTTGATCACGACCTCGTCTTTCACAGGTGATTCATTGAACAGCCACGCGAGCAGTTCAGGAGTGTGCCAGTCAGCGGAACTCATCTCCCATTCGCCGTCGCTGAAAATAAAAGACGGCTTATAGTGTGTGACCAGATCCTTGAACTGGGGGAACATGTGCTCGCGCACATAGCGCGGCTTGTCGTACAACCAGAGCGGGTTATACCACTCGTATAGCGAGTAGTAGTAACCCATGCGCAAGCCTTTCCGGCGAACCGCGTCGGTGAGGTCGCCGAGCACATCGCGTTTGGGGCCGATTTCGACCGCATTCCACGGCCGGCCCCAGGTGGCTGAGGCCTCCTTGCTCGGCCACAAGGCGAATCCCTCATGGTGTTTCGAGGTCAACACAACATACTTCGCGCCGGATCGCGCAAACACGTCAGCCCAGTGATCCGGATCGAACAATTCCGCGCGAAACTGCGGCGCAAAGTTGTGATACGGAAAGTCTGCGCCGTAGCGCTTCTGATGAAATGCCCACGTGCCGTTCTGAATGGCGTCAGCTTTGGGGTCGTCCTTGCCGTGCGTCATCGCATTCCAATACCACTCTGCGTAGGCAAGCTTTCCGGGCAGGACTGGAGCGTAAGCCGGCACCGAATAGGTGCCCCAATGAATAAAGATCCCGAACTTGGCATCGC
>Ga0070697_100000942_pt1 | contig 21869 bp, 21 predicted proteins | sample KBSK1501metaG_FD_65475 | JGI IMG/M metagenome (GOLD analysis project Ga0070697, IMG submission 65475) | Corn, switchgrass and miscanthus rhizosphere microbial communities from Kellogg Biological Station, Michigan, USA - KBS K1-50-1 metaG | ecosystem: Host-associated > Plants > Roots >... | reverse complement strand
GCCTGCGAGCTGCAGATGGGCGGCAGCGACCAGTGGGGAAACATCACGGCGGGGATCGATCTGATCCGCCGGGTCGAGAGCGGTGAGGCCCACGGTCTCGTGGCGCCGCTCATCACGACGGCATCGGGGGCGAAGTTCGGCAAGACCGAGGGCGGCGCGATCTGGCTCGACCCGACTCTCACTTCGCCGTACCAGTTCTATCAGTTCTGGGTGAACACGGACGACCGGGATGCCGAGAACTACCTCAAGCTCTTCACGCTGCTAGGTCAGGAAGACGTCAAGGCCCTCATTCGATCCCATCACAAGGATCCGAGCCGCCGTGAGGCTCAGAGGAAGCTTGCGATCGAGGTTACCCGACTCGTTCACGGCGACAAGGCCTGCTACAGCGCAGTTGCGGCGAGCGCGATTTTGTTTGACGAATTCAACCCACGAGAGGTCGAGCCGAGTGCCTTCGAGGTGCTGGCCCAAGAGATCCCGACGCTCCTGGTCGATAAGGCCGATGGCCTCACGCTCGTGGACGCGCTCGTGCGGTCCGGCCTCGCCAAATCGAAGAGCGAGGCCCGCCGCGCGATCGAGCAGGGCGGGATCTACCTGAACCAGGAGCGGGAGAAGAACGTCGAGCGGCGGATCGAGCCGGGCGATTGGCTCGCCGATCACAGCCTGCTGTTGCGCAAAGGTAAGAGGGACTACGCGCTCATCCGGACCGGGGGCTGAGACCGTCGCCTAACTACTCCAGCCCGTCCAGCACGTCCAGCACCCGCTCCATCTCCTCCACCGTGTTGTAGCAGTGCGGCGACAGGCGAATGGCGCCCTCACGCAGGCTGCACACGACGTGGGCGCGCTTCACGGCGTGGAACGCCTCGGCGGCTTTCTGCGGAGCGACGCACACGATCGCCGAGCGGTGGTCGTCGTCGCGGGTCGAGGTCACCCGCACGCCGCGCTCGTCCGCCCACTGGAAGATCGGCTCGTGCAGCGAGCGCGTGTGCTCGACGATGTCGCGGATGCCGAGCTCGAGCAGCAGGCGCACGGACGTGTTCATGCCGTGGAAATCCTGGTAGGGGAGCGTGGCCAGCTCGAAGCGGCGGGCGTCGGATCGGAAGGTGGGGTTGTACTCGGTGAGTCGGGAGAAGTCGTCCGTGCCTTCGAAGGCCATCCATCCGGTGACGGCCGGCTCCAGCACGGGCACGAGCTCCTTGCGCACGTACAGGAATCCCGAGCCCCACGGCGAGAGCAGCCATTTCTGGCCGCCGCAGGCGAGCAGGTCCACGGGCGTCTCCCGCACGTCGAGCAGCGAGTTGCCCACGCCCTGGATCCCGTCCACCACGAGGAACGTGCCGTTGGCGCGGCAGGCGGCGCCGAGGCGGGCCAGGTCGGCGCGGTAGCCGTTGGAGAACTGCACGAACGACACCGCGAGCACCCGCACCCGCGGGTCCTCCAGCCGCTCGACGAGGTAGTCCTCGTCGGGCCAGCCCTCGGCCACGCAGGGCGCGAGCTCGACGTCGATGCCCTGCTTCTTGAGGAGCAGCCAGGGATAGACATTGGCCGGGAACTCCCGGTCGGAGACGAGCACCACGTCGCCGGCGGAGAGCGGCAGCGCTCGCGCCGCGATGTTGAGCCCGTAGCTCGTATTGGTGGCGAGGGCGATCTCGCCCGGCTCGGCGTTTATGAGCTGCGCCAGGGCCTCGCGCGCGGACTGGAGCCCCGCCAGGCGCTCGCGGTCGGGGAGCAGGTGCGGCGCCGTGCGTTTCGCCGTGAACTCGTCGAGCGTGCGCCGCGTGCGCTCGGGGATCGGTCCGATGGCCGCGTTGTTGAGGTACACGGTGTCCGCCGTCCAGGGGAACTCGGCCGCGCGCAGCGCCCGGAACGAGTCCCGCACGGCGCGGAGCCGCGTCGGGTGGTAAGCGATGTCGGTCATTGCCGCGGCGAGAGGCGTGGCGCGCGCATAGGGGATACGACTACGTTACTCGGGACTTCACGTTCCGGGCAAGCGGTCGATTCTCGTGCAAAAGGACACCCGCTTCACACTGGTGCTGGGCGGCGGCGGCATGAAGGGGCTCGCCCACATCGGCGTGCTCCAGGCGCTCACCGAGCGCGGCCTCCCGCCCACGCACATCGTGGGTTCGAGCGTCGGGGCCCTCGTTGGCGCGGCGTGGTCGGTCGGCAAGAGCGTGGCCGAGCTGCGCGAGGTCGCACTGTCGCTGCGCCGCAAGGACGTATTTGTCGTCGCGCACGCCGACATGGCGTTCAAGCGGATGCGCTCCCCCGCGCTGTTCCGGCGCGAGCCGCTCGCACAACTGATCCACCGCTTCGTGGGCGACCGCACCTTCGAAGACCTGGAGCGGCCCCTGGTCGTCAACACCGTGGACATCAACTCCGCGATGCAGGTCTTCTGGGGGCTGCCGGGGCTCGAACAGCTGCGCGTCGCGGACGCGGTGTTCGCCTCGTGCGCGCTCCCCGGCTACCTGCCGCCGCACGAGATCCACGGCCGCTACTACGTGGACGGCGCCACCGTGGACAACCTGCCGGTGGCGACCGCGCGTACGCTCGGCGGCGAGCTGGTCCTCGCCGTGGACGTCTCCGCGTCGAACGCGTTCCGCGCCGACACGCAGGACGAGGGCTTCGCCGCCGTGTTCATGCGGGCCACCGAGATCGCCATGGAGTCGCTGCTCGAGCTGCGGCTGCAGAACTGGACCACGCCGCCGATCTACTACATGCACCCGCGGGTCGAACATATCTCGCCGTTCGATTTCGACCACCTGCGGGAGCTCGTGGAAGAGGGGTACCGGGCGACGATCGCCGCGCTCGATCGTCCCGACGACTGGCCCGCGCCGGGCGACGAGGGCGTGTACCCCAGGCGCCGGGTCACCGTGCGCGTGCAGCGCGAGCGCTGCATCGGCTGCGGCGCCTGCCTGGTGCAGGCGCCCCAGGGGATGTTCGTGCTCGATGCCCAGGGGAAGGCCGTCGTCACGACGCCGGAGCAGGAGTGGTCTCCCGGCGACGGCGGGTTCATCCGCCACTGCCCGACCTACGCCATCAGCGCGCGCCCGGCGGCCGTCGCCGAAACTCGGCGTCGATCCGGATGAAGTCGCGGGCCACCCGGTCCCAGTTGTAGAACGTCTCCACCGCGCGCCGGCCGGCCGCCCCCAGGCGGCGGCGCGCCGCCTCGTCCCCGAGCAGTGACACGATCCCGGCCGCCACCGCGGCCGGCTCGTCGGGATCGACGAGAATGCCGGTCTCCCCTTCCCGCACCGCGTCGGGCACGCCGCCCGAGCGGCCGCCCACCACTGCGAGCCCGCAGGCCGCCGCCTCGACGAGCGCGATCCCGAACCCTTCCGCCAGGCGGTCGAACCGCCGCGACGCGCCGACGTACAGGTCCGCGGCGTTGTACAGCGCGGGGAGATCCTCGTCCGACACGAAGCCGAGGAAGCGCACGGCGTCCCCCAACCCCAGCTCGGCGACGAGGCGCTCGCAGTCCGGTCGGCGCGACCCGACGCCCGCCACGGCGTAGCGCGCCGTGGGGACCACCGCGCGGACGGCGGGCAGCGCCTTGATCACCGTGTCGACCCCCTTGTGCCAGTCGAGCCGCGACACGGTGAGGAGCCAGGGCCCGCCCTCCAGGCCGTGCTTGGCCCGGATGGGACGCGGATCAATCCCCGGCCGGAACAGCGAGGGCGTCGTGCCGGGCGGCACGACCCGCACGTCGCGGGCGAGAGCGCCGCAGCCCAGGGCGTCGAGCAGCGCGCGGGCGCGCTCGGCGGTCCAGCGGCTGTTCGCCACGACGACCGCACATCCCGCGAACAGCTGCCGCCCCGTCCAACGCTTGAACGCCGAGCGGGCCGTCTTCTCTTCCAGGAGGAGCAGCTCCGTGCCGTGCACCACGATCCCGTAGGGCAGCTGCCGGCGGGCGTTGAGCCAGCGCGCCGGGTAAGCCGCGGGCTTCAGCTCAGCGCACCAGGCGAAGCCGGGCGCGTGACGGCGCGCCAGGCGGGACGCGCGCGCCGTCCACAGGACGAGCCCGTTGAGCGTGCGCAGCCGCGTGGCGCGGATCGCAACGCGATCGATCGGATGCGGGAAGCGGGCATCGCTCGCGCCGCTGTTTGCGTAGGCGCCCGTCGACACGACGAGCGATCCTGCGGGGTAGCGCAGCGCGACCTCACCCATCATGCGAGCGATCCCGCCGCCGTGCGGCGGGAAATTGAAGGCCAGGAGGAGGGTTACCCTACGACCTCCGCTTCGATGGCGCGCAGGTCGCGCACAACGCGGTCCCAGTTGTAGTACGTCTCGACGGCGCGCCGGCCGGCGGCGCCGAGGCGCTGCGCCAGCGCGCGGTCGTCGAGCAGCCGGCACACGGCCGCGACGACCGCCGCCGGCTCTTCGGGCGGCACGAGGAAGCCCGTCTCCCCGTCGCGCACCGCGTCGGGCATGCCGCCCGAGTTCCCGGCGACCACCGGCAGGCCGCACGCCGAGGCCTCGACCAGCGCGATGCCGAATCCCTCCACGCCGATTCGCTGCGCGCGACGCGAGGCGCCGACGTAGATGGTCGCCAGGTTGTAGAGCGCCGGCAGATCCCGCTCGCTCACCTCTCCGAGGAAACGCACGCGGTCCGCCACGCCCAGCTTGTGGGCGAGCTTCTCGAGCGATTCGCGCTCGGGCCCGCTCCCCGCCACCATGTAGCGCACGTCCGGCGCCCGCTCGACGATCGCGGGCAGCGCCTGCAGCACCGTGTCCACGCCCTTGTGCTTCTCCAGACGCGCCACCGTTACGAGCCAGCGTGCTTCGCCGCGCCCGCCCCCGTTCGCCGTCGCGAGCCGTTCCTGCATCGCCGTCGCGTCCACGCCGGGCCGGAAGCGCTCCGGATCGGTGCCGAGGTGCACGACCCGCAGCCGCTGCCCGTGGCCGTCGAGGCCCAGCTCGCCCAGCACGGTGAGCGCGAGGTCCCGCGTCCAGTTGCTGATGGCGACGTAGACGGCCGCGCCGCCGAGGATCGCGCGGGCGGAGCGGCGTTTGAACTTGGAGCTGTGGTACTTGTGCTGTTCGGAAAGGAGATCGGCGCCGTAGAGGAAGACGCCGTAGGGGACGTGGGTGCGCTCGTACACCCAGCGCGCCGGGTAGCCCGCGGGCTTGAGGTTGCCGCAGTAGACGAAGCGCACCCGGTGCTGGCGCGCCAGGCTCGTCGCGCGCCGCGACCACAGCAGCAACCCCGGCAGCGACTTGGTGAAGCGCCGGCTCATCGGCAACCGGTCCACGGCCCCGCCGAACTGCGCGTCCACCTCGTGCGCGTCGGGATTCTGGGGCGTCGAAACGATCAGCTCGCCCGGCGGGTAGCGGCGCGCGAGCTCGCCGTGCAGGCGGGCGATGCCGCCGCCCATCGGCGGAAAGTCCTGCGCCAGCAAGAGACTCGTCATCGCGAACGCTCCCACAGGCGGGCGTACTTGAGGAACACGCTGACGGCGGCGAGGCCGCACAGCACCGCCCCGCGCCACCCCTCGAGCACACCGAGTTGCCACACGTACATGCGGAGAAAGCGCGCCGGCGGCCGGAACAGGAGATCGCCGAGGCGCGGGCGGCGTCCGCTTGCGGCGAGCTCGTCGGCGGCCCAGGTCGCGTAGCGGTCGAGCTTCTGCACGTAATGGCTCAGATCGCGATAGGGCACGTGCTCGAGCGGAGCGCCGAGCCGCCCGACGTCCGCGACCGGCTCGAGCCCCTCGTGCACGCGCCGCTCCACGTAGCGCCGGTCGCGACGGAACAGCCGCACCACCCAATCCGCGCCCCACCCCGCCCGCGAGATCGTCTTGCCGAGGAACACGTTGCGGCGCCGCACCGCGTACGCCTCGTGCGCCGGTGCCCGTACCGTCGCCGCGAGCTCGGCGGCGAGCTCGGGACCGATCCGTTCGTCGGCGTCGAGCGCGAACACCCATTCGTGCGCCGCGGCGGCGATCCCCGCGTTGCGTTGCGCGGCGATCGTCTGCCCGCCGGTGCCCCCCTTGGCGCCGTTCAGGACACGCGCTCCCGCAAACCGCGCGGACTCGGCCGTGCCGTCACTGGACGCGCCGTCCACCACGATCACCTCTCCCGCCCACGCGAGTCCGCGAACGCATTCGCCGATCTGCAGCGCCTCGTTCCGCGTGGGTATGACGATCGAGACCGGCGTGCGAGAATCCATGTCGCTGGCTAATGGTAACGACGGGCGAGCGCCTCGCGGTAGATGGCTTCGGTCCGCGCAGCCGTGCGTTCGAGCGTGAACTCGCGCCGCACCAGCTCCCGGCCGGCGCGCGCCAGCCGACGCGCGAGGCCGGCGTCGCCGAGCAGTCGCGCGAGCGCCCCCGCCCACGCGGCGGGGTCGCGCGGTGGGACCAGGAGCCCCGTCTCCCCCGGCCGCACGAGATCGGGGTTGCCCCCGTAGTCCGACGCCACGACCGGGAGCCCCAGCGCCATCGCCTCGAGCAAGGTTTGCGAGAGCCCTTCGATGCGGGACGGCAGCGCCGCTGCCGCGGCGAGATGGTAGAACGCGAGCGGGCGATCGGTGGGCGGCACGAACAGCACGCGATGGCGCGCCGGCACCGCGGCCGCGAGCGCGCGCAGGCGCTCGTCCGCCTCGAGCCCCACCAGCGCGAGCACGAGGGGCTGCTCGACGCCAGACAGGGCCCGGAGCAGGACGTCCTGGTCCTTGCGGCGCGCGACGACCGCGACGACCGGCCGGCCGGCCACGTCGCCCAGCGCGGTGCGGGCGGCCGCCAGGTCCGCGGGCGGCACGGCGGCGTCCACGCGCTCCAGGGCGATGCCGTTCGGGACGACGCGCAGCCGGTCTCTCGGGTGCAGCCGGCGCCGCAGCGCGCGGGCCACGGCCGCGCTCACGGCGATGGTGCGGTCCGCCGCGAGTCCCACGGCGACGAGCTCGAGCGGCGACGTGAGGGGCATGGTGCGCCTCGTGACCACGAGCGCCTGCGGCAGGGCCCCGCGCCAGCGCAGCCACGCGAGCGCGCGGCGGTCGCGCGTGGCGTGCGCGTTCACGACGTCCACGTGCTCCCGCGCGATGACGCCCGCGAGCGCGCGCGCGAGCGCGCCGATGCCCCCCCCGAACGCGAGCGGCGCCACGGGCAGGGCCGCCTCCCGCGCCAGCCGCGCCAGCAGGCTGTCCTCGCGGCAGCCGACGACCACCCGGTGGCCGCGGCGGGCGAGGTGCTGACTCAAGCCGAAGATGGATTGCGTGGAGCCCGCGGGACCGCCCTGGTGCGTCAGTTGCAGGATGGTGAGGGGCCCGTCTGGCATCGCCCGAAGGTAGTTATACTATCTCGCCCATGCACGTCGTGGTGGCGTCGCACCAGCAACTGCCAGCGAAGGGCTACGGCGGCCCGCAGCGGGTGGTCGTCGCGCTGGTCCGCGGCCTCGCCGCGCACGGCCACCGCGTCACGCTGCTCGCGCCCGCCGGCACGCGGGTCCCCGAAGCGAAGCTGGTGGAGGTCCCGCCCCGCAAATTCAACGACCCGACGAGCCTCGTGCCGTACCTGCCGCGCGACGGCGATATCCTGCACGTGCACTTCCCGCTCAAGCGCGGCCCCGACGCAATGCCGTTCGTCCAAACGATCCACCGCAACCTCAAGCCCGGCTCCCCCCTCTCCCCCAACCCGATCTTCCTGTCGCGCGACCACGCGCGCCGCCACGGGAGCGAGGTGTTCGTCTACAACGGCCTCGACCCGGCGGAGTACTTCTTCCGGCGCTTCCCCAAGCGGCCGGAGCAGTACGACCTGTTCCTCGGCAAGCTGCACAGCGCCAAGGGCTACCACTGGGCCGTGGAAGCGGCGAAGCGGACGGGCCACCCCCTCATCGTCGCGGGCGGGTGGCGGCCCAGCTTCACCGGCTCGATCAAGTACGTGGGCGAGGTGGACGGTGCGACCAAGGCGGCGCTGCTCGCCCGGGCACGCTGTCTCTGGAACCCCGCGGAGTGGGACGAGCCGTTCGGCCTGGTGACGATCGAGGCCCTGCTCTCGGGCACCCCCGTGCTCGGCACCCGCCGCGGCGCCCTGCCGGAGCTGATCACGCCCGAGGTGGGCGCGTTGTGCGGCACCGTGGAGGAGATGATCGCGGCGGCCGCGACGATTCACACCCGCAGCCCCGACGCCTGCCGCGCGCACGCCGAGCGCCGGTTCACCCACCTCGCCATGGCCGAGGGCTACGTGCGGATGTATCGCCGCCTGCTGGACACTGGGACGCTCGCGCCCCCCCCCCAACACTCCGCATGAGCGCGCTCAGACGCGCGCTCCAGGAGCGTCCGCTCCTCGCCGTCCTGATCCTCGCCGCTCTGGTTCGCGTCACCGCCGCCATCTTCAGCCGCGGCTTCCTCGCCATCGACGACCACCACGTCCTGGTCGACGCCGCGGACCGGCTGGTGAGCGGCCTGGGGCTGGAGGTCGAGCACAAGCGCTCGATCCTTTATCCCGGCGTGGTCGCCCTGATCATGCGGGCCTCCCGGGCGGTGGATGATCCCTCGCCGGCCACCCAGCTCCTGATCGTCCGCCTGGTGCAGGCGGCCTACTCGCTGTTCACTGTCTTGCTCGTCTATCGGATCCTGGAGCGCACGGCGGCGCCGCGCACGGCCCTGCTCGGCGGCCTCCTCGTCGCGACGTTCTTCGCCCTCCCGATCACCGCGGTGCATCAGTTTGAGGAGGCGGTATGCCAGGTGCCGCTGCTCGCGAGCTGCTGGTGGCTGCTGCGGGCGCGGGACGACTCCCGCGGTGGGACGTTCGCGCTGCTCGCCGGGACGGCGCTGGGCGTCGCGCTGATCGTGCGGTTCCCGCTCATCTCGTTCGTGGTGCCGTTCGCGCTGCTCGCGCTGTGGCAGGAGCCGGAGCGGCGGCGCGGGGCCCTGTTCCTCGCCGGCCTGGCGCTCGTCCTCGCGCTCCAGGGACTGAGCAACCACCTGATCAACCACGAGTGGTGGTACTCGTTCCGGATCTACTACGGGCCGCTCGTGCACTGGCCTCCGCGCATCCTCACCGACCCGGGCGGCTACCCCCAGGGGGCGGTGTGGACGTACGCCGCGGCCCTGCTCGCCCTGTTCGTGCCGCCGTTCTCGTTCCTCTTCCTCACCGCCGCCGCCCGCGGGGGCAAGCAGCTCCCCCTGCTGGGCGTGCCGACGCTCGTCTTCCTCGTCGCGCACAGCGCGATCGCCAACCGGCAGGAACGCTTCCTTCTCCCCGTGCTCCCCGTGATCATCCTGCTCGCGGCGCTTGGCTTCGGCCCCGTCGCCGCGTGGCTCGCGGCGCGCTCGTGGTCACGCGTCTACGACTGGCTATGGAAGTACTACTGGACGGTCAACAGCGTGCTGCTCCTGGGCACGCTGTTCGTGTACGGCAAGAAGGACCGGGTCGCCCCGCTCGTGTACGTCCAGGCGCGGCACGACGCCACGGGCATCGTCGTGGCACAGTACGCGTACCTGTTCCCCGTCCCAGTCTACTACCTGGGCCGGCCACGGCCTCCGGTCTTCGTGTTCGCCGACCGCGAGCGGCTGGCGCAGGACGCGCAGGCCGCGCGCGCGGCGAGCCAAGCGCCCAACTACCTCATCCTCTACAGCGACTCGGCGGGCGCCGACGCGGCGCGGCTCGAGCGCGCCCTGGGCGCGCGGCTCGAGCGCGCCGCGACCATCACCCCGAGTCTGGGCGACGTGCTGGCGCACCTCGTGAACCCGCGCCGCAACCACGCCACCAGCGCGGTCGTGCTGTCTATCCTGCCGCTCAGCGGAGCGTCACGCTGAGGAGCTCCCGCACGCGGTGCGTCCAGGTGTGCTCCCGCAACGCCCGGGCCCGCGCCGCGGCCGCGAGGGAAGTGCGCAGTGCGTCGTCCGCAAGCAGAGCCCGCGCCCGCTCGCGCAGGTCGTCGAGGCTGCGGTAGAGCACGATCTCCCGGTCGGGCGCCAAGTGGCGGACGATGTCCGCTTTCGCGTCGCACAGCTGCGCTGTCCCCACGCCCGCGAGCTCGAACACGCGCATGTTCGCCCCGGTGCCATAGCGCCCGGCGTCGCCGCCCGGGCCGAAGTGCTGGTGGATGTTCAGGCCCACTGCGGCGCCGGAGAGCGCCCGCACGAAGTCGTCTCCGTACAGGGGGCCGCGCGGCCATCCCGGTCCCCAGGCCACCAGCTCGAGATCGGCCGCTGCCTGCACGACCGCCTCGCGCGCGGGATCCCGCGAGCCCACGAACACGAGCGACGCGCGCCAGCGCGGGCCGCCGTCCAGGGGGCGGTGGAACTCGGGAGCGCAGCCGAAGGCGAGATAGTGGGCGCGATGGCCGGCGGCGCGGTGTCGCTCCACGCTCGAGCTGTCGTGCGTGAAGAAGGCGTCGTAGGCCGGGGCGAGCGCGAGGGAGACGGCGAGCTCGTGGGGGTCGTCGGGAAACCAGTTTACCCAGCGGGCGCCGCCTTCCCGCTTCAGCGCGCCGACCTCCGCCGGCTCGAGCTTCGTTCCCTTGAAGACGAGCACCACGTCCGCCGGCGCGCGGCGCAGCATGGCCCCGAGCCGCCGGGCGAGCGGGCGGCGCAGGATGGCGCCGAGTCCCCGCGCGCGCTCCTCGCAGCGCCGCACCTCGCAGCCGAGCGACGCCAGCGCCGCGGCGAGCGCGAGCCCACTGCGGTGGTAGCGCCGGTTGAACGCCGCGACCAACACGACCCGCAACCCCGAGAAGGTCACACCTCGACGTAGTTGCGGTATTCGAAGACGCGGGCGCCCGTGAGGCTCTCGATCCAGTCGGACAGGTACAGCCGCAGGTGCTCGAGTCGGAAGTGGCGCGGGCCCACCCCGGGGCCCGCGTGGTCGCGCCGCTCGGCGACCCAGGCGCGCGCGGCCCGCGGGTGCTCGCCCGTAAAGCGGCGCAGCAGCGGCGTCCACTCGAGCCGGCCCTTCGCCTCGCGCGCCGCGATCCGATCGGGCACCTCGGTGAAGATGCCGCGCGACGCCGCGAGCTTCTGCCGCAGCGCCGCGGGCGGCCGCGCCCATCCGTAGTGGAACATGCGCGCCCCCGTCGCCCGCGCCCGCACGCGCCGCGCCGCGGAGCCCACCCGAAACCCCTGCGCGTCCTGATAGGAGCGCACGTCCTGGCCCAGGCGCACGCACCGCACCTCGCGCCGGTACCAATGCCGGTCGGTCGCGAGCGTGTCGAAGTCGCCGTAGAAATGGAGATAATCGACCAGCAGGCCTTCCACGCGCGCGTCCCGGTCCCACTCTCGGACCCACTGCTTGAGGATCTCCGCGCCGCGCTCGTGCAGCACCTCGTCGGCCTGGACGTAGAGTCCCCAGGCGCCGCGACACGCGGCCAGCGCGCGGTCGGTCTCGACGGCGAGCACCGTGCTGCCGCCGGAGAAGTCCCACACCGTGTCCAGGATGCGCACCCGCGGGTCGCCGAGCGAGGCGACCAGCTCGCGCGTGCCGTCGTCCGAGCGCCCCACGTTCACGACCACCTCGTCGCACACGTCGAGCAGCGACCGGATGGCGGGGAGGATCGGGTAATCGAGCGTGACGGCGTTGCGGACGATGGTGAAACCGGACAGCATGTCAGACCCGGAACTGCATGTCGTGGAGCCGCCGGTAGACGCCGCCGGCCGCGAACAGGGCGTCGTGCGTCCCGCGCTCCACGACGCGCCCCTCTGAGAGCACGACGATCAGATCCGCGTGCCGCACGGTCGTGAGCCGGTGCGCGATGACGAGCACGGTGCGGTGCGCCATCAGGCGATCGATCGCCTCCTGCACCAGGCGCTCCGACTCGGCGTCGAGCGCGCTCGTCGCCTCGTCGAGAATCAGGACCGGGGGGTCGCGCAGCAGGGCGCGCGCGATCGCGATGCGCTGGCGTTGCCCGCCCGAGAGCCGGGTGCCGCGCTCGCCCAGCAGGGTGTCGTAGCCCTCGGGGAGCTGCGCGATGAACTCGTCGGCGTTGGCGGCGCGCGCCGCGGCCCGCACCTGTTCGAGCGTGAAGTCGCTGCGCCCGTAGGCGACGTTCGCGAACACGGAGTCGTTCAGCAGCACCGTCTCCTGCGACACGATCCCCATCAGGGCGCGAAGGCTCGCGCGTGTGAACCGCGTAATGGGCACGCCGTCGATGAGGATGCCGCCGCCCGTGGGCTCGTAGAAGCGCGGCAGCAGGTCCACGAGCGTCGTCTTTCCCGCCCCCGACGGCCCCACGATCGCCACCACCTGGCCCCGCCGCACCTCCAGGTCCACGTCGCGCAGCACCGCGGCCTCGGTCCCGTCGTAGGAGAAGTTCACCCGGCGGTACTCGATCCGCTCCCGGAAGGCCGCGGGCATCTCGCCCGGCCGGTCGCCCTCGTCGGACGGGAGGTCGAGCACCTCGAAGACGCGATCGGCCGCGGCCACCGCGCCCGCCATGATCGTGGGGTACTGCGCGACCGCCTTCACCGGCGACATCAGTCGCAGCGCCACGGCGATGAACGCGATGAACACCTCGGGCCGCAGCGTGGGCGAGGCGCCCAGGGCGAGCTGGGTGCCGTAGGAGAAGATCAACACGACCACGAGCCCGGCGAAGATCTCGCTCACGGGGCTCGTGAGCGTGGACCAGCCTTGCGCGCGCAGCACCCGCCGGCGGTAGCGGTCGGCGAGTCGCTGGAAGCGCTCCGCCTCGAACGCCTCCGCCACGTAGGCGCGCACCAGCTTGATCGACGCCACCATTTCAGCCACCAGGCTCGTCAGCTCGCCGCGCTCGTCCGCCTGTTCGCGCGAGCGGCGGCGCACGCGGGCGATCATCGGCCGGATGATGAGCGCCAGCACCGGGGCCGCGACGATCGCGATCAGCGTGAGCCGCCACGACAGGCCGAGCAGGATCGCGACGTACACGACGATGAGGCTGACGTTGCGGAGCAGCGAGGCGAGCGCCGCGGTGATCGCCGTCTTCACCTGATCGGTGTCGCTTACCACCCGGGCGAGCAGCTGGCCGCCCTTGGTGCGCTGGAAGAAGCCGAGGGGCAGGGTCTGGAGGTGGCGGAACAGGCGCACCCGCAGGTCGCGCACCACGCCCTCCTCGATCGCGACGCTCGAGACCGCGGCGGCGTACTGCGCCACGTTCTTCAGCACCAGCGCCCCCAGGAGCACGAGCACCACGTTGCGCAGCGCGACCGCTGGCACCCCCGCCGCGAGGAAGGGCCCGGCGATCTTGGCGAGCACCTCCTCGACAGCCGAGGTGCCGGTCGCGGGGAGCGCCTGCTGGCCGAACAGCGCGCGCAGGAAGGGAATGAGCAGCACGAAGGTGGCTCCGTCCATCACCGACGCCACCAGCGTAGCGACGATGTTCGTGACGAACAGCAGCGTGTAGGGGCGCAGCAGCAGCAGCAGGCGGGGGCCGCGGCCCATTCAGCCCGAGCCCCCACGCCGGCCGCGCGGCGTCAGCAGGGCCACCGGAAGGATCATCTCCTCCGGCGTCACGCCGCCGTGCAGGAACGACCCGCGGTAGCGCGCCTGGTACTCGCGCAGCTTGGTCGGATAGACGAAGAAGCGGTCCGTCGTGGCGAGCAGCAGGCGCACGCCGAGTCCCATGGCCGGCAGCCCCCACGTCTTGAGGTCCTGGACCGTGATCGCGGCCTCCGGATCCTCGGCGCGCAGGTCCTCGCCGAACTTGTAGCGCAGGTTGGCGGTGGCGTCGCGCTTCGCGAACACGGTGGCGGGGCGCTCGCAGTGGATCGAGCCGTGGTCGGAGGTGAGCAGCACCGTGACGCCGCGCCGCTCGGCCTCCTGCAGCGCCGCGAGCACGGGACTGCGCTCGAACCAGGTGCGCGTGAGGCCGCGCAGCGCGGCCTCGTCGCGCGCCACCTCGTACAGGATCGCGCTCTCAGAGCGGCCGTGCGTCAACTGGTCGATGAAGTTGAACACCAGCGCCGTCACGCCGTCCTGGGCGAGGTGCGCCGGCAGGCGCCGCTGCAGCTCGGAGCTCTCTCCCGCGCTGAACAGCTTCTCGTAGCGCACCGGCACCGGCTTGCCGACGAGCTCCGCCAGCTGCTCGCTCAGCAGCTCGGCCTCGTGCGCGTTCAGGCTCTCCTCGTCGGACGCCGCGCCCCACCAGTCGGGGTGCCGCGCGGCGATCTCCATCGGAAACATGCCGGAGAAGATCGCGTTGCGGGCGAAGGGCGTCGCCGTCGGCAGGATGCTGAAGTAGTGCGACTCCTCGACCTCGAACAGCGGCGTGACGAGGTCGCGCAGCACCTCCCACTGGTCCAGCCGCAGGCAGTCCACCACGATGAACAGCACCCGGCCCGTGTTCTTGAGAACGGGCACGAGGAACTCGGCCCCGACGTCCACCGACAGCGGCGGGCGGTCGCCCTCGGGGGCGGCGAGCCAGCGGGGGTACTGGCGCGCGACGTAGGCGGCGAAGCTCGTGTGGAGGCCGCGCTGCAGCGCGCGCAGCGCCTCGCTGAGGCCGGGCTCGCGCGCGGCCTCGAGCCGCACCTCCCAGCCCGCCAGCTCCACCACCAGCTCGATCCATTCGCGCCACGCGAGCGTCTCGGCGCGCTTCGCTTCGAGTTCGCGGAACCGGGTCACGAAGTCGCGCGCCCGGCGCTGCTGGCGGATGCGGTCGCCCTCGAGCAACCGCGTCACCACGGACAGCACCTGCCGCGGGTGGACTGGCTTGACGAGGTAGTCGTCCACCTCGACGCCGATCGCCTCGCGCAGCGTGTCCTGGCCCTCGCTCTGCGTCACCATCACGACGGGCATGGCGGGGTCGATCGCGCGGATCTCGCTCAACAGCTCGAGACCACGCCGGCCCGGCATCTGCTCGTCCAGCAGCACGACGCTGTAGGGCTGCCGCCGCAGCAGCGCCAGCGCGTCGTCGCCGTGCGTCGCCGACGCCACGGTAAAGCCCTGCTCTTCGAGGAAGCGGCGGTGCGCGGCGAGCCCTTCGATCTCGTCGTCCACCCAGAGGATGCTCTTCGGACGCGGCATCGTGGCGAAAGCTAATACGCGAGACTAGAATTGGCCGCGTGTTGTGCGTCCTGCTCGTGCGGTTCAGCTCCATCGGCGACATTCTGCTCACCACGCCCCTCGTCCGCGCGCTGCGGCGCCGCCACCCCGAGGCGCGGATCGTCTACGTCACGAAGCAGGCCATGACCCCCCTCGTCTCGGACAATCCGCACGTCCACGAGGTGGTGGGCCTGGAGCCGGACGAGCCGATCCGCCACCTCGCCCGCCGACTGCGCGCGCTCCGGCCCACGCACGGGCTCGACCTGCACGGCAGCGTGCGCAGCGCCGCGCTGCGGCTGCTGGTGCGCTGCCACTGGACGGGCTACCGCAAGCGCAAGCTCGCCCGCGCGCTGCTGATCGCGACGAAGCTCGATGTCTACGGCGCGCGCGTTCCGGTGGCGGAGCGCTACTTCGAGGCGGCGCGCGCCCTCGACACCCGGCCGGACGGCGGCCCGCCCGAGTTCTGCCTCAGCCAGGGAGCCCGGGACCGGGTGGCCGAATGGCTGGCGCAGCGGGCGCTCGCGGACGCACCCCTGATCGCGCTGGCGCCGGGAGCCGCGCACGCCACCAAACGCTGGCCCCTCGCTCACTGGATCGCGCTCGCCGACCGGCTGCACACGGGGGGGTACCGGCCCGTGGTGCTCGGCGGGCCGGAGGATCGCGGACTCGCCCAGCAGCTGGCGGAGGGTGGGGGGGGGCGGATCGAGAGCGCGGCCGGGGAGTTCTCGCTGCAGGAGACAGGCGCGCTGCTCGCACGCGCGCGGGCGCTCGTCTCCGGAGACACCGGGGTGATGCACATGGCGACGGGCGTGGGCACACCCGTGGTCGCCCTGTTTGGGCCGACGGTGGGGCAGTTCGGCTTCTTCCCCTACCGCGCCCCCGCAGTCGTGCTGGAGCGCCCGCTCGACTGCCGCCCCTGCTCGGCCACGGGCACGGCGCACTGCCCGATGGGCCACCACCGCTGCCTCGGCGACATCGCGCCCGGGGAGGTCGCGGCGGCCGTGCAGCGGCTCGTCGCATGATCAGCGCGACCACCCCGTGCGAGGAGCAGCTCATCGGGCTGCTCGCCGCCGCGGGGCGCGGCCCCGCGCGCGACGGCGTGTTCGCGCTGTGGCTGGTGCTGCGCGCCGCGGAGGCGCTGTTGACGCCCCAGCCTCGCCTGGTGTCGAGCCGCGGACACCGCCGCCGGCTGCAGGCGCTCGAGACCCGCCTCGCGAGCCTCGCACTCCCGGGGCCGCTCAAGCGCGCCCTCGCCGCCGCGCGTCAGCACCTCGAGCCCGGGACGCCGGCGGCCGCGGCGCTCGTGCTCTCGCAGCTCGTGGCCCCCGCCCGGGACGTGCTCGGGGCCGAGGCCGGCAACGCCGTGGCCGTTGCCGCGCGCTCGGCTCGCATACATCTATAGAGACATGAGTCCGCGCCGGTTCGATCGCCGCCCTTCCCTCGAGTCCCTCGTGACGCGCGTGGACCAGCAGCGCCCGGGGGAGATCACGGGAGACACCATCCCCACGGGCTTCGCCTCCGTGGACAGGCTCTTGGGTGGTGGGCTGCGGCGCCGGGACCTGGTCATGCTGGGCGGCGACATCGGCGCGGGGAAGTCTGCCTTCGCACTCGGCGTCGCGCTGCGCGTGGCGCAGCAGGGGACGGGCGTCGCGTTTCTCTCGGGCGAGATGGACGAGGAGCGCCTCATGGAGCGCGCCCTCGCGATCGAGGGCCGGGTGGCCGTGGACGAGCTGCGCACGGCGAAGATGAACGACCTCACCCGCGCGGGGATCGGCGCGGCGGCGGTGCGGTTGCGGGGCTTGCCCCTCTCCCTGCTGCCGCTCGCCGCCGACGACTTCGAGACGATGGCCGCGCGGCTCGACCCCCTGCGCCAGCTCGGCCTCGTCGTCCTGGACTACCTGCAGCTCGTGCCCGCGCCCACCGGCGCCGCGCGCTCCACGCAGGACGAGGAAGTGGCGCTCGTGCTGCGGCAGCTCAAGGCGCTGGCGCTCGAGCGCCAGGTGGCGCTGCTCGTCGCGGCGCAGCTCCCCCACTTCGACGCCAAGCGCCAGGACCCACGCCCCACGCTGGACGACTTCGGCCATCTCGGCGCCGTGAAACAGCACGCCGACGTCGTGCTCGCGATCTACCGGGAGGAGATGTACAACCCGGGCGGCGGCGTCGAGGGCGCGACCGAGCTGCTCGTCACCAAGAACCGCAACGGCCCGACGGGGTTCGTGGACCTGTACTTCTACCGGCGCTGGATGCGGATCGAGGACATGCTCGACCCTGATCGCTGAAAGTTGTAAGTTGCAAGTCGTAAGCCTTAGGGCTTAAGGCTTGAGACTTGCGCCTGGGGTTGACATGGCCGGCCACAGCAAATGGAAGCAGATCAAAAGGAAGAAGGCCGTCACCGACGCCAGGCGCGGCGCCGCGTTCACCAAGCTGATCCGCGAAATCACGATCGCCGCGCGCCAGGGGGGCGCGGACCCCGCCGGGAATCCGCGTCTCCGCACCGCCATCGAGGCGGCCAAGGCCGAGAACATGCCGTGGGATAACATCGATCGCGCCATCAAGAAGGGCGCGGGCGGGCTGGACGGCGTGCAGTACGAAGAGGTGACCTACGAAGGCTACGGTCCGGGCGGCGCGGCGATTCTCATCCAGGCGACGACGGACAACGCGAACCGTACCGTGGCCGAGATCCGGTACCTCTTCACCCGGTACGGCGGCAACCTGGGCGCCGCCAACTCGGTCGCCTGGATGTTCGACCGCAAGGCGCAGATCGTGGTGGACGCGGCGCAGGCCGACGAGGACGCGACGCTCGAGGTCGCGCTCGACGCGGGGGCCGACGATGTCGTGCGGGACGGCGACCAGCTGATCGTCACGGGACCGGCGAGCCAGCTCCACACCATTCAGGAACGGCTCAAGGCGCGTGGGCTCGCGGTGCACTCGGCCGAAATCGCCATGACCCCGAAGAGCACGGTCAAGGTCGAGGGCGCGGACGCGAAGCGGCTGCTGCGGCTGATCGAGGAGCTCGAGGAGATGGACGACGTGGCGAAGGTGTTCTCCAACTTCGACATCGACGCCGAGGCGATGGCCGCGGTGAGCGGCTGACGTGAGGGTGCTGGGCGTCGACCCGGGCACGGCGGCTACCGGGTACGGGGTCGTGGAGGCCGGGAACGGCGCACCCGGCAGAGAGGGCGGGGCGGGCCGGCTGATCGAATGCGGGGTGATCACCTTCGCGCGCAAGAGCTCCCTGCCGCGCCGCCTCGCCGAGCTGCACGCGGAGATCGTCGCCCTGATCGACCGCCACCATCCCGCCGCCCTCGCCCTGGAAAACGCCTTCTATCACCGCAACGTCCGCACCACGCTGGTGCTCGGCCACGCCCGCGGCGTGGTGCTGCTCGCGGCGCAGCAGGCGGGGCTCGCCATCGCGGAGTACGCGCCCGCGACGGTGAAGAAGACGGTCACGGGGGCCGGGGGCGCCCCCAAGGCGCAGGTGGGCGCGGTGGTGGCGCGGCTGCTGCGGCTGCGGCAAGCCCCGCGGCCGGCCGACGCGGCGGACGGCGTCGCCGTGGCGCTGACCCACATCCTCAGGACCTGACCGCGTGATCGCCCAGGTGAGCGGCCGTGTCGCGGCGAAGCACGCCGACCGGGTGCTGGTGCAGACCCCGGGCGGGCTGGGCTACGAGATCGTCGTCCCGCTCGGCGTGATGGAGCGGCTGCCGGCGGTGGGCGAGCCCGTGAGCCTCGCGACCGAGCTGGTGGTGCGGGAGGACGGCTGGGCGCTGTACGGCTTCCTGGACGAGCTGGGGCGCCGCTTCTTCCAGCGGCTGATCGGCGTCTCGGGCGTGGGCCCGAAGCTCGCCGTGTCGCTCGTGTCGGCGCTCGGCGTCGCGCGCGGGGCGCGCGCGGTGCAGGAGAGGAACATCGCGCTGCTTGCTTCGGTGAGCGGGATCGGGAAGAAGACCGCCGAGCGGCTGGCGCTCGAGCTGGCGGACAAGGTCGGCGAGTTTGTGGACGCGGCCGCCGCCCCGCTCTCGGGAGCGGCGAGCGCGGCGCTGCAGGCGCTCGAGCGGCTGGGGTACGCGCGCGCCGAAGCGGACCGCGCGCTCGGCGCGGTGCTCGCGGCGGACGGGGGGGGAGCCGGGGACGCCGAAACGCTGGTGCGGCGCGCGCTCCAGGTCTTGACTCAAACGTGAGCGTGACGACGATGCCCGTGCCCTGGACCACGGCCGAGTGGATCTGCACGCGCTGCGGCTCCACGAACCGCAAGCTCGTGCCCGAGGGCGCGCGCCGTGCCGCGGATGAATGCATCACCTGCCGCACTCGCCACGAGCTCGAGCCGGAGGAGCGTCCGGTACGGTGGCGCGCGCGGCCGATGGGGAGGTAGAGTGAGCGAAATGACTGGACAAGTCGGAACGCGGAACGCGGAACGGGAAACAGAACGGCAGGGCTCTGTTCCGCGTTCCGACTTCCGCGTTCCGCGTTGAGATATGCCCCGCGCCCAGATCACGACGCCCGAAGCGCTGCCCGACGAGCGCTCCGCCGACGCGGCGCTCCGCCCCTCGCGGCTGGACGAGTTCGTGGGCCAGGCGAAGGTCAAGGAATCGCTCCAGATCGCGATCGACGCGGCGAAGCAGCGCCGCGAGCCGCTCGACCACGCCCTCTTCTTCGGGCCCCCCGGGCTCGGCAAGACGACCCTCGCCCTGCTGATGGCGAAGGAGCTCGGCGTGAACATCCGCACGACGTCGGGCCCGGTGCTCGAGCGCCCGGGAGACCTCGTCGGCATGCTCACGTCGCTCCAGGCGGGCGACATCCTGTTCATCGACGAGGTGCACCGGCTGCGGCCGGCGCTAGAGGAATTTCTCTATCCCGCGATGGAGGAATACCGGGTGGACGTGCGCATCGCGGACGGGCCGCACGCTCAGACGATTCCGATGGCGCTGGAGCGGTTCACGCTGATCGGCGCGACCACCCGCTTCGGGCTGCTCACCCCGCCGATGCGGGCCCGCTTCGGGCTGATCGAGCGGCTGTCGTATTACCCGCCCGACGACCTGGCCCAGATCGTGACGCGCTCGGCCGGGATCCTCGCGGTGCCGATCGACGCCCCGGGCACGGCCGAGATCGCGCGCCGCAGCCGCGGCACGCCGCGCGTCGCGAACCGCCTGCTGAAGCGCGTGCGCGACTACGCCCAGGTGCGCGCCGACGGCAAGATCACGGGGCCCGTGGCGCTCGAGGCGCTGAAGCGGCTCGACGTGGACGAGTTCGGGCTCGACGACATGGACGCCCGCATCCTGAAGACGATCATCGAGCAATTCGAGGGAGGCCCCGTAGGGCTGCAGACGATCGGCGCCGCGGTAGGCGAGGACTCGGGGACGCTCGAAGAGGTGTACGAGCCGTTCCTGATGCAGCAGGGCTTCCTCGCCCGCACGCCGCGCGGCCGCGTCGCCACACCGGCCGCGTACCGTCACTTCGGATTCACGCCGCCGCGCGCGACGGCCGACCAGCCGACGATGTTTGACGGCTGAACGCGGAACGCGGAAGGCGGAAGGCGAAACGGAAGGGCGGGCGTCCGTTCCGCGTTCCCACTTCCGCGTTCCGCGGTACTTTCATGCGCGCCTCCGCCTTCGACTACGTTCTTCCACCGGAGCTCATCGCCCAAGAGCCGCTCCCCGACCGCGCCGCGAGCCGCCTGCTCCTGCTCCAGCGCACGAGCGGCGCGATCCGCCACGCGCGCTTCCCCGACGTGATCGACCTCGTCGCCGCCGAGGACGTGGTCGTCCTGAACGTCTCGCGGGTGATTCCGGCGAGACTGCACGGGAAACGCGACACGGGAGCCGTAGCGGAGCTGCTGCTCGTGCGGGAGGTCGACGACGGCACCTGGCTCGCGATGGGGCATCCGGGAGGGAAGCTCAAGCCCGGGCGGCGGGTCGCGTTCGGGGACGACAGCACGGTGGAGATCGTCGAGATGCTGGGCGGCGGACTCAGGCGGGTGCGGTTCGTGGGCGCGCTCGACGCGCGGGCGACGGTCGCGAAGTACGGGGAGGTGCCCTTGCCGCCCTACATTCGCCGCGCTCCCACGGCCGCCGACCGCACGCGCTATCAGACCGTGTATGCCGAGCACGACGGTAGCGTGGCGGCGCCGACGGCGGGGCTGCACTTCACGCCCGAGCTGCTCGCCCGCGTGCGCGCGAAGGGCGCGGCGATCGCGACGCTCGACCTCCACATCGGCCCGGGGACGTTCAAGCCGGTGGAGGTGGATGATGTGGCGCGGCACCGGATGGAGCCCGAGCCGTACGTCCTGAGCGCCGAGGCGACGGAGACGATCAACGCGCGCCGCGCGGCGGGTGGCAAGGTGTGGGCGGTGGGGACGACCGTGGTGCGGACGCTCGAGACCTGTGCCGACGAGCGGGGCGTAGTGCGGCCGGGCGCCGGGGAGACCCGGCTATTCCTTTATCCTCCGTACACGTTCCGGGCGGTCGACCGGCTGCTCACGAACTTTCATCTGCCCCGCTCGACTCTGCTGATGCTAGTGTGCGCCTTCGGGGGATATGAGAACGTGCTGCGGGCATACGGGGAAGCGGTGGAGCGAACGTACCGATTCTACTCATATGGCGACGCGATGGCGGTGACCTAGTGTTCGAATTCACCCTCGAAGCCTCCTCCGCCGCCGCTCGCACCGGCCGCCTCGCCCTGCCCCACGGCACGATCGAGACTCCCTGCTTCATGCCGGTGGGCACGCAAGGCACCGTGCGCGCGCTCTCGCCCAACGACCTCCGGACGGCGGGGGCGAGTCTCGTGCTCGCCAACACCTACCACCTCCACGTCCGCCCCGGGGAAGACGTCATCGCGCGGCTCGGCGGCCTGCACCGCTTCATGGCCTGGGACGGCCCGCTGCTCACCGACTCCGGCGGCTTCCAGGTGTTCTCGCTCGAGGGA
>Ga0070697_100000941_pt1 | contig 21875 bp, 20 predicted proteins | sample KBSK1501metaG_FD_65475 | JGI IMG/M metagenome (GOLD analysis project Ga0070697, IMG submission 65475) | Corn, switchgrass and miscanthus rhizosphere microbial communities from Kellogg Biological Station, Michigan, USA - KBS K1-50-1 metaG | ecosystem: Host-associated > Plants > Roots >... | reverse complement strand
TCACTCCCTCACCACCTCGCGCGGGTGCTTGTCGTTGCGAATACCGAGAAGTCTCGGGTGGCGGAGTTTGTTGTGTTTGGTCCACTGGATGAAACCGACTTGTACCACGATCTCGGGATGGACCCAGTGAGCGCGCAGGCTAGTACTGACTTTGCGTTGCCCATGAAAGCCCTCCCTCACGGTCGGGCTACTGCCCCGTGCGACTTTGCTTCGCGGTAAGCCAACGCCTTTCGTAAACGGCGGTTTATCGATCTCGAGACGATCGAGTTGCGCGCGTAGATCGAGCAGCATTTTCGTATTGAAGCCGGTGCCAATTTTGCCGGCGAACACAAGCTCGTTCCTGTCGTAGTAACCAACCAGAAGTGCGCCAAGGCCGGCGCGTTTGCCTTGCGGCTCGGTGAAGCCGCCGACCACGAACTCCTGCGACAACTCACACTTCATCTTCAGCCAGTTTGGCGAGCGGCGCTGCTCATACACCGAATCGCGGCGTTTCGCGATCACACCCTCCCACCCATGTTTCTGCGCGCGCTCCCAGGGCGCTTCATCGTGCAACTCCGTGACCCGGTGCAGCGGCGCGGCGAGGGGCAGCTTGCGCAACAGCGCACGACGTTCTTCAAGCGGAAAGTTCGTCAAATCACGGCCATCGATCCACATGATGTCGAACACGTGATACGCACTCGGCCCATGCCAGTCGATTTCGCCGTCGAGAATCAATTCCTGGTGCGGAAGTTTGGCAATGGCGCGGGCCAGCACGGGAATGGTTTGCGGCAAACGATTGCGCGAGAACAGTTCGACTCGGGAACCTTTCTTGTACGCGAGTAGTCGGATGCCGTCGAACTTCCGTTCAAAGATCCATTCCGAACCGTTGAAGCGCTCCTGGGTGAGCGTCGCGGCCATGGGCTGAATCCACTCGGGAAAAGACTTAGGCATGGAGAGACTATAACAGCGGGTGAATAGTAAATGGTGAATGGTAAATGGTAAGAAGGATCGTTTGCCGAGGGGGTAAATGTCCGACAAACTTCAGTTTGTCGTAGCACCACGACAAGCTAAAGCTTGTCGCCTTTATGACTAATTTGTTTCGCCAGGGAGCGCTTCAGGGAACGAAACCGGGCGACGCTTTCTTTATCAGGTGCGACGAAACAACCACAACTCAGGATGACATCCACTCGGGAGTATTCAACATTATCGTAGGTTTCGCGCCCCTCAAGCCCGCCGAATTCGTTTTGATCCGCATTCAACAACTGGCCGGACAAACAAACGTCTCCGCAACCCGCGGAGCGGGTGTTGGCATAAAGCCTGGGGTGGAGCGCAGCGAAGCCCCAGGAACCCCGCGCGAAAAATAATCTAAGCCCGCGGAGCGGCCGACAGTGGGAACAGGAGCAGTACGCAGGAGCAGGATGCAGGGAGAACGGTAAGTCCATTGCGAATGATGTCTTGGTAGTGGCCAACTCTATCGGCCGCTCCGCGGGCTCAATTGTTTTTGACTACTTTGATCCTGGGGTTTCGCTGCGCTACACCCCAGGCTTTATGCCGTCGTCCGCTCCGCGGACTAAGAACCAATCGCTCCGCGTCTGTTCAATCGCTCCGCGCTTGTTCAATCGCTCCGCGCTTGTTCAATCCGCTCCGCGCCTACTCGTTGCGGAACGCGCGGACTAGGGCACGGGCGCGATCAGGATCGATTGGATTCGACCAAAGGCCGTCCTTCTTTATTGATGAGCCGACGATGAACGCGTCTGCGTCCGCGTAACGGAGCAGGTTCTCCGTTGTAATTCCAGAGCCCACTATGGTCGGCACGGAGACTGCTCGGCCAACGGAATTCACTTCGTCGGGTTCCGCAGGCTGGCCAGTGGCGACGCCGGTGACGATCACCCCGTCGACGAGAAAAAACTCTGCGGCCTTCGCTGTTTCAGCGATGTCAATATCTGCGGTGATCGCATGCGCGGAGTGTTTCTTCTTCACGTCAGCAAACACTCGGATATGGTCCGCGCCAATCGCACGTCGATAGCGCAACAAAGGGCCCGCGCTTGCTTCGATTAGTCCTTCATCAGCGACGTGTGCGAACACGTAGCCCTCAACACGCACAAAGCTCGCGCCGCAAGCGAGCGCAACCGCAAGAGCGCTCGAATTGGCGCCGGCGAGTACCTGGACGCCGAGGGGCAGCGCAGTAGCCCGTCGTACTTCCGCGCCGATGACGGCCATCGCTGCGGTGATCTCAGGGCCGACGGCGGCTTTCAGGTATGGGCGATCATGCGTGTTCTCAATCATCACACCGTGGAATCCGGCATCCTCGTATTGGCGAGCCTCCTGGACGGCGATCGACGTGATGGCCCGTGTGTCGAGCTCACCTGCGGGAGTGCCGGGCAAAGCCCGAAGGTGAACGACGCCGATGAGCGCGCGTGGGACGCCGAAGAGCGAGTCGATGACGGCAAGCTTGTCCATGGAGGTGTCTCCTATGAATTTCGGATTGCGGAATTCGTGGTCCGAAGAGCGGGGGCAAGCCCACCTTCCCGACCTTGAGATTGCTGAAGTTGCTCGATTGAGTTCGCCTTGAATGCCTTTCTCGCGTCTAGTACTCCCAGCTACTGTCTGCTACGGCTACGCCGTGAAGAGTGCTGACCCAACCACAACAAGCCGTCGATGATCAGTCGATCCTGAATTTTGTTGTCGAACGTATACGACAATGTCTTGTTCGTATTGTCATACTTGTGCTCATAATCAATGTCGTTGTGGCCCAGGTTGAGATAGAGCATCTTGTAGTTCTTGTTCGTCCAGACGACAGGATAGTACTCGCTGCGCCAGATCTCGTTCTGCTTTGGTCCGGTGCCTAGCGGAAAGCTGCTTGAGTCTATCGAGAGCAGAATGTCGATGTCAGGATTGTCGCGCAGGTCTTTCTCCCAGCGGTACCACTCGTTTGGCGAAGACTTGAAGGTCTCAGGCAGATGTCGAGTCGCCGGATGCTTGCGATCTTCGACACGCAGAATCGCTGACGTAGGTCTCCAGGTGTTGCTCACGTATGAGCCTGATCCGAGAAAGGTGTTGTGGTACCAGTCCCAGTCAGCCGGATACGCCGACGGTGTCAATGCAAAGCCGGCGAAGTGAAAGCCCATCCAGGCGCCGCCATGCTCCATGTATGTCTGAAACGCAGCTCGTTGGCCGGGGTCTTCAGGACGAGTATCCAGAAACACAACCACCTGATACCTGGCAAGAAAGTCTGAATTCAGATTCTGCCAATTGGAGGTGCTGTCGTAGCTAAAATTGTATTTCGCCGCCATTTGAGGAAACCAACGGTTGGCTTCGTTTACAAAGCTGATATGCGCCTGATCCTGTTTGGCGGTAAAGAACGCTATGACTCTGAACTTCGGAGGGCGGTTATTCGCGTTAAGCGTTGAACAGCAAAGGATGAGCAGTGCAATGCCTAACGCACTAAGGGCCTTGAGGGCGGACTTGGTGATGCTGCTATGCATGGTCGACGTTCCAGCTGGTTTGCTCGCCATTGCGATAACCGGGAGAATAGCCATGACCGCGTGAGCGCCAAGCGAACGGGATTGAACTTCAATCGCGCAACGCAGAACAAGATACCGGAGGCGGCCCTCGCGCGGAGAGTCTGTGGGGAAAACTTACAACCCTCTTCTCTGTGCATCCTCGGCGTTCTCTGTGTCTCTGTGGTGAATGTTTGGCTTAGTAAATCCACCACAGAGGCACGGAGTTCACAGAGATCGCACAGAGACTTGAACGAACGCGCCGCTAGGTCGGCGCACTCCAAAGGGCGGATTCAATCATGAAATTGACCGGTTATCTTAGCGTCGTTCTCTTCCTCTTGCTATGCGCCGCCTGGGCGCCTGTTGGTGCAAGTGTCGGATCGAAGCAGTCGAAACCCTGGCGCGCCGTACACCTCCTTGACTACAACAGCGACAGCGCGCTCGATGCACTCGGGCAGAATCTTGAAAACCTGTCGAAGCAGGGAATTAACCTAATCATTCTCGAGGTTGACTACAACTTTGCGTTCAAGTCTCACCCTGAACTCAGGCGAGGAACAGATCCGATTACGCGCGCTGGAGCACGAAGATTCGCGGGGCTGTGCAGGAAGTTCAACATTCGGCTGATTCCCGAGTTTCAATCGCTCGGTCATCAGTCCTGGAAGGCCGAAACTTTTTCTCTTCTCACTGTCTACCCGGCCTTCGACCTTACGCCGGGGGCGTTCCCCAACAACGAGGGTATCTATTGCCGCGAATGGGATCCGCTGAACCCGGAGGTCTGGCGGGTCATCTTCCAATTGATGGACGAGATCATTGACGCCTTTCATGCCGACGCCTTTCACGTAGGTATGGATGAGATCTTTTTGCTGGGCTCGGAACTCTCGCCATCGACGAAGGGCAAAGATAGTGGGGTGCTCTTCGCAAAAGCCGTCAACGAAATTTACGCTCACCTCGTGCGCAAGCGTCACGTCGAGATGCTGATGTGGGGCGATCGTTTGATTGATGGCAAGAAGTACGATTTTGGAGAGTGGGAAGCCTCCACTAACGGAACCGCGGCGGCTATCGACTTGATCCCGAAAGATATCATTGTCTGCCCATGGCATTACGAACTGCGTGACAGTTATCCGTCGATCCCCATGTTCATAGAAAGAGGTTTCAGGGTCTTGCCGGCTGGCTGGAAGGACCTTGAGGCGACAAAGGCGTTAATCGAATTCAACCGTTTGCATGCTGATCCAAAACTGCTCGGCCATATGTTCACCACCTGGGGAGTCAAGAAGGACGCGCTCGTTGATTTCTCGCCGCTGGTCGAGGGCTTGAAGCTGCTGAAGGAGGAGCGACGTACTCCATAGTGTCAAGAGGTCAGTATCACCACAGGGTAGCGGGTGGGTCCTTCCTCGGATCTATGTGACATGAGGTCAGTACCACCACGCTTTATGACACCGGACATTGCCGGTTTTTCAGAGGCACGCGACTCACTTCACCACGAAACTGCGGCCGTACGCGCCGTAGTCACTGGTCTTGATTCCGTTTCGTGTTGTGCCTTTATAGGAAGATTCACCTGGCCGTAGCTCAATCGTGACCGAACCGCCGCTATCCATCGTCAACTTGCCGGCATGGACCGCCGCATTACAAATCGACGAGTCAGCAGTGTATATGTCGGTGCCCCACACGTTGCCTTGTTTGCCACCCGGGGGACATTTGAACTTGTAGGTCTTGCCGGTTTCGGGGCTGACCATTGCCGGCGACGTGTTCCACAGCACGGGTGTTTGCTCGTCCGCTTCTCGCACAAGCGCTTCGATGTTTGGAGTTTTGAAAACGAAGCTGTGCTGATATGGGCCATAGTAGCTGGTCGTCACGCCGTTTCTTTCACTGCAGCCATAGATACTCCTGCCGGGGCGCAATTCGATGGTGACAGCGCCGCCTTGTTGATAGGTTATCAATCCGCTATGAACGGCAGCCGTGCAGATTGATGAATCTGCGGTATAGATATCGCTACCCCAAACCGAATGCTCTGTGCCTCCCGGCGAACACGCCAGCGTGAACGTCTCTCCATCTTTGCCGCTTAGCGACGTGGCGTTTGCCTCCCAGGTCGTTGGTTTTCCTCCACCGGCTGAAGTTGGGGGAGACGAGGCAGTGTTTGAGTTATCTGCGGGGGCACTTATGTTGCCGCCTCCGCTCGTACCGGCAGCAATGTTTTCATTCTTCGGTTTTGAGCAAGCGGCGCTGCCGAGGACGATTGCAGCTGATACGAGCGCAAGGCAACAGCCAATGATCCGTCGGTTCGCGGTTAATTGGTAGGATGGCGTCACGGTGACAATCCTTTCGTTTAATTGCGGAAGGTGTGCCCTGTGAGTATACCGCGCAGCAGGCGACAGACGAACCTTCACGATTGACGTTTGTCGCGGCAACCCACCGCTTCGGTGAGGTAGGCTGACCTCAGCGCGAAGGAAACGTCTTTCAGTGGGTCGACAAAATCAGAACCGGGAGCGGTAGCGACCGGATTATGGACTCAACGTAAAACTCCGAACGGCTTAAAAGTGCAGCAAGCCTAAGCCCCGTTGAGTGTTCGACCCGGTCGCTACCACCACCCCACGCGGGCTGCCCGCGCGGGGACCCCGGTCCGCTTCCGGTTCTGATTTTGTGTCATCACACAACTTAGATCTTCCCCAGCGGGGAGCCGCTAGGTATACTCCGCGCATTAGACCGATGGATTGGAAATACAAACATTTTCATCAAGAGAGGGTCTTTCCGGCGCCGCGCGATGTTGTCTTTGAAGCAGCGCGCACGTTTATGACGAAATCGCTCGGGTGGGAGGTCACAGATACGCCAGACGGCTTTACCGCACAGGGCCATAGTTTTACACACCACGCAATCGCAAACTTTCGCATTCAATCAGCCGCGAATGGAGCGTCATCAGAAAACGGAACCAGGGTGGCCATAGAACTATTGGTCGAGCGTGCCGGTTGGCGAGGATTCATGTTGGTCGACGTCGGCGGTTACTACAACATTCAAATTCGCAAGTGGCTGGATGGCGTTCAGTGGTCTCTGCAGCAAGAGCTTACCGGCAGTCATGACGAGTCAACGAATCCGCTCGTGCTCGCGCAGAAAAAACCCGGTGCGTACATTTTCAATGGTTGTTTGGTGTTCATTGTCGTGAGCTTTGCTTTGTATTTCCTCGTCACCTTCATCAGCGCGGTGGTTGGACTGCTCACAGGAAATTTGTTTTTGCTGGGCAGAGGTTCCGTAACCATTCATGGGATGGGGGCCCGCATACTTTCGGCGTTGATCCTGCTATTCATAGGGTTTCTTGGATGGCGGATTAAGCAACAGTCCGCGAAGCGGACTGCAGCATAGAGCCTGGGGTTCCGCTGGGCTCCCCCTCAGGCTTTATGCCGCCGGCCGCTTCGCGGACTAGTTGTGTGCTTCGCTTTGGAATTCCGCCTTGTCTTCTTTGCTGATCGCGATTTGCTCTCTGCCTTCGCCGGCGTCTTCGTGGCGTGATTTGTCTCCAACGGCCCACTGGCTTCTTCTAATGACGCAGTGATTAGATCGTCGCCTGGTCGCTTACCGTCTACGAAGGCAAAGACGTGGAAATTGGCGCTCCGCTCGCGGATTACTTCAATGCGGCCTTCCTTCTTCAGGCGCGCAAGTTCGGTCATCAGGAAAGTTTGTTCGTCGCCACTCATGTAACGATAATCGATGTCGAATGCCAGACCGGTCGAGTGCGGCGGCGTATCAATCAGCACTGCGTTTCTGTTCACTTTTCTCAAGGCGGTCTGATACTGTTCCGGTCTAACCAAAGAGCTTACCGGCAAGGGCCGATCAAACTTGTCGTGATAGTCCTTCGCTACTTCTTCGAGGATTTTCAGTGCCTCGGGTTTTATTGAACTGAGCATCGTCACCTTCATCGCCTGACGGTCGGATGGGTCGTCGAGGTTAAAGGAACGTCCGCCTAGATTCTTTGCCAGACTTTGCAGTGACTCGTAATCTCTCAACAGTCTTTGTCTGCTTTCGGGCTGCCCGTAACTTCGATCCAGGAGCGCCTTGTCTTCGTCGTTAGATTTCAACTGCTGCTGTCGCGCAGTGATCTCCTTTTGCAGGTCACGTTGCTTGGGACGATCGCGTTTTGTCAGTGCGGTCAACTGCTTTTGCAAACCGGATATTTCCGTCTGTAGCTTCGAACGCGCGGAGTCGAGCAGACCGTAGGCGTTGCGCAGTTCGGCTTCGTCATAAAGTTCGATGTTGTGATCGTCTATGTATCGACTAAACACGCCGCCATCCGCCCTGGCGCCGACGCCGAAAAGAATATAGTTATCGGTGACGGCAGGTAGCGAAACCAGTTCGCCGCGCTCAATCATCCCCGCCAGATCCACAAAGTCCTGACAAGATTGCAGACTGAATTTCCGAACCTCGGCGACCTGCGTAGCCAGGAACCAATGCCGGTCATCGTAGTGGCGGAGCTCTGGTGGTGTTTCGACGGCGCCTCCGACTCGATCTTCCTTCACTTTCTCCAGGGCCCGCGTCCACAAATCAGAATCGGTGGGGCGCAGTACTGCAAGATTAGGTAGGTCGTTGGGTTGAAGAAGGGCCAGCCGCTTAAGCGAGTTGAAGCGGAGGAGTGCCCACACAGCAACTGCTATCACTGCACTCAACACAATAAACAGAAAAAGACGCCGCACTCTTTGGTTCATATTCCAACCAGAAAAAGATGAGGCCCAGACCCCTGGCCTCATCAAGATTTAATAGTTCTTCTATGCAAATTTGAGGCAAATCATCCGGGATCAGCGAATCCGCGGCAATGGGCACTTTCGATCAAGTGAAAGCGTGGCGAAAGAGTGCAGCCCGGCAGCGAGAAACCAGATTACTGTTTCGATTCTGGACAACCGGTGGTGCCCTAATTTGTAAAGCAAACTGTTAGTTTGCGATGAATGAACGGCATTCAACGCGCACGCAAACTAACAGTTTGCGTTACAAAACCAAACTAGGCACCGCCGACAACCTCAGTATTTGATTTGGGGGGATCTTAGTCCGCGCAACGGACGAATGATATAGCCCACCGATTCGTCGGTGGGAGCGATTCGCTACCACGGCTACACCGCGATAACTCTAGAACAACTGGAACTTGATGGTTAAGTACTTCTTGGGATTCTGGCGAAAGTCGTAGATTAGCTTCACGCCTTCGGAAGAGAGTTGATTGACGTTGGAATAGAGCGCGTCGTCGGTCAGGAGTTTGCCGACTGTACCTTCGCCACGTTGAGCTGCCGCCACCATGTTATCAATTCGTCCGGCGGTCATATTGAAGCGGGCGATCGCGGCGCGCGCGTCGTTGTACATCTGCTCGTCTTTGATGAGTTTTCCGAGAGTGCCGTGACCGGCATTGATCTCGGCGATCATGGAGTTGATTTGATCCACTGAGCGGTCGAGCCGATCAGCGGTGCGATTGACACGATTGTAGAGCTCGTCGTTAGTCAGCAGTTTTCCGGCCGTGCCTTTTCCAGCCCGTAAGTCTTCTGCCAGCGTTCGCAGTTGCGTGGCGAGCTCGTTGGCGTTGTTGTAGAGCGCCGGGTCGTTTACAAATCGTCCCGCGGACCCGTTACCCGCCTTAATCAGGCGCATCACTTCTTCGGTCTCGCGCACCGTCGCATTGAGGTTGTTATAGAGAGCCTCATCGCTAAAGAGGCGTCCGACTGTTCCTTTACCCTCCTGCACGTCCTTCACAATGGTGCTAAGTTGATCCGAGAGCTTGCTGAGACGTTGGGCCACGTCGGTTCCGGAGGTGGCGAAGTCGTTCACCGTATTGGAACTGGATGAACGCAGGATGTCGTAGTCTTTTACTTGCGGGGCTAACGCCGTCCCGGGGCTAATGTTGATTAACATTTCGTTCCCCAACAGGCTTGGTGATCCTTGTTGCGCGGTTGAGTCCTGGCGAATACGTTCCGTTGCCGGCCGGCCATCGATAACCGCATCGATTGTCATCAGGGCCTCAACGCGCTGGGGATTTGGTTCCGTTGAGGGTGGCAGGAGAGTTATCTTGTCGATCTTTCCCACTCGCACGCCGGAGAGTCGGACCTCTGATCCTTCGCGCAGGCCATTGGCATCAGCGAATCGTGCCTTCAAGTGAAGCCGCTTCTTAAACGGGTTGATGTCGCCGGAGGCATTCAATATTAGGAAAATCAGAATTACTATTGAAACCAGCACGAATATGCCGACGCGCAACTGGTTTAAGCCTACCTGCTTCGTTGATCTTGGCATGGCGCTCAATTAAGGATGAAGGCGGAAGGATGAAGGATGAAACCAGGAACGGTTACGTTACCGTTCGCGGTCATTCCTTCTATTCATCCTTCATCCTTCATCCCTCATCCTTTCTATCAGTGTCCGCGAAGAAACCTCTGAATATACGGATCCTCAGCCTTGCGTAGAGTTTCATCGGTACCGCTAAAAATTATCTTGCCGTCTTTCATCATCATCACTTTGCTGTTGGTCAGGCATAGCCGCTCGCCTTCCCGCTCAAACACTACCTGTCCTTCTTCGTTTACAACGGCGTACTCAGAACAAAGGTATTCCAGGTTATTCATTTCATGGGTGACGAAGATTGACGACACGTCTTCGAGGTCGCGCAACTTCATGGCGAGCTCGCAGATTGTGCGCGCAGTTGGCGGATCGAGACCTGCCGTTGGTTCGTCGAAGAGGACGATTTTTGGATCACCGATAAGAGCCCGTGCAATACCGACGCGCCGACGCATACCACCCGACAGTTCGGCCGGCATTTTGTCGATGGCATCTTCCAAATTGACAAATCGAAGCATGCGGCGAACTTCGGGCTCGACTTCGTCTTCCGGCCGGCCCTGTTCGTGAAGGCGGTAGGCGACGTTATCGTAAACCGACAGGGAGTCAAAAAGTGCGCCTTCCTGAAACACCATCCCAATCTTCTTGCGCACAGTCATCATCTGCACTTCGTTATAGTCAGTTATGTCTTCGCCATCAACCAGAATTCTGCCCTCGTCGGGTTTTAACAAGCCCAGCACCAGCTTGATGATTGTAGACTTGCCACCGCCCGAGCCGCCGAGAATGATCTTGGTCTCACCCTTCAGTACCTTGAAACTCAGTTTGTTCAGGACTACGCGTTCGTCGAAGGCCAGCACCACGTCGCGAAATTCAATCGCGGGAATAATGCGATGGCTGTCATCCACTTCTGCGAAGGTTGAGCCGGCCGCATTTCGGCTTACTTGTCCGGAAGGGTAGAGCTCTGACTGTGTAGGTGAAATCGACATAGCGAATCAAATTCTAATTCGTCGGCATTCCCAGCAAGTATTGAAGTGCTCTGGCAAGAAAGAAGTCAGCTATGATGACAACTATCGAGGCCGTCACCACTGCGCGCGTAGTTGATCTGCCCACTCCCACCGTGCCGCCTTCAGTTGTTAGACCCTTGTAACACGCAACCGAGGCGATGATCACTGCGAAGCAGACCGGCTTTATTACACCGCCAATAATATCATCGGCAGTAATGCCATCTCGAACCGAGGTCACGAATGCATTGATCGAAAGTCCATATAAGCTCGTCGCTGCAATGCCGCCGCCGCCGATGCCAACGACGTCGGCAACGACCGTCAACAACGGCAAAGTAACTATCAAGGCTATCAGGCGTGGAGCTACCAACTTCTTGATTGGATCCGTGCCCAGTGCGCGCATGGCATCAATCTGTTGCGACGCAGTCATCGAGCCCAATTCCGCTGCTATAGCGGAACCAACGCGCCCGCAGACCATCAGGGCACACAACACTGGACCAAGCTCGCGTATCAAGGAGATCGCCACCAGCTTTCCGGTTTGCGCTCCCTGTCCGTAAAACGCCAGAGTCGGAAATGTTTGCAGAGTCATCACGCCGCCAGTGAAGAAGCCGGTCAAAAGAATAATTGTAAGTGAGCCGACGCCAATCACGTCCATCTGCGTGATCGTTTCCGAGATGTAGCGGGGCCCACGAAACAGACCAGCAACCGCTCGCGCGGTCATTAAGGTTGTTTCTTGCAGCTCGAAGATTGAGCGCGTAACGAAGTTCATTAGGGACTATTAGGGAAGTTAGCTGTTAGAAGTCCTGCCTGTTGCTGGTGGACCCTTCCGGACTGCTATTGCGACGACAGAGAACAGTACCACCGCCTGACTCTCGAAGAGACTTGAAAGTCGCTGGAAGTGGGTCACATTTGAAAAAGAGCGGCTTATCATGCGCAAAATTTGCGCAATGCGTCAAGCTAGAAGGTATTAAGGCCCAGAGACTGACAGTGCTGAACGGGAGGCCAGACACCAAAAAGCCAGCCAGGGCGATGCCGGGCCGGCTCAGTTTGCTTGCTGTCTGGGCGGTGACCTGGTCTGCTGTAACTAAGATCAGGGACGCCGAGGAAGGATTGGCGCGAGTCCATTGCGCTGATTTAGCCCTGGTCTCCGCGCGTCGCGCCTTTCTTGTCTTTGCACGGCGTTGTCCAGGCGACGTTCTCGTCGCGACTGCTGCGCCTCGAGTTGCAACGCTCGCAGGAGCTTTCGCTGTTCCGAAGTTAACACTCGCCGGATTCTGATTTCAGTCAAGATCCGCATACGCATCGCGGCTGCCTGGGCGGCCGCGAGCTCGCGCAAACGCTGTTCTACTAACGCCTCGTCCGGGGTCTCGGAATTGAGTGCGTCTTCGAGCGCACGATTGGCGTCGTCAAGGTGGTTTTTGATGGACATCCGTTCGTTACTATTGTTCACACGAATTGAGCGAATTTGTTCACGCTGTTCGGGAGTCAGATTTAGTTGGCGAATAAGATCCCCGCCCTGTTGAGGTTCCGGCGCTCCCGAAGGTTGCTGAACAGTCTGTGCCGAAACAAAACCGGCTGTAGCGGGAAAGCCTATCACCGCCAGCAACGCAAGCAACGTTAAGATTCGACTGTTGAATTTCCCGCTCTCTTTCATAGTAACCCTCATTCCAAACTTCGAGTTTGCTCCAACCTTCGCCAACATTAGCTACTGGTTAATTCTATCATCGAGCAAGTCCAGATCGCTGTCATTCTTGGCGGATACTAACCTCAAGTCGCTGGCCAACTGTTCGCGTTCAGTTTTTGAAAGCGGTCGCCGCGCCTTTTGAGACGCACTAAGCGCAACCTGCGTATTACGATTCGCAATCCGCTTAACAGCATTCCTTTGCGACGAATCTTTTGCTGTTAATGGAGCGGGGGCACTCGGCTCAGAATTCTTAATTCGCTCGAGCTCCTCCTGCACACGCTGGTCGACAAGCGCTCTGAGTTCTTCGGGCGAACTCATGGTCGCGCCAGGCGTTACCGCGACAGGGGCTGGCGGTGCTTGTCGCAAACGCGCCAGGGCCAGTCCGGCGAACACGCAAAACAAAACAGCAGCGAACGCTACAGCGCCCTTCATCCACAAGGGCGACAGATTGAAAAACTCTCGCAAGGCGGCCATTGCTGAGGGTGTTGCGCGCGGCGTCTTGGCGTGGGAGGAGGCTTTCACTTGAGCTGGGAAGGCAACGCTGCCAAGCGATTCGTTGCGCCAGGCTACTACCGATTCACGCACTTCTCCAAAATCGGCAAGCTCGGCGCTACAGGTCGCGCAGTTATTAAGGTGACGCTGGAAAGCAATTGCGTCGACCTCATTCAGCTCCCCGTAGAGAAAACCGATCAAGTCGTTCTCTCGTCCGCAAGTTAAGTCATCGTTTCTCATTTCACTTACTCCCACGCTTCTACGCTAAGTGTTAGCCAAATTTCGCCAGCCGCATTTGCAGCTGTTTCAATGCCGTGTACAGCCGGCTCTTGACGGTGCTGAGGGGCAAATCGAGCGCATCGGCGATTTCCTTAAAAGTAAGCTCCTCGAATTCCTTCATCACCACAACCTGCCGCAGTTCGACGGGCAAACTATTAACCGCGAGTCTTACGGCAGCACTGGTCTCACGTCCCTCAGCCACGCGCGCCGGCGAATATCTAATCGGCGCCGCAAAACTCGCTGCGTTTTTTTCCTCTTCCGTCTCAAGCGCGCTCTCGCTCCTTACCTTTGCGCGACGCTGCCGCGTAATGCATTGATTGACCGCTATGCGATGCAACCATGAGGAGACCTTTGCCTCGCCACGGAAGGCACGTAGGTTCCTGAACGCTGCTAGAAACGTTTCCTGCGTTGCGTCGCGAGCATCCTCTTCGCGACCGAGCATGCCAAAGGAAAGCACGAAGATCCGTCGCTCCCAGCGCTGGACAATCTCGCCGAAAGCTTCTGCGTCGCCCGTCAAAGCACGCTCTACGATCTGCTCGTCGCTCGTAGCCGTTCCCATCCTGTGTGATTTGCAAAGCCCAGCTGCCGGCGTTCCCGATGCCCGTCACTTACCATTAAGGCATAGCGCTCATCCATTTAGACGTCAATCCCGGTGGTTAAGTTTATAAAAAGCGCGTAATTCTCGGCTCGTTGGAAGCCAGGGCCTCGAGCCTTGCAGCCGCCGGGTATTGGAGTCTCCTTGCCAACGCAGTTTAACAAACGCGTTGACACGCCTAAGTTTACTAGACATAATGAGCTAGCGGCCAATTCGGCCGGTTCTGCACGACCCTCCTGAGGGAAATCCACTTCTTAAACTAGTCCACATCCCTTCTTCGACCAAATGCTGGAAAAAATTGGGCGAATTCGCCTGTTGTACATAGTCCTCGCCGTCTTGTTGGTAGTCGGCCTCTTGCCTTTAGCGTTTGCTGGAACTCTGCTTTCCGGGCGCAGCGCCGAGGAGCTAAGGTCGGTAGAAGGGCGTTATCAGGCGCAGTTGGTGCAGGACAAGGCCAGGCAAATCGAACTCTACGGGCAGCGCTACAGGGACGTGGTGAATGGTCTGGCCCAAGCGTTTGAAATCGCCGGTGGAATCAGGCCCCTCAACGACGCCGGCTATGATTCTCGTCTGCAGAAAACCCTGGAAGAAGATCCTAACCTGATTGCCCTGGCCATCTGGCCCGTTAGTGGCGAACTTCACAGGGCCTTTCAACCAGATTACATTCAGAAAGCGGAACTTGATCAGCGCGTTAGCGAAGTGCTCGCGAAAATGAGTGGCCGTGGCATGGTCGTAAGTCGGCCGCAAATCATCCGTTCAGGTCAGGAAATGGCAATGACTGTGGCCGCGCCGGTCATGGGTGGCGAGCAGGGACGCGATGTCGTGGCCGCAGTGGTGGCGATCGTCTCGTTTCAGGAAGTTTTCAAGGCGGTACATCAATCTACTTCGCAAAGCGAACAGGAATTACTCGATGCAGGGTTGCCGGTAGTTTTTGTAGTCGATCAAAACGGCCGTGCGGTTGCGCACCCGGAAGCGAGTGTCGCATTTTCAGAGAAGCCGATGACCGACCTCAAGGTAGTACGTGATTGGCAGGAGTCGGGGAAGCAAGTGCAGTCTGCGCTGGAGCCATTCACTCTCGTACGTGACGGGCGCAACGTCGTGATGCTCGGCTCATATGCCAGTGCGGAATTGGACAAGAACTCTCGGTTGGGCGTAATTGCCATTCAGGATGAATCTGCCGCGCTTGCCTCGATAAGCGACATGCGACGGCAGACGATCTGGATCAGTATGGTCGCTGCGATGCTGACCCTTATCATCGGTTTCTTCTTCGCGAAAAAATTAACGCAGCCGGTTCAGGAGTTGGCCGTGGGTGCACATCGCATCGCGGCGGGAGATTTTTCACAGCGAATCAACGTACGAAGTCGCACAGAGCTAGGCGACCTGGGTGATTCGTTCAACCTCATGACGGATCGGCTTGAGAGCTACATCAAAGACCTGCAGCGCTCCGCTGATGAGAATAGGGAGCTGTTTCTGGGCACTGTTAAAGGTTTGGCGGCAGCGATCGACGGCAAGGACCCCTACACTCGTGGCCACTCAGAACGCGTATCGAGAATTTCCGTGGCGATTGGCCAGCGACTGGGGCTTCCCGATGATGAATGTGAAAAGATCAGAATCAGCGCGCTGCTCCACGACGTTGGCAAGATTGCCATTGATGACAACATTTTGAAGAAGCCAGCTGCCTTAACCGATGATGAATATGAAATCATGAAACAGCATCCGCAGAAGGGCTATAAGATCATGTCGCAGATCCGGGCAATGAAAGAGTTCTTGCCTGGCATGTACATGCATCACGAAATGGTTAATGGCCTGGGGTATCCGCAGGGCTTGAAGGGCGACGAGATTCCGTTGATGGCGAAAGTGGTAGCAGTCGCTGACACGTTTGACGCTATGACGACTGATCGGCCATATCAGCTGGCAATGAATTTTGAAGCCGCCGTAGAGCGGATAAAGGGCCTAGTCGACATTCGTTATGACTCGATTGTAGTTGCTGCATTCGTAGCGGCTTGCGAAGATGGACAAATCCGTCCTGGTTCGGTCAAGCTCAGGAGCCGCACCGCGCCCGAAGTGAAAACACAGGCGCCATCCGTCGACGCCGGCGAGCGGGAGTCAGTCGCAGTATCTTAACCACCTGAACTTAAGCCGCTACAAGAAATCAGAGTCGCGTCAGCCGCGTCCTTTTTGTTAGGACGCGGCTGTTGCGCATATAATCAGCATTTCGGTTTCAGCACTAATACTTGATGGATCAAATCTATGGGGCTTTTCTGGAAACGTAAGAGTGGCGATCAGTTTGTTTCGCTCAGACTAAACGAGCCGCTTCCTGAGAAAACTGTTAGCACGAAGGTAGAGACCGCGGAAGCCAACGGCAGCGAGGCTGACTCGCGTAAACCTGTTGCTAAAGTGGAAACGGCACCGCCTGTTCCGCCGCCTACGGAGATCGCGCCATCGCTTGAGCCGGTTCCGACCGGCGCCGGGCCGACTCCAATCCCAGCTCAACCGTCGGCATCCAAAACTCCAGCGATTGAACGACGACCGGAAGTGCGCGAAGCTCTCCGAACAGAAGTTTCGCCGGCAAAACCTGTCGCCTCCACGCCTTCTCGCTCGCCTTTTGCGACTTCCGTACTTGGCTTGAATCTGTCGATGGAAGAACTGCAGGCGCAGGAAGCTGCCCTCGAACAGGAATTCTCGGCACGGTTTCGTCGCGCCGTTTCCGCCACGCGCGAGTCGTTGTCTGAACGACTCGACACGGTTTTCCAGGGTCTCAAGCAGATTGACGAGAACCTCCTGGACGAACTTGAAGAAGCCTTGATCGCCGCTGACATCGGCGTGGCTACAACCCAACACATTCTGGAAACCGTGCGGCGCGGCGTTGCACGCAAGCAGATCAACGATCTCGATGCACTCAAAGCTGCAATCAAAGACGAGTTACTGAAAATCCTGCGTCAGTCGGAGCAGCAAGGCGTTGCTTCTGAGACGAGTGTTGCTGCTGACGTCTCGCCTTACGTGATGATGATCGTTGGTGTAAATGGTGTCGGGAAAACCACCACCATCGGCAAATTGGCACAGCGAATCAAAGCCGAGGGGAACGATGTCTTGATTTGCGCCGCCGACACCTTTAGAGCGGCTGCTTCAGATCAGCTGGCGATTTGGGCGCAGCGCACCGGCGTTCCATTGATTCAACAGAAGCAGGGAACTGATCCGGCCGCGGTACTCTTCGACGCTCTGAAAGCTTCAAAGGCGCGCGGTTCGGATGTCCTGATCGTCGACACCGCCGGCCGGTTGCACAACAAATCAAACTTGATGGCCGAACTCGAGAAGATGAAACGCGTTGCGGGCCGCGAAGTGGAAGGTGCGCCACACGAGACATTGCTGGTCGTGGATGCCGTTACGGGCCAAAATGGCCTTGAGCAAGCCCGCCAGTTTCTCAAGGTTGCCGGTGTCACCGGCATCGTATTAACCAAGCTCGATGGCACGGCGAAGGGCGGAATCGCCGTAGCAATCGCCAACGAGCTGGGGTTGCCAATTCGTTATGCGGGAATCGGAGAGAAGGTCGACGATCTCGTCGTCTTTGATCCCGAACTGTATGTGAACGGTTTGTTCGAGTAATGATGTTGAATCCTGGAACAAAAGACTGCAAGAGCAAGCAAAGAAAGAAACGATAGTGTCTTTTGAAGCTTCACGTTCGATGAGCACAACTTCGGCCGAGTTTGACTCGGAAATGATGCGGCGCGCGCTCCACCTGGCCAATCAAGGACAAGCTTTGGTCAGTCCCGGTCCGCTGGTCGGGTGCGTCATCGCAAGTTCCGAGGGCCAGGTTATAGGAGAAGGTTTTTACGTTTACGAGCAACTAAAGCACGCGGAAACCTATGCGCTTGAGCAGGCGGGTGAACGTGCGAAGGGCGCAATTGCCTACGTTTCACTGGAACCACATGCCCACCACGGTCGAACGCCCCCTTGCACGGATGCCCTGATAAAAGCTGGCATTGCTCGGGTGGTTGCTCCGATTGAGGACCCGAATCCGAAAGTCTCGGGAAAGGGCTTTGCACATTTACGATCCGCCGGGTTGGAAGTCTCGGTTGGTTTGCTGAGTCGCGAAGCGGAACGGCTCAACGAAAAATATTTGCACTTCATGCGTACCGGGCGCCCGTTCGTTCATTTGAAACTCGCGTCTTCTTTGGATGGAAAAATCGCGACGCGAACGGGAGAATCGCGCTGGATTACCGGCGCCGAGTCGAGAGCGCAGGTTCATGAATTGCGACACGAGTATGACGCGATACTGATCGGCGCCGGCACCGTCCGCGCCGACGATCCTTTGCTCACAGACCGCTCCCAAAAGACGAGAAGAATGCCTCTCGTTCGCGTGGTGCTGGACGAGAAGCTTGAGATCTCCGCGGAGTCAAAGCTCGCTCAGACCGCCACCGAATCGCCAGTTCTGATTTTCGCCGGCAAAACAGTTTCATCATCCGCGAGCGAGCTAACGTCGCCCGTAATGCCACGCGGCGTAGAGGTCGTCCGCGACTCTGCAAACGGGCGAGACCTCGCAATGATTCTGGACGAGCTGGGAAGACGCGAGATTCAAAGTTTGCTGGTTGAAGGTGGAGCGAACGTGGCCGGCAAGTTTCTTGATGCCGGGTTGGTCAATAAGGTCTCGTTCTTCATTGCTCCGAAAATAATTGGTGGTCTTGACGCGCCTGGTGCAATTGGTGGCCTGGGCGTTGAGAAACTGGCGGCCGGCATCGAACTGCAGGACGTTAAGGTGACTCAGCGAGGCCAGGACGTTGAATTTACTGGATACCCGCGGAGGAAAGGATGAAGGCGGAAGGATGAAGCATGAAGAAGAGCGACGTCGCTCTAAGCCGTCCCCGCGTCCCCGCGCCGCCGCGTCTCCTGCTCCCTCTTTCCACCCTTCGAAGCGTTTCGGCCAAAATTTTCTCACCGATCCTGGAATAATCAATCGCATTGTTGAAGCTCTTGATCCGCGGGCGGACGAGACAATCCTCGAGATTGGTCCCGGAAAAGGCGCGCTGACTGCGCCGCTTTTAGAGCGCGCCGGGTCGCTGGTTGCAATTGAATTTGATCAAAACCTCATCCCACTGCTAGGCGACAAGTTCAATGGCAAACCGAATTTCAACCTGATCCGGGATGATGCACTGGCAGTCGATTTCTGCGATGCCATTCGTCCGGCGATTCAGGCGCGAGTCGTCGCCAATCTTCCTTACAACGTGGCCACCGCAATCCTGCAGCGATTGATTGAGCAGCGCCGTTGCCTGACTGAGCTGGTGGTGATGTTGCAGAAAGAAGTTGTTGACCGAATAACTGCGCCGCCGGCGACACCGGAACGTGGCTACCTTTCCGTGTTTGTGCAAACGTATTGCGAGGTGGAGAAATTGTTTGATGTTGCGCCCAGTTCGTTTCGTCCGGCACCGAAAGTCTGGAGCAGTGTCATCAGGTTAACAATACAGCCGGGTCTCGGAGGTCCTGTGCGGGATGAAAAACTTCTTTGGCAAGTTGTCAGTGCGGGATTTGCGCAACGGCGCAAGACGATGCTCAATAACTTGCGACATGCCCCGAATCCGTTGCACGAAATCGTCAAGAGTCACGGCGGCGCCAGCATAGTACTTTGTCAGGCTGAAGTTGATTTGCAGCGACGTGCCGAGACCTTGACGCTCGACGAGTGGACGCGCATAACGCGCGTACTTGAGTAAGCGTTTTTAATCTACCAGTGCAGCTAGCTTCCTCGGCGCGAGTTCCTGGTAGGCTCGCCGCGCAAGCTCCGCTACAGTGTCCCAGTCCACTTCGTCCAGATCCAGCCGGATCGCAACCCATCCTTTTGATCCAAGATAAGCCGGCACAAAAAAAGTAATCGGATCGTCTTTTACCAGGCGACGCTGTTCACTGAGACTCGATTTGCAGGTGAAAGCGATTATATCGTCGCCGTGATGATCAAAAAGATAGTAGGCAAATATCCGCTTGCGAATACGAAACGCGAGGTGCGATTCGCCGGCAACCTCGACGTTTACTTCGGGAAGCGACTCACAGATATTGACGAGTCGGGTACGTCGTTGCCCTGACGTCGAACGCTTAGAAGAACCGATCTCCATTGCTACCTCACCTTTCAAGCGAAAGAGCCGGCGTCTGCGCGACGCCAGCTCTTCTGCAACCAGGGTCGATCAGACCATTACTTCGGCCATGACCCCCAAACGGCACACATTCCCCCGTCATCGACCGCCAGAGGCGTATGTCGAATGCCCGCGTAAACAGGATTCATCACCGCGTCCGGCGGCGGCCCAAAGTGTCCGATCCCCAGCGAGTGTCCGTTTTCGTGCAAGCCAACAGTCTCTACATCGATGCCAGGCAGGGCGATGTTGATTCCCCACGGATTACCTGGTCGGCTACCACCCGGATTACCGAAGTTGTCGTTGTAATAAACCTCGTTCAAGGCCGTGTCGAGGTAGTTATCGCCATTGATGTCCGTCGGATTTCCGTCGTCATCAATGAATATGAAGCTTACCGAAAAGGCAAGAATCCCGTGGCCGCCACCGGGTCCGCCCACCGCGTCAAAGAACGCTTTGGGTAACCAGCCTGCCTCAACTATGTCGGCAAGAAACGGATCTCCGAAGCCGCCGAACCCGAAGAAGGCGTCAAATATATCCGGATCGGCGCCGGAATCAGCGCGCTTAATGATGTTGGTCTTTTTGAGACACTTATCGGCATTCCAGGTGGCCAGGGCACGATCAAGTGCCGCCTCTGTTTGCGCGTTGGTCAATCCGCTTGCGGTCGCACCGTCGCTTTGGTCGACCAGGTAAGTAATGTTATTGCCGTCCGCCGCCCGGCGCGGATCGCCGGCGACCCAGCGAAACCCTGACTGATGGATGCGATTGGCCGGCCGACCTTGTCCGATGCTAATGAACTGAATCTCCTCAATCGCGATTCCTAACCCTGACCCCCGTAATTGTTCGTTGATTTGATTCATCCGTGCCAGCACATCCGGGTCGCCCTCACCTTGTTGAGCGGTAACTTTCGGAAGGGGGAGAACTGTCAGGCTCAGGAGTAGTGTGAGAAGAGTAAGAATTTTGAAAGACCTCATTGACATAGGTTTTGTCTCCTTCTAAAGGGTTGTTCGGGAATTTTGGTCGCGAGGCGGCCAACCGCATGGGGAGTCCTATAAAAGCTGAGTCTTACGACTTAGGTCAGAGTCAGTGGAACGACTTTGAAACCGTTACGGTAAGAGTAGGGCTGCTCAGGCTGGCTGACGATATACGAGGAGCCGAGCACTAGTCAATGGCTGGAAATGTACTATCGGTCTGCGTTTTTACGCAGCACCAGCCGCACCGGAATGCCATCTGTCGGGCGGAGTGACATGGCCGGCATCAAACTAACCTGGTGATCGGGCAGGAGCGAGAACCGAAATCGTTGACCTATTGTTGCGAGCAACAGCACGACCTCCATCATCGCAAAATAGTTGCCGATACAAGCACGCGGGCCGCCGCCAAAAGGGAAGTAAGCGTATTTCGGCAAGCTGTTGGTGAATTCTTCCGTCCAGCGTTCCGGAGAAAACCGGTTCGGCTCTGGAAAGAAACGCGGGTCCCGCTGCGTTACCCACTGAAACATAAACAACTGCGCCTTGGCTGGAATTCGGTAGCCGCCGAGTTCAAATTCCTGAATTGCCTCGCGTCCCACGCCGTAGGCCGGTGGATAGAGTCGCATCGACTCTTTCGCGATCTTCTCCGTATATTTCAAGCGCGGCATGTCGGCAACCGTAGGGAGTCTCCCATCCAAAACCTCATCGAGTTCCGCGTGAAAGCTCTTTTCAACCTCGGGATTTTGCGCGAGCAGATACCACGCCCACGATAACGTTAAAGCAGTAGTCTCATGGCCGGCGAGAAAGAGCGTCATCACTTCGTCTCGCAGCTGGCGGTCCGTCATCTGGCTACCGTCTTCATCCTGAGCAGCTAGGAGCACTGAAAGCAGATCACCCTGGTCAGCACCACTTGAACGACGTTCAGCGATGAGGCGAAAGACTATATCGTCGATCTCCCGGGCGTCGGCATTAAAGCGGCGGTTAG
>Ga0070697_100000940_pt1 | contig 21878 bp, 41 predicted proteins | sample KBSK1501metaG_FD_65475 | JGI IMG/M metagenome (GOLD analysis project Ga0070697, IMG submission 65475) | Corn, switchgrass and miscanthus rhizosphere microbial communities from Kellogg Biological Station, Michigan, USA - KBS K1-50-1 metaG | ecosystem: Host-associated > Plants > Roots >... | reverse complement strand
CGTCCCGCTGGCGGGCCGCGGCTTGCCCCTGCTCCCACGTCGCGCGTTCCGCGGCCAAGGTCGCGGCGACCTTGTAGTCCGTCAGCGCTTCGAGGTAGCCGGGATCGGCCGTGCCGTAGGCGTAAGCCTCCGGGTCGGGTTTGACGAGGGTCGAGGCGGCAGCCGGGGCGGCGGACGAGGCCGCAGGTCGGGCGTCGGGAGTCGGCTGGTGCGTGCGTTCGTATTCGCGATTGCGCTGCTCGGCGCGATCGGCGCGCTCCCGTTCGCGCGCGCGTTCCGCGAGCAGTTCATCGATCCGCGCTTGGGTTTTCGCCTTCAGCGGCGGATCGTCGGTCGCGGTGGCCGGTTCCGAGGCGGCCTCAACTTCCGTCTCCGTTGAGACGGCCTGCTCGACAGGCTCGGCGGGTGGCGTGCCCGCGGTCGACGCCGGAACGTTGGTCGGGTCGGGCATCGCGCCGGTCATGCGCCAGGCGTGCAGATCCGACGCGCTCAAGTTGTCGAGCGAATCGGCTGGGCCGGACGACGACTCGGGGGCCGGGGACGAGACGGCGGGGCTGGCGTCAGCGATCGGCGACGGATCGAGCACGGAACCATCCGCGGCGCGTCAATCCGTCGCGCAACCATCCAGTCTCCGGGGGACCGACAACGACAAATGGCGCGTGCACGCCGGGGAGAATGTCCGGCACGCCATCCGTCGTGTGATCCCTTGTACGCTGGCGGTCCTGGATTAAGGGACGGTTCGAGCTGCAGGCTCTAGCCAGACGCGCAAATCGTATTTAGGACGAGGCTCGCACCCTCAACTGATCACTCTATCGAAGTCACACGAACGACGTCGGACCGACGACGACGATCATTTCTCGCGCGTGGTCGATTCACAGTACTCAGGCGCCCTTAGCTACCGCGTCGTCGGACGCGGGGATCGCGGGCGCTTGCCGCCGCTCGGCGTAACACTTCCGACAGATGCGCGTGCGCCACGTGTCGGTCTCCACCATCGTGTCAAAGCAGAGCTGACAGCGAACGATCACCGCGACGGTGCGATCCTGAATCACGGCGATATCCGCGCCCCAGTGCCGGATGTGCGTCACGTTCATCGCGTGACCCACTGCGGAAACAGCGCGCGGACGTCGCGCTCGGTCGCGTCGTACGGTTGTGCGTGCGCGCCCTTCGCGATCAGCGTCGTCCCGCGAAAGACCCGCCAGCACCAGAGGCCGCGCCATGCGAACCGATGCACGGTAAACCCCGCTGTCGTCGCCGTCCGACTCAGCACCCCCGTCGGTCGCTGCGGAGGACAACCCGTCCTGACCCTGCGCGTCAAAAGATCTTCCTGACCGTCGGCGGCGCGGTCGTCAACACCGGCTGCGCCAGCTGCACCCGTGCCATCTTCTGCGCCTGCTGCTGATGAAAGTCGCGCACGACGTCCTGCGCCACCGCGAGCAGACCGTAGGCGAGCGCCTTGTTGTCGATCGGGCCGCTGACCGTGATCTGCCCGTGATCATCCGCGCGGATTGTCAGTTCGACCATTTACTCTTCACCGGTCGGCTGCGGCGCGAGATCCGCGGCCTGCTGCCCTTGGGCGAGCGTCTGTTCGTGCCCCGCCTGTTGCGCGTCGGCCGCGGCGCCGGCGCCGGCCGCCGCCATGCCCATCTGATGCTGCTGCGCCTGTTGCGCCTGCTCGGCCGCGGCCTGTCGTGCCAAGTCGGCCTGCACGTGTTCGTGCAGGTGGTCGGAGGCCTGGGCCGCCTGGTCCGCGATCTGGACGCCGATGCGCCCGCGCTCTTCCATGAACAGCGCTGCGTCCTTCGCCTTCGAGTTGATCTCGGCGACGGTAATCGCCGTCTCCGCGCGCCGCCGCGACTCGACGTCGGCGATGCGCTCCGCGCTGGCGATCTGCAGCCCGGCGATCTTTTCCTTCGACGCGATTTCCGCCTGCTTGCCCTGGAGCTCGCCCTGCATCTGCTGCATCGTCTGCTCGGCGTGCTGGAGCTGCTGCTTGATCTGGCTGTTCTCCTGCTGCAGTTGCCGGGGATCGGGCGCCCCCTCCCCGCCGGCTTTCTGCTGCCGCGCCTGCTGCATCACGGGCGGCTGGAGGAACTCGAGATCTTCGGCCATCTGATCGCCGATGGGGCCCAGGTCCATGAGTTTCACCGCGTCGGACGCGATGATCGGGAACGCCTGCGGATTCTGCAGGAGGTTCATCGCGGCTTCCTTCCCGGCTTCGCGCTGACTGTCGAAGCTCGGGCCCGTGGAAATCGTGATGGTGTGCCGGCCCTGATCCATGCGCAGATCGTCGGGCGCATACGCGGGCGACCCGTCCGGCGCGCGGCCGGTCATATGGTTGATGCGCTGCATCTTCGTCGTGTTGTCGGGCAGGCGCAGCGCGACCTCTTTGTCCGTGTCGTCGTAGGCGCTGAGCAGATCGTCGTACTGCTCGCCCATGAACTTCTGGAAGTCGTCGTAGTGATCGAGGTAGTCGTAGCTCCCGAGGTCCCCGCTGCGCTTCAGCTCCTGGAGCGCGACGCCGCTGGTGACCTTCGTATGTCCCATGCGCGCGTCGGTCGCATTGAAGTGGCCGAGCGAGTTCTGAATGTTGCGCTGGAAGCCCTCGGCCGCCGCCATGTCCGCCTGGATGTCCGCTTCGCGCGAGCCGTACTGCGGCAACGGCAACACCTGTTGGCCGGTCGCATCGGTCATGGCGTTGAACCCGATCCACGGCACGTGTTCCTTGGTCGAGCGTTCCACGAGCGCGAGAATGTCGTTGTCGACCTGGCCCTTGAAGCCCATGAGCGAGGCCTTCACCGGCAGCGCGATCTTTTCCAGGATCGTCGACCACGTCCAGTTGAAGCCCTTCGCGCTGTCGCGCGCAAACCGGATATAGGAGAGGATCAGCTTCTGGCTGTCGCCGGTCGTCGTGCCGCGGTAGATGATGCGGCCCAGACACGCGCCGAACGGGATGTACTTGCCCTTCCAGACGGTCTTCTTCGGCATCCCGGGCTTGACCAGAAACTCGAGGCCGTTGGTGACGTACTGGCAGACCTCGCGCGTCGGCTTGCCCCGGCCGCGCGGGTTGGGCGTTTCGGTGAGCCGCCAGACCTCGGCGATCTGCACGCGCCCCTCTTTGCCGAACCACCGCGGCAGATGCGCGACACTCGCCGCGTCGAAGCTCTGGACCCGCGCCGTCGGCCAGTCGCGTTTGAATTGCGCGATCGAGACGGTGTCGACGAACACGCAGCGGCGCCAGTCGCGGCCGGAGGTCGACTGCGCGTCGGAGTCAGGGATCACCGAGTTCGGATCAGGAATGCTCTTCGTGCGAAAGACCTGGTTGTCGCTCTCTTCGTCTTCGTACTCGGCGACGATGCGCGCGAAGCCGTAGCCGCGCGTCAGGCAATCGCTGAAGGCCTGCGAGTAGGCTTCCTGCGCGTGCGACTGGTATTCGATCTCGCGGATGCGGTTGGCCCGCAGCTCCGCGGTCTTCTCCGTCGCCCCGCCGCCGGCCTGCGAGACTTTCACGCCGCGCTTGTTCTGGCGGACGGTGTTCTCGACCTGGTTCCGGTACTGACTGAGCTGATCGAGGTTGAGCATCGGGCGCCCGGCGCGCGCCGCTTCGTCCTCTTTTGTCCAGGTGTCGTTGGCCGCGTAGCTCACATCGATATCGGCCTCGGCGCGGATCGGCGCCCAGTTGTCGACGTCGTAGTTGTAGTCGGCGAGGATTTCCTCGAGCAGCGCGGCGTCGTCGTCCGACATCACCACCGGCGTCGGGGTGTCGTCGTCGGCCGGGCCGCCGCCGGTGAGTTTATTGAGCGCGTCCAGGAAGCCCATTTACGGCGTCACCCGCGCGACCACGCCGGACAGGCCATCGCGCACCCGTTGCCAGAGGGAGCGCTCGAGCCGCGCGATCCGGGCCTGTAACTGGCCAACGGATCCATCGACGAGGGCGAAGGCGTCCGACGTCGCCTGGCTGAGCGCGACTTGCCGCTCGTCGAGGGTCTGGACGATGCGCGCCAGCTCGAGGATCCGGCCGTCCAGCTCCTGCACCACGGTCGACAGATCGGCCAGGCGGACCTCCGCCGTCGCGATTGCGGTGTGCCGTTGCCGTTGCTCGAGCCCGTTCATCGGCGCGCCGGGCGCGCAATCTGGGCGCGCGCATGTTGCAAGGTGCTCAAGTCGGCTTTCCCCAACGCAGTCGTATCCGCGAAGGTCGCGCGGCGGATCCCGCTGGCCTCCACCACGAGCGACGCGCCGCATTTCGCGCAGACGGCGATCGGGCCGAGCTGGGCGGCCGGGGCATGCGTTTCGTGACAGAGGGGACAGCAGATCGGGTCACTCATGGGGTGTAACTGGCCAACGGATCCAAAGGTAAAGCGTACGACGACGAGGGTCTGGCGCGCGGGGCCACGCGGGGTGCTCCCGGCGTCTCCAGTCCTCCGCGTCCGTCAGCCGTGGTGGATCGCACGGTCTCGTCGTCGTCGTGGGTCTTCGGCCGGAGATCCGCCTTCGCCATGCGCAGTTTCGACCCGGTATCAATTGATGCCGGTGCCGCGTCTTCGACGCCGTGGCGCTGACACCAGTCGCGCTGCCGCGCGAGTGCGGCCTGGAGCGCGTCGCCACAGATCACCGTTTTGATCACGCGGCGCCCTTTGCCGAAGCCCAGCCCGAGTTGGTGCCCCACAGCATCACGTCTGACCATGATGAACTAGCCCCAGGTACTGCGGGGCGGCGCGGGCCGCGGCGCGGCGGCCTTCTGGGGCACCGCGACCGGCATCGCGTGCGTCAGGGCCTCGGCATCGCCGTCGTCCGGGCTGGCGACGTTGCGTTTCTGCATCGACTCCTTCGACTCGAGGACGAGCTGATTCTTTTTGTTCAGGTGGAAGCCCGGGGCGCCCAGGTCGGTCGCCAGGCGGACGTCGTGCGGGTCGATCGCGCCCGTCGGCAGCCACTCCTTCAGTTTCCGCCACATGAAGGCCCGGGCATTCGCGTCGTGCACGTCGAGCGCCGGGCCGCCGAAGTTGACCTCGTGCACCTGCTCGTACCCCATCGACCGGAGCCGGCTGACGATGACCGCGCCGAACGCCGAGTCGATGAACATCGCCGCGATCTTGCGGTCGGGCGCCGTCTGACTGAGCGCCTCCGCGAGCTTCGCAACGACGAGCTGGCGGTCATGCGCGACGGTCTGTTCCCCAGTCAGGCGGATCGGCGGAATCGAGCGCGCGTCGAAGCCGCGGCGGAAGCGGCAGACGGTCCACGCTTTCCCGCCGCCGGAGACGTCGACGCCCGCGATGAGCGGCTCGCCGTGGACCGGCTGGACGACGTTGTGCTGGGCTTGCGCGATGCGGCCGGCGTCGATGTATTGCAGTTCGTCGGCGTTGGGCGGGAGGCCGCGGACGCGGACGCGGAAAAAATCGGAGTCTTCGCCGTAGTCCGCGAGCCACTCGGCGATCAGGGCCTGATTGCGGAACTTGCAGGTGCGCGAGTCGATCGTCCGCACGGTGTAGCGGTCGCGGCCGGCGCCGAATGTCGCGCGGTGGAAGGCGCCGGTATTGCGCGTCGGGTTGCCGAAGAGAAACTGCATCGGCTCGCCGACGACAAGTCCGCCTTCTTCGACCTCGTGGATCTTGTCGCCGACGGCCGAGTCTTCGTCGTTGATGTAGAAGCTGGTCGAGCCCTTCGCCTGCTGGCCGGCGAACGCTTCGCTGTTGGTGTCGGCGCAGGAGGCCGGCGCGCAGAACCACGTCTCGCGGTGATCCTTGCGGTACATGATCTCGGAGTTGATCTCGAACCAGTGCGCGGTGAGACAGAGCTTGGTCCATTCGCGGACCGCCGCCCAGGTGCGCTTCTCGAGCTGGTCGTTGGTATTCGCCGTGAGCGTGCCGTGACAGTCGCGCCGCGTCGACATGATCCAGTCGGTCAGCCAGGCGATGAGGGTCGACTTGCCGATGCCGTGCCCGGAGGCCACCGCGATGCGGATCGGGAGCACGGGATCGCGGCCGTTGAACTTGTGCGCGCGGACCTGCGCGCCGATCTCCTCGAGCAACTCGCGCTGCCACGCGTCGGGGCCGTCTTCCCCTTTGATCGGCCACGGATACATCGTCAGGACGAACGCGAGCGGATCGGCGTAGCAGTCGGCGACGGCGTCGTGCAGCTCCGTCTCGAGGTCGCGCTCAGCGCTTGGCATTGCGGGCGCGTCCGGCGTCGAGCCGCGCGAGCAGCGCGTCGCTGTTGGTCAGCTTCACTTCGAGTTCCTGTTCCTTCGGCCGATCGAGCGCCCGATCGAGGAGATACGTGAACGCGTGAACGGAGGGATCCTTCTCCCAGACTTCGATCAGCTCTTCCTCTTTCCCGCGCTCGAGCCGGGCCATCGCTTCGGTCACCCGCATGAACTTGCCGGTGCGTTTGTGCCGGGTCACCAGATACTTGATGCCGAGCGCGTTGGCCAGGTGGGCATCGAGCAACGGGCCGAGCGCGGCCGTGACGCGCTGCCGCACGAACTCGCGCGCCGCGATCTTGTCGAGGGTGTCCTGCTGGACGGTGCCTTTCGGCTTGCCCGCGCCGGGGCGCCTGCCGCCGTGCGAACTTGATTTCGATTTCAAGATTTCATGTGGTCCACTGCCGCACGAGGCGACGGATCTTGAGGGCGGTGCGCTGCGTCACGCGATCGGTGTACTGCAGGCGCGCTTCAAAGTGCTGGCCGAGCGCGCGGGCGATCGCCGCCGTCGTGAAGTCATCGGCCACGAGCGCGGCGATCAGGCGGTGCGCCTCCGTGGCGGCGACATGCGCGCCGAGCGGGAGACGTCCCGTCCGAATCGCCTGGCGGTAGTGTGCGCTATACCGCCGATTGGCGTCGGTGCACACGAGACAGCGACAGCCGATCTGATAGCGCCGCCGCGTCCCATGATCGGGCGTCAGCCCCACACGGCTTTGGTCATGGGGCGACGGATCGAATCTCCGCCCGACTGCTCCCGAGCGGGCTCGTGATCATTCAGCGCACGATCCGCAGATTGGTCGGTGCCGTCGGCGCGACGCCGGGCCGCGTGAAGGCGGCGCGCGCACTTTCCGGACTGGACGCCGTGCCGGCGACCGCGGCGAGTGTGCCGTCGTAACTCTGGGCGCCGAACGGCAAACTGTTCAGGACGCCCGTTCCGGGATCGGTCCAGAGACAGAACCGCGCGGCGGTCACGGGATCATCGAACCCGACCTTGTTGGGATTGATCGTCGAGCCCGTGAGGCCCGTGGCGAGGCCGCAGGTGACGGCCGCCGCTTGGAGGTCCGTCACCGAGAGCGGCGCGGCGGCGCCGGTGTTGTAGACGCGCAATTGCCACTTGTCGATCGTTTGCGCCGAGGCCGGGAGGATCGAGCCGAGGAAGACACACACACCGAGGATCGCGAGTCGCGTCATACGGGATCTCCTGCTTGGGTGAACGATCGCGGTCACACCGTCGCCTGCGCCAGGGCCACGCGATCGGCGTAGGCCTGATTCCGAAAGGGCCGGATCTGATTGCCGCGGCGGCCGCCGTTGTAGGCGCAGAGGGCTTGCGCGACGTCCTCCTGCGCCCACAGGAGCAGCAGCCGCAGCTTCCGGCAGCCGAATTCGAGGTTGATGTGCGGCACGAAGAGGTATTCCGGGTCCGCTTCGGTGAAGCCGACTTCCACCGCGACGACGTACATGATCTGCATCAGGCCGTAGCTCGCGGCGACGCGGTGGGGATTGCGATGTTGGTACAGAGGGTCCGTCGCCAGGTAGCGCGCCCAGAACTGCGGCTCGTAGCGGTACGCGTGCGCCTGGCCAGCGGATTCGACGAGGACGAGCGCTTCCACGAGATCGGGATCGAGCCCGTGCGTGGTGGCGGCGGCGACGATCTCGGCGCGGTACGCCGTCATGGCGCCGCCTCGATCGATCGAATCTCCGCGCGACTCGAGCCGAGCGCGCGGCCGCCGGCGTCCGTCACGCGCGCGTCATAGATATAGTGCCCGGCGACCTGGTCCTTGTTCGTCCATTGGAAGAGGACGCGATCGCGATCGGTTCCCTCGAGGTCGAACGATCGGCTTCCCGCGCCGCCTTCGGCGGAATTCCAGATCACGACGAGCGCCCGGTGATCGGTGTGCCGGGCGACGTGCGCCTGGACGTCGACGTCGCCGCGACTGAGGAGAAACGACGGGCGCACCTGGAGGCGGACACAGTCGGCGGCGTGGAGCTGCGCGCCGAGGAGGAGGCCGAGGAGCATGCCGAGGAGAAAGATCCACACGCGACGGCCGCTGACCGGGGGTGTCACGCGTGCGTGATAGTCGCGCAAGCCTTCCAAGTTGGTGTAGGGAATCACGAAGACCCTTCGGCGCGCGGGGACAGGACGGGTGTAGTCGGCGTCTCCGGTCCTCCGCGTTTGTCTTCCGGCTGTTCCGTGGGTCCGGTGTCTCCCTCGGCCGCGCGCTTGTTGCGTTCGCGAATCTCGGTGGAAATGTGCATCGCCTTGATGGCGTTGGCCGACAGCGCGAGTTCGACGGGCGCGGTCACGGCCGGTGCCCGCGACAGCAGCAGGCCGACGAACTGCCGCAACGTCAGCTTGACGTCCTGCTGATCCGTCGTAGCCGTGTGATGCACCGGCACCGTGACCGTCACCGTGGCGGCGTCCCAATCGAAGATCACTCGATCCAGCTCCACGGGTCCGGCACGATGTAGAGCGTCAACACGGTCACGCGAATGCCATCCACACAGAGCCGTCGAAGCACCGGGCGACGTCTCCGCATGGCGGGATCCCTTCAGTTGTCCGAGGTGTGCAGTACGCGCGGGTGAACGCGGCGGCTAGGTCTGACGCTACGCCCGATCTCAGCCGGAAGATCGGCCCCGGTGCGCCTAGTGGTGCTCCGGTGGGCCTAACGCCGTCGGGAATGCACGCCGGCGCGGGTCGGCCCGATACATCCTGAGAACGGTGCTCCCGAATCCGATCGACGGACTCCCGCTGCCGCACGCGCTGCCCCGCCTCCTGGAGGTGTCGCATGTCGCGCATCGCTTGAGCGCCAGTCAGGAATTCGTGCGCCGCTTGATCCGCGAAGGGCGCTTGCCGGCGATCCGGCTGGGCACGCGCTGGCGCGTCGACCCGCGCGATCTGGAGACCTACATCGACGCCTGCCGGACGGCGCACGTGCGCGCGAATGAGGATCGGGGCCGGCATCACCGGGAGGAGCGATCGGCGTGAGTCCGCGCTTCCCGACGCGTCCGCTCCCGTTGCCCGTCGCGCCGGTCGGGCTCGATCTCGCGGCGATCAAGGCCCGGCAGACGATCGACCGCACGCGGACCGAGGCCGCGCCTGGCTGGGTCTGGGCGGCGATCGCCGACCGTCAGGCCTTGCTGGACGAGATCGCGCGACTCCAACAGCCGCCGACGATTGCGCCGATGAAGTGGCCCGCCTGATGATCCGGATCCGCACGAGCGAGACGGCCGACACGCGCACCTGCGACTTCGCGACCGTGACGAAGGAGACGCTGCTCGCCAGTTCAAAGCAACACATCGGGGATGTGCGCGAGGCCCTCGCGTTCTTCGGTCAACGGCTAGCCGTCGCCGCACGAGATCACGATCCCGACAAGCTCACCGACATCGACGGCTTCCACGCCGATTTCGTGACCGGCTTCGCGCAAACCGGCTGGTGGGACCGCCATCGGCACCTGAATCGGCATCACCTGATGCAGGCCGACGGCGTGCCGGCGGACGTGAACCTGATCGACGTGCTCGACTTCATCGCGGACTGCGTGATGGCCGGCATGGCGCGCAGCGGCAGCGTGTATCCGTTGCAGTTGTCGCCGGAGCTACTCGAGACGGCGTTCCAGAACACGGTCGCTCTTCTGACGCGCAATGTGGAGGTGGTCTGATGGACGGACTCGTGTGCGGACGGATCGTGTATTTCGTGTTCGACGAGCAGAGCGCCGCGGAAGTCATGCGGCGCCGCACGACGGGCTCGAGCATTGCCGAGCGAATGCGTTCGGACGTGCCACAGTGGCCGGCCGGCGCGCAGGCGCACATCGGCAACGACGTCCACGCGGGCGACATCTGCCCGGCGATGGTCGTCGCGACGGACGGCAGCGGGCGCGCGAATCTGAAGGTCATGCTCGACGGCTCGGACACGTTCTGGGCGACGAGCGTGGCGTACGAGGAATGGACGCCAGAGGCCGAGAACCTGCCGACGCCGCGCACATGGCACTGGATGTTCAGCGGCCAGTCTGGGCGGTACACACCGGCGGCGCCGGCGACGAGTCCCGTCTGATGCTGAAGGACTACACCGCGTACGCCGCGCTCGTGGATCTCCCGCCGCTGGTCCGGAAACAGCGACGGCTCGAGGCGCAGATCGCGCCGGTCGCGCCGCTCGTCGACGTCGAGAAGGCGCTCCGCAAGCAGATTGACGCCCGGCTGCTGGCGGCGGGTCTGAAAAAGGGTGAGGGCGTGACCTGTCTCGGCTACGACGTCCTGCACTGCGAACGCAAGGGCGAGAGCTGGTTGAACCCCGACACGATCGTCGCGCTGCTCGTCGCCGGCGGCGTGGATCAGGGGTTTGCGCTGAAGGTGCTGATCGACAGTACGGAGACCGGCGACCCGGCGAAGTGGGCGACCGTCAAGCCCTCCAAGGGATCCAAGGTCCGCGCGAACGTCGCGACCGGCAAGCGTTAGCCATCCGCCCGCCGTCGGGCCCGCTCCTGGAACTGCTCCCGCGTCAGCGTCGGCCGCGTCCACCACGAATCGCTCGCTGGCGCCGGTTTCTGCTCACGGATCGCGGTGTGTTCGTTGGGGTAGATCGGCGCCGTGGCTTTCACCAGCGCCGGCTGCCAATCCACTGGCGCCCACTTGCGATCGGTCAGCCGTCGGCCGACGGCCTTGACCTTCCCGGTCAGACGCAGCGTCTGCAGCTCGCGGTAGATCACGTATTCCGCGATGTGCAGCTGTTCGCGGAGTTCCCATTTGAAGAGCGGCTGGTGGACGGCGAGGGCGGCGACAATCCGCGCCCTGACGTCGGCTCGATCGACTTCGACGATCCGATCGGCCGGGTCGCGATACTTCACCGTGGTGGTCGCGCGACGCGGATCCCCCGGCAGCTTCGGCTTGCGGTCGGCCATGGCCCTAATGCACCGTGCCGTCGCCGAGGAGCCGGTCACAGATCCCCGTGACGATGCCGAGGTGCAAATATAGAAATTCCCGCGGCGTCCGATCGGAGCGGTCCGCGTCGTGCCAGTACTCGCGAATCAACGCGACCTGGCGGCGGTCGTCCGGCTCCATCATGATGGCGGCCAGGCGGGCGCGGTCGTCGTTCATGTGCAGCGCTTCCCCCCCACGGTGAAGCCCGCGTCGTTCAACGCGCGCAAGATCCGCCCGCGCACGCGGTTCTGCGGACAGCCGGCCGGCGCCTTGCCCGGGATGATGGCGGCGACTTCGACCCGCGTCAGATCCCGCGGCGCTTCCTCCCGGAGCAGCTTCGACAGCGCGGACAATCGCGCCTGCAGGTAGCCACGGGATTCGTGCGTATGCGCAGCGGTCAGGACGTCGCAGCGATCGAGGGGAAGATCGACATCATCGGGCATCACTGGACGGGCTTCCCGTTCAATCGCCGGCTGGTGGGCGCCGTCAGGTCGCTGCCGTCCGGCAGGAAGTCCGTGCTCCGCGCGGCGCCGGTCACTTTCAGGAAGTCGACTTCGACCTTCGCGGAGTCCACGATCACCTTCGCGACCTCGGCGATCGCGCGCGCGCGATCCAAGTCCATCGGTTTCTCGTCATCCTTCAGCGCCTCGAGCGTTTCGAAGAGGTGATTACGCAGATCGTCGATCTTGTTCCGCATCGCGGGTTCTCCTTCGAAGCTGACGGTTGAGCGCGCCGAGCAGCTGCACGGTCTGCTTCAGCGGCGCGGGCAGGTTATGGACGCTGTTGCGCGCCATCAACTCCCGCCGGGTGATGCACTCGAGGTTCTCGAGCCGGAGGTCCGTGCGATCGTGGTTGCGAAACGCGAGCGCATGCCCGGCTGGCAGCGGACCGTTGACGCGCTCCCACTCGATGATGTGGAGCGGCAGCCAGTTGACCGTGTAGGGCACGTAGCGGACGTCGGCGACTTTCACGTACACGTACCCGTCGCAGGTGCGCGTGCTGCCGACCGGCATGTAGTTCCGCGGTAGCCCGCCCTTCTTGAATTGCGTCTCCTTCATGTGACCCGGCGCGTAGCCCGGACGCCGCAGGCCTTTGTTCGCCGAGACGTGACCTGGCTGAAATCTGAATGGGGCGCCACACGTCCGCAGCCGGTTGGCTCCGGTGCGCCGATGGCGCGCGAGATACGCCGCGCTCTTGTGGAGGCCTAACTTCGCGGCTCGCCCGCAGGTCGAGGTGTAGGTCCGTCGCAACTGCTGCGCGAGCGTGGCCGTGTCCGTGTGCGGAAAGGTCCGCCGCAGCTCGCGATCGTCGGCCTGGCTCCAGAGGCGTTTCCCCGCGCGGAAGCGGGGCATCGTCCGGCACAACGCGCGAATGGCCTGCAGGCGCGCGCGATCGACCAGCATCAGAGCTGCTCCAGATCCGTCCGCTTGATCTTCCACGCCACGTCCCTGATCGCCGGCAGCGACCCGTCCCGGCACTTCCGGCGCAACACCCGTTCAGACAGGCCCGTCAATGCGGACGCCTCCGCCAGCGTGAGATACAGCCGCGCGCCGCCACGACGCTCCGCCTCCTCCGCCAGTTTCTCCGCCGCGTCCGCCGCATCCGCAATCCCACGCATCAACCCGCCCGCGATCCACCGCGCGGCCTCGTCATCAGTGGGACGGGTCGGGAGTCGGAGGGGTAACAGCCACCCGCGATGATGCACGCCGTGGTGGCACTTGTGACACAGCCACCGCACGAAGTCGGGCCGCCGATAGTTTTCGTGGTGGGCCTGGACCTTCTCGGCCCCGCAGCGCTCGCAGGCTGCGCGGACCAGCCGCCCGGTTTTCACGAGCCGCATCGTGCGCGCCCGGCATGAATCGCGCGCGTCCGCGGACGCGACGGACGGCGACGTGGCGAACCGCCGGGCGAGGGCCTCCGCGGAGTCCTTCAGCTCCTTCAACGCGCTCATAACGCCTCCAAATCCTTCCGTCGAATCCGCATCCCGCCACGGCCGGTCAGCCGTGCCTTCAGATCGCCCTCGTCCACCAGTCGCCGGACGTCCACTTGCGGCAACCCCAGGATCGCGGCGGCCTCCTGCACCGTCACGTACACGGTCGGCGGTGTCGGACCTGTCGGACCACCGGTCGGACCTGTCGGACCGATCGGACCGGCCGTGAGCAGTTGGACCAAGAGGGCGCAGAGCTGGTGAACAGGGTCCGGCACACGCGCGATCTGTGCGTTCGACACATCCGATGTGTGTGACCCGTTCCCGTTCCCGGCCGGACCCGGTTCTAAAACGCCCGTCCGGACCTCGCCGGTGCCCGTCTGCTGCAACTTCTCGACGTCGGCCTGCCAGTAGAGCGTCGGAAACCCCGGACGCGCCGTGGAGGCAATTTTCCCGGCCGCCGCCTTGCGCTCGATCGTGCGCGGGTCGCAGTGGTTCAACGCCGCCGCTTCCGCCTTCGTGATCCAGCCGGGCTCTCTCATGGTTCGACAGGGTCCGACAGTCCGACAGGTCCGACGCTGTCGGACGTTCCACGTGGAAGCGTCGCCCGCCGGACGTCGGCGAGTTGCCGTTCCCGGAGGCGAATCGCTGCGTGCGCCCGGGCAATCCGATCGCGCGACGTCGTGCGCTGGAGTTGGGCCGCGAAGTACGCGATCTCGCGCTGGAGTTGGTCGGCCGTCTTCAGGGGCGTCGTACGGCGGGTCATGGCTGCGCCTCCGGTGTCGTGTGGGCCGAACGTCTCGCCAGCCGTTCGGCGAGCTGCTGCGCTTCCTCGATCGTGCGCGCGACGCCCAGGTCGTTCCACTCCGCATCGAGCAGGACCCAGCCGTCCCCGTGCCGCACGATCCGGTACCGGTCGTCATTCGTACGCCGGCCGAGTTCGGTGTGGTGCCACGTCAGCGTGCCGGTTGAGGACGGCGGATCGTCACCCCGTCGGGCGCGCCAGCCGCCGAGGATGAGATCCGTTACGGACTTATGGCTCACGACGACGAACCTTCGGCGCGCAGGGGAATCGCGGGTGTACTGGGCGTCTCCAGTCCTCCGCGTACGTCAACCGGCTGATGCGTCACGGTCGTTGTCTCCCCTTTCGAGCGTCGGCGCCGGAAAGAGCGCCTTCGCCCGTTCGTAGAACCGGCCGAGCGATTCCACGGCGAACTTCCCTTCGCGCTGCGCGTCGCCCATCAGGATCGGCAAGCCGCTCTCGACGGAGGCATCCACTTCGGCGCGGGTCGCCGTGCGGCCTTCACACCACCACATGACCCGATCGGGATTCCCGATCGTGATCAGCGGTTTGCCGCGGCCGTCGTTGAACAGCTCGAACGACCGCGTCACCCAGAGGCACATCACGCCGGGGTTGCGTTTGATCCCGAAGCCCGCCGGTTCCGTGGCGTCGGCGGGCAAGTTGTCGTCGCGGCGCACCATCTTCGGCTGCGACAGGAACGGGCAATTGCGCACCGACCATTCCGCGCACTCGACATGCGACGGCGGCTCGCTGATCGTCCGCGTGATCGCGCACATCGGCCCGATCGGAAACGCGAGCCACCGGCCGAGCGGTTCGCCGCACACCCAACAGAGCTTGAGCTTCACGGCGGCGCGAAACTTCCGCGCATCGACGACGCGAAAATCCGGCACCGTCTCCGGCCCGTCGGGCCCGTCAACCCACGCGACAAACCACGGCACCGGATAACCGCGCACATCGACCGGCAATTTTCGCAAACGCGGCGGTAGGGTTTCGAGATCGGGTCGGACTGTCGTCGTGCTTTCCATCACGCCACCTCGATGCTGGACGCGGAGGACTGGAACCGATGGGAGTCACCTCGATTGCCCCTGCGCGTCAAAAACGTCTCTTCGTCGTCGTACGTCTTGGTCGCCATTGATCAGTTCTTGGCCTGGTGGGCATACCCCACGGCGACCGCGAGGATCACGAGCGGCAGCGATCGCCGCGCGGCCTGGGCGGCCGCAAATTCTTTCCTGGCTTTCGCGAGAGCCGCGTCCGCATCCGCGTGCTTCTGAGCTTGTCGCCGCCCTTCCTTGAGTGCCCACCGACACACGTGCGTTAACCAGAGGCCGTAGGCCGTCAGCGCAACCGACGTGATCACGCACGTCGTGGTCATGTGGGTTGCGCCTCCGCTTTGAAGTACGCCCGGGCCTCATCGCGCGCGCGGTTCAACCGCACGACGGCATCGTGACTCCCACCCGCGTCCGGATGCCGGGATTTCAAGAGCAACCGATACCGCAACTCCACACTCTCGAGCGTCACGCGGTGGTCGAGCGGGTCAAAGCCGAACTCCGCGCGCCAGTCGCCGCCCTGCGTCCCGCCCACCGGCGGTAGCGCCGCATAGCCCGCGAACGCCTGATCGAGCGAGCCGACGCCATAGCGTTCCTGCGTCCGGATCGCTTCGATGTGCCCCGCGATCGCCGCCATGTTGTCGGCCGCGCTGTTCCACTTGTCGCAGGCGAGGACGAGGGGTTGCTGATTCAACCGGAAGTACACCGCGATGCCGGGATCGGCGAGCATCTTCGCCTGCCCCGCCGTGATGCTCCCGTCCAGATTGCGGCGGAGGTTGCTACTGATGACCGGGTTACTCGCGCCGAGCCGCCGGAGTTCGTCGGTCAACCGCCGCAGGCCGTCGCCGACCGACAGATTCTCGGTGCGCGGCCGCGCCGGGGATCCGTCGAGATTCGTGCGCCGGACTTTTTTGTTGAACATCGCTTGTCGGCGAAACGTCGTCCGCTTCCAGCCGCGCGGCCACGAGAGCGGATAGCGGGTGGCGTCGTCGCTCATACGTCCAGCCAGCGACGAATTCGCGCGGCTTCGACTGTGTAGTGGTGCGCGTCGCAGCAGCGCGCGAGGCCGTGCAGGCTCTCGAGATCGAGGACGGTCTCGACGTCGACGGCGGGAACCGTGCACCGATCGACCACGATCGTGAGCTCGCCCGCCAGGATCCGTTGCGCGAGCTCGTCGAGCCCGTCGTTCAGCCGGATCGTCAGCGGCGGCATCAGCTGTTCCCGCCTTTCCCGCCGGGCCAGTTCAGATCGTCCTGGCCGTCCTTTGGCGCCGGCCGCGGGCCGGGTCGTAATGGACGCGTCGGCGCGACGACGCCACGCTGACGCGCGAGTCGCCGCAGATCTTTGTCGCTCGCCTCGGGCGAGACGTCACGATAGTCGGCCCCGTCCAGCGTCACGGCCCGACACATCTTGTGCAGCCGGGACCGGGTCCGGAAGCCGACGCGCCACCACAAGCCGTTGACCTCGGTCGAGTCGTCGAGGTCGGGATAGTTCGTCGTCACGAGGATCGGTTTGCCCGCGGAATAGCGCGTGTCGATGATGAGGTCCATCGTATCGGCCACCCACTCGGTGAGCCGCTCCCGGCCGAGGTCATCGAGCACGAGGAGATCACACGTCAGGACCGGCTCGAGGATTTGCCGCTCGGTGGTTTGAATGGTCGGGTTGTAGCTGTCACGCATCTGCCGGAGGAGCTCGCCCATCTTGCAGAAGCGTCCGTGAATCCCGGTCCGCGCGATGATCGCGTGCAGCATCGCCGCGGCGAGATGGGTCTTCCCCACGCCGGCCGGACCGATCAGGAGCAGGCCGGTGGGATCGCTCTTCTCGAGCATCACGGGAAAGCGCGCCGCATAGGCCCGCGCGAGGTCGAGCGCCTCGGTCAGCGCGGGCGTGTAGGCACGATAGGTGTCCAGCCTGCAGCCGCGATACTCCGGCGGAATGCCGGCACCGGCGATCCGGTCCTGCTGCTGGTGCGCGTGCCAGCACGCGCAGCGGTTCACGCGCGGCTCGAGGTATGGCACGTAGCGCGTCGTCCAGCCGGTGCCGTCACAGTGCGGGCAGATCGGCTCCGCTGTCATCGTCCCCCTCGGCGCCGACGTTGTTCCTCAGCCAACGCATAGAGGTCGACGGGAATCTCGCGCGGGTTGGTTGCGGCCTTCGGCACCGTCCGCATGAAGCGGCTCGCAAATGCGGCGCGCCAGAAGTCGACCGGTCGGTCACCGATATCGGCCGTGCCGGGAATCGCGGCGATCGTGTCCGCATAGAACGCGCGCAGCCGCTCCGGCTTTTTCGTGACCGGTCCACCGAGCGCGTGCTTGAATTGCTTGTGGAGAAACTTCGGGACGCAGAGCCGACCGCACCACGCGTGCGCGTCGTGATCGGGATCGCGCGCGGGCGCCACGATCAGCGGCAACGTCACGAGCGGACTTTCGCCTGTAAGGGGTGCAGCCGGCTTCACCTCTGAATCCGCGCTCGCCTCGCGCGCGCGCGCATTAGTGTGTGTACGTGATGGATCTAGTGACGGATCGGGTGAAGTGGGCTTCACCCCTGGCGCGCTGTACTTCACCCCTGGCGGGGGTGAAGGGGACTTCACCCCTGAATATTTCTCACCCGGACTTTCGCCTGGTGGGCCGAGCAGATACCGCTGCCGCTCGGGTGGATCGTACGCGGGGCGCTGCGGCAGCTTGTCGAGCCGCATCCGATACTGCGCGGAAAACCACTGCGTCGCGGGTTTGACGAGCTCGAGAATCTCCATGGCACGAAGCTCCTTCGCGTGATACTGGACCGCGCGTTCGGTGATGCCCCGGAGGTGCGCGACCTCGCCCATCGACGGCCAGATCCGATAGCCGTCCTCATCGGCAAACGACGCGAACACCACTGCTGTGAACTTCAGATCCGGCGGCAGCCCTGATTCAAGGACACACGACACGTAGCGGCCACTCATAGAGCCGACTAGTGCCGACCGCAGCGAAAGCCGACGCAGCTATTTTCGACGCGAGAAAATCTGATCAGCGGCGCGAATTTCCGCCCGCCGCCGTCTACTCCCCTTACTAAAAACTTGGTACTATTCAAAGCACCTAGACGCATCTCGGCCCTCCTACTCCAGTGGCATGGTTAGTTAGGGCGCGCGCTGGGAAACGATCGCGCTACTTAGTTGGTCACTCGCTCAGTGGTTCGATCGTTCCTTTCTTTCACCGTCGGGCGATCTCTGAGGTTTGCCCCGCCTCCTGGATCGCTCGACCTGCCTACTCAAAATCCAACGTGCCGTCCTCTTCGCTGGTGTGCGTCCGCACGGGCGGCAGGAACTGCCGCGCGAGTTCGATCGCCGCGTCCGCGCCCGTCACCAGCAGCTCGGCGAGCTCGTTCAGCGATCGCGCCATCTCGTCGGGCGCGACCGGCGTCACTGCCGCGGCGTTCGATACCACGGTCACTGTAAAGCGGCCGCACGAGGTCGTCTTCGTGAGGTTCAGCATCACGTCACGACCTGGTCGCCCAGCAAAACTTTGCGCGCCGCTTTCCGCCATTCCAGGCGATCCAACTTGCAGTCGTCGTCCGACAAGATCTCGAGCGCCTCGCGCACGAGCTGCAACAGGACTGGATCCGCATGACTCCGCAGCGGCAGCCGCTGATTGAATTTCTCGAGCATCGCGCGCCGCAGGACGCGCCAGGCATCTTCGCGACTGAGCGTGCCGACGGCCGATCCGAGCGACTCACTGAAGACCTTCATCTCGTGGAACAGCAGGTCGACGTCTTTCGCGAAGGCGCGCCGGGCGTCGGCGACCAACTGTTCGACCTGATCGACCGGGGGATCGTCAGCCATGCCCTCCTTCAATCCGGGACGTACAGGTTGCGATCGACTCAACGATCACTTGACCTATCAGCGGAGTTTCCGACCGCACGCGAGTTATCCGCGCCCTGCACGTCCCTGCTCGTCGAAAGTTGCACTCCCAAAAATGCGGTTTCCCTTTCCGCGCGTGGTCGATTCACAGTACCGAGCCGCCAGCCCTTAGCTACCGCGTGGGAGATCTGGACCGCCGTCGGTCTCGGTGTCTCCCTCAGACGCCCGCGTACACCGGCTCGTACGTCAGATCCCGGATCCCGGACCGCTCGCCGATCACCGCGACGAACCGCCAGCCGTGACAGTTGACGTCGCCACACGAACACGGCACCACGTCGTACGGCGGCGCGACACAGATCGGAATCTTCTTTCGCTCGATGAACCGATCGAATTCGGCACGGCTCATCAGCTCTTGCGTCGGCATCGCGCGCCTCGCTTGTTAACATTGCGTACGTTATCTGACGCACCCTGATTCCCCGGCAATCGCGCGCGAAGTACTTCCCCTTTGGGAAGTGCGGCTCGTGGACCCCACAACGAGATCTGGCGTGGCTCGCCACGGACCCACAACATTTTGGGGCGGAGGTTCGTGACCCGCTTCAGCCGTTGTTCGAGCCGCCGTTCCGCCAGCCGCTGCACATCGCCCGGCCGGAACAACAGGCGCCCGTTCCGCAAGCGCTCGCACGCGAGGTTCTCCTGATCCGCGATCCATCGCGCGCCGCGAGGCGTCCGTTCGAACAACCGCGCCAGGTCGCCCGTGGTGAGTAACGCCGAGTTTGGTACAATCCGATCGCGCATGGCGGGGACTGCTCCTAACAGTCCGTCCGTAGTGCCCATCAGGGGCCGCTGGTGTTACACCTTGGCGCTTGCGGTCCCTGCCCTCCCAGGACTCCCCCCGGGCCTGAGCTCGTTACCCTTTCCGCAACACCACGCCGATCCCGACGACCGCCGCCACGGCGATCACGCACCCGACGAGCACGACGGCCGGCACCGTCACGCGATCCACCGCCGGACCCGCGCGGCTTCCCGCGGCAACTGATAGCCGTCACAGAGCACCGCGAGCGCCTCTAGGTCCCCGATCGTCAGCGTCACCGCCCCGGCGTCGAGCGCGACGGCGAGCTGCGCCACAGCCAGCCGGAGGAGCGCTTGCCGGCCGGTGTGGGCGTGCCCGTTCCCGGGAGTGCGCTGCGTCAGGGGGAGCGCCGGCATGGGTCCGTTATGCCGCGCTCGTCGTTTCGGCCGGCGGCGGGAAGAGGTCCGCCGCTTTGCGTTTGAGAATGCGGGCGATGATCTTCCGCTCCGCCTCGGTCGCCTGCTGGCGGCCGTTCACGATGAGGCTGAACTTGCTGGCGTGCCAGCCGGCCGCTTCCGCGACGTCGGCTTGCGAGAGGCCGCTTTGAATGATGGCGATCTTGAGCGCGAGATTCTTCGTCGGCATGGTCTGAGGCCCGCCACTGTAGCGAAGTCGCCCGGTCCTGTCAAATTAACTTGTTGGACGACTCAGCCGAGACACCGCGGCTCCGCATCACCCGGACCGGCCCCGCGGCGGACTGGAGGGGCTGCGAGCCCGCCTGAGTAGCCCCGCGCGCCATAGCCTCTTCGTGCATTTCGTCGTCCCCTTCGTGCTCTTCCGGGCGTAGACTCCTGAACCAGCCGCCGCATGATCGCGGCGCCGATCAGGAGAACAGACCTATGTACCGACCCGGTTCGCCGTCCAAAAACGAGCCCCAGACCTACGCCGTCGGCGATCAAATGCTCGGCCCGGCCTCCCCGCTCCCGTTCCCGACCGAGGCGATCATCGACGCCACGGGGGAGACGGTCACCTTGCTCCAGACCTGCGACTGGCGCGGCCACTCGCCGTCGAGCGTCGGCGTCGACAAGGCGGGCAAGCTGTTCATCGGCAGCTTCCAGGAGCTGACGGTCACCGATGCGCGCGTGCTCCCCAACGAGCTCGGGCACACGATCCGCGCCCGTCGGCAACCGAAGGCCGAGAAAGCCGGCCGCGGCACCAAGACGACCTAGCGCGCGAGTCTCCCGAGGTTCCTATTCGCGCGCGTGCCCCGCCGCGCTCGCCTTCCCCCAGGCAGGGGTGTCTGCTGGCGCGAATGGCGGCGCACGGGGTGTCTGCCGGGCCTCCCGTACCGCGCGGGCGGATCGTGGTCGTCAGCGGCGCCCGGGGTCTCGTCTGATCCGGACCTTGGTGAGGAGGTCCACATCCCCGGTGATGCGGAGCGTCGCGTCGGCGTCGCCGCGGATCGTGATCTCGCCGGCGTGCGCGAGCCGATGATGATCGGTGCAGAGCAAACAATTATTGGAGGTCGCCCACCGGAGGCCCTTCGACTTCGAGCGGTAGACGACGTGGTGCATGTGCCGGCCGTACTGGCGGCAGCGCGGCACGACGCACCGGTTGTGATCCCGGCGTTTCACGAACGCCCGGCACGCACGCTCGGCCTGCGCGTCGGTCAAGTCGCGGCGCTTGCGGGTGACGGCGCCGATCTCCGGCTTCGGGATCGGGCAGGTCTGGTAGTAGCCCATTTACCGGCCGTCCGCTTTCGCATTCGCCTGCAGCGCCTTCAACAGGATCTGCAATTCGGCGATCGCCGCGGCGAGCTGCTCGATCTGGGACCGCGGCACGAGCGCGACGTCGACGATGGGATCAGGTTTGGGCGTCATGCGGTCCTCCGCTTTCGCCAGTACTCCGCGTCGTTTTTCGCCTGCCACGCCCACATCTGTTTGACGGCGAGAAAGACCGGGAACAGCTCCACAGTCGGCGGCACCGCGCGTACCTCGAAGTGCGGGTCGGTTTCCACCTTCGGCAAGCGCACGATGACCGAGGCCGCCGGCGCGGCATAGCCCATCTCTTCGAGCGCGGTCGCATACGCCGCGGCCTGCAAAAACGACTCGGCATAGATCGCCTTCGAGGTCTTGAGTTCCACCAACGTCACGATGCCGTTGACGCGCGCCAGGAGATCGACGGTGCCCGCGTAGCCGTGGCGCTTGGAATAGACGACGCGCTCGATCAGGAGCGGCTTGAGCGCGACGGACTTCGCCCAGTCCTCCCAGGCCATGAAGCTCCACTCCGCCGCTTCGCAGACGATGGGCTTGAGGCCCGCATCGGCGCCGATCGCGGTCCGCATGGCGTATTCGATCAAGCGATGGCA
>Ga0070697_100000938_pt1 | contig 21899 bp, 18 predicted proteins | sample KBSK1501metaG_FD_65475 | JGI IMG/M metagenome (GOLD analysis project Ga0070697, IMG submission 65475) | Corn, switchgrass and miscanthus rhizosphere microbial communities from Kellogg Biological Station, Michigan, USA - KBS K1-50-1 metaG | ecosystem: Host-associated > Plants > Roots >... | reverse complement strand
AGCGAGAGAAAATGGGGAATTACGAATTGGAAATAAGGGGTGCGAGAGGAAGTTGAGAAGACGGAGAATTAGTTGAAGCGAGTGACCCTCCAAAGAGCGAGGCCACAGGCGAAGAGGAAAATCAGCATGGCGACGGAGAGCGTGACGAGTGCAGGCCAGTTAAGCGCCATGCTCGGGGCTCGGGCAAGAGCGGCCAACGTGAAGAAAATTGCGGTAGCTGCGATTACCAGGAGCCAATCCAGCCAAGATCTGCCGGAGGGGACTGCAGGCTGGCCAACGGCGTTCTGAACGTCGCTGCCGGAGAGACCCGCTTTGACGTAGCCGGGGTCCACTCCGTAGCGCCGGCCTTCGCGCTCCGCAGCTTGCTTCCAACGAGCGTGTTCGTTGCCAGTGACACCAGAAAGAGCTATGGCGCCCGCACCCGCGGCCATCAAGAGCGAACCGCCTATGACTTGGGCGTAAAGCGAGGCGCTGCGGCCGTGTAGTTCTCCGAAAACGAGAATGCCCCAGAGCAGGCCCCACAACTGATTGGTGTTGGAAAGAGGGATGCCCCGGCTGATGCCGATGTATTTTGCGGCGTACTGCTGAAATAAATCGCCAATGACCCAAACGAAGCCGCCAAGCATGAGCCAGAAGAGAACTTCTTTTGCCTCCGCGAGCTGGCCCCACAAGGCGACGGGGCCACCGCCGTAAGCGAGGGCAAGCGTGGTCATCATGCCCAGCTCGCCGATGGTGAAGAAAGCGATGAAGGACAGAGGATTCATTCCGGTGAGGTAGGCTTTGCGATAAGGGACGTACATGGTGCCCCAGAGAACGCCCGCGGCAAGCGCGGCGAGAATTCCACGCATGGGGTGCTCGGCAGGGCTTTGCGCGGAAGAGGCGACGGCGAGGACAGTCGCGCCAGCGAACATCAATAAGGCGCCGCCGAGGACGGTGAGCCACCGAATGCGGCCAGCGTCGCGGAGCTCGTTGAAGAGAAGATATCCCCAAAAAATACCGAGCAAACTGTTGACGTTCCAGAGAGGGAAGGCGATGCTGAGGCCGATGTCGCGAATCGCGAAAATGGTAAGAGTGTTGGCGACGGCCCAGAGGCAGCCTGCGAGGATTCCCCAGACGATCAAGTGCGGCGCTTGTTGAATGTCTGCGCGCATTTGACCGGTGCCGCGGATGAGGGCCGGCAAGCTCCACCGCGCGAGGAACACACCGGCGACCATCAGCAGCGAAACCACGAGAGGTGAAATGCCTAGTTTGACCAATTTAGTAGGGGCTTCGGCGGCTCCCAGCCAGGCGCCTGCGCCAAATCCGCAGAGAACCCCGACGAGTTGCAATTTGCGGAGGCGCGCGGACTCGACGGAGGGCGAACTCAGCTTTGTGGCGGAGAATTCCATGGGAGGGCTCAGCGGATCCAATGAAGCACGGCGAGTCCGGCGGCCAGGACGATGAGCGGGACCCAGAAATGAACGTCGGTAAGAATTTGCGTCCAGATTGCGGAAGAAGGATGCATGGAATTATCGTTGGGCACGCCGGGGCCTCCTGATTGATGCAACGCCATCACGTGCGAACACAACTTCGCGCGGGGCAGCTCGAGCAAACACGCCGGGACCCTTCTTATCACAGTTTTGGGTTGTTGGAAGGAATATGCCATTCCCGCCATCGCGAGGAAGCCGACGGCAGAGCAAGTTAAATCTGCTGACGTTTCCAATGACCGCGTTTGAACAGAATAATACTCACGCCGGCGATAAAGGCTTCGGCGGCCACGATGGAGATGAACACGCCGTTCGAGTGCATGCGACCCGGAATCGCCAGGAAATAGGCCAGCGGAATCTCGAGCAGCCAGAAACCGAAGAAATTGACAATGGTCGGCGTGACGGTGTCACCTGCTCCGTTGAAGGATTGCAGCATGACCATGCCGTAGGCGTAGGCGATGTTGCCGTAGCTGAGAATGCGCAGGCAGGACGCGGCGAGCGGAATGACTTCGGGGTCGTGGGTGAATAGGCGCACGACCGGCTCGGCAAAGAAAATGAAGAAAACACCGATGATGCCGAGGAAGAGCATGTTGTAAAAGCCCGTGCGCCAAACGGATTTTTCCGCGCGGTCGGGACGCTTCGCGCCAAGATTTTGGCCGACGAGCGTGGCGGCGGCATTGCTCAATCCCCAGGAAGGCAAAATGATGAACACGATGATGCGGATCGCGATGGTGTAGCCGGCGAGCGCTGCAGCGCCAAAGATGCTGACGATGCGCACCAAGCCGATCCAGCTTGTGTGAGCGATTGCGAATTGCTGAATGCCAGTTAGCGAAACGCGGAGAAGCCGCAACAGGACGGAAAAATTCAGGCGAATCTGTTGGCGGAGGATGCGTATGCGCTCCGTGCCGCGGAACAACCGATAGAACTGATAAAGCACGCCGATGCTGCGCCCCGTAAAGGTGGCAAGCGCGGCGCCGGTGACGCCGAGCTTTGGAAATGGGCCCAAGCCGAAAATTAAACAGGGGTCGAGTACGAGATTGATGATATTCGAGACCCAGAGGAGGCGCATGGCGATGGCGGCGTCGCCGGCGCCCCGAAAGATGGCATTGTTGAGAAAGAGCAGCATGATGGCGCCGCTGCCTCCAAGAGCAATGCGAGCGTACCCGGTGCCGACCGCCAGGATTTGCGGCGATGCGCCCATCATGCGCAAGAGGTTAGGCGCAAAAAACAAGCAAGGCAGCCCGACGAGAACAGACACCGCCAGCCCGATGGCAATAGCTTGCACGCCGGCTACAGCTGCGCCGGCAGGATCTTTTTCGCCGATGCGGCGAGCTACCATGGCGGTGGTGGAAAGGCTCAATCCAAGCCCAATGGCAAAGACGAGGCTGAGGAGCGATTCGGTGAGACCGACGGTGGCAACGGCTTCAGCGCCCAGGCGGCCCACCCAGAAAACGTCGACCACAGCGAACAAAGACTCCAGAACCATCTCGAGGACCATGGGAATGGCCAGGAGAAGAATCGCGCGGTTGAGGCTGCCGGTGGTAAAGTCCTGATGCGAGCCGCGAAGCGCTTCCCGGATGGAATTCCAGATTGTTGGCTGTGGCGCTGAGACAGCAATTTGTTCGAGGTCCATATATACCTGCACAATCTAAGGTGCGCAGACTGGCGAAGCGGTCGCGCCAAAAGCTTCCGAGGTTAATTGGTAGAAACGGGGGAAAATCGAATCCGCGTCAGTGGCGGATTAAAGCGTTTGCGGGGTTGGAACTTCGAACACCGTGTTATCCATGGCGCAGCTCATTTGCCGTGGCGTCGCCAAACCATTAAAAACAGGAACCAGGAAGCAGCGGAAGCATTGTACCGTGGAGACCGCATCGCGCCTAGCGCAAATTTGGCCTGCGCGGAACAGCAAAAGAAACGGTACGAGACAGGCGGGCTCGTCGCTTGTGGCTAGGGCGAGGCGTAAGCATCCCGGCGGTGGAGCGGTACTGATACTTTCTAGCGGACTGCGTCGTAGGAATAAACAAGGAGCAGTGTGAATGAGGCGGCGAGTGCCACTGCGGGAACCGGTTGGCGTCGCGCTGGAGACACTGCGCGCGCACAAGATGCGTTCGTTTCTCATGTTGCTGGGGATCATCCTGTCCGTCGCCACATTGATCGTGGTGATCGCGTTGATCTCCGGCGTGAACCAATACATAGCCAACAAGGTCGCCAATCTGGGCTCGAACGCGTTTACGGTGATGCGCTTTCCGATCATCACGGAGATGGAAGAGCTGGTCAAAGCCATGCGCCGGAACAAACTCGTTACCTGGGACGACTATGAGTCACTTCGCGAAAACCTGAAACTGCCGCAGCGCGTAGGCGCGGAGGTATGGACTTCTGGAAATGCTCGCGTCGGTTCGCTTACCATCCAGGACACCAGCATTCGCGGCGTAACCGCCAGCATGGGCGACATCAATGCACAAGAAATGACTGACGGCCGGTACATCACGGAAGCGGATGAAAGCAGCCGGGCGATGGTGGCCATGATTGGGTCTGAATTGGCCGGCAAGCTTTTTTCCAACCTGGACCCGGTTGGACACGAAGTGATGCTCGATCACCGGCCGTTCATTGTTGTTGGGGTAGCCAAACCGATCGGCACCGTCCTCGGCCAGTCGCAGGATAACTTCGCGTATATTCCGGCAGAGACGTACATCAAAATCTACGGAGCGTACGAGGGAATCTGGATCAACATCCAGGCGCGCGGGGCAGATTGGATGGAACGCACGCAAGACGAAGCGCGTGTGTTGATGCGCGCGAGGCGTCACCTGAAGCCGAATGAAACCGACTCCTTTGGCATACTCGACTCCGAGACGCTGATGAAACTATGGAATCAACTGACCGGTGTAATCGCCATGGCCATGGTCGGCGTGGTTTCAGTCTTTTTGGTGATTGGAGGCGTGGTGATCATGAACGTGATGCTGGCCACGGTCACGGAGCGCACGCGAGAGATTGGAATTCGCAAGGCGCTTGGCGCGAGCCGGCGGGACATCCTGCTGCAGTTTTTGGTGGAGGCGTGCGTGATGTCGGCAATGGGCGGAGCTATCGGCGTGCTGATCGCCTATGGAATATGCCTGCTGGCAAGAGCCACGACTTCCATTCCGATGAACGTGCCGATCTCCGCGGTCATCATCGCGGAACTCATCTCTGCCGCCGTCGGGATTTTCTTTGGTGTCTATCCGGCGCGGAAGGCGGCCATGCTTGAGCCCATCGAAGCGCTGCGGACAGAGATTTAGTGAACGACTGAGTCAAAATGCGAATAGCGCTTGGCGAAAACGCTCACATGGCTCTCACGACGCTGCGTGAGAACAAGATGCGATCTTTTCTGACCGTGCTCGGCGTGGTCATTGGGATCACCGCGTTGCTGTCCGTGGTCGCGGTTTTGATGGGCGTGTACAACGACGTAAACGCTTTTCTGAGTGACTTCGGCTCAGAGACGCTTTTCATTTTTAAGTTTGATCCCGGCATTCACACTTCGGGACGACTCACTCCGGAAGAACGCACGCGCAAGCCGCTTACCCTTGAGGATGCCGAGGCCATTGGAGAGCTTTGCCCAGACGTCAGAGCGGTTTCGGCTGCGGTAATGCCGCGGATTGTGGAGGATTCGCCAGGAGGGCGCCCGCTGATGAGCGCGCGCTACAAAAATAAGGAAGTTGCCGGAGTGGACTACCACGGGATACTGCCGGCGGATGAGATCGTGTTCAATTCCAAAGCAGAGCGAGGAAGATACATTAGCGAGGGCGAGAATCTGCACCGCAGAGACGCCGCGCTCATCGGTCCGGATATAGCCAAGGCATTGTATCCAGACGAAGATCCACTGGGTAAGCCGATCCTGGTGGACGGAGTGTCGTATGAAGTGATTGGCGTGATGGCAGCGCGCAAAGGACAACTGGTAAAGGACCAGGCCGCGGACAAGGCGATTCTTGTTCCTTATCGCACATACCAGAAACATCGGCCTGGGGACGATGAGAATTTGATTGGTGCAGTCGCCTATCCCGGCCGCATGCCGGAGGCCGAGGACGAAATCCGCGGAGTGCTGCGCCGGCGGCGAAACGTTCCCTACAACAAACCTGACAATTTTGGGGTTTCGAGCGCCAAGGAGATCGCGGACCAATTCCGCCAAATCACCGCTTCCGTGGCGCTGCTTATTTCCGTCGTCAGTTCGATCGGATTGTTGGTGGGCGGAGTCGGGGTGATGAATATCATGCTGATGTCGGTCACGCAGCGCACGCGCGAAATTGGAGTGCGCAAGGCGATTGGAGCGCGGCGGCGCGATGTCATCTGGCAGTTTTTGACCGAAGCCGTGGTGCTGACCGGGGCCGGCGGAGTGATTGGCGTGGTGCTGGGGCTCGGCATCAGCTTGCTCATCCATCTTTTTGTACCGAGTTTGCCGTCGTCTGTTCCGCTATGGTCAATTTTCCTGGCCGTGACGGTGTCGATGAGCGTCGGTCTTTTCTTCGGGATGTATCCAGCCGTGAAGGCTTCCCGGCTCGATCCCGTGGAGGCTCTGCGTTATGAGTAGTGAACTTCACTCATAGCGAAGCGCTTTCATGGGATCGACTCGAGTGGCTCGATAGGCGGGCCAATAACTGGCGGCTAAGGCTACCGCAGCCAGAAACAGACCCGCGGCGGCCAGGCTGAATGGGTCACCCGGCCGCAGCCCATAGAGCAATGCTCGCGCACCGCTGGTTGCGGCGACTGCGAGGGCCAGCCCAATCCCGACACCCAGCGCGAGAAGGATCAATGTCTGACGCAACACGAGCCCGATAACATTCTGCCGGCTTGCGCCAAGAGCCATGCGAATCCCAATCTCATTTCTGCGCATGGTAGTGATGTAGGAGATGACACCGTAGAGACCGATCACCGCGAGCAGGGCCGCAAGCGCGCCGAAGAATCCGGATAGCAGGGCCATCAGACGTTCGCGCACAAGTCCGCTTTGAATCTCCGTCTGGTAGACGTGGTACTCGATTTTCAGCTCGGGGTAGATCGGCGTGAGTTTATCGCGCACCGCGGAGATGGCCACCGAGGGCGGCGACGAAAACCGGACGAACGCATTAGTAAAATAGTATTTGTCGGAATACTGCTGGGCGGGGGCGAAAGCAATCGGTGGAATCGCGTCCCGCAGTGCCCCGTACTTCGTATCCTTCACCACGCCGACAATTTCGTATTCCGTCTCCGGGTAGTGGGGTTCCGCATTCGTGCGAATGATTTTTCCCAGGGGATTTCCCGGCCCCAAAAACTGCCGGACAAAGGTCTCGTTCACGATGAGAACCGGCGGGGCTTGCAGCGTGTCGCGCTCGGTGAAATCGCGCCCGGCAAGAAAGAGAATTTGCAAGGTCCGGAAATAGCCGGGACTCACCCAGTCGAATTTGGAGCTGCCTTCCATGCTGCCGGCGCGAACTCCCAGCGACCAACTGCTGCCGTCCAAGGGAACATGCGTGGAAGTCGCCGCGGACTCCACCACCGGAATGGATCGAATCTGCTCCAAGAGATCGTGTTTGAATGTTTCATAGCGTTCGGGAGGCAGATCAAGCCGCCGGAAGTTCAGGTACACGCGCAGAATGCCGCTCTCTCGAAATCCGGGGTTGAGCGTCACCAAGTTCCAGAAGCTGCGCACAAACAACAGCGCCCCCACCAGCAGCACCAGCGAAAATGCAATTTGTGAAACGACCAATGCTTGCTGAAACGAGAATCTTTGGCGTCCCGCGGTCATGCCGCGGCCGCCTGATTTCAAGGTTAAGCCCGGCTCCGTTCGCGAGGAGCGAAAAGCCGGGGCCAGGCCGAAGAGCAGGCACGTCGAAATGGCCATAAGAGCGGAAAATGACAAGACCCGCCAGTCGAGGTGCATGTCCAGATAGAACGGCGCTCTCTCCGTGCTTATTAATTTGACCACCGTCCTACTGAAGACCGAGGCCAAACCAATTCCCAAGACGGCACCGGTGACAGCCAGGACCAAACTTTCCAGCAGCAGTTGCTGTCTCACCCGTCCGCCGCTGGCCCCGAGCGCCAATCGGACAGCCATTTCCTTCTCGCGGGTACTGGCCCGGACGAGCATGAGATTTGCCAAGTTCGCGCAGGCAATGAGGAGCACCAATGCGGTCGTCCCCAGGAGGAGCCATAGAGAGGTGTCGTAAGTCTCGCCAGGCTCGCTAACCCCGTTGCCTCCGGGATATGCCGACAACTTGAACGCTCGATAGGAATCCAAAGACGCCGCGTTGTATCCGCTGGGCGCGGTAACTTCGAACATGCCCGGACTCGCCGTTTCCAGTTGCGACGAGGCCTGTTGCAGCGACCATCCTGGTTTCAGCCGGCCCATAATTTGCAGCCAGAAGACGTCGGGCCTGACAAGAGTGCCGTCACCCGTGACGAAGGAGGGAAGCGCGCAAGTGGGGAGAGCAACCTCGAATTCCTTGCCAACGTCAAGCCCGAAGAAGCTCGGGGGAGTTACACCGATCACCTGGGTCGGATGGTCAAAGATGACAATTCTGCTTCCGATGACGGAGTCCTTGCCTCCATACTCACTCTGCCAAAGCGCATAGCCGATTACCGCGCCCGATATTCCGCAACCGGGCCGGTCGTCGTCCGGCGTGAACAAACGGCCTCGAACAGGGACTATTCCGAGCATTGGAAACATTTCCCCGCTCACCCAAAGGGCCTCAGCTAGTCTCTCCTGATCTCCCCGTCCGATGGCATACCGGCCACTGCGCCATGCGAAAAATCCCGAAAATGCTCCTTGCTGCTTTCGGATTTGCTCCCAAAGGGCGGTGCTGAACGCCGTATCGTTCTCGCTCCAGCCGAAACCGTGAAGTCCCCCCTTGATTTCTATCCTTACCAGAGACGAGGGGTCGGGCACGGGAAGACTTCGCAAGCGCACCGCATCCAGCAACTGAAAGATGGCGGTGTTGGCCCCGATGCCGAGCGCAAGCGTGAGGACCGCGGTGGCCGTGAATGCCGGGCTCTTGCGCAAACTGCGGAGAGCGAATCGCAGGTCTTGAAATGCACTCTCGATCCAGAGGGGGCCGCGGGCGTTCAGCCTCGAGCCGGTTTGAGCGTTTTCCGCTAGAGCAACTTTACTGTCCGTTTTCTTCAATGGCTGATCGCATCCAATCGTCGGGTTCATTCTTCTCGAAACACAGCTCTCAATTCCTCAGCTCCATGCGAGCACGGAACTCACGCCGCAGATCTGGATGCGTTTGCCTCTGTACGAGGCGGACAAGACATCAACGCAAACTCATCGCTGACTCCTGCCAGGCAGAAATGAGAAGTTTCTTGCGGTCTACTATGTGCCGGAAATCATAAATCGACACGTGTAGAAGATGCAACTGGAATCGGAGTAGCTGTTGAATAACCAGGAGAGGACTGGGCTACACCCTGTCCGGGAAGAGAAAGACGCGCTTCGCAAGTTCCGAGGATAGTGTTTCGGGAAAGTAGTATTTTTTCAAGACGTTGTTGTCCCAGCGCAAGAGATCGGCATTGCTTGCCGAAAATTCAGCCCACGATTGCGGGGAGCTTGCCCGCGCCATGCGTTCTCGAATAAGCAGAATAAATCCCCAGGTGATGGTTTCGTTGTAAAGATCCGGCTTGCCCTGAGCTGCCGCGAAGCGCTTCAAGGCAGAAGAAAAGCGGCTCAGGGCTTCGAGCGGCGGATACTTTTGCAAGTACAAAAAAGCCATTTTGACGTGATCGGCATGATGAAAGGAGCCGTTGGGCAAGGTACACTTTTCAAATTCCGCCATCCACTCATGTTCGGTCATGCAGCGCCTCGCCGGTCCTGGTTTTCCTGTACGCGATGCAAACCAGCACAGCCACGGCGTAAAGAACGAGACCCTCCACGCTGAATTGGCCATGCAAAAAATGCACAAGCGCAGCCATCCCAAAAATGACGAGCAATGCATAGCCGCCGATCAGAGACGTTACTGGCACAAGGAATAGAATCGCGGCGACGAACTCAGCTCCCCCAAGCACCGGCCGGATCCACGCGGGCAACCCAGCTTTGGCGAGAAAATGAGCGGTAGATGAGGACAAAACAAACCGGCAGGACTCCAGTATGACCACCAAGCCCAAGGTCCAACGCAGCAGCGGGATGGAATATCTCGTGAGGTGCGCACTCATTTTCCGCGTTTGCCTTTTCTGGGAGAGTCGCTCGCTTGCGATTCGGTGAGACGGTGACTCGCACGCGAGTCCAGATCCAGCCCGTAGAATTTTTTCAAATCCTTTATGCGCCGGAGGCTCTCCACCCCAAAAGGGCACTTGCCGTCGAATGCATGCAGGACGATCCCTTCGAGGAGGTCGCCAAGCGTCATGTCGTGATACTCCCCGAACGCCTTCAGGACCTTCAGGATTCGCTTTTCCATGCGAACACCTGTTTGCACCCGCTCTACAAGAAATGTGGATTCCTTTGTCATCGCAAAGAGCCCACTCCCTGGTACCAGTGTACCACAGTACATAAATAACGCAAGATGCCGTTCTTTTACTGCCAGACGCGAGAAGCGAGGGGGGCCCGGTAGAGACACAACCGCGGCGGCGGGAAAAACTTCCGCGATCTCTTCCGGCTATTTTTTGGTCCTTACCAGAGCAGTTTCAGTCCGAATTGCACCTGGCGCGAGGTGGTGGAAGTGCTGGTAATCACGCCCGCCGTTGGCGAAACGCCCGAGGGAGTGAAGACAATGGCATTGGGCTGGTTGAAATTCGCCCGGTTAAGAAGGTTGAATATCTCCGAGCGAAACTGAAGACTCAACCGCTCACGAATTCGCATTTCTTTCAGCACGGAGAAATCCCACGTGGCCAGGCCCGGCCCGATCAAGGTGTTTCTTCCAACGTTGCCATAGAATCCTCCGTTGGCAGCCGTGTTCGCCGGCGCCAGAAACGCAGCCGGGTTGAACCATTGGTTCGGGTTGCCGAGGACCACTGGCCCCGTAAAGGCCGGGTTCGCGAACGGGCGCACCGGATTCCGTGTGTCCCCATTATTCGACGGGTTGTAGCTGAGCTGCGGAGAAAACGGGAAGCCGCCTTGCAATGTCACGATGGAGTTTACCGTCCAACCGCTCGCCATTAGGTTTGCAAATCCCTCCAAACCACCAAGAAAACGCTTCCCGTGCCCAACCGGGAGCGCATAGGTCCCACTCACCACCGCAACATGTCTGATGTCGAAAGTCCCTAATCCCCAATCCGCCTTAAGGTTGAATGGATTCGAAGCTAGCGCCGGTCCGCCCCCCGATGTAGTCGCATTCAATGAGTCGCCGTCGTCCAGGACCTTTGAGAATGTGTAGACTGCGCGCAGAGTCAAGCCTGCGCTGAGTCGGCGATTCACATCCACCTGGAGCGCATTGTAGGAACTGGTTCCTTCCGAAAACCATGTCCACGTATTCGCGATTGCGGGATTGGCTTTGACCGTTGTGGGGACAAAGTAGGTTCCCGCCGGCACGGACGTGTTTGCTATTCCTCCCGGAAACGTTGCGGGATAGTTTGCGGGACAGGGCGATGCCGGGCAGATCACAGGAAAAGGTTCGTTTGCATCAATGCCGATCAGTTCGTGATAGCCGTGTGATCCGACGTAACCCACCGTCAGCGATGTGTTCGGTGAGAGCTCTTGCTGTATCCTCAACGAATTGGAAATCAAAGTTGGCGTCTGCATATCCGGCTGGACTCCACCGGGGATGAGCTTCGCCGCCGCGGGAAATGGTCCAGCAGGGTTGATCGGAAGCTGCGCCACCGTCAACGGAGTGGTGAATGTAGGATTGAACGGTGCATTCTGGTCCGCGCGGTATCCCAAAGCATCCTGAAGATCGTTGTACATTCCGAATCCCGCGCGAATTACGGTTTTGGCGCTGAACGGACTCCAGGCAACTCCGATGCGCGGCTGCGGCAAGAATTTTGCGTTATTCATCGTGAACAAGGAATCTGCGACGCGCGGCTGCGTCGAAATCACTCCATTGGCGAACGTGTAGTTAGCCGCGCGGCCGTGCGCCTCATTCCAGCCGGTCGTAAACTCAGCCCGGAATCCGAGCGTCACCGTAAGTCTCGGACTGACGCGAATGGTATCTTGCGCATGCAACGCACCCAGCAGCGAACGCCAATTCATCTCTGTTGGCGCTGGATCGAACAAGAAACTGGAAATCGTTCCCTGCAAGAACGTTTGCAGGCTTGTGAACGTTGCTTGTCCAAACTGGCTCAAGGCAATTGTTTCGTTCGATTGAAATTGCTGCAACCATGCGCCGAATTCAAGTTGGTGCCTGCCGCGCGTCAGGATTACGTGATCCTCATACGTGAAGAGATTCCGCGCGATGCTCAGGTTGCTTCCGTTATTGCTTCCCGCCAGTCCAAGCTGTGCTTGGGGGTTCGACGCCGCGCTTCCTCCAACCACTACCGCGCCCACCGGACGTCCTATCAGGAACCCGGGAACAGTTGCCGCCGGAGTACCCGGCGTCGGCTCACCCGTAAAAAAATAGCCTGCACGCGAAAACCCAAACCGGGCGGTGTTCAACAGGCTTGGGGAGAAGACGTGAGTCTCCTCAAGACTCAAGACTTGCTCACGCAGTGTTACGATATCCGAACTGTAGGGATTGAGCGGCGTCGCGGTTACGTCACCGCCATCGTCAATCGTGTAGATCGCTGCAAGGGAATCTTTCTCGGAAAACGAATGATCTAGCCGGACCGTGCCAAAATCCTCGCGAATCGTTTGGGGCGGGCTGCTGAAAACTTGCGAGATGCCATTGAAGTCTTGGGCTCCAGCGGGAGCAGCAGGCCACAAATTCAGCAGTGGCTGGACGCTCGGGACGGCAATCGCTCTTGATGCTGCGCTGGGAACAAATGCCACGGAGGTCTGGTGCAGGTTCTGGCGGAAACCTTCATAGTTGCCGAAGAGGAAGGTCTTATCCTTCTGAATGGGCCCGCCGAGGGATGCTCCAAACTGGTTGCGTTGAAACGGCGGAGCGGAGCCCTGGTCAAAGAAATTCGGTGCGTCGAGAGCGTTATTCCTCAGGAATTCGAACACCGCACCATGCAGCTGGTTGCTGCCCGACTGAGTCACTATGATTACCTGGCCGCCAGGCCGTTTGCCGAACTCTGCGCTGTAGGAGTCACGCAGTACGTTGAACTCGCGCACGGCGTCGACCCCTAGCAGCATTCCGCTCGTGCCGCCCGGCTGCATGTTGTTCTCCGCTGCGCCGGTGTACTCCACTCCGTTCAGCAGAAACAGATTTTGCTGCGGGCGATTGCCAGAGACGGCGAAGTTGTTTGCCGTCGTTGAGTTGGAAATCCCCGTCCCGCCGGTCTTCTGTGAGGTGAAGTTCACTATGCCCGGATTCAGCGGCATTAGCAGATCGTAGCTTCGTCCGTTCAGAGGTAGCTCCTTGACCTGCCGCTCCCCGACCAGTCCGGAAATGTCGGTGGTGGTCGTGCTGACAATCGGCACCTCTCCAGCCACGGTGACGTGCTGTTTGACCTCGCCGACTCGTAGCGTCACATACACTCCGGCCTCTTGTTCCACGGCCAGATGAATTCCGCTCCGGATCTGTTCCTGAAAGCCGGTCTTCGAGATTCGTATCTCATACTCGCCCACGGGCAACGCGAGCACCTGATACCGCCCCGCATCATCAGTCACCGTGCTCCGGATTGCTCCGGTTTCCAAGTTCTTTACAATTATCGCGGCAGCCGGAACCCGCGCGCCGGACCTATCCGTGACCACCCCGGCGATGCTCGCGGATACCTGCGCGCGAAGGGACGGCGCAGCGGCCGCAATGAGCAGAAGAATGGGAAGCAGTCTGTTCACAAGCATTGCGAGACTCCTCACGCCGATAGAGAACAGATGGATAATTCAATATGGTTTATAACGTGATGTCAAATCGGCTTAATACGAATAGAGAATAGGCGAGTTCATACGAATGGAATCCAAGGAATTCGCATAGCGGCGGTCCCGTGCCCGCGGGCGTATTTCCTCCTGGAAAATGGTCAAACGCCGCCGCATGGCGGGTCAAACTCCTCGCGGCCGGGGAGTCACCTGCCTGTCCCTTGACGAACAGGGGGAGGAAAGGAGCGCCGCACTCCCTTCAGGTCTGGGAACAGCGGCGCTCTTGGGGGTTCTGGCTAGTTATTTGGCAGATACGCTGAGGAACTACTGGTGGCGGGCATTCTTTGGCGCGGATCCGCCGCGAAATATCGGCAGTGGTTTCCGTGCAAATCTTTCGGGTTCCTGGTTCTTGGTTCTTGGTTCATGCAACTTGTCCGCTCTTCGACGCTGGTCACTGGATTCAAATTCCAAATACCCTTGTCTTAAATGCAGGGCGCTTGCCAAACAACATCGGCGCAAACTCTGCATTTTCCTCTCTTTCCGAAGGCCGCCGAAAAGACTCATTGCCTCAACGCGGGAAACTGTGCCTTCGAGGAACACGGCGTCTCCAGCCAACGTGCGATGCAAAGGCCTCCCCTGTCGTAAGAGCGCGGGTCTAGTTCGCGGCAGGAAGCGGTTCTGGCAGCCGCCCCGCCGTTTTTTCGTGAGCAGGCAGGTCATGGCCGTCGCGTTTCAGGTAACGGTAGAGGCTGGTTCGACCGATTCCCAAGGTCTGCGCAGCCCGCAAGCGGTTGCCCTGGCACAGCGCGAGCACTCGCTGGATGTGCACTTTGCGTACGTCGTCGAGCGAGAGCGGCCGCTCGGCATCGCCCTCCGCCCCCGGCGGATTGCGGTGCTGCAGATGCTCCGGCAAGTCCGCGAGATCGATGAAATCGCCCGTGGCAGTAATCGCCCCGGTCGCAATCACGTTCTCCAGTTCACGCACATTTCCCGGCCAGGCATGCTGCAGCAGCACCGTTTGCGCCCGGCGGGTAAGCCCCGAGATATTTTTTCCGTATACGCCGTTATATTTTTTCAGAAAATATTGCACCAGCAGCGGAATGTCTTCGAGCCGCTCCGTCAACGAAGGCACGCGGATTTGAATCGAGCTTAGCCGGTAGAAAAGATCCTCCCGGAACCGGCCCGCCAGCACTTCCGCGCGAAGATCCCGGTTAGTCGCCGCAATCAGCCGCACGTTTACCTGTCGAACCTCCGGAGATCCCACCCGCTGGATTTCCCTGTTCTGGATCACTCGGAGCAACTTGGCCTGCATTGCCAAGGACGTCTCGCCAATTTCGTCGAGAAACACGGTCCCATTATTCGCGTATTCGAAAAGACCTTGCCTCGTGTCCGTCGCTCCGGTAAACGAGCCGCGCACGTGCCCAAAAAGCTGGCTCTCCAGCAGCGTATCCACCATTGCGGAGCAGTTGCAGATCGCCAGCTTGTTCTGGCCCACCGGGCTAAGGTTGTGGATCGCCCGTGCTACCAGCTCTTTCCCAGTTCCCGTCGCGCCCGTCAGCAGCACGTTCGTGTAATGCCGCGCCACTTTCCGCGCGAAATCGAAAACCTCCAGCATCGCCGGGCTTTTTCCCACGATCCCGTGGAACTCCAGGTCCTTCAAGAGCTGTTCTTCGAGCGCCCGCACCCTGCGCCGCTGGTCGTACAGTGTCGCCACCTCATCCAAGGTTCGCTTCAGCCGGACCCGGTCAATGGGTTTCGGAAGAAAATCCGTCGCGCCTCGCCGGATGGCATCCAGGGCAGATTCCAGCGTGTAGTCCCCAGTCATCACGATCACGTGAATCCCCGGGTCGCTGCGCAAGGCCTGATCGAGAAATTCGTAGCCGTTCAGGGCAGGCATTTTTACATCCGCCAGCACCAGCCGGCAGCGGCCGGTTCGCACTAGCCTCAGAGCCTCTTCGGGCTCAGAGGTCGTAATCGCCTCATAGCCCATCTCCGCCATGATGGCGGACAGCATGTCCAGCTGGGCGGGGTCGTCGTCCAGAATGCACGGCGTCAAGGAAGTTTTCGGCGCTGTAAATTCGACGGCTTTGGTAAGCGCGTGAGCCACGCCCCTTGCACTCGCAACGTTTGTGCCATCTCGTGCACTGTTTCCTCGCAGCTTCGCCCAATGGCTTTCCTATTCCTCCCGTACGACAAAGCTCGCTGGTCACGGAGAATCAGTCACTTATGGAACTTGCTAGGGTTGTTTCCCACCCTGAGCAAGCTATCTCTTACAGGTGGTCGCACACACCACGCTCCTACACTTTCCAATTTGGGTCACTGTCTCGTTTCGGTGCGGAACTCTATAATTCTTTGCCCTATTCCCGGGCCAAAACTCGGCCTTTCGATGGCCGCCTATCTCTCTTGCCTCCCCGGCATGGAAATGCAGCCGAAGGGCCACACGCTTTGTTGTGTAACCTGCTTATAAAGGGAGCTTTGCTTCAGCCGGAGGGTCTTGGACATGGTTCGCCACAGTGCCATTCCGTCGCGGACTGTTCAGATCCGGGACACTAGATCTGGCCCGGAAGCAGCAGCGTGCTTACAAAAGTATTGATTGGGTCATAGATGTAGCGGAACAGGAGTATCCCGACCAGGAGTCCGGCCAGAGCAAAACTGTTGCCGCGCAGCCAGTCAAGATACTTCTGTGCGGCTTTTTCACTCATGAACAGCATGATCACCGTGCTGCCGTCCAGCGGCGCCACCGGCAGCAGATTAAATGTCCCCAGTAGCAGGTTCAGAGAAAAAAAGATGAGCAGAGTGGTGGCCGCGAAATCCAGATTGTGCGTTACAGGATCTCGATGAAACCAACCTGCGACGGCTCCAACTCGCAGCCCAATCACCGCCAAAAACATCAACGAAAAATTTGCCGTTGGCCCGGCCAGAGCCATCCACGCCGAGCGGCGTGGATGCCGCCGCTCCCACAGCGGGTCGAAGGGCGCGCTCGCCCATCCAAACATGGTATGCATGGTAAGAAACGACAGGATGGGGATCACAATCATGCCCCAGGGTTCGCGCCGCATGTGGGGCACCGGGTTCAGCGAAACCTGTCCGCCGAGGGCCGCCGTTTCGTCGCCTCCCATTTTGGCCACCAAAGCGTGCGCGGCTTCGTGACACGTTGTGGAAAAGAGAAACGCTACATACCAAATGAATCCGAAAACGAGAAGATCGGGATTGAGATCCGCCAAGGAATTTGGCCCTTTCGCCTGCTCAGCCCAAGCAGACTAGAGGTTGTAGCCCAACTTTGCAAGCCGTGCCTCTTGTGCGATGCAATTCCATCTCCTCGCCGCGCCTATTCCGGCCGTTCCCACGAGCGGAAATGCTCGCGATTTGGCCCGCCAGTGGTAAACTCCAGCCATGGCAACCAAAAGGAACAAAAAGAAGAAGCGCAGCAAGCCTAAGAAAGCCCTGAGCAAGAAACCGACGCCCAAGAAAATCGCGGCGAAGAAAACTGTGCCTGCCAAAAAGGCCGCTCCAAAAAAGAAAAAAAGACTCGAGAAGAAGAGAGTCCGGGGCAAGAGCCAGAGCGTAGAAACGGTCGTGTTCGAGCCCAAGGGCCTGGGGGCGCGCTCGGGCGGCCAGTCGGGGGATCTGCAGGGCTTGTCGAATCTTGCGGGCGCCGATTCCGAGAGCGTGGACGAATTGCTTGAAGAAGGAAACGCATTCGAAGCCGAAATCGTAAAGGGTGTGCAGGACGTTCCGGATGCCGATGAAGGCGAAGTAAGGACGCACGAAGTCCCCGAGGATGACGTTCCGGACGAGTATCTGGAAAAGGATCAGTAAACACGCGCTTGGCCGCAATCCTTAAGCCGGCGTCGAGTAGAAGGGATTCATCTCCTCATGAAGCTTAGTAGAGTTATGTTCGCAGTGATTTCTGTCGCGTTGGTTTCTCTGGCGGCCTATTCCCAAACTCAGAAGTCTGGAAAAAATCCCTCTTCAGTTTCCACTAAGGCCTTTCTCGGCCGCTGGGATTTGACGCTCAAAGCGCCGGACCGCGAGTATCCCTCGTGGTTGGAGCTTCGCGAAGAAAATGGCCACCTAAGAGCTCAGATGGTGGGCCGCTGGGGAAACGCACGCCCGCTCCCCACTGCCGAACTCTCCAGCGGTCACTTGAAATTCGTTTCTCCCAAGGAAGAGGAAGACAGCAAGGCGGACTTGGTTTTCGAAGGCGCCCTCGAAGGAAAAACTCTCTCGGGCACTCTAAACGGCCCGGATGGCAAAACCTGGCAATGGACCGGCCGCAGAGCGCCGTCTCTGAAGAGGGCTGCCTCGCCAAAATGGGCCGCGCCGATTCCTCTCTTCAATGGAAAGGATTTGACCGGCTGGCACGAAGACAAGCCCGGCGCATCCCCTGCTTGGAGAGTTGAAAACGCCGTGCTGATCACTCCCGGCAATGGCCCCGAGCTGATCAACAATTCCAAATTTGAGGATTTCAAGCTGCACGTCGAATTTAACTGCGGCCCCGATTCCAATAGCGGCCTGTATCTCCGCGGCCGCTACGAAGTCCAAATCGAAACCGAGTCCGCTTCGGAACCGCCAAGTCACCACACCGGCGGCGTGTACGGTTTCCTCGCCCCCACTCCGGAACTTCCGCGCAAGCCCGGCGAATGGCAGACCTTTGACATCACGCTCCTCGGCCGGATGGTCACCGTCGTTCAGAACGGCCAGACCGTCATCGACAATAAGGAAATTCCCGGCATCACCGGCGGCGCCCTCGATAGCCACGAGGAGTTGCCCGGTCCCATCTACCTCCAGGGCAGCGAAAAGGGCCACGTGATGTTCCGCAGCATCGTCATCACTCCCGCCGGCAAGTGAGGTTCAGTTTTCAAGGTTGCAAATTTCTGCGGCAACGGGTCGATTGCGGGTCAAATTTTCTCGGCGTGCCCTCGCAACCACGGCTCGATGGTTGATTTGCTCACGCGGCCCGATTCGTACAACTCGATGAGCCAGTGGTACGCTTCCAAGTCATCGAATAGCAGCCGGTAGCCATTCAGTAGAAGGAAAACGCCGGTGGCTGTTATCGCGGTACGCTTGTTCCCATCCAGAAATGGATGATTTTGCGACAAGCTCTCGAACAAGGCGGCAGCTTCTTCGATGGCGTCGGCGTAATAGCCACTCTCGAGCGGCCTAGCGCCGATTGCAAGGCCCCGGTATCCCGAAGTCCGTGGATTCCGCCGAACTTATGAACTACCTCGGCGTTAATCTCGATGACCTCATTTACAGAGAGATAGCGTCTCACTGGGCCAAGCGACGGAGCAGTTCGGGATGTTTGCTTACGAACTCATCCAGAGCTGCACGAAAACTCATGCCAGGCGCTTCGTCTTTCTTGAGGATGCGGACGAACTCCTCCACCGCTTCCTGCTGTTCGCGAGACAACGTGGAGATCAGGTTCAGGAGGTCTTGGGGTGACATACTAAAACTTCTCCTATCGCTATTTTAGCGTATAAAGGCAGAGAGCGGGAGCATGACATCGAATTTCCCATTCTCGCTTTGCTTCTGTTCTCTTGTGCGCAACTCTTGCATAGGATTCGATTTCGCGGTAAACCCATGTCGAACCTAGAGCGTTCTGAAAGCTCCGCTCAAATTCCGAAGGAGTTGAGATGCCAAGATCCTTGCGGTTTGTCTTCGCGGTTTTTCTCTTTGCCGCGCCGCTCCTAACAAACGTCGCCAAGGGCCAGGAGCATCCCATCGTTTTGAAAGCCGCGACAATTCTCGACGGCAAGGGCCAAATCCTGCGCAACACCATCATCGTTGTCGAAGGCGGCAAAATCGCGCGCATCGGCGGCGGCGCGCCTGCCGGCGCGATCACCTACGATCTAAGCGGCCTGACCGTCACACCGGGTTGGATCGACACACACGCGCACATCTTCTGGCATTTTGATAACGGCCGTCTCGCCGGGAAAGACGAGCCTCCCGTCCGCGCGTTGCTGCACGCCGCGGACAACGCCATCCTCACCCTCAATGCCGGTTTCACGACCATCCAGAGCCCCGGCTCGCCCGAAGACAAGGATTTGCGCGACGCCATCGCGCGCGGAATTATCCCCGGCCCGCGCATGCTCACTTCGCTCGAGCCTTTGGACGAGAAGAGCGGCCCGCCCGAAAAACTCCGCGAACTGGTCCGCGAAAGAAAACAACAAGGCGCGGACTTCATCAAACTTTTCGCCTCAAAAAGCATCCGCGAGGGCGGCACCCAGACCATGACGGACGACCAACTTGCTGCGGCTTGCGGCGAAGCTAAGTCCCTCGGCCTGCGCACGATCGTTCACGCGCACTCCGCGGAATCCGCGAAGGCTGCGACGCTTGCAGGCTGCACGACGATCGAGCACGGCGCCTACGTTACCGACGACGTATTCGCCCTCATGGCCCAGCACGGCACCTACTACGATCCCAACATCGGCCTGGTGCTCCAAAACTATCTTGAAAACAAGGAAAAATTCCTCGGCATCGGAAATTACAACGAACAAGGCTTCGCCTTCATGGAGAAGGGAATCGCCATCGTCCTCGACACTTTCAAAAAAGCGCTGAAGCACAAAGACCTGAAGATTGTTTACGGCACCGATGCCGTCGCGGGCGCGCACGGACGCAACGAGGAAGAATTCATCGTGCGCGTGCGCGATGGTGGCCAGGACCCCATGGCCGCGATCCTGTCCGCCACTTCTATCTCCGCTGAATCTTTGGGCTTGCAAGTCAAAATTGGCGCCATCGCCTCCGGAATGGACGCGGATATCATCGCCATGGACGGCGACCCGCTTCGCGATGTCACCGCCGTTCGCCGCGTGGTGTTCGTCATGAAGGGCGGCAAGGTCTATGAAAATCTCGCTCCGGACGCCAAAAGACACGCCCAACAATAATTCGCAATCGCCGTCTTACCGAACCAGGCTCCAGGGATAAATTCCCACATTGATTTTCATAATAAAATAACTGAATCCGCCGGCATCGGGCTTCGGCTGGTGCGGCATGTCCGGCGGAATCAGCAGCCAGTCGCCCGCTTTCACCTTAAATGTTTGCCCTCCAATGATCGGTTGTCCGCGATACTCGCCCGGCACGGGACCATCTTTATCCATCAGGTTCTGCCGGTTGGCGATTTTTCCGCCCACAATCATCTCGCCCGTGCCGCCGGTGATTACATAAAAATCGTAAGCTCCAGCGTGCATTTCCGCGTCGTCCCAAACGCTGTTCACCTTCGTCAAGCTCAGCACCGGCTGCTCACGATGCATGCGGTACAGCATAAACATGCTGAAATTGCGCGTCTGAATACGCACCGGCCCGCCCCCGATCGATTGCGAACTACCACTGCCGGCCTGCGCGACCAGCTTCGCCGCCTTTTCCGCCATTTCCGCATGCGCTTTCTTTATGTCGTCTATGTTCCAGTAGGTGATGGGAGGCGCGTCGGGAGCCAGCGCTGGGGCGCGCGGCGAGTTGAAACCGAAGGGCATTACTTCGGGTTTGTTCTCCTGCTTATTTTCCTGAGCCGCCGCGTTCGGAACCAGCGAAAAATTGTCAATGTGCCCGCTCAAGACTTCTTGTGGATTTGGTTTTGCCGCATACCCTGCGACATAACCGGCTAACGCCGCCACAATTACAATCGCGAGAATCATCAGCTTTCTGCCTTGCATGATTCGAACCTCCGTAGGTGAATTTTGCAGTCCGTCCCTTCGGCCGCGGCGACAAGCGCTTGGCCAGTCCCTGACTACTTCTTCGGGGCCGGTTTCATGGCTTCAAAGCGAATTTCTTTCAAGAACTCCGTCTGCCGCGATAGTTCCGTTTTTCCCGCTGGGAATTTATTGGCGTTCAATGTGTACGCGAGAATGTCGGCGTTCTGCTGGCGGTTCAACTTTCCCGGAGAATTTTGCGGCATGGTCTTGCGTATTCGCTCGAACAAATCGCCCAGAGTCAGTCCGTTCCAGTTTGACAGGAAAGCGCCCCCGGTCAGCGGAGGCGCCGATTCACCTCCAGCGAGCGTTTCGCCGTGGCAGCTCTTGCATTCCTTCTGGTAGAGCGCCTCGCCGCGCTTTGCCTGTTCTTCCGTAAATACGCCGTCCCACACCGAGCGCGTTTCCGCTCGCGCTGGTTCCTGCGCGCGCGGAGTCCCGTAAGCAGCGTCAATCAACACCGCAATCATCAACGCTAGCGATCCGCTCGAAAGTATCGCGCATCGACTCAGATTATTCTCCCGGCGCGGGCAGCGTGTACGCGATGTATTCACCCGAATAAGGCCCGCCGCTCACCGCCACCACGATGTACTGCTTGCCCTTCACCATGTACGTCATCGGCGACCCACTCTGTGGCGCCGGCATGTATACCGCGCCCACCTCTTTCCCCGTGGCTTTGTCATACGCGCGTAGCATCGCTCCACGTGGATGGTCCGCGGTCGTCGTCACTTGCCCCTCGCCCGCGATCACCAGAGTCTTTGTGACCAGCGTCCCGATGTTGTACGTCTGCTGCCCGGTCCGCGGAATGTTCCTTTCCTTAAACGCCGGATAATTTCGCACCACGTCCGGCGTTTCCCCGTGCGCGATCTGCCAAAGAATCTTCCCTTCGTCCAGGCCGATCGCCGTAATCGTTCCGTAAGG
>Ga0070697_100000936_pt1 | contig 21965 bp, 16 predicted proteins | sample KBSK1501metaG_FD_65475 | JGI IMG/M metagenome (GOLD analysis project Ga0070697, IMG submission 65475) | Corn, switchgrass and miscanthus rhizosphere microbial communities from Kellogg Biological Station, Michigan, USA - KBS K1-50-1 metaG | ecosystem: Host-associated > Plants > Roots >... | reverse complement strand
TCCTGTCTGTATGGGTATGCCGGGTGTGCTTCCCGTAATCAACCAGGGGGCTGTCGCTTATACCATTATGACAGCCCTGGCCCTCAATTGCACAATTCCCGAATACTCGAAGTTCGACCGCAAGAACTACCCGTATCCTGACTTGATGAAGGGCTACCAAATCTCGCAATATGATATCCCCCTGAGCAAGAATGGCTATCTCTTGGTTGAGTATGAAGGCCAGGCGAGGCGCATCGGCATCACACGCGTCCATCTCGAAGAAGATACTGCGCGCCTGTTGCATTTCGATGGCTATAGCTTGATCGACATCAACCGTTCGGGTACGCCGCTGATGGAGATTGTCAGTGAACCAGATATACGTTCACCTGAAGAGGCGCGGCTCTACATGCAAAAATTGCGTGAAATCCTGGTTTACCTGGGAGTATCCTCTGGACGTATGGAAGAAGGGAGCCTGCGTTGCGATGCCAACATCTCTATTCGTCCACGGGGACAACAGAAACTAGGTGTGAAGACCGAGATTAAAAACATGAACAGCTTCCGCTCCGTGGAACGAGCGCTAATGTATGAAGCACAACGTCAAGTCGAGTTACTGCGAGCTGGCATTTCCATTCAACAGGAGACACGCGGCTGGGTTGAAACAAAGGGTATTACCGTGGCACAGCGCAGTAAAGAATATGCACATGATTATCGCTACTTCCCCGAGCCTGATCTTCCGCCGCTGATCATTAATCGCGCCTGGGTTGAGGAGTTGCGCGCGCAGCTTCCAGAATTGCCCGATGCTCGCCGTGCTCGTTACATGGATGAGTATGGGCTTTCAGCGCAAGATGCGAACGTACTGACTGAAGAGAAAGCGCTCGGCGACTACTTTGAGCAGGTGGTGGCAGCCTCGCAAGCGAGTGACCACAGGGCACGCGCTAAAGCTGCTGCTAACCTGGTAATCAACGATGTAGTGCGCTTGCTTAAAGCTAACTCCATTTCCATAGAGGAGAGTCCCCTGTCGCCAGCGGCCTCAGCAAACCTGCTTGATCTGCTCGAGAGAGGGCGCATTACAGGCAGGCAAGGCAAGGAGGTGCTGGAGGAGGCCTTTGCTTCCGGCAAAATGCCGGAGACTGTTGTTCAGGAAAAGGGGATTGAACCACCCATTAGCGATCAGGGTGCGTTGGAGCGTATTATAGAGGAGGTGATAACCAACAATGCCAAGGTAGTCAGTGACTATCGTGCAGGCAAGACAAATGCTTTGCAGTACTTGATTGGTCAGGTAATGAAACAGACCCGCGGCCAGGCAAAGGCCGATAGTGTACGAACAATACTCATAACAAAACTGGACGAGACGCCGCCAGCGTAGGTGGTATCTCGTTTCCTTGAAAAGGAGATATGCAGATTATGCACGATGATGTGAGATCTGCCGCGTTGAATCCCTATTACATGGCGATTCAGCAATTTGAGGCGGCCGCTGATAAACTAAATCTTTCAGAGGATATGCGAGAGATTCTGCGACAGCCTAAGCGTGAACTCGCCGTCAATTTCCCTGTACGACTCGATAACGGCCGCATTAAGACCTTTACAGGCTATCGCGTGCAGCATAACGTCAACTGTGGCCCTGCCAAAGGTGGCATTCGCTACGGCCCTGATGTTACGCTCGACGAAGTCAAAGCCCTGGCTATGTGGATGACCTGGAAGTGTGCGGTGGTAGGTATACCATTTGGGGGAGCAAAAGGTGGCGTTATTTGTGACCCCAAGAATATGAGCCCTAGCGAGTTGGAGCGCCTGACTCGCCGCTACGCGACCGAGATCTCTATCATTATCGGACCGCATAGCGATATTCCTGCGCCCGATGTCAATACGAACTCTCAGGTGATGGCATGGATTATGGACACGTTTTCCATGCATGAAGGCTACTCTATCCCCGCTGTAGTAACAGGCAAACCCCTCTCGATTGGCGGTAGTGAAGGCCGTAACGATGCGACAGCTACCGGCGTTTTGTTTGTAACCCGCCAGGGCGCGAGGCGTATCGGAATGCCTTTGCGGGGGGCGCGTGTCAGTATCCAGGGTTACGGCAACGCAGGCGCAATTGCTGCTCGTCTCTTCCACAATGAAGGATGTAAGATCGTAGCGGTGAGTGATACCCATGGTGGCATTTATAACGAGTCCGGGCTCGATCCCGCTGCCGTACTGCGACATAAACAAGAGCGAGGAAGCGTTATCGGTTACCCACGGGCTCAGCGACTCGGTGTGCAGGATGTGCTGGAAGTTCCCTGCGACGTACTGGTTCCGGCGGCTACCGAGGGTGTGATTACAGCGGAGAATGCTGACCGCGTTCAGGCCCTTATTGTTTCCGAGGCTGCTAATGGTCCAACAACCCCTGAAGCAGACCAGATTCTCTTCAAGAAGGGGACACTGGTCATTCCAGACATTCTGGCAAATGCTGGTGGTGTGACTGTTAGCTACTTCGAATGGGTGCAGGACCTACAGAGCTTCTTCTGGGGTGTTGAAGAGATTACCCAAAAGCTCGAAGTAATCATGAATCGTGCCTTTACTGCTGTAGCAGATAGAGCCGATCAGTATTCTTGCGATATGCGTTTGGCTGCCAACATGCTGGCAATTTCGCGAGTGGCGGAAGCGACGCAGGTGCGCGGCATTTACCCGTGACACTCTCGCCCTCTGAAAGAGAACGAGTTCCTCAGCGATTTCGCCGGTGTGGCCCGCCCCTTGCTCGACCCCCTCGTTACAGAGGGGGTCGAGCAAGGGGCGGGCCTTTCCTGCTACTACGCCTGGATAGACTACGAGTCCGTTATTTGTGCTGCGTACGGTTTAAAATCCGCGGCGTTCGCGCTTAGGCTTCTTCGGCTTCGGCGGTTTCACCTGCCTGCCGGGTTTGGGCTTTTTCCTGCCACGCCCCGCCCATTCACCATCCTCATCCTCATCCTCATCCTCAACCTCTTCGTCGAAGTAGTCTTCCTCTTCAGGTTCCTCTTCTTCAGGTTCTTCGAGGACGAGATCATCATCGGCGCTGTCCACATCATCAAATGTGTCTTCTACATCGATAGTTGGGAGTTCCAGGTCGTCTACATTGTCTGCCAGGTCGATTTCATCCTCGTCAGGCTCAACGTACTCATCAGGAACATTCTCTTCTGGCTCGACCACGTTTTGTGAACGTGTTTCCCTGTACCCATCCGCGGCTGCAGCCGTACTATTACGCCCTACTTTGCGTAGAGGTATAGGTTCCGGTTCTAGTGTCTCGGCTTCGGCTTGATCCGCCCCTTCTTCAGGTTTGGGGGTGCCGATTACCCTGCGCCCTGCGGCCACATCCAACCAGAACTGGGAGTAGTAATGTGGTCGGTCTGTGTCTTTCTCGCTGTCTTTCCTTGTCATTATCCACCTTCTCCTGCAAGGGTCGATCACACGGGCTACCCGGATCCTAACCGGGTCTGAAACGTTTCCTGCTCCATCGCCACATGCATATCCCTGCAAAAATCTCAAGCTATACCACTACCATGATGGTAGTACTTCTTATGTCATGATATGAAGAAAGTGAAAACATGTCAAGATGCTATCTAATTGGGCTAAAAGCGCTTGTAAAGGGAGTGGAGATACTGTCAAGACCCCAAGTGCATGAATTTTCTGACCAGGGCGTTGCAGTGATGGCCTTATACCTCTATAATACGATGTGAACGATTCCATAGGCCCTCTATGCCACCCGGTAGCGTTATATTTGTGTTCAATGGATTCCGCTGGCTGTATTGTATGAGTGGCTCTCGTGGTTATCGGCAGCCTTACTTATTGTCAGTCATAATCGTGCAGGAGCAGCCTTGATGGTTGCTCTTATGACCCCGAGCGGGGTCCCTTTAAATTATTGGAGGATACAATTGACGAGGATTCTCGACAGCATCGACAGCCCAGAACAACTACGTACTCTGAAGCCTGCACAGATGAAGCAGTTGGGTCAGGAGATCCGGCGTGAGATCATCGAAAAAGTTTCGCAGAAGGGAGGTCACCTGGCACCTAATCTTGGCGTAGTTGAATTAACGATTGCTCTACATTATGTTTTCGATACTCCAGACGACTTGTTGGTCTGGGATATCGGGCACCAGGCGTATGTACATAAACTTTTGACTGGACGACGTGATCGTTTTCATACCATCCGTCAATTTGGCGGCCTTTCTGGTTATCTCAGGCGCGATGAAAGTCCCTACGACGTGTTTGGAGCAAGCCATGCCAGTACCTCGATATCAGCGGCGCTGGGTATGGCGGTAGCCCGCGATTTGCAGGGGCAGGACTTCAAAGTGGTTGCCGTGATTGGTGACGGCGCTTTGACCGGAGGGATGGCGCTGGAGGCGATCAATAATGTGGGCAGCTTAAAGAAAAATCTAATCATCGTGCTCAATGACAACGAAAAATCAATTTCTGATAATGTTGGCGCCCTCCACCACTATTTGGGCAAAGTACGCCAGATGGAAACGTCACCCAGTTATCGCAGCCTGCGTGAGATGGCGAAAGGCTCGATAAAAAAGCTGCCTGTGGTGGGTGATAAGGCGCGTGAGGCTGCTGGCCGCGCAGAGATGAGCTTCAAGAACTTTGTGATGCACAGTAAAAGCGGCATGATCTTTGAAGAACTGGGCATCAAGTTCTTTGGGCCGTTTGATGGACACAATCTGCCCCAGCTGCTAGATGTCTTCGAGAATATCAAACATATCGAAGGTCCGGTGATGGTACAGGTGGTGACGAAAAAAGGTAAGGGCTGGGAGTTTGCGGAGAATGATTCAACGAAGTGGCATGGTCCAGGCGCTTTTGATTATAAGACAGGCACTATCAAGAAAAATCCCGCCGATCCTCCGACCTACACAGAGGTCTTTGCCAACACGCTGGTGGACCTGGCGGAGAAAGATAAAAGCATTGTTGGTATTACGGCGGCTATGGCTGAAGGTACCGGCTTGAAGAAGATGCACGAGCGCTTCCCCGAGCGCTACTTCGATGTAGGTATCGCAGAACAGCATGCTGTAACGTTTGCGGGCGGGCTTGCCGTCTCGGGTATGCGTCCCGTGGTTGCTATCTATTCGACATTCTTGCAGCGCGCTTATGACCAGGTTATTCACGACATCAGCGTGCAGGATTTACATCTCGTGTTTGCGATGGATCGCGCCGGCGTAGTCGGTGAGGATGGTCCCACGCAGCATGGCGTCTTCGATATCGCGTTTATGCGCATCATCCCAAATATGAAACTTATGGCCCCTAAAGACGAGAATGAACTGCGCCATATGCTCTATACTGCTGTATATATGGATGGCCCTGTAGGTTTGCGTTACGCGCGCGGGAAAGCAGTCGGTGTGCCCCTAGATGCCGAACTGCACAAACTAGAAATTGGCAAAGCGGAACTGCTCAGTCCTGCGACGCTCGAGGAAGCGGAGCAACAGGACTGTGTTATTCTCGCTTACGGGACACCCGTTGCCCAGGCGGAACAGGCAGCTAAAGAGTTAGCCGAAGACGGCATCCACGCCGCCGTAGTCAATGCGCGTTGGGCCAAACCGCTCGATGAAGAACTAATCCTGCGCCTGGCAAAAGGAACGTGCCGCATCGTTACCGTCGAAGATCACGTGGTTGCAGGCGGTTTCGGCAGCGCAGTGCTTGAACTCCTGGAAGCGCGTGGTCTCCTGCGCAATGTGGATGTGCGGCTCATTGGCTACCCGGACAGGTTTATTGAGCACGGCGCGCCTTCGATCCTCAAGGAATTGTATGGGCTGACCTCTTCGCATATCAAGGATGTAGTGAAAGAACTGGTTCATTCCGAGTCCAAGGGGTATGAGCTGGCGCATTAAAAATATACTCTATATGGGGAGCGGGCGTGCGCCCACTCCCCATATATACGCCTCCCTCGCTCTATATAATGCTCCCATCCTGCATACGAATGATGCGGTTTGCGCGCTGTCCAACCTCTAGAGCATGTGTCACAACCACCAATGTCTGGCTGTACTCGCGATTAAAGCGACAGAGCAAATCCATCACATCATTGGCCGATTCGCTATCAAGATTGCCTGTTGGTTCGTCTGCCCAGATGATGGCAGGGTTATTCGTCAAGGCGCGGGCGATTGTCACTCGCTGGCGTTGCCCACCTGAGAGTTCGGCCGGGCGATGGCGTGCACGATCAGCGAGGCCCACACGATCCAGCATCTCTAAAGCCCGCTGCCGGGCCTTTCTACCGGGAACTTGGGAGACGAGCATGGGCAATTCTACATTCTCCACTGCGCTAAGCATAGGTAAAAGGTTGAAATCCTGGAAGATAAAGCCCATATGCCGGGCGCGATAAGCCGTTCGCTCGTTATCGCTCAGTTCACGCAGATTTTCACCTTGAATGAAAATGTCGCCCTCGTCGACTGTATCTAAACCGGAGAGACAGTTGAGCAGCGTTGTTTTGCCACAGCCACTTGGCCCCATGATAGCAACCATCTCGCCGGAAGCTATCGCCAAATCAATGTCGCGCAAGGCCTCCACGCGCAATTGTCCGCTGCGGTAGATTTTACGCACCTGTTGTGCCTGTATGATCGTTTGCGTTTGTACTTGCATGCTGTTGTCCTGGATATTTGCGTCTACTACTTGAGTTTGGTTCCTATTGTACCATTCAGGCACAATAGCATGTCCCGCCAACTTTGTGCAAATTCTATTCTTATGGTTATTAGCCCAGAAAATGGCCTCAATGCAGCAGAGTACTCTCTCCGTTACCTTGGTTTCTCCTTGTTCGTTCTGAACGGATATGCGAGACCTTCTTGTTATTGAAATCGAAAGTTATGGAGCATAAATGGAAAAGATCGTAGTACAAGAACATAGTAGTAACGTTTCTGACTCAGTGACCCTCCCGGAAAATATCCTTTCGCCGCACCATTTGCCAAGTTACCAACCTACTCACTGGGCGTTTGTCAATGCCCTGCTCGATCGTGTTGATCAATTGACAGGCGGTCGGGCGGGCTGGTTCCAGCGCTTCTTCACCTATGTCTTAATCGGCGGATTTGCTGCTCTCGTGAACGTAGCAGTATTCTCGCTTGTCTTTTACCGCATTTCGCTGCCACTTAGCGCACCAATGCGCAATCTGTTTGCAAACATCGTCGCCTGGGAGGTTTCCACCCTGGCAAATTTTCTCCCGAACGATTTTGTGACGTTTCGTCATCTTCCTGGTCATAGCCGGTCATGGTTTGCACGCTGTACCCGATTCCACCTGACCTCACTTAGTGGGGGCATCCTTACTTTCATCATTGAGGGCGGGCTCACGTTCCTTGTACACATTCCTGCTTTCATCGCACAGGCAATCGCCCTGCTCATTGTCTTTGTCTATAATTTCTCACTTCATCATCTTTTTACCTACCGGCGTGTCAAACATGCATGACGTGGCATTTTCTAGGCTATGCTCGTAGAGCTTCCGTTGGTGTAACTCGCCCGGCCTGCCAGGCCGGGAGCAGTGCTGCCAGGAGCGAGGCCAGCAGGGCTATACCGACGATCAGGCCCAGTTCTTGCCAGGGGACAGTGAACGTCAAGCCTGTGTGAAATTGCTCGAAGAAGTTCACGGCAAAGATATTGCGCGAGAGAATCAATCCGAGAATCACGCCCAGCAGGCTGCCAATGCAACCCACGAAAAACGCTTCGCATAAAAACGCTCCTTGCAGTAAGCGTCGTTTACTTCCAAGCGCACGCAGCATACCAATCTGCTGGCGGCGTTCAACCACGGCACGGGTGCCCGTTATGGCAAGTGCCGCTACCCCGAGCAACAACGTCAGCCCGACTACTCCCAGCAGCACATTACTGAGTAGAATGCGTGGCCCGCGTACTGTCCAGATAGCATCCTCCAGTACCGTCGTCTCTAATCCATTATCCAAGAAAGCCGATCCAAGCTCTAAGGCCAAAGCGTGTTTATCCTGGCCAGGAGCCACCTTAAAGTAGTACGTCTCAGCATTGGGGGTAGATAGATCAGTCTGGAAGCTACTATAGGCTTTGCTGGAGATGTACAGCCCGAAATGCGCGCTATCGCTGTTATCGACGACACCGATGATGGTCAACTTTGTCGCTGACGGCTCCTGGAAGCCCGCTACCCAGACCGTGGTGGGCTTGAAGCTCGTATCACCCTGGTAGATGCCGTTCATGGAGAAGGTAAAGTATGGATCAAAGCCGGGTGGATAGGCCGGTACACCGGCATCGGTGGGTGAAGGTGCGTTGGGGTCATACACGGGCTGGCTATTGGGACTGTATGGCAGAGCCGTGTTGTCGATCAGCGCATAGTTGGGGTGCGATTGCAGGGCCTGCCACACGGCATTATCACTATTAAAGCCCTGCGCCCGTGCCGTCAGGTGCAGTCCATAGCCCTGCAAGAACCCGCCGCTCACTACCTGTGCGGGATAAAGATGCCATGCCGGGGCTTGCGCGTTGGGCTGAATTACCCCTACTGCTGTCGAAGACTGGGTGCCGATTGCCGAAAAATCGTTGGGATTGATGCCATGACTACTCAGCGCCGCACGTATATCTGCTATCGGCTTGAAATATGCAACTGCCTGGATATCATAGCCGCCCGTCTGGAAGTTGATATCAGTATAGTTGTTCTGCATAGCATTGGTAATGATCGCCATCACCGTCATCGCGAAAACCACCAGGCTGAACATCACAACACTCAACCCGGTGCGGAAGCGATGATGCAGTGGATAAGACGAGGCCAGCCTTGTCATGATCTGCAAGCCTGGTAACCATGAACACAGTGCCAGCAAAGGGCTGATCAGCAGTTCCGCGTTGGCAAGCAGCGCCCATGCTGCCCCCAGCACCATCATCATGCCTGCGACAAAGAAGACTTCTACACCCCCCTGGAAGCGTGGAAGACCCAGGCTTGCCAGCACATCGAAAGGCAGCGCCCAGTATGCTAGTATGGAAAGTCCCACGACAGCGGCGAAAATTCTTTGAACGAGCCTTTTCCACACGCTCAGGCCTAACCTGGTCAGAACCAACTCCACGGCGGCTTTTAGTAGCAGCCCTGCGCCAATCACAATTAACGAGAGACCAAGCGAGAAAGGTGTGATTTGTGTACTCTTCAATCCGAATTGCAGCAGCCAGTAGCCAGCGAGCAAAGGCAAGATACCCAGGCGTGCTAGCGTGCGTATTACATCCAGCAGCGTATCAGGTACCTGTTCAAACAGGATGCGCCGTACATTGTGCGTTGCTCCAATGCGTCTCAACAATTGGAGCAAGTGCAGGAAAAGCTCGGAAAGTGATGCAGTTGGTCGCCCCGATTCTGGCAGGTTGCGTAATGCATCTACCACCGTCATGCGGCTCACTGCCCACGCTGAAACTCCTACGGAGCAGAAGGTGAAGATTACGCCCAGGCAATAGGCGATAATCAGGCTACGCGGCTGAATCACGAGTTTGAGCGGGAAGTTAAAACGAGCCAGGATGGGACCCAGGATGAGAAAGAGGATTGCTCCTATACCTAAACCGATGAGCAGCCCAATCAATGATGAGATCAGGTCATAGACGGTGCCTTCGAAGAGGTACATCAGTACCAGGTGCCTGCGCTGCACGCCGATGGCTCGTGCCATGCCCATTTCAGCACGTCGCTCTGCGGCCAGCAACACAAAAATGAGGAAAATTAAGAGCAGGCCAACCGCCAGTGCAAAGAGCGCGAAGAGCGCAAAAATGCGGGAGAAGATATCGTCTGCCAATTGCGCAGCTTTTGCTCCCGCTTCTTTCACCTCGTTAACATGCAGATAGGAGGGAATCCATCCGCTCAGTGTCTGTTTCACCTCCTCCGAGACGTCAACTCCATTGGCATCACCTCCACGCATGGCGACGAAGATCTGCGTGATGTCGTCATGGCGGTGTTCGATTGCGCGAAATGTTTGAGCCTGGCTCAAAATATATGGCAGTTCTCCGATTAGCCCTCCGTCTGCGATGATTGCGCGTACATGCACCTGGTAGCGTTTACCTGGCCAGCGATTTGAGTACAGGTAGAGGGTATCGCCCGCGCGTGCATTGATCAGTACGGCTAACGTATGATTGACATACACCTCGTTGGGCTGAAGATCGGCGATCTGGTAATGTTCTTTTCCGCTGTCGGCCTGGATACCCCCAAAGCCCTGCTCGCTGCCCGGTATGAGGGCCATGGCAGTGACTTTTGATCGCACCTGACGCGAGGATAGGTCTGCTATCAGCAGATTATTTTCGGTCAATGCCGCCCCAATTGCAGCAATATTTGGATCATTATGTACCAGGCTACGCAGATGAAAGTAGATATAATCGTCGAAGAAGCCAAGCGGGGGCTGCCCTCCTGTAATCGTCTCGTCCACATTGCCCAGGTTAGAGACTGCGACGGTCTGCACGGCAGCGTTAATCACATCGCCTGTAGCCAGCACGCTGGTAAGCAGCGTAGTTGAGAGCATAAGCGCAAAGACAATTAGCACCATTTGTGTGCGACGGCGAGGAATATTACGCACACCAATTTTAAAAAAGATGGCATTACTAATTGCCAGCAATGCTACTGCGCCTATGATGACCAGCGTGATCACCAGCAGAATGGTTGTAAGTGTATCAAGTGGAATGCCGAACAGTTGTATCATGTATTTTTTGCCGGTCTCTGGATATGTTGCAAGGTTGTATAGAATAACTTCGCGATCTGCTCATAACCCAGGTCAGTTGGGTGTAGACCGTCACGACTGATATATTCGGGATGAGCTCTCAGATTGTAGTTCTGCTGTGAGATATTGACTAGAATGATATGGTGCTGTTGCACTATTGCCGCGATGGCTGAGTTATATGCCTGAATGCGCTTGCGTAGTACTTGCGGATCATTCGACTTGAAATAAGGCAAGAGCGTCAGGTCCGGTACATTTGCGACGAGAATACGCGCATGAGGCACAGCAGCCTGTAGGCGACTCAACATCAGGTTGAGATCGTGAGAGTAACTGTCGATCGGTACATTATTCGCGAGATCGTTCACCGCAAGCCAGATGGTAACGAGGTCGGGATGCGAGTCGAGGGCTATGGGCAACTCCTCGCTAAGTGTATCGTGTACAAGAATATTCGGTATGCCGAGATTGATCAAGTGAACATTGGGGCCAAGCATTCCCGCCAGGTCAGCAGGCCAGTTTTGTGAATAAGGATCCTCAGTTCCAAGGCCAAAGGTCTCTGAGGCGCCAATTGCTACATAAGTGAACTGGCCGTTCGACCCTTGTTGCACTGTCTGCGAACTGTTCTTCTGATTTCCCCGGCTATCGGATATTTGGCCACAACTCGCCAAAAAGCATATGAGAAAGAAAAGTGACGCAATCGAAAGTAGCACTTTCATGCGCGCGTTTTTTATTGGAAAACGACGATTATGGCAAAGCAGAGGGCCTTCTGCGCTACGTAGATTGCCAGAGGGCGTGATCAAAATAAGATTTCTTTCTGGCTGTCAGGTTCAACTTGTCAGCTTTAAAGATTATATCATATCGATTCCAGGCGAGATACCTGGAAATTGATGTAGTGCGGGAATATCAGGGGAATAATGAAGCCACCGGTTTCTGCAAATACGACCGGTGGCTTCATTATTCCCCTCCTGTAATGATACACTTATAACAGCACCTTTTACAGATGCCCTCCATAGGGTAGGTATATCAATTGCGCTCATGATTGCCAACCCGAATCCACAGCAACTCGGCGGCTGCAAAGATCCGCCACTACTGTACATTGCATAACACTATGAGCGTATAGAAATGAGACTGGATATTTTATGGGAAATGACAATGGATCAGTGAATCCCCAGGCGACCCAAAACTCCAATGCTGTTCAGCAAGCGACGATCGATCCTGCCCTATTGAACTCGCTCGAGTGGCGTTTAATCGGCCCGTTTCGCGGAGGGCGAGTCGTAGCGGTGGCTGGTGACCCTGTGCATCCACAGGTATTCTATTTTGGCTCGACGGGTGGTGGTGTCTGGAAGACCACCGATGGCGGTATACTCTGGGAAAATGTGTCCGACGGCTACTTTAAACGTGCATCGGTTGGTGCGATTGCCGTCTCGACTTCTGATGCCAACGTGATCTATGTTGGTATGGGTGAGACGACTATCCGTAGTAATGTGTCTCATGGTGATGGTGTATATAAGTCTACCGATGGTGGCAAGACCTGGATACACCTGGGCCTGGCGGATACCAGAAATATCGCCAAAATACGTGTCCATCCCCAAAATCCCGACCTGGTGTATGTTGCGGCGCTAGGACATGCGCACGGGCCGAACCCTGAGCGGGGAGTCTACCGTTCGCGCGATGGTGGCAAAATCTGGGAGCAGATCCTGTTCCGCAGCGATAAAGCTGGAGCTATTGATCTCGCGCTGGACCCGAATAATCCCCGTATTTTATATGCAGCTCTATGGGAAGCCCAGCGCAGGCCGTATACACTGATCAGCGGGGGCGAGGGCTGTGGCATCTTCAAATCTACCGACGGAGGCGACAACTGGACTGAAATCACGCGCAAACCAGGTCTGCCGACCGGAGTTGTGGGGAAGATTGGCCTGACCGTCTCACCTGCCAAAGAGGACCGCGTCTGGGCTATCATCGACGCAGAGGATGGTGCACTTTTTCGCTCCGACGATGGCGGTGAGAACTGGGAGCGGTTGAGCGAGGACCGTAACCTCTGGGCGCGGCCGTGGTATTACCAGCATATTTACGCTGACCCACAGGATCCGGAAACCATCTGGGCGCTGAATGTCCAGTGCTGGAAGTCGGTCGATGGGGGACGCACCTTTTTCGAAGTGCAGGTACCTCACGGAGATAATCACGATCTATGGATCGACCCACACAATCCCCAGCGTATAATCGAAGGAAACGATGGCGGTGCCTGCGTGTCCTTCAATGGCGGTAATAGCTGGTCATCGATCTACAACCAGCCCACAGCCGAGATGTACCACGTAACAACTGATAACCAGGTTCCTTATAGAGTCTATGGCGCTCAGCAGGATAATTCAACTATCAGCCTGCCCAGTCGTTCTGCGCTCGCGGGTATTACACAATCCGACACGTATGAGGTTGGAGGAGGAGAGAGTGGATACATTGCCGTTCGTCCTGACGACCCCAATATTGTGTATGCCGGGAGCTACCATGGATATCTTACCCGCTACGATCACCGGACTCGCCAGGAACGCAACATCGCTGTCTGGCCTGAACTGGCGACCGGTTGGGGTGCGAAGGATCAGAAGTACCGTTTTCAGTGGACGTTTCCAATCCTGATCTCACCCCACGATCCAAACGTGCTCTACGCCACCGGCAACCATATATTCCGTTCGACCGACGAGGGCAGCAGTTGGGAAATTATCAGCCCGGACCTTACCCGCAATGATGTCGCCAAGTTAGAAGCATCTGGCGGACCGCCCACTAAAGATAACACGGGCGCGGAGTTCTACGGCACAATCTTTGCTTTTGCTGAATCGCCACTCGAGCGCGGGCTGCTCTGGGCTGGTTCCGATGATGGCCTGATGCACATCTCTCAGGATGGCGGGAAGACCTGGAGGAACGTAACGCCCGCTGAATTGCCCGAGTGGGCGCTCATCAACATCATCGAGCCATCTCCTCACGACCCCGCGACTGCCTATGTTGCTGCGACCCGCTACAAGTGGGACGACTTCCAACCTTACCTTTACAAGACCAACGATTACGGGGCAACCTGGACAAAGATTACTACAGGCATTGCGGAGAACGACTTTACACGTGTGATACGCGAAGACCCGGTTCGGCGGGGACTGCTATATGCTGGAACCGAGGCTGGTGTGCACATTTCGTTCGACGACGGGGAGCATTGGCAGTCACTACGCTTGAATCTGCCTGCCGTACCGATCCACGATCTCCTAATCAAGGACACCGACCTCGTCGCGGCAACACACGGGCGGTCATTCTGGATTCTGGACGAGGTGACGCCGCTACGCTACATCAGCGAACAGGTGCAGAATACCCCGGCCTCCTTGTTCAAGCCGCGCCTCACTGTGCGCTTCATGACCAGTTGGGGATTTTCTCGTCCATCTGCCCCTGGGATTTTTTACCGCAATACAGGTGACACGATGATTACTGGCCGTCGCGTGCTGAAGCCCGGTGGGAAAACGGTGGATCGCAACTTGACTGCCGGAAATAATCCACCTGATGGTGTTATCGTTTACTATTACCTCAAACAGAAGCTTGAAGGCGAAGTGAAGCTGACCTTCCTTGATGCACAAGGCGAGCAGATCAAGTCCTTCACCAGCGAACAGGCACAAGATGAAACGCCAAAGACGGAAGATGCGCCAGATCCAACAGATGAGGCAGATCCAACGGATGAGGAGGAGGAACGAGAGAAAAAAGATCCGCGTGTACCCAAAGAGATTGGCACGAACCGCTTTGTCTGGAATATGCGCTATCCCGATCCAAAGAAAGTAGATGGATATGTGGCATCTGAGGCTGTAATGGCAGGCCCGGCCGCCGCTCCTGGTACGTACTACGTGCAGTTGACGGTCGGAGATCAGACCTATGTGGAGGCATTCGAGATTCATAAAGATCCACGAGTATCGGCTTCGCAGGAAGACCTGGATGCGCAGTTCGCACTGCTTCTCAAAATACGGGACAAACTTTCGGAAACCCACGATGCAATTAACACGCTCAGAAACATCCGCCAGCAGGTCGAGGATTGGGAGAGACGCACGCGGGAGCGCGAGGCTCACGAAACCGTGTCTAAGGCTGCCAGGTCATTAAAGGAGAAGCTTGCGCTCATCGAGGACGAACTCATTCAGTCCAAGGCGAAGACCCGGCAGGATACAATGAACTTTCCAGTCAAGCTTAATGGCAAGCTGGCATGGCTGGCAGGTGTGGTTGCTAGTGCCCAGGCTGCGCCTACACGGCAGGAGTACGAACTCTTCGAGGACCTGGTGAGGCGTATCGATACGCAACTTCAGGGCTTGCAGGAGATCATCGATGCCGATGTGACAGCCTTCAATGCATTGATGCGTGAGTCTGATATGCCAGCAGTGATACCAATCGCAACCTTACCCAGTAAGCGATAGTGGACCCTGGCGAAGGCAAGCAAGCCTCGCCAGGCTAATGTACAGACTTTGTCTTGTCACTTCCAAAATTCTTGCGTCTTTCCTTGCACTGTGATATACTCTCATGCTAGCGGGAAAGGACTTTCGCGCTTATATAATCATGCAGAAATACACACGCTCTTTGATCAACGAAAGCCCTGGTACACCTTGATCTAACTAAGGGCAGATATGGTGGTAGGTAGGGGTTATGTGAAGATTTGCTTCACCAATGGCCTATGTATGGGAACCCTTGCGTTGATAAGAAAAGAGCGGAGGATCAAAAGGGAGGATTCATTTTTTGGCAAACATTGTTTCAATGAAACAGCTTCTGGAAGCGGGTGTACACTTCGGGCACCAGACCCGTCGCTGGAATCCCAAGATGGCGCCGTTTATCTTTATGGATCGAAACGGCATTCATATCATCGATTTACAGCAGACGGTGACGCGCCTGAATGAGGCGTACAAGTTTGTTGAGCAACTCGCCGCCCAGGGTGGGACTATATTGTTTGTTGGTACAAAGAAGCAAGCCCAGGAAGCTGTAGCAGAAGAAGCCAAGCGTTGTGGCATGTTCTACGTCAATCAACGCTGGCTGGGTGGCATGCTGACCAATTTCCAGACCATTCAGTTGCGCATCCGCTATTTGCGCGACCTGGAAGCCCGCCGTGATCGGGGTGATTTCGAACGCTTGCCCAAGAAAGAAGTGCAGCATTTGCAGGATGACATAACGCGTCTCGAACGCACCCTGGGTGGTATCAAAGATATGCGACGCCTGCCGAACGCAGTTTTCATCATTGATACACGCAAGGAGCGCACCGCCGTATTAGAGGCTCGCCGCCTGGAAATCCCCATCGTCGCTCTTGCTGATACGAACAGCGATCCTGATGAGATTGATTACCCCATTCCTGCCAATGACGATGCAATTCGTGCTGTTCGCTTGCTGAGTTCCAAAATCGCCGATGCCGTCATTGAGGGTCGTCGTGAACTGGAGGCCCAGCAGAAAGAGAGTGAAGCGGAAGAAGCTGAGGCGGAGGCGCCAGTTGAGCCGGGCGCTCCTTTGCCTGCTGGTGAAGCAGAGAACACTGCTCTTCCTGTCCCAGTTGAGGAGGGGGTACAAGAGAACCTGGGAACTTCTGCTGAACCTGAACTCGTTACGAAAGAGGCGAAGTAGGAACGGTAGCTCGCTCTATCCCGGCCCGGTATGAGATCAGCATCCTATTGCCTATATCATGCTCGGGACGTGGCTGGACTGGGGTAAACCTGCGACTCAGAGGCGGGAGATAGGATCGCATTCCATCTCCCGCTTCTATTGTATTGTAAAGCGGACATATACTATATCATTTTTGTCAAGCACTCAGGGACCAAAAAAGATGGACGGAAGCGGTTGTACTTTCATCAGGAGCCTGGGTATTATACAACATGAGATTGAGGAGTGAACAGTTATGGACTATACTGCTGCAGACGTCAAGAAGTTGCGTGAGCAGACGGGTGCAACATTTGCCGACAGTAAGAATGCATTAGCCGAAGCGAAAAGTTGGGACGAGGCCATCAAAATTCTCGATGCCCGGAGTGGTCACAAGGCTGAGAAGATGATGGCGGCTGGCCGTGAGACCAAACAAGGTGGCATCTTCTCCTACATTCATCACAACCATAACCTGGGAGTATTGCTGGAGCTCAATTGCAGCACCGACTTTGTTGCTCGCAGTCACAGTTTCCGTCAACTGGCTAATGATCTGGCCTTACAAATCGGTGGTGCTGCCCCCAAGTACATTAACTTCGAAGATGTACCTGCCGAGGTTGTTGAAGAGGCCCGTTACGCGATTCTGGAGGATCCTTCGATGGAGCGTGTTCCACCGGCGAAGCGCGATGAGGTTATTGACAGCAAACTCAAGAAGGTGTTGGGTGAGCAGGTATTGATGATGCAGCCCTGGGTGAAGGATGAGACAATAATAGTGGGCGACCTTGTGAAAAAGGTGATCGCCGAAACCGGCGAGAATATTATACTGCGGCGTTTCAGTCGCTTTGCATTGGGCGAATAAGTGATGTCAGGGTGTCCAGAATGGATGCCCTGATATCGGCTTTCACGCATGGGAGTATCACCTAAGATGTCTCAAGACACTTCATCCCTGGTCTATGAGCGTATACTGCTTAAATTGAGTGGCGAGGCGCTCTGTCCCCGCAAGGGCTACGGTATTGATGCAGAGGCAGTGCGGCGTATCGCCGGTGAGATTCAACGCGTGCATGCTCTTGGTGTGCAGGTAGCGGTGGTGATCGGTGGTGGTAATATCTGGCGCGGTGCGGATGCTGCCGCAACGGGTATTGATCGTGCAACTGCCGATTACATGGGCATGCTGGCGACAGTCATGAATGCACTGGCATTACAGGACGCCATGGAAAAATTGGGTATGGTCACACGCGTGCAGACCGCTATCGAGATGCCGCCTGTGGCTGAACCGTTTATTCGCCGCAGGGCCGTACGCCACCTGGAAAAGAGGCGCGTGGTGATCCTTGCGGCAGGCAGCGGAAACCCGTTTTTCACAACCGATACTGCGGCAGCCCTCCGTGCTGTTGAACTCAACGCTCAAGTGTTGCTTAAGGCTACCAAAGTGGATGGCGTCTATGACGATGATCCCATGCATAATCCCGAAGCCCATAAGTTCGAGGAATTGAGCTATATGCGGGCGCTTAATATGGGACTGAAAGTCATGGACAGCACCGCACTTTCGCTGTGCAAGGATAATCACCTGCCGATTATCGTCTTCAACCTCAACCAGGAAGGGGCGCTCGAGGCTATTGTGCGCGGCAAGAAGTACGGAACGCTAGTTCATGATATGAATGATCAGGGGATCCCATTTATCGCGCCTGTGTAGCGTGATCGACAACGCTGGGGGTGCAATACCGCGCCCCCCTACAAAGCAAAGGGAGAATTGCTATGGTAGACGATATATTCGGAGATGCTGAGCGGCGCATGCAGAAGGCGGTCGAGGTATTGAAACAGGACCTGGCGGCGATTCGCACTGGTCGGGCCAGTTCGGCGCTTGTAGAGCGTATTACAGTCGATTACTACGGAGCACCGACACCCATCAACCAGGTCGCCTCGATTTCTGTTCCGGAAGCGCGTTTGTTGGTAATTCAACCCTGGGATCGTAAACTTCTGACGGATATTGAAAAAGCCATTCAGAAGTCTGACCTGGGGATCAATCCAAACAACGACGGCCAGGTGATACGCCTGGCTATTCCCCCGCTCAATGAAGAACGTCGTCGTGAAATGGTTAAGACCCTCCACAAGAAATTGGACGAGCATAAAGTTGCCATTCGCAACATTCGCCGTGATGCACAAGACAAATTGCGTGATCGTGAGAAAAAGAAGGAAATTTCCGAAGATGAGCTAAAACGTAGCACGGAACGGCTACAGAAGCTCACCGACCGCTTCATTGATGAGATGGAGAGGGTTGGGAAAACTAAGGAACTGGAGATATTGGAGGTCTAACCTTGGCCAAGCTACAGAATCTCTTTCCCTCCTCGAAAGGGAAAGAGACTATGCAGTCGCAATCCGATGCAGCCCAGCAGCTAGCATCCGAACAAAAGCCTGTACTACGACACGTGGCCATCATCATGGATGGCAATGGACGCTGGGCAACAAAACGCCACCTGCCGCGCCTTGCCGGGCACAAGGCCGGCGTCAATGCCCTGCGCCGGGTGGTCGAAGCTGCTGCTGATGAAAATATCGAAATGCTCAGCGTGTACGCCTTTTCAACTGAAAACTGGGCGCGGCCACGCGTCGAAGTTGAGGGGCTGATGCGCCTCTTCTGGGAGACCATCCGCTCTGATTTAGAGAAACTACACCGCGATGGAGTGCGCCTGCGTCATCTTGGTCGTTTACAAGATCTCTCCCCTGATATTCAACAAGCTGTGCGGGACTCGGTAGAACTTACGCGCAAAAATACCCGCATTGGTCTCAACGTATGCTTCAATTATGGCGGCCGTGCCGAACTAGTGGATGCTGTTCGCCAGATTATCGCCGACGGGCGTGATCCCGATGTTATCACTGAGGAATTGATCAGTTCCTATTTGTATACTCGCGATCTACCGGACCCCGATATGGTCATTCGTACAGCCGGGGAGATGCGTGTCAGTAACTTCCTGCTCTGGCAAACGGCTTACAGTGAGTATTATGCAACGCCGACGCTCTGGCCCGATTTTGGGCGCGAAGACTTGCGCGCGGCACTGGAGAGTTACCGTCAGCGACAGCGGCGTTTTGGACGTCTCTCTGTGTCATAGCATATAATAGTAGAGAGACACAGGTATCACCCACGCGTATCAAGGGAAGGTAGTGGCTATTACGCTGTGGCATGAAGCCTGTAATAAGGAGCCGCGTGCAACCTGTAAGTGAGCAAAAAGCAGAAACGAATCCAGCGGAAAAGGCCGAGAGGCAATGGTATCGCTCTGTTGGTCTACGTACTATCACGTCCGTTGTTGCCATACCGATTGTGCTAGCTGTCGTGTGGTTGGGTGGCTGGTGGGCATTTGCAGCCTCCGCACTTGTAGTCATCCTGGGTACCTATGAACTGCATACGATGATGCTTCACGAAGGGTATCACCCACTCGTGTTGATCAGTTTGGTGCTGAGTATGCTCTTTCTTGTGGCTGCCATGGTACCCATGGAACGTCTTGTGCTGCTTGAAGCGGGCTTGAGCATAGCCCTGCTCATTACATTTCCATTGCTCTTCTTCCGCAAGAAACTCGATGGGGCAATGGTCGACTGGTCGCTGACGCTGGCAATCGCTGTTTATTTGGGCTGGCCTTTGAGCCTCTTACCACTATTACGTGGCTACCAGATGGGGGTCAGTAATGGTTTCTGGTGGATACTAACGGCGCTTCTCTGTGTCTGGGGATTCGATACAGGGGCATTCTTCTCCGGGCATTTCTTTGGCCGGCACAAACTCGCTCCAAATATCAGTCCTGGCAAGACATGGGAAGGAGTGGTTGGCGGCTTGATCATTTCAATTGCTGCCGCTCTACTCCTCACTGTTCGACCTCTGGGTGTGCCATGGTACCTGGCTATCTTATTGGGAGGTTTGATAGCGTTGGCTGCTATGCTCGGTGACCTGGCGGAGTCTCTTATCAAGCGTCAGACGCATGTCAAGGACAGTGGCCAGTTTATGCCCGGTCATGGTGGTATCCTCGACCGGGTTGACAGCCTGCTCTTCGGTATAATCGTGGTCTTCATCTTTGCGCAGCTTATTGGGAAATTCTGAATCTGGTCAATTCCCATACGGTGGTCCCGAGACACTCAAGACACCGAAACACCGTCCTGGGTGTTTCTATTTTGCCTCGTCGCGTGGTAAAATACGACTGGTAGGTATATTCAACAATTGAGAGCGAAAAATTGAGAACCAGGGCGAACGAAGTTCTGCTTGCAAACACATTTAGAGGGCTAGAAATATCTTAGCGGACAAGCAAGCACAGACTCTATGTTCGCCCATAACTATGAGTGAGTACTGAGGTTCATGACCAAATTTCCCAGGGGTATTGCCCTGCTCGGCAGTACCGGATCGATAGGGCAGCAGACACTTGATGTGGTGCGGTGCTTTCCAGAGCATTTTCGTATAGTAGCGTTAGCAGCGCGCAGCAATGTTTCACTCCTAGCGCGGCAAGCTCACGAATTCACGCCCAAGCTAACAGCATGTTTTGCCGAAACGCCAGAGGTAGCACGAGCGGCTAGAGAAGCTTTACCCGGAGTTGCGCTTGGCGAGGAGGGATTACTTGCAGCAGCCACGCATCCCGATGTAGATATCGTCGTAGCTGCCACTTCAGGTCTGATGGGCCTCGCCCCGACGTTAGCAGCCATCCGGACTGGAAAGACTATCGCGCTGGCGAATAAAGAAACGCTTGTCATGGCGGGTCACCTGGTAATGGAGGCAGCGCAGGATGCAGGCGTATCGATCCTGCCTGTAGACAGCGAACACAGTGCAATCTGGCAGTGTCTACGCGGTGAAAATACAACAGAGGTCAATCGCCTCATATTGACCGCCTCAGGAGGGCCATTCCGCCGCGCTACGCTCGATCAACTATGTTCGGTGACAGTGGAGCAGGCGCTGGCTCATCCAACCTGGCAGATGGGACCCAAAATTACGGTAGACTCTGCAACACTGATGAATAAAGGGCTGGAGGTACTTGAAGCTCACTGGCTTTTTGGTATTCCATATCAACGGATCGATGTCGTCGTGCACCCGGAAAGCATTATCCACTCGATGGTCGAGTTTGTTGATGGTTCGTTGAAAATGCAGGCCAGCCTTCCAAGTATGCATTTACCGATACAGGATGCGTTGAGCTATCCGGTACGTTTAACCACCAGCGGCACTGGACTTGTGCGCGAGCTGCGCTGGGCTGAGGTGGCACGACTCAATTTTGAAGAGCTTGATAGCACACGCTTCCCTTGCTTTCGGCTGGCTCTCGAAGCAGCAAAGCTGGGAGGCACTTATCCTTGTGTACTTGTAGGAGCAGACGAGGAGGCTGTCGCCCTCTTCCTCGCGGGAAAGATTGGATTCCTGGAAATCGCTGAACTAATCGAAGCAGTGCTTGAGCGTCATCGCCCCGATGCCCAGCCGGATCTGTCTGTAATTCTAGAGGTATGTGCCTGGGCGCGCAGAACAGCACGAGAATTATATGAAACGATATATCAAAGGAAGATCTTATGAATAACTGGTACTTGCTGGCGGCTATTCCGGTCTTTGGATTATGCGTGCTTGTGCATGAATTTGGTCACTTTATTACCGCAAAATGGGCAGGTATACGGGTAGAGGAATTTGGATTGGGCTTCCCCCCTCGCCTTGTGGGTTTCCGTAAACGCGACGAGGGAGGTTGGGAAGTCATCTGGTTTAGCGGCAAGCGCAATGCAGAAGATGCATATGACAGTCGAACACAGTCACCT
>Ga0070697_100000935_pt1 | contig 21968 bp, 17 predicted proteins | sample KBSK1501metaG_FD_65475 | JGI IMG/M metagenome (GOLD analysis project Ga0070697, IMG submission 65475) | Corn, switchgrass and miscanthus rhizosphere microbial communities from Kellogg Biological Station, Michigan, USA - KBS K1-50-1 metaG | ecosystem: Host-associated > Plants > Roots >... | reverse complement strand
CCCGCGCCTTACACCATCCCCGACGGGTGACGCCGTGGCCGTCAGCAGGCGGGATCGTTGACCAGTATCGCGGCTGCCGTCAGCGACCTAGCCGCCGTAGCGATGGAAAGGATCTCATCATGAACGTTCCGGTCAAGCCGGATGTCGACGACGTCACCAGGGAGGCGCTGGCCGGGCTGGCTCTGGGCGACCCGGACCTGCTGGCCGAGGGCCTGGAGCTGCGCGCAAACTGGAGGGAGAGAAGCGGCCTTACCACTCGCAGCTACGCCCTCGTCAAGATCGCTGCCCTCATAGCGCTCGACGCCCCTCCGGCCTCCTACCTCTGGCAGATAGGCGCCGCGATCGACGAAGGCGTTTCGCCCGCCGACATCCTAGGCGTGCTGGTTGCTATCGCGCCGCAGGTCGGCGGACCGAAGATAGTGGCGGCCGCACCCGAGATCATGGTCGCCCTCGGGCTGTCCCTGCCGGAATAACTGTCGGCCCCTGAGCACGATCAGCCCCAATCAGCCCTTAATCATCCACGGCGGTGAGGATATTTGATGACCTGGGCTTGAGTATTGCTGTCGGGCGCCCATGGCTACACTGTCAGATATCACCTCAGGCGACCAGCACGTAAACAGGAAAGGCAGCTGCCCGCGGTGCCCCGGGGATGGACCAGGCTGCCGCGGGCAGCTGATGTTTCCTGCGAGGGAACCCTGACCCATCAGCGATAGGCGCGCCGGCTCGGCAGGATAGCCCCAATCAACCACAAGACCGGGAACACAAAGCCGAGCAGGCCGAGGATCCAGTGTCCCTTGCGGAACGTCAGAATGGCAATCGTGAACAGCAGTACCAGATAGATGATGGACGAGGTGATAATCCAGCCTGTACCTGACATAATTCCACTTTCATTCGGAGATTCCTGCTTGGCGCGATTAGGACATGGACTCGTCTGCGGAACGGAGCGCGCGCAGAGCCGTCTCGAAGGCGTACATGCGATCGCGGACGACGTCGGCGTGCAGCGGGCCAGCGCCCCCGGGAGCGCGCTCGGCGTCCATGGCAGAGCGAACAGCCTGCAGGGATGTGAGCGCATCAGCGACCCTGGCGCGGCGTTCCTCATCCGGGGCCGCCTCGCGCAGCGCGTAGAGCGTCTGCGCGAGGTCATCGGCGCGGCGCTGGATGTCGTACCAGCGAGCGCCTGCGTCACCGGCCGCCAGCGCGGCTGGGGTCTCCGCGACGCTCATGGCGTCGTAGAGAGCAGAGCCCTTCGCGTACGCGTCGATGACCCTGGACTGCCAGGCGGCCGCGGCCGCCGAGCGGCGGCTAGCCGAGCGGGCGATCCACACGACCAGCCCGGTGACGGCCAGAACGGCCAGCAGGACCCATAGCCAGATGAGGCTGGTGGCAGACCCGCTGCTCGCCACGGGGGAACCGCCCGAGAGTTCGGGTGACGAGGCGCTCTGCGTCGGTGGCACGGTGGTAGTAGTCGTCGTGGTCGGGCCAGGTGAGGTGCTCTCGACCGGGCTTGGCGTACTGGTCTCCGGGCTTGGCGTACTGGTCTCCGGGCTTGGCGTACTGGTCTCCGGGCTGGGCGTGCTCGTACTCGGGATGGGCGAAGGGCTGGCGCTCGGGCTGGAGGAGATGCTAGTGCTCCGACTGGGCGCCAAGCTGGCGATCGCGCTGTGGACACCGCTCCCGCACGCCGCCGTCAGGCATCCGATTCCGATCGCCGCCAGAAGGCAAAGGCCCTGGGTATAACGCCGCATGCCTGAACCTTCCGAGCGTTGCTTGTGCCGGGCCGGCCGGATAGATCGTGCCAATGATCCCGTCGGCCAGGTGCCCGCGCCTCACCCGCCGTGGATGACCCGGGAACCGGCAAGGCGCCTCCTTCCGCGCCGCCCGCAGATGCTCCGCCGCTCGTGACCATTCATCTCCACCTTTACCGGCGCCGGCGACGGCAGCCTCATCCCCGGTGGGTGAAGCCGTCAATGCGCCACGGCGCAGATCATGTGGGATGCATCGGCCGGCATTCCCTGGCGTGGTGCGGCTGGAGGGAGCAAGGGATGGACGTCAGTCGCTTGCCCGTGGCGGCCGTGGGGCGCTGGCTGCGTTCGGTCCGGCCCGAGCGGGCTCACCTGCGTGCGGACGTCGTGGCCGGGCTGCCCGGCGCGATCAGCAGCGTGCCCGACGGGATGGCGGCCGCGGTCCTGGCCGGCGTCAACCCGGTGCAGGGCCTGTATGCAGGCTTCGCCGGACCCATCGTGGGCGGGCTCAGCTCCAACACCCGGATGATGGTGATCACGACGACATCTGCTGCCGCCCTGGCCGCGGGCTCGGCGTTGCAGAGCGTGCCCGCCGCTCAGCGGCCACAGGCCGTGTCGCTGCTAGTGATCCTGGCCGGTATCGCCCTGGTCGCCGCTGGGATCGTCCGCTTCGGCCGTTATACCAGGTTCGTCTCGTACTCGGTGATGATCGGATTTCTCACGGGGATCTCGGTCAACATCTTTTGCGGTCAGATCGCGGGTCTGACCGGAGCGTCAACTCACGGCGATTTTCCCTTGGCCAAGGCCGTCAACGTGCTGATCCATCCGGGCAGCATCCAGCTGGCGTCGTTGCTGACCGGGCTGAGCGCGCTGGCGATCTTGCTGGTATTGGCCCGGACCCGCCTTTCGGTGGTAAGCGCGCTCATCGCCCTGGTGATCCCGACCGTAGTTGTGGTGCTGGCCGGTGCGGACAAGGTGGCCAGGGTCGGGGACCAGGGCGACATCCCGCGCGGCATCCCGCTCCCGCATCTCCCCGACATCAGGCTCCTGTCGTTTAGCCTGGTCACCGGCGCGCTGGCGATGGCCGCCATCATCCTCGTCCAGGGCGCCGGGGTGGCCGAAGCCGTACCCAACCCGGGCAATGCGCAGCCGAACCCGAACCAGGACATCATCGCGCAAGGGGCAGGCAATCTGGCCGCGGGTTTCTTCCGTGGCATCGGGGTGGGAGGCTCGGTCGGGAGTACCGCGCTTAATGTGACCGTCGGCGGCAAAACCCGGTGGGCGACGATCTGGTCCGGCGTGTGGATGCTGATCATCCTGGCCGTATTCTCCGGGCTGGTCACCAAGATCGCGGTTCCGACTCTCGGCGCCATCCTCATCTTCGCGGCCATCGGCTCGCTGCGGCCGGGGGAGGTCGCCACCATCATGCGCACCGGGCGCACCTCCCAAGTCGTGGTCATTACCACCTTTTCCGCTACCTTGTTCCTTCCGGTCGCCGCAGCCGTCGGCATCGGGGTGGCCCTGTCGCTACTGCTGCAGCTCAACCAGGAGGCCCTGGACCTCGCCGTCGTCGAGCTCACCCCACGTGCTGACGGGCGTTTCGAGGAGCACCCGGCCCCGGCTACCTTGACCAGCGATCACATCACGATCCTTGACGTTTACGGCAGCCTGCTTTATGCGGGTGCCCGCACCCTGCAGGCTCGCCTGCCCGACCCTGGCGAGGCCCGCTCGCCCGTCGTCGTGCTGCGGCTCAGACGCCGCACCTCCCTGGGAGCGACCTTCATCAAGGTGGTCGGCGACTACGCCGACAAACTCGCCGATCGCGGTGGCCGGCTCTACCTCACTGGCCTCGAGGCAAGCCTTACCGAACGCCTCGTCCGCACCGGGCATGTGGAGGACGGTCCGGTGCGGACGTTCGAAGCCACCCCGATCGTGGGCGAGTCGACTCAGCGGGCCTACCTGGACGCCGAGGCATGGCTGGTCAAGCGGCGCAGCGGCGCGGCGGATGAGCAATAGCTACCAGCCGCCCGCTATGCCAGCTTCTACTGCGCCGCTACCTGCGGCGGGAAACGCGCCGGGCGGTACGCCGCCCCGTGCGCCGGGCTACTCTGCGTGCTCCGAACATCTCAGGCCTCCAGGTTCTCGTGCCGACTTGGGGTCATGATTTGCTGCCTGCGGCCGCCAGCGTTTCGAGCTCGTGCAGTTGCTTCGCCTCGTCGGCCGAGACAAGCCCCAGTTCCACGAGGTCGAGCGGGCTGATGAAGGCATCGCTGATGCGGAAGCCGCCGGCCCGCAGGACCGCGTCGCGAAGCGGTACCGCCCAGTGGTGCTCGATCAGGACGAGTGCTGCCGCCGAGTCGTTCGGGATGTCGGCCAGCACATCCCAGCCCTCCTCCTCGGTAAACACCTGCACGCCACCCTCGGCCGCTACCTCCTCGGCGCCTGCGACGGCGCCTGCCTCGATTCCCTCCTCACCCTCGATTCCCAGGCCGATCAGGGCGCCGATCATGCTGCCGACCTCGATCGCCTCCTTTTCGGTGAGGTTGCTGAGATGCTCTACTTCCAGCTCGCCGTCGGCGTCCTTGTAGACGGCGAGCGAGTCGATGACGCGTATCGTGTCGCTTTCACGGAGCCGTTCGAGCTCGGCGATGATCTCGCCGTGGAAGTCGGGGTGGTTGAATCCCAGCACGATCAGTTGCACGGGTCCAATTGCCATGTTCTTGCCCTCCGATTTGGATCTCTATCCGGCACGAGCATCTGGCCGATCGAGGGGGAGGCACATCACCCCGCGCGGGCGATGTTCCGCCACGGCGGTGGGCGCTTAGTGCGCAAGCAGGTGGATCACTCCCAGGTCGGACAGCCCGTCGAGGGCGAGCTGCACGGCCAGCGCCGCGAGCAGGAAGCCGAACACCTTCTCCGTCACCAGCATGCGGTTCCCATCCAGGTGCTCGCTCACCCGGTTAGCCCACCGGAACACCACGGCATCAATCACGATGACCACGGCGAGCGCTGCGGCGACGATAGCGAAGACGCCGATTGATCCCGCCTCCGCCGAGGCCGTGACCAGGACGACGATCCCCGCGGGATTCAGCAGATACGGGACGGCCAGCGGAAAGGTGGCTAGCTGCAACGGGTCCTTGGCGGGCAGCCGGCTGCCCTCCCCGTTCGAGTCATGCGGGCTCAGAATCATCGAAACGGCGATGATCAGTAGGACGATCCCGCTGGCCACGCCCAGCGCACCAGCGGAAAAGTGCAGCAGCCTGGTCAGCAGGCCGCCCAGGACGAGCAGCAGCACCGCCACCGATGTCGCGGTCGTGAGCATCTTCCTGACCACGCGGCCCTTGGTGGCCGCGGGCATGCCGGCGGTCGCCTCGAGGAACGGCACCAGAGCGATCTTCGGCCCGATGCCGATCAGGAGCAGCAGGAAGATGTCGATGGCCGAGGTGGCGGTGACTGACTCGAAGTCCATGCCCTTTAGCCTCCCGGTTCCGGCTGGTGGCCGGAGATGAGCGCGCCTCGCCGGGGCCAGCACCTTGCCACGCCACTCTTGGAAGACAACCACGATCACCTGGGCCGCTGCTCATCCGTGCCGGGTGAGGTAGCGCGGCGCCCGGCACGGCATCGTGGCTTTCCTGGCATCCTCAGAAAGGAGCCGATCATGGCTGAGTTGACGGCTGTGGCTCCGCCGCGGCGTACAGGACGGTATCAGCTCGATTCGGAGGCAGGGCGGCTGACGCCCGCCGAGCGTACGGCCAGGGGCAAGGCCGCGCGAGCCGAGGTACCACGGGAAAGCCACGCGGCGTTCGATCCGCCCTCGTCCCGGCCCGACCCGATCGGCCTGCTCGAAGGGCAGGCGAAGTCGCGGGTGCCTGAGCTCGTTCCGATCCGGTGGGGCCGGATGATGGTGTCCCCGTTCACGTACTACCGGGGCGCCGCCCTGCCGATGGCCAGCGATCTGGCCGATACTCCGGTGTCGGGGCTGGCCGTGCAGGCGTGCGGCGACGCGCACCTGTCCAACTTCGGCGTCTTCGGCTCAGCCGAGCGCCGCCTGGTGTTCGACGTCAACGACTTCGACGAGACGCTGCCCGGACCGTGGGAATGGGATGTCAAGCGGCTCGCGGCCAGCCTGGAAGTCGCCGCGCGCGGCAACGGTTTCACCGGTAAGCAGCGCCGCGAGATCGTCATGGCCGCCGTGGCCCAGTACCGGCAGGCCATGCGCGCCTTCGCCGGGATGACCGGCCTGGAGGTCTGGTACGCCCACGCGGACATGGACCAGTTGCGGACACAGTTCGCACCCCAGCTTCAGGCCCGGCAGCGCAAGGTGGTCGACAAGGGCCTGGCCAAGGCGCGAACCAGGGACAGCATGCAGGAAGTGGCCAAGCTGACCCGGATGGTAGATGGCCGGCCGCGGATCATTTCTGACCCGCCGCTGCTCGTGCCGGTCGATGAGCTGCTCACCGCGGAGACGGACAGGACGAGTCTCGAAGAGCAGCTGAGCGGACTGATCGCTAAGTACCAGCGGACACTCGAGACCGATCGCCGGTATCTCCTCGAGCAGTTCGAGTTCTGCGACCTGGCCAGGAAGGTCGTCGGCGTCGGCAGCGTCGGAACGCGCTGCTGGATCGTCTTGATGCTGGGCCGTGACCACTCTGATCCGCTGTTCCTGCAGGTGAAGGAGGCGGAAGCCTCGGTGCTCAGCCGTTTCGTGGGTGCTAGCAAATACACCAACCAAGGCCAGCGGGTGGTCGCGGGACAGCGGCTGATGCAGGCGGCCAGCGACATCTTCCTGGGCTGGCAGCGGACCGAGGCGGGCCTGGACGGGCAGCAAAGGGACTTTTACGTCCGTCAGCTCCGAGACTGGAAGTTCTCCGTCGACATCGAGACCATGGTGCCGGCTGGCCTGCGGATGTACGGCGCGCTCTGCGGCTGGACGCTGGCCCGGGCGCACGCCCGCTCCGGGGACCGGATCGCCATCGCCGCCTACCTCGGCGGCTCGGACGTGTTCGACCGGGCCATCACCCAGTTCGCCGCCGCCTACGCCGACCAGAACGAACGCGACCACCAATCTCTCCTGGATGCGGTGGCGACAGGACGGGTAACCGCAGAGCCCGGCGTCTGACATCCAGCTGACCCGGGGCAGGGAGCGGAGGCGCCGTGGTACTTGACCTTTTGCTCATCGGCCTCGCGATCACTCTCGAACCGTTTCCCCTCACGGCCTTCATCCTGGTGCTGAGTGCGGAGAAGGGCACCTGGAAGGGTCTGGCTTTCGTGCTCGGCTGGCTGGCCTGCCTGGTCGTGGTGATCGCCGCGGTCATCCTCGCGACCGGGAACAATCCGCCCAAGCCGCAGACGGTGCCGTCCACCGCCGTCCTGGCAGTCAAGCTGGCGCTGGGCGTCGCGCTGATCCTGATCGCGGCGCGCCAGCGGCACCGGATGGGCCGTCCCCGCAAGCCGCCAGGCTGGATGAGCCGACTGGACCGGCTGTCGCTGTGGGCCGCGGCCGGGCTCGCCGCGTTCCTGCAGCCCTGGGCGCTGGTAGCGGCGGGCGCAACGACGATAGCCGAGGCCAAGCTCGCCACTGTGGGCAGTTATCTAGCGCTGACGCTCTTCTGCCTGCTGGCCACCTCCACCTTCCTGTACCTGGAGGTGTATGCGGCCTTTGCGCCCGCTCGGGCCAGCGCTCGGCTGGCGCGGCTGCGGACCTGGCTGGACACCCACCAGGACCAGGTGATCGTGGCGGTATGCCTGCTACTGGGCTTGTGGCTGACAGGTAAGAGCATCTACCTGCTCGTCACCTGAACGGTGACCAAGGTCCCGGTACAAGCCGTACCGGCCGCCGGATTCCGGTCGGCCGGTACGATTCCCCCGCAGGGGGCGGCTGGGAAGATTATGAGGCGCTCTGGCCATGCAGGGCGTCCTGCAGTTCCTGCTCGCCTTCCTTGGACAGGGAGGTCTTCAGCACGGTGCCGCCGTACTTACTCATTGCCTCCACGGCCTTGTCCGGCGTCACCTTCTCCACCATCAGGAACAGCGCCGAGGTGCCTGGCTTCAGCATGCCGCGGACCTGGTCCTGGAACTGCTTGTCAATGCCGGTCTTGGTGACCTTGCCCATCAGGGCACCCAGCCCCGCGCCCACGGCCATCCCGAAGACCGGTATGAAGAACAGCACGCCGAAGAGCAGGCCCCACCACATCCCCCAGGTTGCCCCTCGGCCGACCATGTGGTGGCGGGTGTGCACGTGGTAGTCGCCCTGGGCGTCACGCACGATCACCGCGATCGCATCGGGCTCGATGATGAGGTCCTTGGCCAGCTGCCGCGCCTCGTCGGCGGCGGCCTCGGCGGTCGTCTCGTCGGGGTATCCAATGGCGATCAGATCAGCCATGGCGCTTCCCTTCTCCTTATGCCGGTGAAAGTTCGAACCCAAGTCCACCAGCCGAATGCCAGCCGCGCCCCACCCACGACGGGTGATACGGCGAGTCCCGCAGGCCACTGTGATGTCAGGCGATACGGCGAGTCCCGCAGGCCACTCGGCGATGTCCAGGGAACTGGTCAGGACGCAAGTGTCTATGGCCTATCACAGGCTGATAACACTAAGCTGCTCATATGAGCAGCGAACTCGGCGCTGCCGACAAGCGGTCGCGGTACGGCCTGCGGGCGGTACAGATCCCGGTACCGGGCCGCGCTGATCTTGACGCCCCGATCGAGACGAAGTTTCATGCTGCGGGCTTGCGTAAGGACCTGATCGAGCGGCACGAGCTGGTTCAGCGCCTGATTGCCGCCGAGTCCGCCAAACTCGTTCTGGTCGATGCGCCGGCCGGCTTCGGCAAGACGACTCTCGTGGCGCAGTGGCAGGTCAGCCGGATGGAACAGCGGCCGTTTGCCTGGCTCACGCTGGATGACGGCGAGAATGACGCGAGCCGGCTGTGGTGGCACATCATGCATGCGCTGCAGAAGGTTAGCCCCGGGCTCACCGGCGAGGAGAGACTCCAGGAGCTTCGGGTCCACGACCCTGACATCACCGGGACCGTGCTGCCGGTCCTGCTTAATGAGCTGGCCGGGCTCACGGCTCCGGTTGTTCTCGTCCTTGACGATTACCAGGCGATCACCGAGCCCGCCTGTCACGAGCAGCTGGTGTTCTTCCTCGCACATCTCCCGCCATCGGTTCAGGTCGTGCTGATCACGCGGACCGATCCGCCGCTGCCGCTGGCGCGGTTGCGGGCGGCCGGCAAGATGTTCGAGCTCCGGGCCCAGGAGCTACGCTTCACGCCGGCCGAGGCTGCCTTGTTCGTACAGCGGATCTCCGCCGCCGAGCTGAGCCTCTCCGATATTGCCGTGCTGGTCGAGCGGACCGAGGGGTGGCCGGCCGGCCTGTACCTCGCGGCACTCTCGCTGCGCGGACACCCGTCGCCAAGCGCCTTCGCCCGCCAGTTCAGCGGCGGCAACCGGTTCATCACCGACTTCCTGGCCGAGGAGGTGCTCAGCCGCCAGCCGGCCGAGATCCGGCAGTTCCTCATGCGGACGTCCATTCTCAGCCGGTTCAGCGCACCGCTCTGCGACGCCGTGGTCGGGTCGGCCAACGCGGCGAAGATCATCGACATCCTCGACCGGGAAAACCTGTTCATCGTCCCGCTCGACGAGATTCGGCAGTGGTTCCGCTATCACAGCCTGTTCGCGCAGATGCTGCGCGGCTACCTCACCCGGACCGAGGCGGGCTTGGTGGCCACCTTGCACCAACGCGCCAGCGGCTGGCATCGACGGTCGGGGTCTGTGGACGAGACGATTCATCACGCGGTGGCTGCCGGTGACCTTACCGAAGCTGTCGAGCTTATCGCCGGTCACTGGCCTGACTATGTTGACTCGGGCCGGATGGCGACCGTTCGCGGATGGTTGCGCATGCTCGGTGACGACGCGATCAGCGCCAACCCGCTGGCCGCGCACTGCGCGGCGTGGACCGCGGCCCTGGCCGGCGACCGGGAGTCCGTGCGGCGCTGGCTGCCTGTCATGGAGGCAGCGCAGGGCGAGGAGCCGCTTCCTGACGGCATGCAATCGCTGAGGTCCTCCGTGGCGCTGCTGCGAGGCGTCTTCGGATTCGAGGGTTACCGGGTCATGCGCGAGGCGGCGGGCGAGGCCACCGAGCTGGAAAATGACCCGGCGTCGCCGTGGTACGCCCTGGCCAGGGCCGCCCTTGGCTTCAGCCTGTACCTGTCCGGCGAGCCTAAGGCGGCGGAGGAACCTCTGGAGGAGGCCGTTTCCAGCGAGGCAGCCATCCCGCTTGTCCGCATGCTCGGCTTGTCCGTGCTCTCGCTGGCAGCGGTTAAGCTGGGCAAACTAGCACGAGCCCAGGAGCTTGCGGACGCGGCCCGCGGCCTCGCCACGTACGGGGAAGCGCGCGGGGAAGTCGGTGGGACGCCGCCCAGTGCCCTGGCCTACATGGCCACTGGCGCGGTATCCGCCGCGCGGGGGCAGCTGCTGGAGGCCCGCAGCGCGCTCGAGAAGGCGGTGCAGTTCCGCTCGAGAGTTCCGGGAATCAGCCACTGGGCCACGGTCGAGGCCATGGCCATACTGACGCAGGTGCTGCTCGATATCGGGGACCGGTCAGCCGCAGCGGCGCTCGTGGATCGGACGCGGCTGCTGCTGACGTCCTTGCCGGACCCCACCGATGCCGTGCGGACTCGACTGGAGCGGTTTGAACGGCAGGTTGCGGGCCGGCCGAAGGCCACATCGCTGGCTGACAGGCTTACCGAACGCGAGGAAGCGGTGCTGCATCTGCTCCAGGGCACGCTCTCCCTCCGGGAGATCGGGCAAGAGCTGCACTTGTCGGCGAACACGATCAAGACCCATGCCCAGGCGATCTACCGCAAACTCGGCGTGTCAACCCGGAGCGATGCCGTCCAGCGAGGCCACAAGGCCGGCATTCTCTGAGCTGCCCAGGAGGAGCTCAGATCAGCTCGAGTTGCCGCGCGCGGCGGACGGCCTCGCTGCGGTGAGCCGCTGATAGCTTGCGATAGATGCTCCTGAGGTGGGACTTGACGGTGTTCACCGAAATGTACATCTCGGTAGCGATCTCAGCGGTGCTGAGCATCTCTGATAGGTGCTGGAGCGCCTCGCGCTCGCGCTCGGTGAGCGGCTCGATGATCAGCGGCGCTCCCTGTCCGGTCAGGGCTTGCTGGGCCGGAATCCTAGCCAGGGCCGAGCTCGCCAGACCCGGCTCGAGCAGCTCAGAGTAGGCGAGGGCCAGGTCGGGGTCGCGCCGCAGCACCATTTGAATCCAGTTCCGCTCCAGGGCGAACGGCAGCCGGAGCTGCTCTGGCCTGCCCAGCCGCAGCGCGTGTTCAAGGGATTGGCGACCGCGCGCGCTGTCACCGGTCAGGTAGTAGAGCCGGGCTTCGACCAGCCATCCATCAAGGCGCGCCTGCTCAGGCGCTGTAGCGCTAGCTTCGGCCGCGGTGTCCAGTGCCTGCCGAGCCGCTTGATAGTCATCTGCGGCCAGCCACGCCCGGGCGAGCGCGGCCGCGGCATCAGGCCGGGACGCCGGGTGGGCGCGGCGGGCCGCGGCCACCGCGGCCTGGACGTCTCTAGCGGCGACGCAAGCCCGCGATTCGAGCAGAGTCAGCTTGTATTCGAGCCAGTCAGGGGGCGACCAGCCTTGCCGTGCGCGGCCGATGAGCTCCGCAGCGGCCGGTGCGCGGCCTTCGGCCAGGCGGCGCCGCGCTGCGATCAGGCAGGCCACCGCGCCGATCAGCTTGTCCGGGTTAACCCGCAGTGCGGCCTCGGCTAGCCTCAGCTGGACATGCGCCTGCTGTATCTCGTTGCGGTCCAGGTAGACCGATGCGAGTGCGATACTCGCAGCTGGGGCGGGGTGTTCAGGGAGCCCGTCACAGCTGTCATGGGTGGCCCGGGCCGCCTCCTCGGCCAGCCCTGCCGCTTGGCTCAGCCGTCCGCACAGAGCCGCCACGAGCGCGAGGTACGCCAGGCAGTCAGCACGCTCGTACGGGCTGTCGGCAGCGGCGGCGGCGATGCCCGCCTTAAAGGTGGCGACGGCCTCATCGACACGACCTGCCCGCAGTTCCGCCGCTCCGCAGCTCGACAGCACCTGCGCCCGGAACTCGGGACGCAGTGCGAGCAAGCTTTCTGGCAGCCTGCCGAGCAGGGCCGCCGCGCTGGCGGCCGCTGTGGTCGCGGTATAGAGATCCCCAGTGCGGCGGGACAGTGCCAGCCGGATCAGCGCTGCGCCCAGCCGGGCCGGGATTTCGTCGTCAGGGGGAAGAGTGGCGAGGATTCCTTCGGCCGTGGTGAGTGAATGAGCGCACGACTGGCCCTCGGCGTCGGGTAGCTCCATCGCCGCGATCACCAGCAACGGCTGCGGTTGCGTCCGGACCAGGTCCAGCGGCATGCGCCGGAATACCTCGGCGAGCGGTTGCTTGTCCCGCGGGTTGATGAGCTGGCCGATGGCAAGCTCGTCGAGGACTATTCTCGCCGCGAACTGCCAGTCACCGGAGTCCGCCGCGTGCCGGACGGCTTCGGCGAGGCACCCGTTCCGCCGATACCACTGTGCCGCCCGCTGATGCAACTCCGGCACCCGGTCAGGGTGCTCGATTCTGAGCTTCAGCCGCAATACCTCGGCGAACATCGAGTGGTAGCGAAACCAGCCGTGCCCGAGAGGCCGGACGAACGTGTTAGCTTGCGCCAGTCCCATCAGCGTACTGGCGGCTTGCGAGTCACCGGCCAGTTCGCTCGCCAGGTCTGTGTTGACACAGTCCAGGATGCTGGTCCGGAGCAGGAGTTCACGAGTGGAAGAGGGCTGGGCGTTGAGGACCTCGTCCACCAGGTAGCTGGTGACGGCGTTGTCGTCCGCGTCCAGTTCCTTGACGAATTGCTCAGGATCGGGATGCCCGTCCAGCGAGAGCGCCGCCAGGCGCACTCCGGCCGCCCAGCCCTCCGTGCGCCCGGTCAGGCACTTAAGCGCCACCGCGGAAAGGGTGATGCCGTGATGCGCCAGGAGCGCGCCCGATTCGGGAACGCTGAAGGCAAGGTCATCGGCCCGGACCTCGGTCAGCTCCCCGGCGAGCCGGTATCGGTGCAGGGGTAGCAGCGGGTCCATCCGCGATGACATCACGAGATGCAACGCTGGTGTCGCGTTACGCAGGACGTACGCCAGCCCATCGAGGATGGCTGGTTCGGTAACCAGATGGAGGTCGTCAAGCACCATGGTCACCGGCGTGTCCTGGGCGGCCAGCACCGACGCCAGCCGGAGAAGGAAGGCGTGGTCGACGGCAGAGCGAGTCGGCGCCGACATGGCGCGTGGTACCGTGATCGCCGCTCGTCGCAGAGCGGCCACGACATATGACCAGAAGACCTTAGGCCTGTTGTCGTAGCGGTCGAGGGTGATCCAGACCACCGCGTCGGGGGAGACGCTCGCGGCCCACAGTGCGATGGCCATCGTCTTGCCGGCGCCCGGCGGACCTGTGACCACGGTCAGCGGTCCTCGTACCCCGTCGGCTATCAGCTTTTCAACTCGCGGCCGCGGCACCACCCAGTCGGGCAGGGCGGGTACGGTGATCTTGGACATCAGGATCGGGTCGTCAGCACCTTTAGAGTGGGCCGTCCCGTGCGTATCGGCAACTATCCCCATAAGGCATGGTCCTCTCCCCGCTGGCAAGTGTCGGCGGCCAGCCCTGCTCCTAAAGGCGTCGCTGACGGCGTGCAGGGTCTAGACAAGCCGACTAGCCTGCACTCTTTCTCTCCCGCAGGCGGGTGAGGCGTCATCACCCTTTGCCTAATCTCACCAGGGTGACGAATTCACCCTTCGTGAGTGGGGTGGGGCGAACCGGGAAGCGGGACGTTTGAACTGGCCATGCCCGACTTCTGATCGACTGGGGGCTGCCGTGCCATCGTCTTACTATGAGATCCGCGTGACGGGTGTTCTCCCGCCTGAGGCCTTGCTTGACTTCGAACGGCTTACCGCCTCAGTGGAACCGGTCGAAACCGTCCTGCACGGTCCCCTGCGGGATCAGGCGGCGCTGAATGGCCTTCTCGCCAGGCTCGAGACATTCGGAGTCCAGGTCCTCGAGATACGCCGCCTCCAGGAAAGGGATCCGCCCGCGAAAGAGCCTGAACAGCGTGAACCCGGTGGTTGATGGCCTGCGGAAAGCAGGACGAGTGGGGGTGAAACGAACGGCCGCCTGCACCGGCGGAAGCGGGCGGCCGTCACCGCTGGCTATGGGGCCCTTAGCGTTGCGGGCGCACCGCGTGGGGCGGCCAGGTGCCGTCGAGGGCCTCGTGCGTGGGCCAGTAGAGCCTGAGGTTCATCGTGAACGGGGGGTGAACATCACCCGCCCCGGATGATTGCTGGCCGGACTCAGGATGCGGGCGCGAGGGCGGTGACCGACGGGGTGGAGCCGCCAGATCCGATGGTGAGCACGTCCGCGTACATCTCCCGCGTGGTGCCGGTCGTCCTCCTCGGGTCGTCAGGCCCCCCGGCGCCAATTATCCGGCATTCCAGAAGGAGCACTGATGCTCGGCCGAGAACGTGCCGGCCGTGATGGTTCGGGTCTGGTCGGCGTCTCGCTGCCGGGGCCCATCCGCCATCACCCGGACGTGGTCAAGCCCTCCGGGGTTCTTCCCCGGCTGGCATGGCGTGACCGGCCATGACATCGAGCAGGCCCTGGGCGTACCGGTCAGCATCGACAACGACGCGAACCTCGCCGCGCTCGGCGAGCACGTCTGGGGTGCCGGACAGGGGTGCGACGACTGCGTCACGGTCAAGTTTCACTACGGCATCGGGAGCGGGCTGTTCGTGAACGGCACCTTGGTCCGCGGTGCGGCCGGCGGCGCGGGCGAGATGGGTCACACCACCGTCGACGAGCGCGGCCCGCTCTGCCGCTGCGGCAAGCGTGGCTGCCTGGACACCTACGCCGCCATCCCGGCGATCCTGGACGCGCTCGAACCGCAGCACGGCAAGCTGACGCTCGCGGGCCTCATGCGACTGCTCGCGGACACCGATCCCGGCGCGGTCCGCGTCGTCAGCGACGCCGCCGGGCTCGTCGGCCAGCAGCTTGCCGTGGTGTGCAACCTGCTCGCGCCGGCCCGGGTCGTGGTCGTCGGGGCGATGGCCGAGGCGGGCGAGATCGTCCTCGGCCCGATCCGGACCGCCCTCCAGCGCAACATCGCGCCGAACGAGCCGCCGGACCTGGTCCTGGGGAGCCTGGGAACCCGGCACACGGCCCTCGGCGCCATCGCCCTGGCTCTCGACGAAACCGACTGGCTTCCGGTGCTCGCGCGCCCCGCCTAGGCCAGGCGGGCCTGTCACCGCGGGCCGGTGCGGGCTTCATGGATACTGTGACTGTTGTCGATGCGTTTTACTCATGGCCTGGTGAGCGTCGGCAGGCTGCGGCCAGGGTTGCTCCGGTCAGCGGGCCTGTCTGTTTACGGAATTCCTGCAGCAGGGCGTGGTATCGCTGGTCTGCGCCGGGAACTGCGGCGAAGTGCGGTTCATGGTGGCCCGCGGCCCACTCGTAGAAGGGATGGGAGCGGTCCCCGGCGGCGTAGACCGCGGCGAGGCTGCCGCGCCCGCGGTGGATGACGTGGCCTGCGGCGGTGAACGGGAAGGGCGCCATCGGGATGCCGAGTCGCGCGGCCGAGGTGAGCAGGTCGAACGACGGGTCGCCGCCGACAGTGAAAGGCCCGGCCTGCGGCTGCCAGACCACGGCCGGGTCCATCAGCAGCGAGTACTGCCCGAAGCGCCCGTCGGAGTGCCACTGGTCGTGCTGCGGCTCGCCGACCAGGGCCGCCGCGTGCTCCCGCGCCACGGTGACGGCTGCGGACAGCGCGCCGGGCCGCGCGGCGACGACATCGGAGTCCAGGATCCAGATCCACGCGGGCCGTGGCCCGGGCCGGGAGGCCAGGTAAGAGATTCCCTGGTTGAGTCCGGGGCCGTGATGGCGGTTGCCGTCATTGGCGAGCAGCGTGCAGACCCCGCCCCGCCCGGCCTCGGCCAGCAGGTGCGCCGACCCGTCCCGTGAACCGTTGTCCACGACCACGATCTCCAGCTCCGGCCAGCTCACGATCGTGCGCAGCGACCACAGCAGGAACGCCGTCAGCTCCCGGGTGTTATACGAGACGATCACGGCAGTCGCACTCTCGCGGCTGGCTTGAGGGCCAGCCGGCCACCACACCACGTCACCGGCCACCAGCGAAGCCTGCCACCTGACCTCCGCCAGAACCAGCGAATTACGGCCCGACCCGGCGCGCGCCATCGAATCCGGCTTGCTTAGCGCGGAGTCCTGATGATCCGCTCGATGTCCTCGCCGAACGGCCGGTCGTCATCGATCGGATCGACGAGCCCGCGCAGCCAGTCCAGCAGCGCCCGGGACCCGGCGGGCGCTGGCTGCCCGGACAGCGCCGCCGCCTGGTAGCCGGCCAGCAGCTCGCACGCGGTGACCGCGCGGGCGTGACGCAGAGCGAGGCGGAGTTTCCCGGCGGCCTCCCAGGCGAACGACTGCACGTCCTCCTGTCCGCCGGACGTCTCGATCAGGCCGACCGGGGTGGCGGTGGCCAGCCGCCGCATCGCGTGCACCTCGCCGGCGGCGCGCTTGTGGACCGGCGTCAGGCCGGCCTGCGGGCCGGGGTCGCGGGCCAGCTGCGCGGGCAGCCCGGTGACGGCGGGATTCATCAGCCGGTGCAGCCGTGCCGCCGCCACCTCCGCCGCGTGGCAGAACGCCGCCGTGAGGTGGTCGCAGTGCGCGGCCAGGTCGATCCCGTGGAATCCCGCCGTGCTGGTGAACCGTCCGTCCAGGTAGGCGGGGGAGTCGGTGACCCCGGTCAGGGCCCGCCGGACGGCCGCCTCGAGCAGCGCCGCGGCCCGGTGGACCTGGGCGAGCACCGGCCCGGCCACCCGGAACGACACCGGCGCCTGCAGGGACTGCGGCGACGGCTCGTCGCCCGCCGCCGCGCGCAGCCGCGCCAGCACACCCGCCAGCACCTCGTCACCGCGCCCGCAGGCGGCCAGGTAAGGATCGCGCGGCGCCCGGATCACCGCGATGGACAGCGCCGCGGCCGCCTCCATCAGCGAGGCGAGCGCGGCGGCCTCGCCGAGGCGGAGCACGGCCAGCCCGGTGGCCCCGGGCACCCCCTGGATAAGGGCGATGCCCTCCTTCGGGCCCAGGCCGAACTCGGCCAGCCCGTGGTCACGCAGCGCCTCGCCCGCGGGACGCGTGGTCCCGCCCGGCCCGAGCACCCGGCCGATGCCGGCCAGCGGCCCGAACGCGTGCGCCAGCTGGGTGATCTCGCCCGCGGTCCCGGCGCCCGCCGCGGGGACGGCCGGCACGATGCCGAGGTTGAGGAGATCGGCGAGCCGCTGGCAGAGCCCGCCCGACACGGCGGCGTCACCGGTGAGGAACGTCAGCAGCCGGACCGCCACGATCGCCCTGGCGTCGGGCCGGCTCAGCCACGGCGGGCCGCCGGCGGCCCGGGCCAGCAGCAGGTTGCGCTGGTGGGAATGCTGCTGCTCCTCGGTCAGCCGCACCGAGGACAGCGCCCCCATGCCGGTGTTGACGCCATACACCGGCTGCCCGTGCAGCGCCTGCCGGGCCTGCTCGCAGCGCTGCCGCACCACCGCGAGCAGGCCGGGCGCGACGGCCACCGGCCGGCCCTCGGCGACGGACCTGATCAGGCCGAGGTCCGGGTCGCCGACCTGGGTGATCACCAGTGCGGGCATCGTCAGCGGTACCGGAGCATGGTTCCGGCGTCCTGCTCCTCGGCCCGGCGCAGGATGACCAGGCCGACGGCGATGTCGAGGATGGCGAGCCCGCGGTGCCAGAGCAGGATCCGCTCGTCGTCGCGTTCCCGGCCGGGGCGCCGGCCGGTGACGATCTGGCCCAGCTCGGCGTGCAGCGACGCGGCCGAGAGCCGCCCGGTATCCACGTGGCGGCGCAGTGCGCCGAACCGGCCCGACTGCGCCTCCCGCCAGTCGTCGACCACCACCTTGTCCATCACGTCGAGCAGGTCGAGTTCCACCGCGCTGACCGTGCCGTAGGGGACGACGAAGGCGCCGGGCCTGACCGCGGCGGTGCGCAGCAGCGGCGCGGGCTCGGCCAGCCGCGACGCCTCGACCAGGATGTCCGCGCCGTCGAAGACCTCCTCCGCGGTGGCGGTGACCCGGACGGGCGCCCGGGTGACCGCGGCGAGCTGCCGCGCGAACGCCTCCCGGGATTCCGGGCGGCGGCTGGTGACCCGGATCTCGTCCAGTTCGAACATCTCGTCGAGCAGCACCACGTTCCAGAACGCGGTTCCGCGCGCCCCCACGTGGCCGAGCACCCGGGAGTCGCGCCGGGCCAGGTAGCGCGCGCCCACGGCGGTCATCGCGCCGGTCCGGCAAGCGGTGATCAAGGTGGCGTCCATGATCGCCCGCGGCACGCCCGTGCCCGGGTCGTACAGCGTCAGCAGCCCGAGCTCGCTGGGCAGCCCGGCGGCGTAGTTGGCCACGAAGTCGCCGACCACCTTGACGCCGCTCACCCCGGCCCGGCCGCCGCTGGCCCGGTCGCCGCCGGCCGACAGGTGGCCGCGGAGCACATTGAAGTGACCGGCGCCGTCGTTGTCCGGGACCAGGTGCACCCTCGGCTCCACCACCACGCGCCCGTCGCCGTGGGCGCGCACGGCGCCCTCCACGGCGTCGACGATCTCGGTGTTCGAGAGCCCGAGCGAGTCGATGTCCGGCCCGGAAAGGAACCGGATCCACAGTCCGCCCGCGGTGGCCACCTCAGCCTTCTGCGTCATCCCGGCATTATCCCGAACGGACCTAGTGGCTGCCCCGCCCGCCCGTCGAGCCCATCCAGGCCGAACGCGTTTGCCCGCGCGTCGGCCAGGTCCGTTCGGCCCATCTTGAGTAATTTTCATCAGTGATGAATTTCTCGGCGACCGCGGAGGCGAGGATCCGGCCGCTCCGCCCGTCCGACCACGCGCCGGTGATCGCGGTGATCGACGACTGGTGGGGCGGCCGCCCGATGGCCCGGATGCTGCCCAGGCTGTTCTTCGACCACTTCACCGACACCAGCTTCGCCGCCGACCGCGACGACGTCCTGGCCGGTTTCCTGGTGGGGTTCGTGTCCCCGGCGCAGCCGGGCGAGGCCTACATCCACTTCGTCGGCGTTCACCCGGGGGAGAGGGGCCAGGGACTCGGCGGGCGGCTGTACGGCACGTTCTTCGACGCGGTGCGGGCCCGGGGCTGCACCCGCGTGCGCGCGGTGACCTCGCCGGTGAACACCGGCTCGGTCGCCTTCCACCGCCGGATGGGGTTCCGGCTCGAGCCCGGCGACGCCCAGGTGGGCGACATCCCGGTGACCACCGGCTACGACGGTCCCGGGCAGGACCGGGTGCGTTTCGTCAGGGACCTGCGATCCTGACCGAGCCGCGCCGCTGCGGCAGCCGGGAGCGCAAGCTGGCATCATGAGGAACATGGCCGCTGGCTTGGTGAGCCCGGTTTTCGCGGGCCGGGAGGCTGAGCTCATGCTGCTGGCCGGCGCGTTCGAGGACGCGGCGGGCGGCACGCCACGCACGGTGCTGATCGGCGCGGAAGCCGGAGGCGGCAAGTCGAGGCTGGTCACAGAGTTCACCGCGACGGTGGGGGACCGTGCCATGGTTCTCGCCGGGGGCTGTGTCGAGCTGGGCGCGGGCGGCCTGCCCTACGCGCCGTTCACCGCGGCCCTGCGCCAGCTGGTCCGGGCGCGCGGCGCCGCGGAGGTGGCCCGGATGCTGCCCGGCCACGCCGCGGGCGAGCTGGGCGTGCTGCGGCCCGACTTCGGTACGCCGTCGGCGGGCGCCGATCCCGGGACGGCGCGTGCCCGCCTCTTCGAGGTGCTCCTCACCCTGCTCGAGACCCTGGCCGAACAACAGCCGGTCGCCCTGGTCGTCGAGGACCTGCACTGGGCCGACCGTTCGACCTGTGACCTGCTGAGCTTCCTGGTCCGCAACATCCAGCAGGCGAGCGTGCTGCTGGTGGTCACGTTCAGGTCCGATGAGCTGAACCGCAATGACCTGCTCCGGCCGCTGCTCGCCGGGCTGGCCCGGGCGGAGGGGGTGTCACGCCTGGAGCTGGCCCGGCTGTCTCGCGCCCAGGCCGCGGTGCAGCTCGAGGGCATCCTGGGGCGGCCGCCGGACGCCGCGCTTATCAGCGAGGTGTACCAGCGCGGCGGCGGTGTCCCGCTGCTCACCGAGGCCCTGGTGAGCTCCGACGGCACGGTCAGCGCCGAGCTGCCCACGTCCTTGCGGGATCTGCTGCTGGCCGCGGTCGCGGTGCTGCCGGAGCGGACGCAGCAGGCGCTGCGGACCTCAGCCGCGGGCGGCGCGTGGCTCAGTCATCTGCTGCTCGCGGCCGTGACCGGGCTCGATGACGCGTCCCTGACGGCCGCCCTGCGCCCGGCCGTCGAGGCCAACGTGCTGGTCAGCGACTCCGACGGATACGCCTTCCGGCATCAGCTGATCCGCGAGGCGGTGCTGGAGGAGATGCTGCCCGGAGAGCGCGCTCAGGCGCACCGCGCCTTCGCCGCGGCGCTGGAGGCCCGGCTGGAGGCCGGTTCGCGGGCCGGGCCCGAAAGCACCCTCGTGGTTCTGGCCGCGCTGCACTGGCGCGGCGCGCAGGATGACGAGCGGGCGCTGGCGGCCGCGTGGCGGGCGGCGGGCGCCGCGGGGACGGCCCTGGCGTACGCGCAGCGGCTGCGGATGCTCGAGCAGGTGCTCGAGCTGTGGGATCGGGTACCCGAACCCGCCCGCCCGGCCGGCCTGGATCACGTCGGCGTGCTCGAGCTCGCGGCCGACGCCGCCCGCTGGGCCGGCGAGCCGGAACGCGGCCTGGCCCTGGCGGAGACGGCCATCGCCGAGCTCGACGCCGTCGATGATGCCGAACGGATGGCCTTGATGCTCCGCCGCCGCGCCGGGCTCCGGCAGGAGTTGCTGCTCCCCGGGCAGCTCGGCGACGAGGAGCACCGGGTCGAAGCCGACATGGCGCTGGCCTCACTCGGAGCGCTCCGGGGCGAGGACACCATGGCTGCCTTGCGCGGCGCGCAGGAGGCCGCCCAGCGGGCCGGCTTCGGGCTGCTCGAGGCGTGGGCCTACCTCACCATCACCAACGCGCTCGAGGGCGGCGGCCGTCACGAGCTCGCCATTCCGGCGGGCCGGGAGGGCCTGGCCCGGGCCAGGCAGCTCGGCCTGGGCCGGCAGATCGCGGCGCCGATCGCCGGGAACCTGGCCGAGTCCCTGACCTCGGCCGGGCGCTGGGACGAGGCAGTAGAGATCCTGGACGAGGTCCTCGGCCTGGACCTGCCGCCGCTGGGACGCTTCGGACCGCTCGTGATCCGCGCCCATATCGCCGTGGCCCGGGGGGACGACGAAACGGCCGAACGGATGCTGGACGAACTGCGCTCGCTGCCGGCCGGCGTGCAGGCGGAGAGCCAGCGCCTGCTCTCGCTCGCCCGGCTCGAAATCGACGCCCGGCTGGCCAGGGGCGACCTCGCGGGCGCCCTGAACGCCGGGCGAGCGGCCCTGGTCCGCGACCTGCCGGCCGATCCGCGGTACCTGTGGCCGCTGCTCGCCGCGGCCATGCGCGCCTGCGCCGAGGCGAGCGCGGTCAGCCTGCCGCCAGGAGCCTGCGACCCGGGCCGGCTACGCAAGGACCTGGAGCTGCGGGCCGGGAGCGCGGACCGGCCCGGGCCGCTGCACGAGGCCTGGGCCGCGACCTTCGCCGCGGAAGCGGCCCGCGCCGACGGCCGCCACGACCTGGCCGGCTGGGATACCGCCGCCGCGGCCTGGGCCGCCCTGGCTCAGCCCCAGGAGGAGGCGTACGCGCTCCTGCGCGCCGCGGTCGCCGGCCGCAGCAACCGCGACATCGCCGCCGAGCTTTTCATCTCGCCCAAGACGGCCAGCGTGCACGTGTCCAACATCCTCGGCAAGCTCGGCGTCAGCTCGCGTGGCGAGGCTGCCGCGACGGCCTATCGTCAGCACCTTCTGGACGGCAGCTAACCGCCGTACGCTGAGATCAGCCATCTCCCTGACGGAGGAATAGCCGTGACCAGCCGCTATCCCCCGGTCGAGGACTGGGCCACTGACTTCGATCACACCGACCCCAGCTGGGTAGCCGACCCGTACCCGATCTGGGAGGACCTGCGCCAGCGCTGCCCCGTCGCGCACAGCGACCGGTACGGCGGGACGTGGCTGCCGGTGACCCATGAGCTGGTC